>Ga0209913_1000651_pt1 | contig 26622 bp, 19 predicted proteins | sample PersoiDNA2013203_FD_185805 | JGI IMG/M metagenome (GOLD analysis project Ga0209913, IMG submission 185805) | Permafrost soil microbial communities from the Arctic, to analyse light accelerated degradation of dissolved organic matter (DOM) -... | ecosystem: Environmental > Terrestrial > Soil >... | reverse complement strand
GCCATCAACTTTACCGATTGCCCAACCCTCGTGCAGCGCTTACGTCGCCTTTAACTGATCGAAACTCATGGGTAGTGTTTTCCCTTGTCAGACGAAGACGTGGCATCATGCCCCAAAGACAAATCCACTCAAATGGCTCATTCCGACTTCAATTCCAGCCGAGACTTGTTCCGGCAACTGCTTCAGTCGTCGCCTGACCCGGTTTGGATCATCGACGACAACAGGTTTGTCGATTGCAGTGAAATCGCTATCAGGACTCTGGGCTACACGTGCCGTGAGGAACTCCTAAACATTCACCCGTCAAAGCTCTCGCCACCGATTCAACCTGACGGACAGGACTCATTCGTCAAGGCTGAGCGCATGATGTCGATCGCCAAGGAAAAGGGCGCACACCGTTTTGAATGGATACATCGCAAGGCCGATGGCACCAGTTTTGACGCTGAGGTCACGCTCTCAATTGTCGAACTGGAGAACCGGCCGGTCATCTACTGTGTTTGGCGAGACCTTACAGCGATCAAGCAAGCAGAGGCGGATCTGAAAAGACGTGAAAAGCAGTTTCTGGCGCTGTCAACCATGTCTTCTGACTGGTTCTGGAACCAAGACGAGGAATTTCGATTCACCGAATTCTATGGCGCTTTCGCCAGCGACTTTACGCCACCGGCCGGTTCACTCGGCAAAACCCGGTGGGAGCTCAATGTTGAACTAACGCCGGAGCAATGGGCAGCACACCGCGCCATCCTCAATGCCAATTTGCCATTCAGAAATCTGGAGTATCCGATCACAGGCGACGACGGTGAGGTGCGCTGGTACAGCATCAACGGTGATCCTCGGTTTGACGAGACCGGCCGTTTCATTGGCTATCACGGAACCGGGCGCAATATCTCCTTGAGCAAGCAGTTGAGACTGACGTTGACAACCAGCAATGCCCTAATGCGTAACCTTGTGCAAGCCATCCCAGACCTGGTCTGGCTGAAGGACTCCGAAGGGGTCTTTCTGAGCTGCAATCCGATGTTCGGGCGCCTCTACGGCGCCAAGGAAGCGGACATTATTGGCAAGACCGACTACGACTTTGTGGACAAAGAACTGGCGGATTTCTTCCGTGCGAACGACCGCAAAGCCATGGCCGCAGGCACGCCCAGTGTCAATGAGGAATGGTTGACGTTCGCAGATGATGGCCACCGGGGACTGTTCGAGACGATCAAGACGCCCATGCTTGATGAGGAAGGGACTCTCATCGGCGTGCTGGGCATCGCCCGTGACATTACGGCACGCAAGGCTGCCGAAGACCAAATCCAGAGTTTGGCTTTCTCTGACCCCTTGACCGGCCTGCCCAACCGCCGGCTTCTGATCGATCGACTCAAGCACGCCTTGGCTGCCACAAGCCGTCATCATCGCCAGGGTGCGCTACTGCTCATTGATTTGGATGACTTCAAAACCCTCAATGACACCCTCGGCCACGACCAGGGCGATCTGCTACTGCAGCAGGTCGCAAGCCGATTGCTGGCTTGCGTGCGTCAAAGCGACACCGTGGCACGCTTGGGCGGAGATGAATTCATCATCCTGCTCGAAGACTTGAGCCAAGATGACCAGGAGGTTGCCACGCAGGCCAAGGCCTTTGGCGAAAAGGTCCTTGCCGCGGTCAATCAGCCCTACCAGCTCGACGGTTCATCGCATCACAGCACGGCCAGCATCGGCATCACCTTGTTCGACGGCAACCACCTGGAAAACGCCGAAGAACCTTTGAAGCAGGCTGAGTTGGCCATGTATCAGGCCAAGGCCGCGGGCCGCAACGCCTTGCGTTTCTTTGACCCGCAGATGCAGGCCGTGGTCAGCGCCCGTGCGGTACTTGAGACGGGTTTGCGCGAGGCGATGGTGCAACACCAGTTCCTTCTTTACTACCAAGCCCAAGTGAATGGCGAGCACCAGATCACCGGAGTGGAAGCACTGGTGCGCTGGCACGATCCGCGCCGTGGCATGGTGTCCCCCGCCGAGTTCATTCCCCTGGCTGAGGAAACCGGACTGATCCTGCCTCTGGGTCAATGGGTGCTGGACACCGCCTGCACCCAGTTGGCGCGCTGGGCCAGTCAAGCCACGATGGCCCACCTCACGGTGGCGGTGAACGTAAGTGCGCGCCAGTTCCACCAGATCGACTTCGTTGATCAGGTGCTCGATACGCTCAAGCGCACGGGCGCCAACCCGCGCCAGCTTAAGCTCGAACTGACCGAGAGCATGTTGGTTAGCGACATTGAAGGGGTCATTACCAAGATGAGTGCGCTCAAAGGACGCGGCGTAGGTTTCTCTCTTGACGACTTTGGCACTGGCTACTCTTCACTGGCCTATCTCAAACGACTGCCGCTGGATCAACTCAAAATCGACCAGGGCTTTGTGCGCGACATTTTGCTCGACCCCAATGATGCAGCCATTGCAAAGATGGTCATTGCCCTAGCCGACAGCATGGGGTTGGCAGCGATTGCCGAAGGGGTGGAGACTCAAGCACAGCGCGATTTCCTCGCCAGCCTGGGCTGCCGTGCCTACCAGGGCTATTTGTTCAGCAGACCGTTGCCGCTGGATGAGTTTGAGGCGTTTGCGAAACGCGCTTGACGCGGCCAACTTAATGACAGCTTCGGAGCGACCATATTGCAGGGCTGAACGACGGCTGTGTGTCTTTATGCACATCTCTGCATAATGCAGAGAGTCTTTAGCCTGGCGGGCGCGGGCTGGAAAAATTGAAAAAACTGTGGCGCCCGTTCCGCGAACGGTAGGCTAAAGATCCCGTTGGACTGAGCCGCCACCCGAGGCGGTGGCGTGCTATGGGTATTGAATCCGCAGCACACGCATTGGCGGCGCATGGATCCGAAGATGCTGGAAGTTGAGTTGCCCAAGGCTGGGGTGCAGCCGAAGATTGTGCGACTTTTGCGTGCCCGTCGTGGATAATTTTTCGGAGCGGCGCGCCGCCATCCCCAGGAAGCTGCGAGAGCAGACAAAGTGGTAGCTATCGCTTCGAGATGCCGACCGAGAAGCGATGGTGAATGTGGCCAAGTCTGGGTTCATGGTGCAGTGGGCGGCGGTCCGCGTGGCAAGGTCCCTGGCAGGAAAGTTTCGATGCGCACCATCTGTCCATGCCCGCAATGGGGGCAGTCACGCAGCGACACGCCTGTGAGGCGCTGATAGCGGTCGCGGTAGTCCTCAGCATCGAGCGGCACCACCACCGGCGCTGGTGCCGCCAGCAAGTCCCGACACTGGTTCAGCCTGACCTCCCGATAGCGATTGGCCAGCAGCCCGTAGTGGCGGATTCGCTGGAATCCCGATGGCAGAACATGCAGCAAGAAGCGGCGAATGAACTCGTGTGCGTCCAGGCGCATGGTTTTGTTGCGCGACTCGTGGCGGTAGTCCTTCCAGGCGAACGTGACTGCTCCATCGCTGAACTCGCGCAGGCGGTTGTTGGAGATCGCCACGCGATGGGTGTAACGGCCAAGATATTCCAGCACCTGCTTGGGGCCGCCGAAAGGCGGCTTGGCGTAGACCACCCACTCGGCACGCGATGCCGGCGCCAGGTATTTGGCGAAGGCAACGCGATTGCGCAGCGCCTCAAGACTGTTGAAGAATTGCAGCTCGCCGTGATCGAAGGCCAGTTGCAACTGAGCGATGAACAGTCGGCGAAACAACCGGGAGAGGACCCGCACTGGCAGGAAGAAGCCTGGACGGCACGAGATCCAGCGCTCACCGTTCGGCGCTATTCCCCCGCCTGGCACCACGCAGTGCAGATGCGGGTGATGCAGCAGATTCTGCCCCCAGGTGTGCAAGATGGCGATAAAGCCGATCTCGGCGCCCAGATGTTTGGCGTCGCCCGCGATGGTGCGCAGCGTCTCGGCGGTGGCTCGAAACAGGATGTCGTACGCCACAGTCTTGTTCTGGTACGCGATCGCTGCAATCTCCTGCGGCACGGTGAAGACGACGTGGAAATACTCCACTGGCAGCAGCTCAGTCTGCCGGTCCTCAAGCCACTGTGCACGCACCAGCGACTGACACTTTGGGCAGTGCCGATTCCTGCAACTGTTGAATGCGATGCGCTGGTGCCCACAAGAATCGCACTGCTCGACGTGGCCGCCCAACGCCGTGGTGCGACATTGCTCGATGGCACTCATGACGCGGCGCTGCCCGCGGCTCAGTGCCGTGTCATGGTCTTCACGGTAGGACGGGCCGACCTGACGAAATATATCCGCCACCTCCAGCCCGACAGGGCGCACCGCTGGCCCTCAGAAGTGAACCTGCGGTCTGAGCGTCGGTTGCAGCGAGTCCGCCTTGGGCAGCAGATCGAACGGGCTGACCGTGGCACACACGGTGCTGGTGGCGATCTTCAAATAGCGCGAGGTGGTGGCCAGGCTGCGATGTCCCAGTAGCAACTGGATGGTGCGAACGTCGGTGCCGGACTCCAGAAGGTGCGTTGCAAACGCGTGACGCAACGAGTGCGGGGTAATGGGTTTGGTGATTCCGGTGGCACGATGTGCCTTCTGGCAAGCCAGTTCGACGGCGTTCTTGCTGATTGGTTGACCTGGGATGTTGCCCGGAAACATCCAGAGAATGGGCCGCTCATGTTTCCAGTACGCGCGCAGCACATCGAGCAGCCGAGGGGAGAGCATCACGTACCGGTCCTTGCGCCCCTTGCCCTGTTCGACACGAAGCACCATGCGCTGGCTGTCGATATCGGTCACCTTCAAGTGTGTGACCTCGGACACCCGCAGGCCTGCGGCGTAGGCTGTCATCAGCAGAACTCTGTGCTTCACGCTATCGACGCAATCCAGGAAATGCATGACTTCCTCAGGGCTCAAAACCACCGGGAGTTTGAACGGCTTCTTGGGCATCGGAATCTCGTCAGACGCCCAGTTCTGTTTGAGCGTTACCTTGTAGAGGAAGCGCAGCGCAGACGTTGCAATGCCGACGCTGGTCGCTGCGAGCTTGCGCTCGGCAGTCAGGTACACCTGATAGGTGCGAACATCCTCAGGTCCGAGAACCTCAGGCGATCGGTGGAAATGTTTGGCATAGGACGAGATCTGCTGAAGGTACGACTGTTGAGTGTTCTCGGCGAGGTTGCGAATGCTCATGTCTTCGAGCATCCGCTGGCGTAGCGGTGTCATGGCAATGCTCCTTTACGGATTGAAGGGATGAAGTGCTGCGAGCAGCGAGTTCATCGTCCTGCAAAAGGAGATTCCTGAAAAGTCCGAGGTAGCCTGCGGGGCTGGCGCACCAGTTCGCGCGTCAGCGGGTTAGTCCAAAGACACTTATGCACAGTTTCCAGTTATGAACAGTTTGCGTCAGCAGTTCGCTTGGAAGCCGCGTGGATGTTGACTTTGTTGGGATGCCTCGAAGTTGCATCTCACCATAATTCCGTTGCCTTGCACTCGACAGACTTTTCTAATCGTACGCTTCTGCGGCAGTGCGTACAGGCCACGTTTCCATGTCAACAGTCATCTTCTTCCCAATGGGGTGAGTATCAAACAGTAGCCTTGGACGCATAAGTCCACGTTCACCATTGGCTCGCCGCTCAAAGTTTTGGCCAAGGTCCGACCGATGGAATTATGTAGAGAGCGAAACAATGTATGGAGCGGATTTGCCAATGACAGATAGTTAATTTCAGTCGGCAACTGCCCATAACTGGGAACTGTGCATAAGTGTCTTGACCCGTCCGTCAGGGCGAAAATGCTCACTTTTGGCGCCGCTGGCTCCAGGAGACTGGCTCCAGTCATACGACTATCGAAACTGCTCACTCCAGACCGGTCACTCAAAACTGCAGGTTGTTGGTCGGCAATGCGGCCACGATTTCAACTACCTCAGCCCCCGAAATAAATTATTTTCAGAAACAGCGAGCCAGCATCAATAGGGAGAGTTGCCGTTACCAGACACCGTCATGACACCATTGGTGCAGCCAGAGGCCAGTGCCCGGGTACTGGCGGTCGTCGGATTCCGCTGCCTTGCTGACGGTCAACCGGAAAACTTGATTTATCGTCCCGGGGCGACCGCTCCCGAGTTTCTGGCCTCGGCCGCGAACGGCTGGTTCCCGCGAAATCGAAGGTCAGCTTACGACTTTTCTCTGGGCTTCACGCGGTTCCGGTGTAGGTCGGGTTTGTGTCTTCTGCAGACATGCAGCCAAGCCAGTCAATCATTCAGTCTTGAATCACGGGTAGACCGCACTGCAAAGGACCTTTGACTTACCTTGCCTTGCCCAGCGATCAGCGTTAGCCACGCCACGTTCCGCCTCAAACCCCAAACATGTCGCCACCGCCCTGCGCCGCAGGCGGCGTGACACCCAGGTGCTTGTACGCCGCCAGCGTGGCAATACGTCCCCGTGGCGTGCGCTGCAGGTAGCCTTGCTGGATCAGGTAGGGTTCAATCACGTCTTCAATCGTTTCCCGCTCTTCGCCAATGCTGGCGGCAATGTTGTCCAGGCCAACCGGGCCGCCGTCAAAGCGGTGAATAACGGCTTCAAGCAGCTTGCGGTCCATTAAATCGAAGCCTTGCGGGTCCACATCGAGCATGACCAAGGCGCGGTGGGCAATATCGAGCGTGATTTCGCCCGCGCCTTTCACATCGGCGTAATCGCGCACCCGGCGCAGCAGGCGGTTGGCGATGCGCGGTGTGCCACGGGAACGCCGGGCAATCTCAAAGCCCCCCTTTTCATCGGTGGGCACCTTGAGCAGGCCCGCACTGCGTTTGACGATGCGTGCCAACTCCTCGGGGGAGTAAAACTCCAGTCGCGCCACGATGCCAAAACGGTCCCGCAGCGGGTTGGTCAGCATGCCGGCGCGGGTGGTCGCACCGATCAATGTAAAGGGCTGCAAATCAAGCTTGATCGAGCGCGCCGCCGGGCCTTCGCCGATCATGATGTCAATCTTGTAGTCTTCCAGCGCGGGGTACAAAATTTCTTCCACCACCGGACTCAGGCGGTGAATCTCGTCGATGAACAGCACATCATTTTTTTCAAGGTTGGTCAGCAGCGCAGCCAGATCCTTCGGTTTTTCCAGCACCGGGCCGCTGGTTTGGCGCAAGTTAACGCCCAATTCATGCGCGATGATGTGGCTTAGCGTTGTTTTGCCCAGGCCAGGTGGGCCAAACAACAGCACATGGTCCAGCGCCTCGTCGCGCATCTTGGCGGCGCTGATGAAAATCTCAAGCTGCTCGCGCACCTTGGCCTGCCCCACATACTCATCGAGCAGCTTGGGCCGCAGGGCGCGCTCCACCGCCTCCTCGTTGGGAGACGCGGGCGCGCCCGACAGGATGCGTTTGGGCGGCGGGGCGGCAAAATCGTCGGTTTGAATGCTCACGGTAGGCGGCGGTGCTAAAGGGAGCTTGACTATAGCGTGCAGCGAGGCTTGCAAATTCAAGTGTGCCTGTGAATTGGTCGATAAGTCGACATGCACACCATTCGCCTCCAGGCCGCCTCGCACGGTTTCACATGGGTAACCCTGGCGATGGCCATGGGGCTTGTCAACCCAGGCTGGGCCGCCGACCCCGGCACAGTCGCTGTGGACAGCACCCATGCCGCTCCCGCCAGCCAGTCGGCGGCAAACGCGCCGGCCACCAAAAGCATGGACGAGCAGTTGCGCGAGGCGCTTGCCGGCGGCGCATCGGTCAACAAGCGCGTGACGCTGGTGATCAATGGCAAAGAAAAAAAATACATCACAGTGCCCGCCAAAGAGGCCGCTGTACCGGTCGAGGGGCCGCAGAAAAGCGCGGACAGCGGGCACATCGCTGTGCAGCCGCCTGCGACTCTTGCTGCCGCGCCCAAGCGTGCCGACAAGGTCGTCAACCCGCAAGCCAGCCGTCAGTACATTCGTGCCAGGGCCGCCGCTATGGTTGGCCACCAAGCGCCGGTCGTCGTGAACGATGCCCATCTTGGCGGCCACAACGGCGAAGTGCATTGGAGTTATGAGGGTGAGAATGGGCCACAGGCCTGGGGCCAGCTCAATCCCGATTTCAATCTGTGTGCCGTTGGCAGGCGCCAGTCGCCCATCAACATTGATGAGTCACTGACCCTGCAAGGCCCGGCTGAGCCGCTGCTGTTCAATTACCAGCCCAGCAGCGCCAGCGTCGTGAACAATGGGCACACGATCCAGGTCGATTTGTCTGGCGACAATACCGTGACGGTGCGCGGCTCCATCTACAAGCTGGTGCAGTTTGACTTCCATGCCCCCTCAGAAGAGAAGGTCAACGACCAGGGCTTCGCCATGGTGGCGCACCTGGTGCACAAAAACGCCGAGGGTCAACTGGCCGTGGTTTCGGTGCTGCTGCAATCAGGCGCGGCCAATGCCCTGATTCACAAGGTCTGGACCTACATGCCGCTCGACATCAATGACCGGGTGCGCATACCTGCTGGTTTGATTGACATGAATGACTTGCTGCCGACAGACCAGCGCTACTACCAGTTCATGGGGTCACTCACCACGCCGCCGTGCACCGAAGGGGTGCTGTGGCTGGTGTTCAAGCAGCCCAGCACGGTGAGCCCGGCACAGATCAAACTTTTCACACAATTGTTCCCCCACAACGCGCGCCCGGTGCAGGCGCTCCATGGGCGGGTGGTGCGCGACGCCCAGTAGGAGACCGCAGTCATCGAAACTGCGGCAGGCAGCGATGCTGCCCAACTGGCGGGGGCGGTCCAAAGAAAGGCGACAATTACGCCATGAATACACCAATCCAACCCAGCCCCTTCGCACCCCTCAAGAATGACACCTTCCTGCGCGCCTGCCTGCGCCAAGCGACCGACTACACCCCGATCTGGATGATGCGCCAGGCCGGGCGCTTTTTGCCGGAATACCGGGCCACCCGCGCCAAAGCGGGTAGCTTTATGGGTCTGGCAACCAACACCGACTACGCCACCGAAGTCACGCTGCAACCGGTCGAGCGCTTTCCGATTGATGCTGCCATTTTGTTCAGCGACATCCTCACCGTGCCCGACGCCATGGGCTTGGGACTGTCGTTTGCCTTGGGCGAAGGCCCCAAATTTGCCCATCCGGTACAGGACGAAGCAGCCGTCGCCAAGCTGGCCGTGCCCGACATGGACAAGCTGCGCTATGTGTTTGACGCCGTCACCTCGATTCGCAAGGCCCTCAACGGCAAAGTGCCGTTGATCGGTTTTTCGGGCAGCCCCTGGACGCTGGGCTGCTACATGGTGGAGGGGGCCGGCTCGGACGACTACCGGCTGGTCAAGACCATGCTCTACAGCCGCCCTGACCTGATGCACAAGATTTTGCAGATCAACGCCGACTCGGTGGCGCAGTACCTCAATGCGCAAATCGAAGCGGGTGCCCAGGCGGTGATGATTTTTGACAGCTGGGGCGGTGTGCTGGCGGATGGCGCGTTCCAGGAGTTCAGCTTGGCCTACACGGCCCGGGTGCTGGCGCAGCTCAAGCGCGAACACGCCGGTGTGCGCATTCCGCGCATCGTCTTTACCAAAGGCGGCGGCCTGTGGCTGAAGGAAATGGGGCAACTCGACTGCGACGTGCTGGGCCTGGACTGGACCGTCAATCTGGCCAAAGCGCGCGCCATCGTGGGCGACAGCAAAGCCTTGCAAGGCAACATGGACCCCAACGTGCTGTTTGCTTCGCCGGCCCAAATTGCCGCCGAAGCGATCAAAGTGCTCGACAGTTTTGGTACGCCCTATGCCGGTGAAGGCACCGGTCCGACGCATATTTTCAACCTGGGACATGGCATCAGTCAGCACACACCTCCAGAGCATGTGGCGGCGCTGGTACAAGCAGTGCATGAGCACTCGCGCAAGATGCGGGCCTGAGATCGGCTTGAACCGGCCGGTGCCAGGCTCTTTTGTCATTTTGCCGCTGAACGCCTAGCACCTTTTGACCCGAATGGGGAATGTTGCGATTTTACTTATGCACAAAAATTTGTCTTTGTAAAGAGTTACTGCTCTGATCACAAGCAATTTGCTATTAAACAAATAGCGATCACAAGTGATTGATTTATAACGATATTAATTTTTGCTAATTTTGTAAGCAAATTGATCAAAGCCTTGATTTGCAAGGCTTTGAAGCCAATCCAGGCAAGCTATCAACAAAGTTATCCACAGAAATTCTGGATGATCATCAAATCACTTATGAATCAAGGGCTTAAGCCGACTTTCGCAAGTTCACATCAACAGAATGCCCAAAGTTGGGTTCTGGCATGACCCATCAGCTTGCAGTTTTGGTTCACACGCCAGTCCACAGTGCCGTCGCTGGGACCTTGACCTATGTCAGTGAGCTGCCACTTACCGTTGGTAGCTTGGTGCGTGTGCCACTGGGCCAGCGTGAGCTGTTGGGCGTGGTCTGGGACGCGCCACTTGATCCCCCAGCGGCCACGTTTGATCCGCAGAAGCTGCGCCCGATAAGCAGTGCCCTGGACGGCATTGCGCCGCTGAGCGCCAGCTGGCGCCAGTTGGTGACGTTTGCGGCCAATTATTACCAGCGCTCAGTGGGCGAGGTGGCGTTGGCGGCCTTGCCGCCACAATTGCGGGATCTGAGTACCCAGCAATGGGACCGTCGCCTCAAACGACACGTCAAAGCATCGGGGGTCGGCGAGTCTGCTCTTTCCGACGCTTCTGAATTGGTAGCGCTTAGTCCAGAGCAGACGGGGGCTATAGCCCAATTTAATACAAATTCAGGGCCATTTTTGTTGTTCGGCGCCACCGGTAGCGGCAAGACCGAAGTCTATTTGCAGTGCGTCGAGCAGTTGCTCGCGCGCGAGCCCGATGCCCAAGCGATGGTGATGGTGCCCGAGATCAACTTGACGCCGCAGTTAGAGGCGCGTTTCATGGCGCGTTTTGGTCCCATTTATGGTGACAGCGCCGTGGTGTCCATGCACAGCGGCATGACGCCGGCGCAGCGCTTGAAGAGCTGGCTCGCGGCCCACAGCGGTGTCGCCCGCATCGTGCTGGGCACGCGCATGGCCATCTTTGCCTCGCTGCCCAAGCTCAAGCTGATCATCGTGGACGAAGAGCACGACCCCAGCTACAAAAGCGGGGAGGGCGCCCGCTACTCGGCGCGGGACTTGGCGGTGTACCGGGGTCGCCTCGACGGTGCCAAGGTCATGCTCGGCTCGGCGACACCATCGCTGGAGAGCTGGCACCACAGCCGTCCGGCAGCAGAAGGCGGGCGCTACCTGCGCCTGGTCATGCCCAGTCGGATCGGCAGCGCTACCTTGCTGCCTGCTGTTCAAGGTGACACAGGACCGGTCGCGCGCGATTGTGCTGCCGCCAACGCTGGCCTGCCCGTGGTGCGCCGGGTAGACATGAATCACCAGCCTAAACATTGCGTGTTTTCGCCACCTCTGCTTGCCGCCATCGTGGAGCGCATCGCACGCGGCGAACAAAGCATGGTGTTCTTGAACCGGCGCGGCTACGCCCCGGTGCTGCACTGCGCCGACTGCGACTGGAAGAGCGAATGCCCGCATTGCAGTGCCTACCGGGTCTTTCACAAAATCGACCGCACCCTGCGCTGTCACCACTGCGGTTTTGCCGAGCGCGTTCCCCGTGCTTGTCCCGCCTGCGGCAACCCTGACATCGCGCCGATGGGCCGCGGCACCGAGCGGCTGGAAGAACACCTGGCCGAGCTGCTGGCCGACGTGCGCCGCCCCAACTCGGTATCGGATCAATGGCCCGAGGGCGAGCCGGTGCGCATCGTCCGCATTGATGCCGACAGCACCAAGCACAAGGGCGCACTGGAGTCCCAACTGGCCCGTGTGCACGCCGGTGAAGTTGATGTGCTGGTCGGTACGCAGATGATTGCCAAGGGGCACGACTTTCGCCATATCACACTGGTGGCTGCCATCAATCCCGATGGCGCCTTGTTTTCGAGCGACTTCCGGGCGCCGGAGCGCTTGTTCAGTCTGCTGATGCAAGCGGCCGGGCGCGCCGGACGGGATGTTGACATCAGTGCCGCCAGCGAAATGTGGCTGCAGACCTTTCACCCGCAGCATCCCTTGTTTGAGTCCTTGAAGCGTCACGATTACCCGACCTTTGCGGCACAACAGCTCAAAGAGCGCGAGCAGGCCGGTATGCCCCCGTTCAGTTTTCAGGCGCTGGTGCGGGCGGAGGCGCGCACGCAAGAGGTGGCGCAAGGTTTTTTGACGGCGGCCAGTGCTGCCGCCACCGGGATGGCACGAGCCGACCAGTTGCTGGCGCAGCTGACCCTGTACCCGGCGGTGCCCATGAGCATCCAGCGCGTGGCCAACGTGGAACGTGCGCAAATGCTGATCGAGAGCCCGTCACGCGCTGCGCTGCAACGCTTTTTGACGGCCTGGCAGGTGGTGCTGCACGCGACCCGAAAACAGCCCGCAGGACGCGGCTTGCTGCGCTGGGCAATTGACGTGGATCCTTTGGCTATTTGAGCTGTAGCCCGCGTCCTGTATTGTTATCTAGCTACTTAAATAATAGCATAAAAGAACTGCAAACCCGCTCTTGCATCCTGACTGACATCCGACTGAATGCTAAATATGGTCCGTCTTGTTGATTTTGCTGGGCGAGTAGGTAAACACTTCGCTCGACAGGGTGCCCGGTGTGGCGTTCTGGTTGGGTTGTGAGGTGTCGAGCTGATTTTTGACGTGCTGCTGCACCTGTACCGCGCTGGCACTGGCAAGCCACAGCGATTTGATATGGTCCATCAACACTTTGGAAATAGGTACTGGCGGCGGGTCTTCGACTTTTTCCGGGGCTGGCCGGTGAATGGTCCAGTCTTTTTCAGACGTGGCGGCTTCGGAGCCGCGCCGCGCCGGATCAGACACGCTGGTGTAAACCGCCTCCCCGGTGCTGGGCTTGTTGGCCTGGTTCACCAGGTTGACCACACTGGGCGTCGGCTCCGCCGACGTGATGGCAGCGTGGGCTGAAGGGTTGACTGGCGCCACCGGTATGACTCTGGCCGCCGCCATGGACAACGCTTCAGCGCCAATGGGCCGAAGATTGGGGATTCGTTCAAGGGGCGGTAGTTGCATATTGTGTGGGGCGGCAGATCAGGTCTGGGGCTTTCCTCCGTATTCGTAACTTCTTAACGGCAGATTTAGGGGGTTATTTAGGGCTATTTCTAAAAAATTTCAATTATTTTCAAATATTCTGAACATTTGAAGATGCAAACAGGCCTTGGCCTTGATCAGACGGTGCCAGTATGGCCAGGAGCACCCGGCAAGTTTCCCCACGGGTTGGCTGAAAACGCCTCAATGAAGCTTTCCAGTTGGTGCGCTGGCAGTTGATTGATGCCCGCCGCCCCGGCCCGTCCATCGCCGCCGAAACCGCGACAAAACTCCGCCGCTCCGGCCGGGGCAGACATGGGCGCGCGCACGCTGACGACGAAGTCACCCAAAGCCGTGGCCTTCAGCAGGGCATGGGCATGCTGAGGATGCGCTGCCGCGAGCAGGTTAACGAAGCTGCCTGACACACGCCGGCTCCATGGGGCATCCGGCAGAAGGTAGACGCTGACATGCGCGTCCTGAAAATAGGGTTGCATGGCTTGTGCCTGTCGCAAATCATTTTGCCGCCGGGCATCAAGCTCCTGTCCAATGCGCTCACATTCAAGAAAAATCAAGGGGTCAGGGTAGCGAACCAGTCGTTCATACAGATGCGCCGGTGCGATGCGAACATCTTGCTCGCTGTCGCCATAAGCGTTGTAGTTGATCGACTCGCCCAAGGACTGCAGACGCTGGCGATCCTCAAAAGACAAGCCCAGCACCACGGCCAGATCTTCGGCCACGCTGGTCAGGTTGTCCCCAAAGGCACCCACCACGGCCCATGCCCGAAACTGGCCACCGAGATAGCGATCCACCAGCAGACTTGTGCAGATGGTGCTGGCAACATCAATATGCGCCTCCAGCAGCGGATGCACCGGAATCTCGTCCACCTTGTGATGGTCAAAGTAGCGCACGGATACTCCGGCCTCCAGCAAGCGCATCAGAGCTAGCCGGTTGCGCCGCATGGACAGGTCGCACACCAGCAGTTTGTCACCCGGCCCGGCCTGGACGCGCTCCAGCAGTTCAATGTCGCGTTTCAGCCCGGTGATCAAACGGGCCGCCTGCGGCTCGTGCAAGCGCCACTGCACCACGGAACACAGGCCGTCGGCATCGCCATTGCATACGTCGATGTGCATCGTCAAGCGCCCCTTTGACTCACGCGCGCAGAACGCATTTCTCGTAAAGCCCGAGCATGCGCCCGGTCGGGTCGTACTTGGCCTTCAGCGCTTGATAGTGCGACAGCCCATAGGCTTGCGCAAACTCTTCCGGTGTGAAGTAGCTGTCCGAGTAGAGCGACTTGATGCCGCCCAGCCGCATCACTTCGCGCTCGACCAGCCGGTTGAAGTGGCCCGGCTCGCAGGCGCGTGTAGTTTCGACCACGTCCCAGAATCCGAAGTTCACATAAAGGCTGTCGGGTGCCAGGGGAAACAGCGTGAATCTTGCATCAGGAGCGGGCCCACGCACCGGGCAAATCCAGACCGGCAGGATGCCGATCTCGCGCAGCAAAAAGGCAAGGAAGTTGGATGCCCCGGCGATCGGAATATCGACGTCCTGGATGACGGATTCCGTAAAACGCCCGCGCCAACGGGCCAGGCGGCGCGTCAGGCCCCAGCGGGCGTTCCAGCGCATGACGCGGGTATAGAAGCGTGAATTGAGCCTGCTCCTGCCAAGCAGTCGCCGCACCAGCGGGTGCTGCGCGTACAGGTTCTTCGAGCACCAGAACCAGTCGGTGTCCCAGCGCCAAATATAGTCCTGCACCGTCAGGTAATCGATCCGCTTGTCGAGCAGAGAACGGTAGTAGATGTGCTCGAAGCGGTAGTCACTGAGCCAGGGCGCGGCATCGACGAAACAGGCGCGGTTGATGACCTGCTGTTGTGCGCCGAACACCACGCCGTCGACAAAGTCGGCATTGCCCTGGCAATGCGCGGCCAGGTCGCTGAAAAACCTGCCCGGCGCATCAAACTGCAAATGTTCTACCTTGACGTACGGCTTGACCGGCAAGGTGCGCAAGCGCAGGCGCAGCGCATAGCCCAGTGTGCCGTAGGAATTGGGAAAACCGAAGAACAGGTCCCGGTGCTCATTGTCGGGCGTGCAGTGCAGCACCTCGCCGTCGGGCAGCAACACGTCGAGTTCCAGCAGGGTGTCGTGTACCAGGCCGTATTGATGCGAGGTGGCTTCGATGCCGACGCCGGCGGCCGCACCGCCCACGGTGATGGTCTTGAGCTGCGGCACCACCGCCGGCATGACGCCGTGCCGCAGGGTTTGCGCGACCAGTTCCTCATAGCTCGTCAGTCCTTCGACATCGACCCAGCCGCCTGCAGTATCGATGTCGAGCACATGGCAGAAGGCGCTCAGGTCCAGTCGGCGCTTGGTGCCCTCGCGGCGATCCCGAAACAGGTTGGAGCTGCGCTTGCCCAGACCGAGTGGCGCCCCGCTGCTCGCTCCGCTGGAGCCCACGGCGGCAAGCAGTTCGGCCCGGCGACGGGCATGGGCCAAGGCTTCAGGCGTCATACAGGTGCGCCCGGCTCATCGGGTAGCTGGTCGGCGTCACGTTACCCTTGCTGAAGACAATCTGGAACAAATGGGTGTAACCCGCCGGCGAACGGAACATTTCGGCGCAACCCATCAGGTAGGTCCGCCAGACCCGGTAAAAGCGTTCATCAAAACGCTGCGGGTTCAAGGCGTGGATCGCCTCCCACTGCTGCTCAAAGCGCTGGGCCCACTCGTCCAGTGTCAAGGCGTAGTGGCGGCGCAAATTCTCGATGTCAAGCACCTCCAGCCCGCAGCGCTCCATCTCAACGATCACCTCGGACAAGCCGGGAATCCAGCCACCGGGAAAGACGTGCTTGCGGATGAAGAGGTCGGTGTCGCGGGGTCCGACATGGCCAATGAAATGCAGCATGCCCAGCCCGCCGGGCTTCAGAAAGTCGGCGTGTGCCTGGACCACCGCGGCCAACTGGTCACGCCCGGCATGTTCGAGCACGCCGATGGACACCACCTTGTCATACTGGCCATCGGCCGCGCGGAAGTCGGCCTCGCGCACCGAGAGCTTGTCGTCCAGGCCACGGCGCGCGATTTCGCTGCGCAACCAGTCAACCTGCTCGGTCGTGGTGTTGAGACCGGTGCCGATCGCGCCCAGCGTTTCCCAAGCCCGGAACATGAAACCGCCAAAGCCGCAGCCGATGTCAACGAAGCGCTCGCCGCGCGCGAGCCGGATCTTGCGGCAGACATGGTCGATCTTGCGCTGCTGCGCCTGCTCCAGCGTCTGCGTGCCCTCAAACCAGTAGCCGCAGGTGTACATCATCAGCGGCTCGTCGAGCCAGAGCCGATAAAACGCATCTCCCAAGCCATAGTGAGCACGGGCATTGGCCTTGGCCTGCGCCGGGCTGTGGTTGGAATAGCGCAGCTCATGAAGCCCGTTCTCCATAGTGATCAAGGCCTTGCCGTGCAGATCAAGGCCACTGAGCAGGCCGGCCGCCAGTGCAGCGCCGAAATCGCCTTCGACGTCGACGCCCTGGTCGAAATAGGACTCCAGCAGACCGATTTGCCCGCGCGTGAAAGCCTGCAGCAGCGCGGCGTCGGAGCGGAACAGCATCGTGAACGCCGGCTCGCCTGGGCCGGCGCGGTAGCGGCTACCATCGGGCAGCCCGATCGCAAACGGCATTCCGATACGGGCCTGCAGCGAGTCGACGATGTTCTGCATGGGAAAAAGCATGCGGGGTTCTCGGTTGGGGCGGGCATGCGCAGATGCCAGCGAACTTGATTTAATCTGTTTGCTGGCACCGAGACTTGCGCATAATCAAACCGGCCTGGATCCGCCTGTCAACCTCTGCGGCTAGCTGCCTGAGAGGCGGCGCTATGGTCACGCGGTAAGGTGCTATGGCCGGTGTCAATGCACGCAAAGGGACAGGGAGTCTGGCTAATTCGGCGCGGGCGTGTTCGCGCACAGCATTGAGCACGGGCATGTTCGCCAACCGCCGTCCTTGCCGCATCACAGGCACCAGCAGCGGCTCGCCCGGCGCGACATCGTCAGTCGTGGTCAGCACATCGCCCGCCAAAAGACCGTCAGCGCCATAGCTGCGGTACACCTGCTTGCGACCGGGCCAGGTGGCTTTACCTTCAGACTGTTTGCGCCGGGCCAGGCCGGCGTATTCCTGCAGCTTGTAGGCGCAGTCCAGATAAGGTTGGTCAGCCGAGGTGTTCATGCGGGTGCCCACGCCAAAGCCGTTGATCGGCGCGCCGGCCGCGACGAGTTCGGCTAGTCTGTATTCATCCAGGCTGCCGCTGGCAAAAATGTTGATGCCGGGCAGACCACCCTCGTCCAGAATACGCCGCACCTGGCGCGCGTGCGCGGCCAGGTCACCACTGTCCAGCCGAACCGCTTGAATGGTGATGCCCTCACCCGCCAACTTTTTGGCCAAAGGCACCAGGCGTCGTGCGGCCGCCTCGGTGTCAAAGGTGTTGATCAGCAGGGTGCACGCCAACGGGTACGAGCGGGCGAAATGCTCGAACGCATCAACTTCCCCGTCATGAGCCTGGATGAATGAGTGAGCCATGGTGCCGTAAAGGGGAATGCCCCAGTTCATGCCTGCCAGCACAGTGGATGTGCCGTCAAAGCCAGCCAGGTAGCTGGCGCGGGCTGACAGCAAACCCGCCTCGGCACCGTGCGCGCGACGCAGGCCAAAGTCCACCAGCAATTTGTCCGCTGCCGCCAGGCGCACACGCGCTGCTTTCGAGGCCACCATCGTCTGAAACTGCAGCAGGTTGATGATCCGGGTCTCAACCAATTGAGCCTGGGGCAGTGGTGCGACCACGCGCAGAATAGGCTCGTCAGCAAAGAAAACAGTGCCCTCCGGCATGGCCTGCACCTCGCCCGTGAAGCGCAGGTCGCGCAGTGAACCGACGAAGCCGCGGTGGAACCGCTCGCACCCGGCAAGCCAATCCAGCTCCTTGGTGGTGAAGTGCAGCTCCTCCAGAAAATCCAGTACTTGCTCCAGTCCCGCCGCCATCAGGAAGTTGCGCCCGGACGGCAACTTGCGAACGAAGAACTCGAACACTGCGGTGTCGGCCATGTCTTGGTCAAAGTAGGCCTGCAACATCGTCAGCTGATAGAGATCGGTGAGCAGGAGACTGGTGCGATCTGTCATGTTGATACCTCCCTGATCTGTTTCAAGGTCACGGCCATGGCGCCATTTTTCAGCATTTGGACAATAGCGCGCGCGCCATCACCCGGATGAACATCCACCGCGCGGATCGCGTCTTGCAGCAACACCGTTTGATAGCCAAGTTTCAAGGCGTCACGTACCGTATTGAGCACGCAATAGTCAGTCGCCAGCCCGCCAATGAAGAGGCGCTCCACCTTGGTCTGGCGCAGCAAATGGTCCAGTTCAGTACCTTCAAATCCGGAATAGGCATCATGATGCCGGTCGGTGGCCTTGGAAATGACGATGGCATCAGCAGGCAGCTTGAGCCCTGGCGCAAGGTTGGCTCCCGCACTGCCTGCCACGCAATGCGGTGGCCACGGCCCGCCCTGCGGCTGGAAGGAGCAATGGTCGCTCGGGTGCCAATCGCGGGTGGCCAGCACTGGCAGCCCAGCCTGCTGGAATGCGGCCAGATAGCCATTGAGCACAGCGATCACCTCATCGCCCCGGGGCACCGCCAGACTACCACCGGCGAGGAAATCGGACTGAACGTCAACGATCACAAGCGCATCACCGGCCTGCAGTGATACGGGGGGCGCATAACTCGACATGATGATCCAGACCCCCTGATCGCAGGGGCACGCGCTACGACTGAACCTTGAGTTCGTTCACGACGCGGGAAAAGCCGGGCGCAGACCAGGCAGCTGTCTGTACTGCAGTACGCTCGGCCAGGGTCGCAACCGTACCGCGCAGGGTCGCGGTGCCCGCCTCCACGATGACCGCGATGTTTTTGGCTTCCTCTTCGGCGTAGCGCGTCAAAGCATCATGAATGCGTTGAGCCCCGTATTCGGATGCCTGGCGCTCCCTCAAAGTGAGGTTGTTGCTCACCCCCACCCGTGTTGCATTGATAGACGGATCCCAATCCAGCTCGGCGAGAACGTCCCTTTTTAACTGTGCGTCTGTTTTCATGGCGGTCCTTCAGATTCAATGTCACGTGATCCGCTTTGAAGCCGTCAAAACAGATTCTGCAAACACGGTAGCTGACGCACCGGGAAGACGTTTTGAGAATTGTCAGCGTAGCCCACTGTCAAGGGCAACTCGCGTCAATCAAGCAAATGCATCCAGCAGTGCTGGTGTCATGGTTTTCTACCAAGAAAGTGATCTTCTTGCGAATTATCAAGACACCAGGGCCGATGAGTCTCAGACTGCGATCGTGGGCAAGTAGATGCTTGAACCAGACGCTTGGTCACAAATATGAGGTTCCCTTTGAGTGGGGAAGTTTCTGGTGTCGCTGATATCAGACATGGTGAAGACTTCCTCAAACCAGTCGGGCGGTCAAGCGCACGGTTGGGGTGCTTCACCAGACCCGTCAATTCGCAAGGATTGGCGGGTTTCCTGTTTTTCCAGTCAGTGGAATCCGCGCATTGCACATCCGCGTGAGAAGGCTTGAAACCTGATCCACTCCTTCGGAAACAACAGGTATCGAAGGTAAGGCGCTGGCGGCGCCATCCGGCAGCCAGGGTTGACGTCGGACGGATTCGAAGGGAAAGTTATGAGCGGACAAACACGAATCAGCCACCCGAAGGAGCATCTCTTTCACACGGATGTGCAAGGATTCGATTTGCTCGCCGAGCTTGCCCTGGATATGCGTTCCTCGTGGAATCATGCCACCGACCAAGTGTGGCGGCAGCTGGATCCCGCGCTCTGGGAGCTGACCCAAAATCCCTGGGTCGTCTTGCAGACGGTCTCACGGGAGAAACTCCAGCGTGTTTTGGCCGATCCCGTTTTCCAAAAAAATGTTGACGATTTTGTGCAAGTCAAGCGCGACCAGGCGCAGGCGCCTGCGTGGTTTCAGCAAACCTACCCGCAATCTCAGCTGCGCTGTATTGCGTATTTCAGCATGGAATTCATGCTCAGCGAAGCCCTGCCCATTTACTCGGGTGGACTAGGCAACGTGGCCGGCGATCAACTCAAGGCCGCCAGTGATTTGGGCGTCCCGGTGATCGGGGTGGGGTTGCTCTACCAGCAAGGCTATTTCCGCCAGGTGATCAATAAGGATGGCGCGCAACAGGCACTCTTCCCGTATAACGACCCCGGACAGTTGCCGATCACACCGTTGCGCAGACCGAACGGGGAGTGGTTACGATTAGAGGTCGCATTACCCGGTTACTCGGTCTGGCTGCGCGCCTGGCAGGTTCAGGTTGGGCGCGTGAAGCTGTACCTGCTGGACAGTAATGACGCAGCGAATTACCCCGCGCATCGAGGCATTGCCAGCGAACTTTACGGAGGCGGGCCGGAGTTGCGCCTCAAACAGGAAATTCTGCTCGGGATTGGCGGATGGCGGCTGCTCGCGGCGCTGGGCATCCAGCCGGAAGTCTGCCACTTGAATGAAGGGCATGCAGCCTTTGCCGTTCTGGAGCGCGCACGAAGCTTCATGGAGAAAGCCGGGCGGACCTTCGAGGTCGCGCTGGCCGTCACCAGGGCGGGCAACCTCTTCACCACGCACACGGCGGTGGCTGCCGGTTTTGATCGTTTCGCTCCAGAGCTCATCGAGCAATACCTCGCTGGTTATGCAGGTATGCAGCTCGGTATAACCTGCCACGATTTGCTGGCCTTGGGGCGCCAGAACCCGAACGACTCGTCGGAGCCCTTCAACACGGCCTATCTGGCCATTCGGGGGAGCGGGGCAGTCAATGGCGTGAGTCGCTTGCACGGCAGGGTGAGTCGACACCTGTTTAGCCCGCTTTTTTCACGCTGGCCGGTGGGCGAAGTACCGGTCGGACACGTGACCAATGGCGTCCATATGCCGACCTGGGATTCGGAGGCGGCCGATGACCTTTGGACGCAAGCGTGTGGAAAGTCCCGCTGGCTGGGGACGACCGAAACCCTGGAGCAGAACATTCGGTGCGTCTCCGACGCCCGGCTCTGGCAATTTCGCAGCGCCGCCCGCAAGTCGCTTGTGGAATACGCGCGCGAACGATGGTCCCGGCAGTTGGCGATATCCGGCGCGTCGCCAGAGACGGTTGAAGGAGCGAAACATCTGTTTGACTGCAATACCTTGACGCTGGGTTTCGCACGCCGGATTGCAAGCTATAAAAGACCAAATCTGCTGTTGCACGATCCGGAACGACTGCTGCGCCTGTTGACTGATCCGCAACGCCCGGTGCAACTCATCATGGCTGGCAAGGCGCATCCCGCAGATCAGGCGGGGCAGGCGCTGATTCAGCAATGGATGCATTTCATCGGTCGGTCCGCGGCCCGCCCCCGCGTGGCCTTTCTCAGCGATCACGACATGCACTTGACCGAGCAACTGGTGCAGGGAGTCGATGTCTGGCTCAACACGCCGCGCCGCCCCTGGGAAGCGTGCGGAACGAGCGGCATGAAGGTACTGGTCAACGGCGGCATCAATCTGTCCGAATTGGACGGTTGGTGGGCAGAAGCCTACACGCCGGAAGTAGGGTGGGCGTTGGGCGATGGTCAGGAACATGATAACGATGCTGCCTGGGACGCGGTCGAAGCTGAAGCTCTTTATGACTTGCTCGAACGCGAGGTGATCCCCGAGTTTTATAGGCGCAATGAACAAGGTATCCCAAGCGCCTGGGTGGCCCGGATGCGCGAAAGCATGGCGCAATTGACACCGCGCTTTTCCACCAACCGCTCGCTATGCGAATACACCGAGCAACACTACCTCCCGGCGGCCTCGGCCTACCTTGCGCGGGCTGTCGATGACGGCGCAATCGGCGTGGATATGGTTAATTGGCGGCACGCTGTGGAGCAAAAATGGGCTGCGCTACGCTTCGGCGATGTGACGGTAAAGACGGATGGCGAGCAACATGTATTTGAAGTGCAGGTGTATCTCGGTGACCTTGACCCGCAGGCGGTGCGGGTCGAGTTATATGCCAATGGGGTTGATGGAGCCGAGCCGCAGCGAGTAAAGATGGAGCGCATTTGGCAACTGGTGGGGGCAATAAACGGCTATGCCTATCGCGCAGCCGTGTCTGCGGCTCGGCCAGCGGCGGACTACACGGCGCGCCTCATACCTTATCGCGATGGCGTGGCCGTTCCCCTTGAAAACGCGCGAATCCTGTGGCAGCGGTGATTCGTGCGACTATGAAAACGCCCATCGCAGTTCATCGACGAGAAGGTCACCTCCAAGACAAACTTTTTCTTGTTTTCTGGCCTCAGCGACCCATGGTGGCAGCCAACAAGGGACGCAACTGGCCTAGCGTCCGGCTGTTGAGTACGTCATCAGTTTGCAGCCAGCCGCGCCGCGCCTGGCTGACCCCAAAGCGTAGATTGTCAAACTGCAGGCGACTGTGCGCATCCGAGTTGATGCTGACGAGAACGCCTTCGCTCTTGGCCATCCGGCAGGCGACATCGGTCAGGTCGAGCCGGGCCGGATGCGCGTTGAGTTCCAGAAAGCAGCCGCGTTCGCGCGCCTTGCGGATCACGCGGGGCAGGTCGATGTCACAGGGTGGCCGTTCGTTAATCAGTCGCCCGGTCGGATGCGCCAGAATGCTGAAACAGGGGTGGTCCATGGCCCGCAGCAGCCGATCAGTTTGCTTGTCGCGGGACAAACCGAAGCCACTGTGCAGGGCTCCCACCACGAGGTCAAGGCGACGCAGAATAGCATCAGGCAGGTCGAGCGTGCCATCTTCCAGGATGTCAACTTCCACGCCTTTGAGCAGGACGAAGTCATGCAGACTGGCATTGATTTCATCAATGCGGTCGATTTGCCGCGAGAGTCCGTCGGCGTCGAGGCCGTGCGCCACGGCCAGACGTTTCGAATGGTCCGTGACCGCCAGGTACTGCAGACCGTGCGCGTGGGCGGCCTCGGCCATGGCCTTAACAGGGTCGTAACCATCGCTGTCTTTGGTGTGTGCATGCAAGTCGCCACGCAGATCAGACAGCTGCAGCAAGCGGGGCAGAGTGCCGCTGCGTGCCGCTTCTATCTCGCCACGCTCCTCGCGCAGTTCCGGTTCGATGAACGGGAGACCCAACGCCTTGTACACCGCTTCTTCGGTGTCACCTGCAATGCGCTGTTTGCCGCGATACAAGCCGTATTCGTTGAGTTTCAGATCTTTATCCTGCGCCAGTTTGCGAAGCGCGATGTTGTGTGCCTTCGACCCCGTGAAGTAAAGCCACGCCGCACCGAAACTCGCTGGGGCCACGGCGCGTAAGTCGACCTGCAAGCCACTCTTGAGAACGACGCTGCTGCGCGTCACGCCTTGCTCCAATACGCGCTGTACATCTTCATTTGCTGTCAGACAATCCATGACAGTGCCTGGGTTCTCGGCCGTCACAAGCAAGTCGAGGTCGCCTACCGTCTCGCACCCTCGACGCAGGCTGCCGGCCGCAACCGCTTTGCGCACGCCCGGCGTGGCGCGCAGATCGGCCAGGAGCGCCTGGGCCACCGGCTCCATATCGGCCCACTTGTAACGACGGTCCTGCTGCAACAGGCGGCTGCTGGCCTCCAGAATTTGCCGCTCGCTCTTCGCGCCAAAACCATGGACCGACTGGACGCGCCCTTGCTCGGCCGCCTGGCGTAACTGTGCCAGCGTCTCAATGCCAAGCTCCTGATGCAGCGTGCGCACGCGCTTCGGGCCCAGCCCCGGAATTTTCAGCAACTCGGCAATCACCGGGGGCAGCTCCTTGCGCAGTCGCTCCAGCAGCGCGCAGCTACCAGTGGTCACGACTTCGACAATCTTGCCAGCAAGATCTGGCCCAATGCCGGGCAGCGCGTCAAGATCCTCCGGGCGATCGACCATGGTTCTGACACTGCGGCCCAACTCGCCCAGCATGCGCGCGGCATTGCGGTAAGCGCGGACGCGAAAGGGATTGGCGCCTTCGATTTCCAGGAGATCGGCGATCTCCGAGAAAACAGCAACCACGTCGGCATTGGTAATTGGCATGGCGCTTATCCGTCAATGTTTCAATTCGGTCCCCAACGCACGCAATTTTTCATACAAGTCGCGCTCCGGGCCGCTCAGTCGCTCAGGCACTTGCATCTTGATGCGCAAGAACATGTCGCCCCACGGGCCCTCGCCAAATGCAGGCAGGTCCTGTTGTTTCAGGCGCAGCACCGCATCGGGCTGGGTGCCGGGCGGCACCACAACGCTGACAGAAGCCGTCAGCGTTGGCACGGTCAAGGTCGTACCCAGAACAGCATCTGTCACGGAGATGGTTGTCATCAAAGTAGGCGGCCACGGTGACCACGGCTTTGTGTACCGGCTCGCCCAGAAACGCCTCGGCATCACGCTTGATTTTCTGTAGCAAGAAGGCGGAGAGCTGTTCGGGGGAGTAGTCGCGGCCTCTGAGCACAATGGTCTCGCGCTTGCCCATCTTGCGCTTGAAGGCTGTGACTGTGCCTTCGGGGTTGGCCGTCGCCTGGCGACGGGCCGGCTCGCCGATCAACATCTGGCCGGCAGCCGTCAGGGCAACATAGCTGGGAAACGCCTTGCCGCCGATGCTCAAGCCCTCAGCGCTGGGGATGATGACAGGGCGGCCGCCACGCAGCACGGCAGCGGCCGAATTGGAAGTCCCGAGGTCAATACCGATGACCGTCATGCTTGCTCCTTGCCCATATATCTCAACTCATCAAGCTGGGTATGCCGCGCGAAAGACTTGTGCAAACGCCACAAAGCCGCAAGCCGCAAGCCTCAGGACACCGATAGTGACCTGGTCTGTTCTTTGCCTTCCTTGGGCAAGCGAACCGTCAACACGTCATTCTTGAAGCTGGCTTGGGCCTTCTCGATGTTCACGCTGCGCGGTAGAGGTATGGCGCGCTGGAATGAACCGTAGGCGCGTTCCATGACGTGGTAGGTGCTGTCACTGGTTTCGCGCTCAAAGCGCTTCTCGCCGCTCAGATAAAGCGTGTTGCCGTCAATGATGATCTGGCAATCGTCCTTGTCCATACCGGGCAACTCGATCCGCACCAGCACATCCTTACCCGTTTCTTCTTTGTGATGTGTGAATTTGGTGAGGGAGTCGCTGCCACGGCTGAGTAACTCGCGCCAGCCCTCAGACAGGCTATCCCAGGTGCGACTGATCTCACGCCCAATTTTTTCACCAGTCTGTTTCAGGGAATTCAACATGGTCATATTTCCGGAATATCAGATTTATCAAGTCCGTTGCCGCGATGGGTCCGTGCAATCGAGCTTGATTCATCTGGAAGACCGCTTAAACGAAACAAATTAACTCTATGACGCTGGGTGACGGGCGGCTTGATATTTCACAACGACCGTGGTCATCCTGAAACCAATATGGCCTGCCGTAAAGCCGTCATACATACTTTTGAGAGTTTGAAGCATCCTCGATCGCTACTGCCGTTGCACCGCGTCGATGCCGAGCACGCAACAGTCTTCAGCGCCGTGTCCGGTCGCAATCAGCTGATCCATACGGGTCGCCACCGACGGCAGAACCGCCATGGGTCGATCGCCCGCAGTCTCAAGCATAAGCCTCACATCTTTGCGCGCCATCGTCAATTCAAAACTCGGGCTGAAGTTTCCTTTTGCCATGTTCACGCCACGCCCGGCCACGATGGCATTCAAATCGATAAAACCCAACAGCTTGATGGCGTCTTCGGCATTGACATCGCTCGCCTGCGCCATCGTCAGTACGTCCGCCATCACCGCCGCCACGCCGATGATCATGGCATTGCCAAACAGTTTGTTGACGGCGGCCACATCTGTGCGCTCGCCCATGTACTCCAGCCGACCTGTCATTTTGGCCAGATCAGCTTTGACGCTTTCGAACAGCGCCTTGGGCCCGGCGACCATCATCGTGCCCTGCGCATTGCGCGCCGCTGGTGGGCCCATGAAGACAGGGCAGTGCAGGTACATGATCCCTTCAGCATGGAGCCGTTCGGCACGCGCCGCAGTGAGTGTCGGCAGCGTGGTGGTGTGGTCAATGATGATCGCATCGGGTAAAAGCCCGGCGCGCGCGGCCGCCAGCACCTCTTCAACCACGGCGTCATCCTTGAGCACGAGGTGAACGCGCGCCGCGTTGCGCACCGCCTCGGCCGGGCTCGCTGCGGCAATCACGCCAAACTGCGCCAGCGCATGAACTTTGTCGGGTGAACGGTTCCACGCGGCGACGGTGTCGCCGCGCTTGGCGGCAGCTTCGGCGAAGGCGCCGCCGAGCAGGCCGGTGCCGAGAAAAGCGATGATTGACATAAGTGATCCTCAAAAAATGTTTGGAAAGTAATTGGGTGCTGACTCAGCCAAACTCAGAGTCGGCGCCAGCAGTCATTTTTAAATAAAGTCCTTGGCCAGTTGCTGCACATCGACCCGTGCTTTGAGCCGGGCTGCCAGCAAATACATGCCACCGAGCTTGCGATGTAAAAACAAAGTGTCCACCGGTGGTATGTGCCAAAAATCCCGGCCTAACGCCAAGTCCATGCCGGCAGCATGCAGGCGCTGCGCTATGTCAGAGCGCCCAAAGTCATAAACTCCCGCGAGACGAAACGGCTCCAGCGCAATGTCAACCATGCCAAGCACCG
>Ga0209913_1000650_pt1 | contig 26645 bp, 29 predicted proteins | sample PersoiDNA2013203_FD_185805 | JGI IMG/M metagenome (GOLD analysis project Ga0209913, IMG submission 185805) | Permafrost soil microbial communities from the Arctic, to analyse light accelerated degradation of dissolved organic matter (DOM) -... | ecosystem: Environmental > Terrestrial > Soil >... | reverse complement strand
TAAGAGGTCGTAGATCGCCCGCGGTGGCAGCCGTTGGCTCGATTCCCCTCGCATATCCCTGGAGATCGGCTGTATCAACTCCGATTTGAGCGGCACTACTGCGCTTTCTCGATACTCCCAAACGGCTTGGGCGAGCGCCCCTCGTGGAGTAACAGCGAGCGTAGCCGATCCGCTTTCAGGCCGTGTCGATCGCCGCTCGCAGCGACGAGACGTAGCTGCGAAGATCGTCCGAACCGCCCTCGGCCACCTCGATCGCGCGTGAGCCAACGATGACCCCGTCGACGATCTCGGCGGCGGCGCGAGCATGCTCGGGCGTCGAGATACCGAAGCCCGCGTAAAGCGGAAGCCCTGGCGGCGAAAGGCGGCGGGCTCGTGCCGCCAGACCGGCGAGTGCCGATGAGAGCTTCGTGCGCGCCCCCGTTGTGCCCGTCAGGGTGACCAGGTAGAGCCAGCCGTCGGTCATCTCGGCGGCCAGGCGAATCCGCTCGTCGGTGGAGGTCGGAGCGACGAGCTGGATGCGCTCGAGCTCGGGGTACGAGTCCACCGGAAGGTCGGGGACGAGGATCGCGCCAGCTCCCGCGGTACGGGCGTCGGCGACGAAGCGCTCGTAGCCATAGGCCTCGAGCAACGCCGAGTAGACGAAGGGGACGAGCGGCACCTGCACGCGCCCGCGAATCTCTGCCAGGCATTCCAGGCAAGCCTTCGTACGCATACCCTCTGCGAGCGCCGCTTCGGCCGCACGCCGGATGACCGGGCCGTCGGCCAGCGGATCGGAAAAAGGGAAGCCGAGCTCGATCAGATCGGCGCCGCCCTCGACCGCCGCCACGGCGAGGTCGGGAGTCGAGCGTCCCGACATCAGGAAGATGACCAGCTTCTTGCTCATGCCTGTCCCCTGTTCAGGATCACTGTCTCCGCTGTCGTGAACGGACGGCGCCCCGGCAGACGAGGCGCCCGGACATGTCCGAAAAGCCTACCGCTGAGAAGTTCCTGACTACCAGACGGTTCGGACCGCTCCGGACATGTCCCCGTGCCTGGCACCAGGACAGGTCCGAAAAGAGCGCGCCCGCTCACGAGTCTCGCCCCAGTTGCGCGAGCACTTCGTCCAGATCCTTGTCGCCTCGTCCCGACAGGCAGACGAGCACGAGCGATTCGTCGATGTCGAGCGCGCGGGCTAGGGCGTGCGACGACTCGAGCGCCGGGATGATGCCCTCCGTCTTGGTCAGGCGCTCGAAGGCGGCCAGCGCCTCGTTGTCCGTGCAAGTCAGGTAGGTGACTCTGCCGCTGTCACGCAGGGCGGCGTGCTCGGGGCCGACACCCGGGTAGTCGAGCCCAGCTGAGATCGAGTGAGCGTCGGCGATCTGCCCGTCCTCGTCGGCGAGAACGAGCGAGCGGGCGCCGTGCAGAACGGCGACGCGCCCCGAACTGAGGCTGGCCGCCCCCGCGGCCTCGACGCCGTACAGCTTCACCTCCGCGTCGTCGAGGAAGCCGGCGAACATCCCGATCGAGTTCGAGCCGCCGCCGACACAGGCGACGACGGCTTCGGGCAGGCGCCCCTCGCGCTCCAGAATCTGCTTTCTCGACTCGCGCCCGATCACCGCCTGCAGCTCGCGCACGATCTCGGGGTAGGGGTGAGGGCCGACGCAGGAGCCGATCAGGTAATGGGTCGTCTCGACATTGGTGATCCAGTCGCGGATGGCTTCGCTGGTTGCCTCCTTGAGCGTCTGCGTACCGATCTCGACCGGGCGAACCTCGGCGCCGAGCAGCTGCATGCGCTCGACGTTGGGCCTTTGGCGGCGCATGTCCTCGACGCCCATGTAGACGACGCAGTCGAGCCCGAAGCGGGCGCAGACGGTGGCGGTGGCGACTCCGTGCTGGCCGGCGCCCGTCTCGGCGACGATCCGTTTCTTGCCCAGCCTGCGCGCCAGCACGATCTGGCCGAGCGCGTTGTTGAGCTTGTGCGCGCCGGTGTGCATCAGGTCCTCGCGCTTGAGGTAGATGCGCTTAGCGGGGCAGAAGCGCTCGGTCAGTGTCAAGGGCGTCGGTCGGCCGCCGTAGTTGACTAGGAGCTCGTTCAGCTCGCGGGCGAAGCTCTCGTCGGTGCGCGCCGCGCGCCAGCCCGCCTCCAGCTCCTCGAGCGCCGGGATCAGCGTCTCGGGAACGTAACGTCCCCCGTAGCCGCGGTAGAGGCCACGATCCTCGTCCGGAGGTGTTTTCTTGGCTGGTGACGATGGCAACTGAGAGCTCCTCTCCTTTCGCTTTCTACCTATGACGTCTCGCCTCGAGCCCGTGCGACTGCTCGCACGAACTCGTGTACGCGCTCGTGATCCTTGACGCCGGGGGCGAGCTCGAGCGCCGAGGCGGCATCCACCGCCCATGGCCTTACTCGCTCGATCGTCGCGCCGACGTTCTCCGGGTCGAGCCCGCCGGCCAGCATCACCCTCTTCTCGCGAGCGACCGTGGCAGCTCTTTCCAGGTGATCGAGATTCTCGCTCTGCCAGGGCAGGTCGAGCACCTCGGCGACCGGCTCCGCGCCCCGGTAGAGAACGGCGTCGCGGCCGCGGTGCCCGTCCTCGCGGGCGTAGAGCTGAACGAGATCGGCGTCCACCTCCCGGCGCTCGCCGACGAAGACGGCGACCGAAAGCATCGTCTCGGGCACCTCGAGCACGCCCGGCGCCTGCCTGGGGCTCTCCTCGGCGAGCACGAAGCCGGCCATGTCTGCTCCCGCTTCCGTGGCAGCGTCCACGTCTTCCTGGCGCGTCAGTCCGCAGATCTTCACGAGCGGGCGCGAGACCAACTCTCGCAGCTTGGCCGCCGGGTCGGCTGCGCACATCAAAGCCGATCCGACGAGCACGGCCGAGGCTCCAGCCAGCTCAGCCTTCGCGCCCTGGGCTCGAGACCAGATCCCGCTTTCGGCCACGATCACGCGGTCGCGCGGAACGCGAGCAACGAGCTCGAGCTGCGTCCGGCGGTCGATCGCGAAGGTCGAGAGATCGCGGCAGTTGATGCCGATCGGATCGGCGGCGAGGGCGAGACCGCGCTCCAGCTCTTCGGCGTTGTGCGCTTCGACCAGTGCGTCCAAGCCCAGCTCGGCGCCGAAGGCGTGAAGCCTCAGCACCTGCTCGTCGGAGAGATCGCGGAGGATGAGCAGGAAGGCGTCAGCGCCGGCCTCCGCGAGCTCGCGGATGTGGGCCTCGTCGGAGAAAAAGCCCTTGCCGAGGAGCGGGGCGCCGGTTGCCGCCCTGGCGGCGCGCAGATCGTCGAGGGAGCCGGCGAAGCGCTCGTCCACGAGCACCGAGATCGCCGCCGCGCCCGCTGCGGCGAAAGCCTTCGCCAGGACGGCAGGGTCGGCGCTCGGGCGCAGGTCGCCGGCCGAGGGCGAGCGTCGCTTGACCTCGGCGATCGCCTGCAAGCCGGGCCGGGCGAGAGCGTCGCGGAGACGACCCATTAGGGCTCGGTCCTCTGACCGGGGTGTCGATCAGCCGCCTCGGCGTCGAAGCGGACTACGGCTCGGCATCCGCCTCCCGCCTTCATCCACCCACCCGCGGGGTCGTGAAACGGTAGCGGCGAAAAGCGCAGCGAATGCGCCGACTTCGTGCCGGTTTTGCATCGATCGAGTGTCCTCACCGCGATGATCATTCAGTCCCCGCCTCGGTGTTCGAGAAGGAGATGAGCTGCTCGAGCCGCTCGTCGGCCTTGCGCGAGGCGACCGTGCGAGTGGCGATCTCGAGCCCCTCGGCAAGGTCCTCGGCAAGACCCGCCGCGGCTATCGCGCCGGCCGCGTTCAGAAGGATGGCGTTGCGGCGGCCTCCGTTCGAGCCTTTGAAGACATCGCGGATAGCGGCGGCGTTCACGGCCGGCTCGCCTCCGCGCAGCTCCTCCAGCTCGCAGCGCGGTACGCCCAGATCGAGCGGGTCGATGGTGCGCTCGATCACCTTGCCGTCTCGAACCTCGCAGACGTCGTTGGGGCCGAGCGGCGAGAGCTCGTCGAGGCCGCCGGCGCCGTAGACGACGAAGGCGCGCTCGCTCCCCAGCTGCACAAGCGCTTCGGCGATGGGGCGCACCAGCGCCTGCGAGTAGACGCCGATCACCTGACAGCGGGCCCCGGCCGGATTGGTGAGCGGGCCGAGGATGTTGAAGATGGTGCGCGTGGCCAGTTCGCGCCGTACCGGTCCGGCGTGCTTCATGGCCGGGTGGTGAGTCTGCGCGAACATGAAGCCGAAGCCGAGCTCGTCGATCGAGCGGGCGATTTGCTCCGGCTGGAGATCGAGGTTGAAGCCGAGCGCCTCGAGCACGTCGGCCGAGCCGCAGGCCGACGAGGCGGCGCGGTTGCCGTGCTTGGCCACGCCGGCGCCCGCGGCTGCCGCGACGAGCGCCGCAGCCGTGGAGATGTTGATCGTGCGCTGGCCGTCGCCGCCGGTGCCCGCCGTATCGACGAGGTCGGCTCGTTTCGGCTCGACCACGACCACGTGCGAGCGCATCGCCTCGGCGCAGCCGGCGATCTCCTCGGAGGTCTCTCCCTTGGCGCGGAGCGCCACCAAGAAGCCGGCGATCTGCGCCTGGGTCGCCTGACCGGACATGATCTCGTTCATGACCTCGCACGCTTCGCTACGTGTGAAGTCCCGTCTTTCCAACGCCTGAGCAATCGCGTCAGTGATCATCGTCTTCCCTCCAGGAAGTTCTTCGCTAGCTCGGGACCGGCCGGGGTCAGCACCGACTCGGGGTGGAACTGAAGGCCGTCGATCGGAAACCGCTTGTGTCGCACTGCCATCACCTCGTCGTCGCCGGTGGCCGAGATCTCGAAGCAGTCCGGCACCTCGTGGGCGGCGAGCGAGTGGTAACGGCCGGCTTCGAAGTCCTGCGGCAGCCCGGTAAAGACGCCCAGGCCGTCGTGATGCACGGGACTCGATTTGCCATGCACCAGTTTCTTCGCCGGCCCGATCGCGCCGCCGAAGGCCTCGACGATCGCCTGGTGTCCGAGGCAGACGCCGAGCGTGGGTACGCACGGGCCTAGTCGTTGGATCAGCTCGATCGAGACGCCGGCATTGCTCGGCACGCCGGGGCCGGGGGAGACGATCAGATGGGAGGGTGCGAGCGCCTCGGCCTCCTCCGGAGTGATCGCGTCGTTGCGGCGCACGATCACCTCGGCTCCGAGCTCTCCGAAGAGATGGGCGAGGTTGTAGGAAAAGGAGTCGTAGTTGTCGATCAGCAGGATCACTTCTCACCCCCCTGACCAGGGAGCGCTTCCGCCGGGCCAGCGACGCCCCAGGCGACCGAGAAGCGATCCTGCGGCAACCGCACAAGCGCGTGCGCCTTCATCTCTCCGCCTCCGCCAGCCCGATCGCGGCCTCGACGGCCGCCAGCTTGTTCAGGCACTCCTCGTACTCGGATGTGGGGTCAGAGTCGGCCACCAACCCGGCGCCGGCTTGTAGGTAGGCGACGCCGTCCTTGAGCGCGAGCGAGCGAATGGCGATGCAGGTGTCGAAGGAGGAGGTCGTCGGGTCGTAGTAGCCGACGGCTCCCGCATAGGCGCCGCGCCGGTAGCCCTCCAGCTCGGAGATGATCTGCATCGCCCGGACTTTGGGGGCGCCCGACACCGTCCCGGCCGGGAAGCAGGCGCGAAGCAGCTCGAAGGGCGTCGTCCCGGGCCGGAGTTCGCCCGCCACCTCGGAGATCAGGTGGGTGATGTGCGAGAAGCGCTCCGGACGCATGAAGCGCTCGACGCGAACACTCCCCGGCAGGCAGACGCGCGAGAGGTCGTTACGGCCGAGATCCACGAGCATGACGTGCTCGGCTCGGTCTTTTTCGGAAGAAAGCAGCGCCTGTTCGTCCCCTTCGCCGGGCTTGATCGAACCGGCGATGGGGTTGAGGCTGGCGCGGATGCCCTCGCACTTCACGACCGTCTCGGGCGAGGAGCCGACCAGTGCGAGATCGTCCGGGAGCTCGAGCAGGAAGAGGTACTCGGACGGGTTGACCCGCCGCAGCGCCCGGTAGAGATCGAGCGCGCTCGCCGAGGTAGGTCGCTCGGCCCGTTGCGAGACGACGATCTGGAAGGCGTCGCCGGCTTTGATGTACTCCTTCGACCGTCGCACCCAGCTCTCGTAGGTCGTCTGATCGGGGTAGCGCCGCAGTGGTCTCGGCTTGCCGTTCCCCTTCGGCATCTCCGGCCTCGGCCCCGTCAGGCGAGCGATGGTCTCGTCGGCATCTCCGTAGACGATCTCGGCGATACCGCGGGCATGATCGAAGCGGACAAGCGTGTCCGGGACTACGAACCGGCTTTCGGGATCGCCGGGTCCTTCGTCGGGCAAGGTCACTGTCGGCTCCAACCGGGCGACGTAGTCGTAGGCGAGGTAGCCGACGACCGGCTCGCCGAGGCTTTCCGCTTCGTCGAAGTCAACGACGCGCGTGCCGTATCCGACCAGCGAGTAGCGACCCAGCCGGCCGTGCTCGACCGATTCGAGCAGGAAGGAGGCGCTGCTTTCTACGCGCAGACGCAGGTAGGCGCCAAGGGGCGTCAAGAGGTCGGAGGCGATCGATCTTGGAGTGTTCTCTGTCTTTTTCATGACTGTCATCAGGGCAACAAAAAAGACCTCCCGGTGGAAGGTCTCGAGCGAAACGGGTTTACGTCTAGATCAGGTCCAGACGACGCTCCCGCCCCGCTCGCTGCGCCAGCGCCACACCCAAGTCGTCCGCGGGGTCGAGTTCGTCATTGCCCTTGAGAGTACGGCTAAAGAGCCCGCGCCGTCAAATCGCAGCCGCGCGAAAGGTCAGGCAGATGCCTCTTCACCCTCCGCCGCGAGCGTTTCAACGCGCTCGGCGAAAGAGGGGAGATCGATGTCTGCCGAGCTCCTGACCCAGGCTCGCTCGTGGTCGTAGTTGTAGGCGAGCCGGGCTCCCTTCGGGAGCAGACGGCGCAAACCGACCAGCGTTTTTGGCAAGTTCTCGAACTCGATAAAGATCGGCTCGCCCAGGCCCGAGCCCGCGAAGCGCGGCGGCACTTTCTCGTTCTCGCCGTAGAGGGGCATGTCGCCCTCCAGTAGCTCGACGTCGCCCGGAATGTAGAGACCGGCACCGGCGACAGGATCTTCTGCGACCGGAGTCGCCTCGGGTACCGGTTCTGCGGCCGGTGTCGCCTCTGCACTCGCTGCCGCCTCCGGAACCGGTGGCATCTCGGGGACCGGCGCGGCGACCTCGGGCTCAACCTCGGCGACCGGCACAACCTCGGGGGCCAGTACCGCTTCAGGCGCAACCTCGGCGACCGGCACGACCTCCGGTGCCACCTCAGGAGCCGGTGGCATCTCGGCTGCCGGCGCGACCTCGGGCGCAACCTCGGCGAACGGCGCGACCTCGGGTGCCGCCTCGAAGGCCGGTGGCGTCTCGGCAAGAGGCGCTGCCTCGGTACCGGTCTCCTGGTGGATGAACGGCTCTCCACCGGCGACCGAGGCGAAGATGGCGCTCTGGTCGATCTCGGGATAAGCCTCGGGAGCAGCTGGCTCGAAACCCTGGGAGTAGTCGTACGCCTCGGGAGTCACCGCTTCCCAGCTGCCGTCGGCCGCCTGGCGCCAGCCCGGATAGGGATCCGCGACCTGCTCGGGGTATTGCTCGGCGCGAGCTTGATCGGAATAGTTGGTGTCCTCTGCGGGCTGCTCGGGAGCGCCCTGCTCGGGCCCGGAAAGCCCCTCGCTGGCTTCGCCTTCGGTGGGCAGGCGAACGAAAAGACCGCGGCGGAAGCTCTCGCGCACGGTTGGGCGCGGCGGTAATTCGCCTCTGCCTTCGAGTCCCGGAGGTGCGGGAACCTGTCCTTCTTCGCCTTGATCGCTCATCGAATGATCGTCTTCTCCCTGGCTTCGGCCGCTGGCGCTGGGTGCAGTATCGGCTCCTAAGCCTCGAAGCGTGAGTATGTATCTATCGCTCGTAGTCGGTAAAGATAGAACCGAAACAGGTAGATGATGAGGATAAGCGATCGCGTTATCCAAGAACGGGAGAGATGACGGATTCCAGACGGGATGAGCCAGTTCGGCTGACGCGCATCTACACCCGCACGGGCGACGGCGGCGAGACGAGCCTCGGCGATGGGACGCGCACGAGCAAGGTCGATCCGCTGATTGCAGCGATCGGTACGGTCGACGAGCTCAACGCTGCGATCGGCCTGGCGCTTGCCGTCGACCTGTCCGAGCGCCTGCGCTCGCCGCTCGAGCGGATCCAGAACGATCTGTTCGATCTGGGCGCCGATCTCAGCGTTCCTCCTGCCGAAGGCTCGCGTGAGCGGCTGCGTATCGGCCAGGAGCGAGTCGAGTCACTCGAACGTCTTTGCGACGAGCTGAACGCCGAGCTCGAGCCTCTTCGCAGCTTCGTAATACCTGGCGGTGGCGGCGAGGGCGGCGCGCGCCTGCATCTGGCGCGAGCGATCTGTCGCCGCGCCGAGCGCGAAGTGCTGAGCGCGGCACGAGAGCGCGCGCAGAGTCCTCCTGTCGCCGTCTACCTCAACCGGCTCTCGGACCTCCTCTTCATCTGTGCCCGCGTCGCGGCCGAGGACGGCGAGGAGCGGCTCTGGCGGCCCGGCGCCTCCGAGTAAATGCGTCCGGAGCGAGCGACCGTCCCTATACTGACGCGCGTGCCCGATCTGATCCGCATAGTCATCGCCAAGCCCGGTCTGGACGGGCACGACCGCGGCGCCAAGGTGGTTGCGCGGGCTCTGCGCGATGCCGGTATGGAAGTCATCTACACCGGGTTGCACCAGACGCCCGACCAGATCGTCGAGACGGCGATTCAGGAGGATGCCGACGCTGTCGGGCTTTCGATCCTCTCGGGCGCGCACATGACACTGGTGCCGCGCGTGGTCGACGGACTGCACGGTCAGGGAGCGGATGACGTGCTCGTGCTGGTCGGCGGAACCATCCCCGACGACGAGGCGAGGGTCCTCAAGGAGCACGGCGTCGCCGAGGTCTTCACCCCGGGCGCCTCGACCAAGACGATCGTCGAGTTTCTGCAAGACCGGCTCAACTAGCGCGTCTCACGGCGCAAAGCTGAGGTTGTCGAGCTGGTGGTAGTAGTTCGCGCTCTTGGCGCTGAATCCGAGCGGGTAGTAGCGCTCGTAGCCATCGCGCCAGAGTCGCTCCCTGGACTGCTGGTCGCTCAACACTTCGATCTCTCCGATCAGCATCAAACCCATCCAGTCGGAGAAGTCGACGAAGTAGACACAAGCCCTGGGATCGCGCAGAAACTGAGCCACGCGCCTGGAGGAGGTGTTGGTGCTGAACCAGACCGTCTTCAGCTCCTCTGCCTCCATCTTCAGCATCGCCTTGATCCACGGATAGCCGTCGTCGCTGTTTGATTCCAGCAACGCGATCTCAGACCTCTCAACCAGTGCGAGCGCCTTCCGGCGGGCTTCCTCTTCCTTCATCTCGAGCCTCCTTCTTCGCCAGGTTCCGCCGAACGCGACCCCGAATGAATGCGGCTAGGACGGATCTGCCAAAGACACAAACAAGGTAGTAAGCGCCAGCGGCGAGCCCAACTGGGCCGCGAGAGTGGCTGGGGCGCCTGTCGTCGTGACCTTTATTGCTGTTGCGGGAGTGAGGCTGTCCAGGTCATCCAGCGACAGGTCGTTACCGTAGTAGTCGGTCACCAGCGTGTCGGGCAAGAGCTCGAGAGTGAGCTTGCGCGAGAGCTTCTTGAGGCGAAGGCCGGTCGAGGTAGACAGACGGGTCAGGCGCATGCTCAGCGTTTGCGACGACGAATCGGCTTCTACTAGCTTCCCTTTCAGTGTCAGCGAGACCGTGGCGCCCCGCTTGGCCGCGAAGAGGAGAGCTCGGCTGCGCTTGAGATAGCGGAACGGGCTGACGGCTCGGCCGCCGCGGGGATGCAGCTCGAAGTGGAGGTGGGAGGCGATCCCGTTCGCGTCGCCCGAGTCGCCCACGTACCCGATCGGCTGCCCGGCTTTGACACGAGCGCCGTTCTTGAGCCCCTTGGCGTAGGCCGTGCCTGCGACGCATTTGCCCTTGTTGTCGTTCTTCATTGTGCGGTCGTTGTTCAGGTGGATGTACTCGTACATCGTCCCGCTGCGGCCGTGGAGGTAGAGCAAGCAGCCCGCGCTCGCGGAACTGGTCCAGAAGCTGACCTTGCCGTCTTCTACGGCCACTATGGGCGACTTCTTGGCCGCCATGATGTCGTTGCCTTGATGGGGCAATCGTCCGCGCGGATCGCCGAAATCGTTTGTGTAGGTGACAGGGCCGACGACCGGGAAGATGAGTCGGGGCACGGCTCTGGTGCCGCCGGAGGCAAGCGGTACGGCGAGGGAGGAAGCGGCGATCACCGCGGCAAGTGCTCTAAGAGCTGGTTTCAACTGACGACCTGCTGACTAGGTGCGCTAAGTCTCATCGTGTTCGGGTTTCCGCTCGGGAAGCGCCGAACCCTAACAGGACGGATCGCCGGACCTGGCAATTCGCATCTATCACAGTGCCCACCGAACCGTTGACTAGCTACGATCAACGCATGAAAACCGAGCTGAGGAAGATCGACATCGAGGACGTTTTCGCGGCACGCGAGGCGATCGGCGACCGCCTACATCACACGCCAACCTTCAGCTCGACTCAGCTGAGCGAGCTCACGGGCGCGAACGTCCTGCTCAAGGCCGAGCTCTTCCAGCGCACCGGCGCCTTCAAGGTACGCGGCGTTCTCTCCAAGCTGGCCACACTCACTCCCGAAGAGAAGGCCCGCGGAGTGATCGGCGTCTCGGCGGGAAATCACGCCCAGGCGGTCGCCTACGGAGCCGCGCTGGAGGGCATCAAGAGCAAGGTCGTGATGTGGCAGACGGCCAGCCCGCAGAAGATCACCGCCACCCGCGCCTACGGCGCCGAGGTCGATCTCGAGGCCGAGAACCCGAACGAGGCTTTCGACCGGGCCGACGAGCTGGCCGAGAAGACCGGGATGGTCATGGTGCATCCCTTCGACGACCCCTTCATCATCGCCGGCCAGGGCACGCTCGGGCTGGAGATGCTCGCGGACACGCCCGAGGTGGGCGCCATCCTTGTGCCGGTCGGCGGCGGCGGCCTCGTTGCCGGCATCGCCACCGCCGTCAAGGCACTGCGTCCGGACGTCAAGGTGATAGGCGTCGAGCCCGAGCAGTCGGCCGCGCTTTATGCCGGCCTCGCCGGCGGGCAGTGGGTTCGCGTCAAGCCCGATTCGATCGCCGACGGTCTCTCGGCGCCCTTCGCCGGACACCACTGCATTGCGATCGCCAAGGACAAGGTCGACGACGTCGTTCTTGTCAGCGAGCAGCAGATCCGCGAAGGCATGCGCTTCCTCTACCAGCGCGCCAAGCTGGCCTGCGAGGCCGCCGGTGCCGTCTCGACCGCCGCGCTTCTGACCGGCGCCTACAAGCCGGAGCCAGGCTCGACAGTGATCGCGGTTGTCTCCGGTGGCAACGTGGCGCCCCGTACCGCCTCTGGTATCCTCGATCCCGATGAAGGCTGACATCCATCCCGACTACATGCGCACGATCGTTCGCTGTGCCTGCGGCAACGAGTTCGAGACGCGCTCGGTAAAGCCCGAGCTTCACGTCGAGATCTGCTCGGCCTGCCACCCCTTCTACACGGGCAAGCAGAAGCTCGTCGACACCGGCGGCCGGGTGGAGCGCTTCCAGCGCCGGCTCGAGAAGGCCGAAAAGGCAGCTCGCGCCAAGAAGGCGTGAGTGTCTAGGGCGGCCGAAGATGTTCTCTTCGCCTGGCGTCTGTGTCGTGACGGCCAAGCCCGAGAGAAAGCGCTTCCGGCGTTTCGTTCACCTACCTCTAGTCGCTAAAGCGGCGGCGCCGATGTACGGCGGCCAGGCGGTGATCGAGGGCGTGATGATGCGCGGCCCTTCCCACTGGTCGGTGGCGGTGCGCAAGCCGAACGGCGAAGTGGCCGAGGTCTGGCGGCCGATCGACTCTTTGATGAAGCGGCATCTGATCTTCAGGCTGCCGGTCATTAGAGGTGTGATGGCGCTGGGCGAGTCGCTTGCAATCGGCTTTCGCGCGCTTGCCATCTCCACGGAGTACGCGGCCGAGGGCGAGGATGGAGAGGAGAGCGTCGAGCTCGGTCGCTGGGCAATTGCCTTGATGTTCATCTTCGCGATCGGGTTCGCGGTTGGGGTGTTCAAAGTTGGGCCGGCGGCAATCACGCGCCTCGTGCTACCCGATCTCAGCAACAACGTATTCGTGCTCGTCGAGGGGCTTCTCAGGGTGAGTGTCCTCATCGCCTACATGGCGCTTGTCTCACTGCTTCCGGATATCCGCCGCCTCTGGGCTTACCACGGCGCCGAGCACAAGGTCATCAACGCCTTCGAGGCGAACGAGGATCTGACCCCTGAAAAGGTCGAGCCCTACAGCGTCATCCATCCCCGCTGCGGTACTGCCTTCATGCTCTGGGTGATGGTGATCGCCATCGTCGTGTATTGGGTTCTCGGCCTGATAGCCGGACACCTGAGCCTCCTCTGGCTGATAACCAGCCGAATCCTCATGTTGGCGCCGATCGCTGGAATCGCCTACGAGCTAATCCGTTTCGCGGGCAAGCACCGCTCGAGCCGCGTGCTGGCGGCGCTACTGGCGCCGGGTCTCTGGTTGCAACGGCTGACCACCCGTGAGCCCACGCGAGACCAGCTCGAGGTGTCGATCGCCGCCTTCACGCGCGTCTACGATCTCGAGGCCGCTCGAGCCTCCGAGCCCGAGGTTGCCACGGCGGCGCGCCCGATCGACGTGATCGCCTAGGTGCTTCACTGGCTTAGGGCCTATCCCGCTAGGCCTACACAACCGAGCGGCCGCCCCGCGGCACAAGTGACCGCCCAGATCGTTCGACGCACAACCAGTGCGCCTTCACGGTCCGTCCGGCCCCTGGCATCCACGGCTCAACCCCCTCGGTCGCGCATCCCTAACGGGATAGGCCCTTTGTGGCGGCGCGGTTGAGACTGGCGTCGTCGGGGATACCTCCTACTGACGAACGTTGTTATCGGATAGGGGGAGTGAGATGGCGAAGAGAACTGCAGCCGTCAATTGGCGGGGCGGGTTGTTCGACGGCGCGGGGACGATCGAATCGAGCGGCAGCGGAGCGCTCGGCAAGCTGCCGGTCACCTGGATGGCGAGGGCCGAGTCATCCGGCGGGAAGACGAGTCCCGAGGAGTTGATCGCCGCGGCTCACGCCTCCTGTTTCGCCATGGCCTTCTCGCTGCTTTTGGCCGAGGGCGGCACGCCGCCGGAGGAGCTCGACGTGCAGGCCACGGTGACCTTCGTTCCGGGCACCGGAATCACCAAGTCGGAGCTCGAGGTCAGCGGGCGCGTTCCCGGTCTCAGTGAGGAGGCCTTCCTGGTCAAGGCCGAGCAGGCAAAGACGAACTGCCCGGTCTCCCAGGCGCTCAAAAGCCTCGAGATAACGCTGACGGCGAGGCTGGCTTCGGCCTGAGGCCCCTATTTCCCCGGCACGAACTGCTCGACCAGCTTGGTCAGCTCGAGCGGGAAGAAGAACTTCGAGCCCGGGCCCTCGGCCAGCTTCTTGATCGCGTCGAGGTACTGCAGGCCCATCGTGTTCGCGTCCACCTTCTTGGCCTCGGCGGAGATCGTCTCGAGCGCCTGGGCTAGGCCCTCGGCCTGCAGGATCGCCGACTGACGCCCGCCCTCGGCGCGCAGGATGACGGCCTGCTTCTCGCCCTCGGCGACGGTGATGTTCGCCTGGCGGTTTCCCTCGGCCTCGAGCACGACGGCGCGGCGCACGCGCTCTGCCGACATCTGCCGGTTCATCGCCTCCTGGATCTCGCGCGGCGGAATCAGCTCGCGGATCTCGACGTTGGTGACCTTGATGCCCCAGCGCTCGGTCTCGTGGTCGAGCCGGACGCGGATCATCTCGTTGATCCTGTCGCGCTGCGAGAGGACGTCGTCGAGGGGGATGTCGCCGACTATCGCGCGCAGTGTCGTTGTCGCCAGCCCGACGACCGCCAGCCGGTAGTCCTCGACCTCGATAACGGCCTTCTCGGCGTAGTTGACGTCCACCCGCATGTAGACGAGAAAGTCGATATCGATCGCGGCGTTGTCCTTGGTGATGCTCGTCTGCTTGGGGATGTCGAGCACCTCGGTGCGCGTGTCCACCCTCATGATCTGGTGCAGGATCGGGATCTTCAGCACCACGCCCGGGCCCTTCATGCCCTCGAAACGGCCGAAGCGGAAGCGAGCGACTCGTTGATAGTCGCGGATGAAGTTGATGATCGGCAATTTGCCCTCCTAGCTCGTTTTCTCGTTGCTGTTTGACTCTTCTTTGTCCTCGAGCGGCCGCACGACGAGGTGTAGACCATCGACCGCGACCACGCTCACGTGCTTGCCAGGTTCAGCGCTTCCGTCGCTCTCGAGCTCGGCCTGCCACGCCTCGCCGCCGACCCAGACCTCGCCGGCCGGCGCCAGGCGCGTGCTCACCTCGGCGACCTGACCCACGAGCGCCTTCTGTTCGACCGGGCTGGTATAGCGCTTGCCATGGTGCGACATGTGCACCTCGCGCGCCATCAGGAGCACGAGCAATCCGACGATCACGGCGAGCGAGATGAGCAGCCAGAGGCTGACGGTCGGGTTGTATCCGGGCAGCCCCGGACTGCCGAAGTAACCGAGCAGAAAGATGCCGCCGAGGATGATCGAGATGGTGCCGGTGGCGCCGAAGAAGACGTGACCGGGCGCGTGCAGCTCGAAGCCGAGGAATACGATCCCGACCAGGATCAGCGCCAGCCCCGCCCAGGAGAAGGGCAGCACGCTCAGCCCGGCGAAGGCACAGAGCAGGCAGACGATGCCGAGCGAGCCCGGTACCCATGAATTGCCTCCCGTCCAGAGCTCGATGATCAGCCCCAGCCCGCCCAGGTTGAGCAGTAGGAAGACGAGATTGGGATCGGAGAGGAAGCCGAGCAGGCGCTGCCAGACGCTCATCCCCACCTGATCGATAGGGACGCCCGCGGTGTGGACGACCTTCGGGCCGGCGCTCGAGGCGAGGGTGCGACCGTCGAGGTTTTTTAGCAGGGCGCTCAGCGTCGGAACCTCGAGGTTGGCAATGCCGAGCCTCACCGCCTCCTCGGCCGAGTAGGCGTGCGCCTTGAGGATCGTCGCCTGGAGAGCCGCCACCGGGCGATGGCGGCGGATGGCGATCGAGCGCATCAGCGCGGCCACGAACTGGGTCGCCTTCTTGGCCTCGGTCGAGCCGAGGTTCTGCCCCTGCGAGCCGACCACCGCCGCGGCGCCGATGTTGGTTGCCGGAGCCATGGCGAGAAACGCTGACGAAGCGGCGATGAATGTTCCGGCCGAAGCCGCGCCGGCCCCCGACGGGCCCACCCACACGACCACGGGAACGGGCGAGGCGAAGATGCCGCCGACCATTTTCTGCATGGACGTGATCGAGCCGCCGAGGGTGTCGAGTTGGATGACCACCACCTGCGCGTTCTCGCTCGCGGCATGCTTCAGCGCTCCGTTCAGGAAGCGTCGGCCCAGCTCGTCGATCGTTGTGTTGTAGTGGACGACGACCACCGGTCCGCTCGAGCCGGTCGTCGACGCGGCCGAAGAACGACCACAAGCGAGCCCGGCTAGCGCAGCCACCAGACAGGCGACGGTAAGGGCGCGGCGGAGCGTCATGCGACGATCCTAATGGCTCCGGAGCAAACGGCGAAAAGCGGGCGCGGCCGAGCGAGAACTCGCACACTCGCTAGCATCGTCCTCATGGCCGGTATCGAACAGCTAGTTGAAGAACTGGAGCACTCCTATGAGGAGGCCCAGAAGCGTATGTCCGATCCTGCTGTCTACAACGATCACAAGCAGGCGGCCAAGGCGGGCAGGCGCCTGAAGGAGCTCGAGGCTCCCTACAAGCTGGCGCGGGAGTGGCGCCAGTCCCAGGCCGATCTCGCCGACGCGCGCAGCGATCCCGAGCTAGCCTCGATGGCCGCCGAGTCCGAGCAGGAGCTGGAGCGGCTTGAGCAGGAGCTTCGGCTGGCGCTGATCGAGCGCGACCCGGCCGACTCCAGGGACGTGATCATCGAGATTCGCCAGGGAGTTGGCGGCGACGAGGCGGCTCTCTGGGCCGGCGACGTCTTGCGCATGCTCACGCACTACGCCGAGCGGCGGGGCTTTAAATGGGAGGAGCTTTCGTCCAGCCTCAACGAGGCGGGCGGCGTCAAGGAGGTGCGCTTCGCGATCAAGGGCGACGGCGCCTACTCGATCTTCAAGTGGGAGGGCGGAACCCATCGCGTCCAGCGCGTGCCCGCGACCGAGTCGCAGGGACGGACACACACCTCGACGGCGACCGTGGCGGTGATGCCCGAGGCCGACGAGGTCGAGGTCGAGCTGGACGAGCAGGATTTGAAGATCGACGTCTATCACTCGAGTGGGCCGGGTGGCCAGTCGGTCAACACGACTGACTCCGCTGTTCGCCTCACTCACCTGCCGACCGGACTTGTCGTCTCGATGCAGGACGAGCGCTCGCAGCTCCAGAACAAGGCGCGGGCGATGCGCGTCCTGCGCGCCCTCCTCTACGAGCGCGAGCGCCAGCGCCAGCAGGACGAGCAGGCGGCGGCCAGGCGATTGCAGATCGGCTCGGGCGAGCGGGCGGAGAAGATTCGCACCTACAACTTCTCCGAGAGTAGGGTCACCGATCACCGCATCAAGTTGACGCTCCACCGGCTCGATCAGATCCTGGACGGCGATTTGGGCGAGCTCACCGACGCGCTCTCGGCCGAGGAGCAGCGCAGAGCGCTCGAGGCCGCAACGGCGTGAGCCCGTCATCCGGCTCCGTCACTCTGCGCGAGGCGCTTGCGGGCTTTGAAACGCCTTCGAGTGCGACCGTGAGCTACCGGGACAGGGGAACTTGTAGCCTACGAGGCCGTGCCCGATCGTCTCCAGCAGTCGCTTGAAGAGAGGCTCGATTCGCTGCTTCGCTCGCTACCACTCGAGCGTAAGGTGGCGCTGCTGACGGGCGCCGACGGCTGGAGCCTGCATGCGGAGCCGTCGATCGGGCTGCGCAGGCTGGTCATGTCCGACGGCCCAGCAGGCGTCCGCGGCGTTGTCTGTGACGAGCGCGGCACCTCGGTCAACGTCCCTTCTCCGACTTCGCTCGCGGCCAGCTGGAACGAAGACCTCGCCGCGCGCATCGGCGGCCTGTTGGCCATGGAGGCACGCCGTAAGGGCGTCGATGTCGTCCTCGCGCCGACGATCAACCTGCATCGCTCGCCGCTCGGCGGTCGCCATTTCGAGTGCTATTCCGAGGATCCGCTGCTCACCGCGCGGATCGGAACCGCGTACGTGCACGGGCTCCAGGCTTGCGGCGTCGGCGCGACCGTGAAGCACTACGTCGCGAATGACTCGGAGACGGAGAGGTTCACGCTCGAGGCTCGGGTCGACGAGCGGGCGCTGCGTGAGCTCTACCTGGCCCCCTTCGAGCAGATCGTCGCCGAGGCCGGCCCCTGGCTCGTGATGGCGGCCTACAACGCCGTCAACGGACCGACCATGACCGAGAACACACTCCTTGCGGAGCCCTTGAAGGGGGAGTGGAGGTTCGACGGCGTCGTTGTCTCCGATTGGATGGCGGCGCGCTCGACCGAAGAATGCGGCCGCGCCGCACTCGACCTCGTCATGCCGGGCCCGAGCGGCCCCTGGGGCGAGCGGCTGGTCGAGGCCGTCGTGGGAGGCCGTGTCGCAGAGAGCGCGATCGACGACAAGGTTCGGCGACTACTCCGGCTCGCTGCGCGGGTTGGAGCGCTGGAGGGGGTTTCTGCGGCGGCTCTGGGCGCGGAGCAGCCTTCCGAGAAAGAGATCGCAGAGCTCGTGCGAGAGGCTGCGGCGGCTGGGATGGTGCTGCTGCGTAACGAGGGGCCGCTGCTCCCGCTCCGCACCGCCGAGCTCCGGCGCCTCGCCGTGATCGGGCCGAACGCCGCGGATGCGCGCATTCAGGGAGGCGGCAGCGCCCACGTGAATCCAGTCTCGAGCGTCTCGCCACTCGAGGGGCTGCGCGCAGCGCTCGGCAACGAGATCGAGGTTGTGTACGCGGCGGGCGTAAACGGGTGCCAGGAGCTTGATCCGCTGTCAGCCGAGCAGAGTCTCGATCCGGAAACGCGTGAGCCCGGGCTACGCGTGCGCCTCCTCGATGCCGAAGGACGTCTGTTGCTCTCCGAGCGCCGGCTGCTCGGCCGGCTCACCTGGTTCCCATCGGAGCTGCCGCCGGGCGTGGCGAGGATCGAGCTCGCCGCGTGCTTCCGAGCGTCGAAGCCAGGTCTCTATCGCATTGGTGTCGGCGTCGTCGGTCATTTCCGCCTACTCGTAAACGAGTCCCCGATCCTCGACGAGACCATCGAGTCGGAGTCAAACGATATCGTTATGTCCCCCCTCGGCCTTCCGAAGCGCTACGCAGAACTGGAGCTGGCCGCCGGCGAGGAGATCGACTTGCTCGCTACGTACGACATCGAACCCTCGTCGATTGGAGTGTCCCTGCTACTCGGTGTTCGCCTACCGCGTCTGGCGCCCGAGCAGGAGCTCCGGCAGGCGGTCGCGCTGGCGAAAGACGCGGACGCGACGGTCGTCGTCGTCGGCACCAACGATTGGGTCGAGAGCGAGGGGTGGGATCGCCTCTCGCTCGCCTTGCCGGAGGGCCAGGCCGAGCTCATCGAGCGGGTTGCATCGGCGAACCCGCGAACGGTCGTGGTGGTCAACTCGGGCGGCCCGGTGGAGCTGTCCTGGCGAGAGGCTGTCCCGGCTGTACTGCTCAGCTGGTTCCCAGGGCAGGAATTCGGCAACGCGCTGGCCGACGTGTTGCTCGGTCGCGTTGAGCCCGGTGGGCGCCTACCGACAACGTGGGCGGCAAGGCAGGAAGACGTGCCGGTACTCGACACGCAGCCAGAAGATGGGGTGCTGGAGTATCGCGAAGGCCTGCACGTCGGCTACAAGGCGTGGCTCCGGGCGGGAAGCGAGCCGGCTTACCCGTTCGGCCATGGCCTCGGCTACACGAGTTGGGAGTACGAGGCGTTGTCGCTGCCGCACGCGGTATCGGAGGGGGAAGCCGCTGTGGCGAGGGTACGCGTCCGCAACACGGGCGAGCGCCGGGGCCGCGAGGTGGTCCAAGTCTACCTCTCGCGCGGGCAGTCGACGATCGAGCGGCCTGCGATCTGGCTTGCCGGCTTCACAGGCGTCGAGGCGGATCCGGGGGAGACGGTCGAGGTGCAGGTCACGCTCGCGCAACGGGCCCTCCAGCACTGGTCGGCGAACGGCTGGCGTACGGAGTCCGGCAACTTCACCGTCCATGCCGGACGCAGCGTCCTCGACCTGCGGCTCGCCGGCGAGCTCTCGGTCGGCGCTTCCGGCTGACGCGGCTCAGAGGTTGGAGGGCAGGATCATCTCGCCCACGTGGCTCTCCTCCAAGCGGATCGTTTGGGCTCGAGGTCGAGTCTTGCATGCGACAACACGCAAGACTCGCGTGAGCCGGCCGAGCTCGCCTCACGTTTCCGGTCGCGCTCGCCGCTGTCGTCCTACACGCTCCGGACTGTTGTCAGGCATTCGCTCCGTTTCAGTGACAGGACGCGCGAATACGAGGCCCGACCCCCCTAGGGCCTATCCCGTTAGGGATGCGCGACCGAGGGGCGCTTTAGGGCCGGCGCGATTCGAGCGAAGCCGTTTTTCGGCGCCGAGGAGCGACTGCCTACGGAGTTATCCTAGGCCGGCGATGGCCGGAATCGGGCAGTTCGTGGAGGAACTGAAGCGCTCCTGTGAGAAGGCGGAAGAGCGTGTTTCCGACCCCGCTGTTTTCAACGATCACAGGCAGGCGGAGGAGGCGGGAGGGCGCTTGAAGGAACTGGAGCGTCCGTACAGGCGGATTGCCGATCACCGCATCAAGTTGACGCTCCAACGGCTCGATCAGATACTGAACGGCGATTTGGGCGAGCTCACCGACGCGCTCTCGGCCGAGGAGCAGCGCAGAGCGCCCGAGGCCGCAACGGCGTGAGCCCGTCCGCCGGCTCCGTCAGTCTGCGCGAGGCACTCGTCGGCTCAACCGACTACCTCGCCCGGAGGGGAATAGAGCGCGCCCGCTTCGAGTCCGAGCTGATTCTCGCGCAGGCCCTCGGCCTCGGCCGCATCCAGCTCTACATGGATCTCGACCGCCCGCTCAACTCCGACGAGCGCGAGCGCTCGCGAGCGCTGGTCGAGCGCCGGGGTGGGCGCGAGCCGCTCGCCTACGTGCTCGGCGAGTGGGGCTTCAGGCGCCTGACGCTGAAGACCGATGCGCGGGCGCTGGTGCCTCGCCCGGAAACGGAGATCCTGGTGGAGCGCGCGCTTACGCTGATCGAGGGGCTCGAGGCGCCGCGCGTTCTGGATATCGGCACCGGCTCGGGTGCGATCGCGCTGGCTATCGCCGACGAGCACCCGGGCGCACGGGTTGTGGCGCTGGACTCCTCGACGGATGCGCTCGCGCTGGCGCGCGAGAACGCCGAGGCGTGCGGGCTCGAAGTCGAGCTCAAGCAGGGCGACATCCGCGACCCGATCGAGGGCGAGTTGGACTTGGTCGTCTCCAATCCGCCTTATGTTCTGCCCGAAGAGATCGAGACGCTCGAGCCCGAGGTGCGCGACTGGGAGCCGCGGGAGGCGCTCGTTGGCGTAGGAGTGCCCGAGGCACTGGCCGAGCGCTCGCGCGAGCTGCTCGTCCCGGGCGGCTGGCTGGCGGTCGAGCTGGGGGAGGGGCAGCAGAGCGCTTACGCGGCTCTCCTCGGCGACCTCGGCTACCAGGCGGTTACGATCACGCCTGACCTGACCGGACGAGAGAGAGTGGTGGAGGCGAGATGGCTGTAGAGGGATTCCCGACCGATCGATACTCGGGCCGCGGCTTGATCGTCGGCCGTTCCGCGGACGGAGAGAGCTGGCTGCAGCTCTACTGGCTAAGTGGCCGCAGCGAGAACTCTCGCAATCGCGTGCTGATCGAGGAGGAGGGCCAGATCCGCACCGCCACCGCCGATCTGTCGAAGCAGGTGGACGGCACCTTCACGCTCTACACGGCGCTTTGCTCCGTCGGCGAGACGCACATCGTCGGTAATGGCGACCAGGTCAAGACCGTGGTCGAGGCGCTCGCTGAGGGCGGCTCGTTCGAGCAGGCGCTGCGGGCGCGCTCGGTCGAGGAGGATCCGCCGATCTGGACGCCGCGCATCACCGCGCTCGTGGCCGGCGGCAGGCTCAAGCTTTCGAAGATCGGCAAGGCTGGCCACGCCTTCTTCGATGCGGCTCCGCTCGAGCCGGGCGAGGGGCTCTGCCTGCACACCTACCGTGGCGACGGCGACCCGATCCTGCCCTTCGCCGACGATCCCTACCCGGTGCGCCTTGAAGGAGACATCGACGAGCTTGCGCAGTCGAGCTGGGAGAAGCTCGATCCGGAGCTCAGGGTCGCACTCGCGGTCAAGGAGATCGGCGCCGACGGCTCCTTCCGGCACGTCGTTGTCAACCGGCTGGCGGTTCCGGCCGGATAGCGCAGGACGAGCGATGGGCGCCGTCTCGGATGCGGTCACAGTGCTGAGATCCGGCGGTCTCGTCGTTCTTCCCACCGACACCGTCTATGGCCTCTGCGCCTCGCCGCGGGATCCTGCCGCGGTCGCCCGCCTCAACGAGCTGAAGGGCAGGACGGAGCAACCGATCGCGCTCGTCGCCGCCTCGGCGCAGGCTCTCATCGATTGCGTCCTGGAGCTGAGCGGGCGCTGGCAGAAGCTGCTGGAAGTGCTACTTCCAGGCGCCTACACGCTCGTGCTCCCCAATCCGGAACGGCGCCTGCCCTGGCTCTCGCCTGGGCGTGAGGAGACGATCGGCGTTCGCGTTCCCGAGCTGCCCGAGCAGGCACGCAAGGTGCTCGAGCAATTCGGCCCCGTCGCCGTCACGAGTGCCAACCGCCACAGCGAGCCCGATCCGAGATCGATCGAACAGATACCCGAGGAGATACGCGCGGCAGCCGGTGCCGTGCTCGACGCAGGTGAACTGCCGGGCACCCCCTCGACGGTTATCGACCTCAGCGGGCCCGAGCCGGTTGTGCTGCGTGCGGGCGCCGGGGATCCTGAGCGGGCGCTGGCTCTCGCCGCGCGCGGCTAGGCGTCGAAAGAAGAGGGCTTAACGGCAACTCGAAACGTCAGCGGTTCCAGCTTGCAGAGCAGGCGCCGCGAACGAGCGTGCGCGGTCTACCCCCGTTGAGCGGAATCGTCTCGACGCCCCCGCTCAACAACTGATGACCTAAGTATCCGTAAACACAGTTGCTAGACAGGACGACGCGGCCGTCGCGGCTCAGCCCGAGGAGCAGGTAGCCGGCTGCTCCGGGAAAACGTACTTTGCCGCTCGGAACGTCAATCGCTTCGAAGCTGCCCGGCGACCGCCAGCCCGGGCTAGCCGCGAGCAACCGCTTGCCGTCGGCCGACCAGAAAACTGGCGCGCCGTAGCCCGCGCCCCAACTGGCGTAGGTGCTTGCCGTCGCCGTCGATCAACCAGATCTCGTTGTTGTAGACGAAGGCGATCTCTTTCGGGCCCCAGACGGCGTTGTTGGCATCGCCGAGGTGGGTTATTCGCCGCGTCTCGCCGCTTTTCAGGTTGGCGACGTAGAGATCGCTACCACTTCGATCAGAAAGGTCGTAGACGAGCGAGCGGCTGTCAGGAGAGAAGCTGGGAGAGTAGGGGACACTCGCTTTCGCGATGAACTTCTGCGAGCCCGTGTAGAGGTCGATGGCGTAGAGGCCGTCACTTGACCCGACTGCCAGAAGCCGCGAATCTGGCGCCCAGACGAGATATGGATAGCTGGTGTCGACCTACCTGATGCTTCCCGCCTTTCCGCCGACGGTGGGCATTACGAAAACCGTGTCGTTTTCGTCGGTGTTCACGCGGACGAAGGCAACCAGGCGTCCGTCCGGCGAGATCTGCGGATCGGTTCCCGATGTGAGTTGAACCGGGTGGCTGCCGTTCACGTTCGCGCGCCAGATCTTGCCGCAGACCTCATAGACGAGGCTTGCACGCACGCTCTTGTGGCCCGGAGTCGAACGTGACCGCGAGAACCAGCACGCCGAGCGCGGCGGCAACGACCACGGCAACGATCGACATCCGCTTCATCGCGACCGAGTCTATGAGGCCCGGCCTAAAGAACCACTAAAGCGATCGGCCAACGAGTCTGAAACGTCTGTCTAGCGCGGAAAGCGCCGCTCGCCCGTCAGGCGCAGCTCGCCCTCTCGCCAGATGTACGTCTCGACCGTGATCTCGCCCTCTTCGAAGGAGTAGAGCTGGAGCCCGTGCGCCTCTCCTTGCCGGCGCGGTCTGGGACGACCGAAGCCAGGCACCGTTGCAACGATCAGCGGCCTGATCCCGGCGCCGACGTCGAACTCGTGTCGCTCGATCGCCGAGGCCTGGTGGATGTGCCCCGAGGCGACCAGGTCGACGCCGCCCTCCGCCAGCCTGCGCAACACGTTTCTGCGGCCCGAGAGCGGGCGCTTGCGCGCGCGCCAGGGCGCGCAGGTGAGGTGGTGGTGCAGGAAGACGAGCCGGTAGACCTCGGGCGGCGTCTCGGCGAGCAGGCGCACCGTTCGCTCGAGCGAGGCGTGGCGCAGCTTCCCGGACTGTTGGCGCCAGGGGCGGGCGGAGTTGAGCCCGATCGCAAGCAGCCGCTCGGAGCGGTGGACGGGCTCGGTCGTCGCCCACTGGCGCTCGAACTCGCGCCAGGGATGGCTGAAGCGCCCGGGGAAGGAGTAGGGGAGATCGTGATTGCCCGGCACCGCGGCCACCGCCGGGCCGAGAGAGCGTAAGAAAGCTGCCGCCTGCTCGAACTGCTGCCTTTGGCCACGGTTAACCAGATCGCCGCTGACGACGATCAGCTCGGGGCTTGCTCGCTCGATCAGCTCCTCGAGGCCCGGGCCGCCGACCTCGCCGCCCTTCGAGCCGAGGTGCAGGTCGGAAAGATGAAGAACACGCACAGGCACCTCCGCAGCACCCTATAGACTCCCGTCTATGGCCGATGAATCAGCCGAAGTCTTCGACGATCTCTACCTGGGTCTCCGCGCTGGTGAAGCGGCGCGCAAGCGCCGCCGAGGCGAGGAACTGACGCCCGAGGAAGAGGAAGTGCTCAGTCGCTGGCAGCGCCTCTCGACCACGCGCAAGGTGATCGCCATCGGGTCGTTCTCGCTTGGGACGTTCGGGCTCGGCTTCGCCGCTGGTGGCTTGCTCTTCGGCCGGCGCAAGAAGTAACGCCGAGCGGCGGCGCGTCTTCTTCCGCACGCGCCAGAGGTAATCGCCGGCGCGGATCGAACGCTCAACCTGTGCGTCTTTCCTCACGCGAACAGGTGCTCTTAGAGACGCGCCAGCACGGGATAGTGCTCGGCGGTAGCGTCGCCAAGGCGCTCGTTCTGGCCTGCGCGGGCGCGGCTTTGCTGGCGCTCGGCTGGCCCTGGTCGGCAGGCGGTGTCGTTGCCATGGCGGTGGCCGCGCTGGTGGCCTTACGCGCGGTCTGGCGCTGGGATCGCACCAAGATTATCGTCACGAGCGATCGGCTCAGTGTCGTCACGGGCGTGTTGCGGCGACGCGTGGCGAGCGTGCGCTTCTCGAGCCTTGGCGCCCTGGAGATCGAGCAGACGCTGCCGGGGCGCCTGCTTGGCTATGGGACGCTGATCGCCGGCGATCTCGAGATCGACTTCGTACCCGACCCCGGCGAGTTGCAGGAGCTCATCACGGAGCTGGGCGAGTCGCGACAAGCGGCCTAGCCTCAAAGGCGCCCTCCCGCAGAGGTTCCTTGTCGCCAACGGCTCGAGCGCCTTGACCTAACCTTACGAGCCATGACACCTCCTGACCCACTCATCGGCGTCCTCTTCGACGGGCGCTACAAGATCCTCAAGCGGCTCGGCACCGGCGGCATGGCGACCGTCTACCTGGCCGAGGATCAGGAGCTGGGCCGGCGGATCGCGATCAAGATCCTGAACGCCAAGCACGCCTCGGACAAGCAGTTCGTCGAGCGCTTCCGCCGCGAGGCCTCCAGCGCCGCCGGCCTATCGCACCCAAACATCGTGCAGATCTACGACCGAGGCAACGCCGAGGGCACCTATTACATCGCCATGGAGGTGATCGAGGGCCTCTCACTCAAGGAGCTCGTGATCGAGCGCGGGCCGTTGCCGATCCTGGTCGCCGTCAACTACGGCCGCCAGATTCTGGCCGCACTCCGCTTCGCGCATCGAAACGGCGTCGTGCACCGCGACATCAAGCCCCACAACGTGCTCGTGGACGACGAAGGACGGGTGAAGGTCACAGACTTCGGCATCGCGCGGGCGGGCGCCAGCGAGATGACGGAGGTCGGCTCGATCATCGGTACCGCTCAGTACCTGTCGCCCGAGCAGGCCCGCGGCGCCCCGGTCGACGATCGCTCCGACCTCTACTCGGTCGGTGTCCTTCTCTACGAGCTTCTCACCGGCCACGCGCCCTTCAACGGCGACACCCCGGTCGAGATAGCCATGAAGCACCTCTCGGCCGTGCCCGAGCCGCCGTCGGCAAAGCGGCCCGAGGTTCCTCCCGAGCTCGACGCCGTCGTTCTGCGCGCGCTGGCCAAGAGCCCGGACGATCGCTACCAGAGCGCCGAGGAGATGGACGCCGACCTGAGCGCTATCTCGAAGGGCATGGAGATCAGCGAGACCACGACCGACGCCGCCACGACGGTGCTGGCGGGAGCCGGCCTCTCCGCGCCGACGATGATCTCCAAGGCGCCGACCCGCATAACGCCGCCGATCCGGCCGGGCGCGCCCGTTCCACCGCCGGCCCCGCCCGACTACTACGACCAGGGCGCCACCGTGCGGCGCCCGATCTGGCCCTGGTTGCTCGCGCTGGCTCTGGCGATCGCCGTGGGCATCGCCTTCTTCATCTGGGTCTCCAGCGGAACCAATGAAATCCCCGTCAAATCGGTCATCGGCATGCAGTCCTACAAGGCGATCAACACGTTGCAGGCCGACAAATTCATCGTCGATACGAAGCAGGCCCATAACGTGGCGGCTGTCGGAATCGTCTTCAGGCAAAACCCGCTCGGGGACGACAAGGCACCCGAGGGCTCAACCGTCAGGATCTGGGTCTCGAAAGGGCCGCCTCCGATTCCCGTGCCGGATGTCGTCGGCTCGCTCTACAACACGGCCTATCACACACTCAAGGACGCGGGCTTCAACGTCCAAAAGCAGCTGGACACCACGTCGACCGAGCCCAAGGGCACGATTACCAATCAGGATCCTCGTGCGGGATCGCCCCCTCAGTCGCCGGGCAGCCCGATCACATTGTCGGTCTCCATCGGGCCGCCGCCGGAGCGCGTCCACCCCCATCGGCCGAGACCAGAGAAGCCGAAACGCGCTCGAAAGCGCTAGTTTTCCAGCTAGATCGAGATCGATCGAGATAGCGAGAGCCTCCCCTTAATCTCGAGGTCGAAGGTCAGCTAGGCGCTGCCGGAGAACGCCTGGCGGCGATCGAGCCGATCACGATCAGAGAATCCGTGCCCCTCTCTCTCGCAGGCTCCAACCGACTGTGGCACGTGGGGAACGGCGTCCGCCGGTGGAGAAGGCACTAGCGGCCCTTCAATCTTACGTCCGCCCGGGTGGTGATACTCTCCCCAAGCGAACAGGTGTTCGCTACATCGGGCGGGGCTAGACT
>Ga0209913_1000649_pt1 | contig 26645 bp, 24 predicted proteins | sample PersoiDNA2013203_FD_185805 | JGI IMG/M metagenome (GOLD analysis project Ga0209913, IMG submission 185805) | Permafrost soil microbial communities from the Arctic, to analyse light accelerated degradation of dissolved organic matter (DOM) -... | ecosystem: Environmental > Terrestrial > Soil >... | reverse complement strand
ACGAAGCAGGCACCGGCAGGCAAGGTATTGCGCTCGGCAAAGGCTGTGGCGGTGTCGTCGGCGATGAAAATCTGGTGCAGCCAGTCTTGCATCAAGGCGCGCAGACCCGGATCGTTGAGTTGCAACAGATTGATGAATGGTTTCAGGCCTGCTGGCGCCGGTTCGCCCGGCAACGCTGCCGGATTAGGCGAAAAGAGCGCCAGCTTGGCTGGTGGCGCATCGCTGAAGAAAGCCTTGGCCCAGTCCAGGTTGGACACTTCCAGCGCCGACATGCGTTCGCGCAAAACCGATTCCAGTGCGGTCTCCCAGCCCTGATCGATATGCAGTTTTTGCCACAGGCGCGGCAGCTTGGCCAATTCGTGCTTTTCCAGCCAAGGCTGTACCTTGCCCTGGTTCTGTACGCTTTCCTGCAATTGTTTCAAGGCCGCCAGGCGCGCCTCCAGTTGGGCCAGCGTGCTGCTTTCCTGACTGACCAACTGTTGCGCGGCACGGCGCTCCTCTTCCAGTCGAGGTTGTTGCTCCTGAGCTTCTTCCAGAATCATCGAAGCTTCTTCCAGATCGGCTTGCTTTTCTTCCAGTTGCAGCCTCAGATTGCTCAGATGCGCATCGTCGGGCAAGGCCAGGCCGTTCTTTTCCTGCAGCAGGCGCTCGCGCCGCACCGTCAGTCCGGACAGAATATTGGAGGCGTTGCGTTGATGCGCTGATTCGAGCTCGATCTGTTGCTGGATCTGCATGATCTTGGCGCGCGATTCGGTAGTCTTGAGCTGTGCTTCACGCCAGGCCTGCTCCAGTGTGGGCAGTTTGTCGTTGGCATCCTGCACGGCCTGCTGTGCCTGCTCCACCCGCATGCCTTGTTCTTCCAGCGCCATTTCAGCTTCGGCCAGTTCGTCCTGATGCTGGGTGCCTTGGCGTTGCCATTGGTCACGCTGAGCAGTCAATGAATTCAGTTGTGCTTGCAGACGGCTGCGCGATTCGATGACGAATTTGATTTGCGCTTCCAGGCTGCCGATCTCTGCATTGGTCTGATACAGATGACCTTGCGCGGTATGCAAGCGGTCGCCGGCACCATAATGGGCCTGGCGCATGTGCTCCAATTCAGTTTCGACATGACGCAATTTGGCGGTCTGCTCTTCCAGATCGATTTGCGCGCGCTCAATGTCGCGGAAATACTTTTCCTGCTCTGCCTTGGCTTCATTTTTGCGCAGCAGCCACAGCAGTTTTTGCTTTTCTTCCTGATCGCCTTGCAGATCGTGGAATTTCTTGGCCACGGCCGCCTGGGCTTCGAGTTTCTCAAGATTAGCGTTGAGTTCGCGCAGGATGTCTTCGAGACGGATCAGGTTTTCGCGGGTGTCATGCAGGCGATTTTCAGTTTCGCGGCGGCGTTCTTTGTACTTGGACACACCGGCCGCTTCTTCCAGGAAGATGCGCAACTCTTCCGGACGCGCTTCAATGATGCGCGAAATCATGCCCTGGCCGATGATGGCGTAGGCGCGTGGTCCCAGGCCGGTGCCCAGGAAAATGTCTTGAATATCGCGCCGGCGCACGGCTTGATTGTTGATGTAATACGACGAAGTACCGTCACGAGTGAGGGTACGTTTGACTGCAATTTCTGCGTATTGACCCCACTGACCTGCGGCCTTGCCCATAGCATTGTCGAAGATCAGCTCAACCGAGGCGCGCCCGGCCGGTTTGCGATTGGTGGAGCCATTAAAAATGACGTCCTGCATCGATTCGCCGCGCAACTCGGAGGCTTTTGATTCACCCAGTACCCAGCGCACGGCGTCAATGATATTGGACTTGCCGCAGCCGTTGGGCCCGACCACGCCTACCAACTGCCCCGGCACCTGAAAATTCATCGGATCAACAAAAGACTTGAATCCAGACAATTTAATCGAATTTAAGCGCACGTTATCTACTGTTTCACAGAGTTTGACGGAAGCAGGCAAAAACGCCTGCAATAGCCCGTTATCATATCATTGCGCCGCCAAAAACCGATGAAATCACGCCCTGCATGGACGCAACGGCGAACCGAAAGAAGGTATCAAAAAGTCTCCCAGTCTCCCTCCTCAGAGGCAGACTTAGCTGCCTTGAGCTTGGGAACTGCTGCCATTTCAACTTTCTTAGGGCGCGCCTCGGGCGTCGTTGCGACCGTTCTGAGCATAGGTTTGATAACGGACTTGGCAATGGGCTTGACCACTTGCTTGACTGACGTTCCAGACACCATCGCAAAGCTGCCGTCATCGTCGGCACGGAAAAAGGCCACAGCCTCCTTGAGACGGCGTGCCTGCTCCTCCAACGAACCGGCCGCTGCTGCAGCCTGCTCCACCAGTGCGGCATTTTGCTGGGTGTTACGGTCCATTTGGAGGATGGCTTGATTGACCTGAGCGATGCCGCCGCTCTGTTCTTCGCTAGCCGATGAAATTTCACCCATGATGTCGGTCACGCGCTGCACGGCGTCAACCACTTCACCCATAGTCTGACCGGCGCGTTGCACCAGTTCCGAGCCACTGTCGACGCGCATTACCGAATCTTCAATCAGCCCTTTGATTTCCTTGGCCGCCTGGGCGCTGCGCTGCGCCAGTCCGCGCACCTCACTGGCCACCACCGCGAAGCCGCGTCCTTGCTCACCGGCACGCGCCGCTTCTACGGCGGCATTCAGGGCCAGGATGTTGGTTTGAAAAGCAATGCCGTCGATCACGCCAATGATGTCTGAAATCTTGCGTGAACTAGCAGTAATACCTTGCATGGTATCGACCACCTGCCCCACCACGCTGCCGCCACGACGCGCGATGTCGGAAGCGCTGTGCGCCAATTGCCCGGCTTGGCGTGCATTGTCGGCATTCTGCTTCACTGTCGAGGTCAACTCTTCCATGCTGGAGGCGGTTTCCTCCAGTGACGCGGCCTGTTGCTCGGTGCGGGAGGATAAATCGAGATTGCCGGCAGCAATTTCCTTGGCGCCGGTATCGATGGCCTCAGTACCGCTGCGAATACCCGCAATGACGGTTGCCAGACGCTCGCGCATGACGCTCATTTCATAGAGCAGGCTGCGTTGATCACCTGAACGTGTTTTGATCACCATGGTCAGGTCGCCCGAGGCAATGCGCGAAGCCACCCCAACCGCATAGGCCGGTTCGCCACCAAGGCTGCGAGTGATATTACGGATGATGACCAGCATCATCGCCGACACCAACCCGCCAATAATGACCAAAATGCCGATCAGCTTGGCCAGGTTTTGGTAGAAATCGTTCTGGATATCATTGAGAAACACGCCGGATGCCAGCACCCAGTCCCAGGGCTGGTAATAAATCACGTAGCTGACTTTCTTGCTTTGCTTGCTGTCATCATTGCCCGGCAAGCGCCCCATATATTCAACAAAACCATGCTGCTGCGCCTTGCCGAGCTTGACCATCTCAACATAGAAGGGCTTGCCGTCACTATCCTTGCGATCGGCAACATTGGTACCGACAACGCGCTGATTGGTCGGCAACATCAATACCACAGGACGGGAATCGAAGATAAAGATGTAATTACCATTGTCGTAGCGCATCGCAGCGATACGCTCGAGCGCATGCTTCTTGGCATCTTCGACGGTGCTGGTGCCGGCGACCACATCAGCAGCGTAGCTCTTGAGGATACCTTCGGCGGTTTCCACCACCTTTTTGAGTCCGGCCTGACGTTCATCGATCATGGTTTGCCGGGTGTTGAGCGCCGACCAGGTGGCCAAGACCAGCAAGCCTATCCACATGACGACCAAGGCCAGCAGCAGCTTCGCCCTTAATGTTTTCATTCTTGACACTCCGTTCAATGCGAGGGTGCGAGTTAAATGTTGTAGTGCAGCAATTGAGCCGACAAGATAGCCCATCCACGCGCAATCAAATCGATGGAATAGACCTATTTCACGCAGGTGTTTATCGGCTTTAAGGCAAAAAAAATGACAAAAAGAAAACATAAACACTATGTTTATCCACTATGTTTATCGCCATTTTCCGCCATCAGCCGACATCCCTCGGAGAAAAAAGCGCCGGACGGTATAATGCCGACTTTACGTTGCGCCGCGCCTTCAGCGCTGCGGCCATTCGATTTCCGCTTATTAGCCATTGCCCTGCCGTGAATCCATTACTCGACCAGTTGCACCCCTATCCTTTCGAAAAACTCAAAGGCCTGTTCTCGGACGTTACGCCCAACCCGCAATATCGCCCTATCAGCCTGGGTATCGGTGAACCAAAGCATCCTACGCCGGCATTCATCAAACAGGCTCTCAGCGACAATCTGGCAGGACTGGCCAGCTACCCCAGCACCATCGGCAGCGAAGGCTTGCGCATGGCCATTGCCGACTGGCTGGAACGACGTTACGGCTTGCCGAAAATCGATGCAGCGACACAAATCCTGCCGGTCAACGGCTCGCGCGAAGCCTTGTTTGCACTGACCCAGACCGTGGTCGATCCGGCGCAAAAAGATGCGCTGGTGATGTGCCCCAATCCGTTCTACCAGATCTATGAAGGTGCGGCCTACCTGTCTGGCGCCCAGCCTTATTTTGTCAATTCCAATCCGGCGCGCAATTTCGCCCCTGATTTCGATGCGGTTCCCGAGGACGTGTGGCCGTGTGTCAAATTGTTGTTTGTCTGCTCTCCGGGCAATCCGACCGGTGCGGTACTGGGGCTGGACGAATGGCAAAAGCTGTTCGCGCTGTCGGACCGCTATGGCTTTGTGATTGCCTCCGATGAGTGCTATTCGGAAATCTATTTCAAGCAAGAAGCCCCGTTGGGCGGCCTGGAAGCGGCACATCGACTGGGGCGCAGCGACTATCCTCGTCTGATTGCGTTTTCCAGCCTGTCCAAACGCTCCAACGTGCCGGGCATGCGTTCGGGCTTTGTGGCGGGTGATGCGGCGATCCTCAAGAAATTTCTGCTCTACCGCACTTACCATGGCGGCGCCATGAGCCCGGTGATCCAGCAAGCTTCTATTGCCGCCTGGAACGACGAAACCCACGTTGCAGAAAATCGTGCCAAGTACATCGCCAAGTTCAGCCAGGTCACGCCGTTGCTGCAAGAGGTTCTGGACGTGGCATTACCGGATGCCAGCTTTTACCTGTGGGCCAAGGTCGACAAACTGGCCGACATCAGCGATACGGAATATGCCAAGCGCCTCTATGCCGAATATAATGTCACGGTATTACCGGGCAGCTATCTGGCGCGCGAAGCCAATGGCATCAATCCCGGTCAGGGCCGCATCCGCATGGCTCTGGTTGCCGAAGTCGACGAATGCCTGGAAGCCGCACAACGCATCGTCGCCTTCACCCGTAAGCTGGCAGGCCGCTAACAAGGTATTCATGCATCTGCACGGGCAACTGTTTTCACATCGCACACATCGCATTTTCAACGCAAGCTATCAACAAGAGATACAGACAAGATGACTCAATCCATTCAGCAAATCATTGATCAGGCATGGGAAGACCGCGCCAGCCTGTCACCCAAGACCGCTCCTGCCGACATCCGTAACGCCGTGGCAGAAGTCATCGCCGGCCTCAACGAAGGTACTTTGCGCGTAGCCGAGCGTCAAAGCGTGGGTCAATGGCAAGTCAACCAATGGGTCAAGAAAGCTATTCTGTTGTCGTTCCGCCTGGAAGACAACGTGCCGGTATCGTCTGGCATTCCCGGCTACCCGCAGTTCTACGACAAGGTTCCGACCAAGTTTGCCAACTACACTGCTGAAGATTTCGCCAAGGGCGGCTTTCGCGTAGTGCCGCCGGCAATCGCCCGCCACGGCTCCTTCATCGGCAAGAACGTAGTACTCATGCCTTCTTACGTCAACATCGGCGCCTATGTCGATGAAGGCGCCATGGTTGACACCTGGGCCACGGTCGGTTCGGCCGCACAAATCGGCAAGAACGTACACTTGTCCGGCGGCGTCGGTATTGGCGGCGTGCTCGAGCCGGTTCAGGCCGGTCCGGTCATCATTGAAGACAACTGTTTCATCGGCGCTCGTTCGGAAGTGGTCGAAGGCGTGATCATCGAAGAAAATTCGGTGTTGTCGATGGGCGTCTACATCGGCCAGTCGACCAAGATTTATGATCGTGAAACTGGCGAAGTGCATTACGGCCGCGTGCCGGCCGGCTCGGTGGTGGTACCAGGCAATCTGCCGTCCAAGGATGGTTCGTACAGTCTGTACGCAGCGATCATCGTCAAGAAGGTGGATGCGCAAACACGCTCCAAGACATCGATCAACGAACTGCTGCGCGGCGCCTGATCGGCGTAGTCGTAGTCAGCATTGAGCACTATCTGGCCGGCATGGTAAGACGCCGGCCTTTCCCTTTTTTAGCACCGCAAGCTTTACCCGCGACCTTGATGAAGTTGTCCCCATGAGCAAGCAAGTCACACTTTACGGCATCCCCAACTGCGATACGGTCAAGAAGGCCCGCACCTGGCTGGACGCCAACGGTATTGCCTTCACCTTTCACGACTTCAAGAAGGCTGGCATCAATGACGATCTGGTCACAGCATGGCTCAAGGATTTGCCGTGGGACATCCTGGTCAATCGCAAAGGCACAACCTGGCGCGGCCTGTCGGACGAGCGCAAGGCTGCCATCACCGACAATGCCAGCGCTACTGCATTGATGCTCGAACTGCCGTCCATCATCAAGCGTCCTGTCCTGCAAGCCGGCAATGGCCAGGCAACCCAAGTGGGATTTAGCGACGCCCTCTACCAACAACTCTTCAAGATCGAATCATGAGCAAAACCCTGGCCCTGACCGAGGAACTGATTGCGCTGTCTTCCGTGACCCCCGAAGACAAAGGCTGCCAGGCGCGCTTGGCCGAACTGCTGGCACCGCTGGGCTTCGTGTGCGAAACCATCGCCTCGGGTGAGGTCACCAATCTGTGGGCGCGACGCGGCACGACGGCGCCGCTCTTGGCCTTTGCCGGCCACACGGACGTGGTGCCGACCGGTCCGATCGACAAATGGCAGTCACCGCCGTTCCAGCCGACCCACCGCGACGGCAAGCTATTCGGCCGTGGCGCTTCCGACATGAAGACCTCGATTGCCGCCATGGTGGTAGCAGTGGAAGAGTTCGTCGCCGCTCATCCGGACCATCAGGGTTCGATCGGTTTTCTGATTACCAGTGATGAAGAAGGCCCGGCTACTGACGGCACCGTAGTGGTGTGCGAGCAATTGAAGGCGCGTGGCGAACAACTGGATTACTGCATCGTCGGCGAACCGACATCGGCCAAGCAATTGGGCGACATGATCAAAAACGGCCGCCGCGGCACCATGTCAGGCAAACTGACTGTCAAGGGTATTCAAGGTCATATCGCTTATCCCCAACTGGCGAAAAATCCCATCCACTTGGCCGCACCGGCCTTGGCTGAGCTGGTCGCCGAGCAATGGGATGTCGGCAATGAATACTATCTGCCGACCTCCTGGCAAATGTCCAATATTCACGGCGGCACCGGTGCCTCGAACGTGATTCCGGGCGAACTGGTGATCGATTTCAACTTCCGTTTTTCCACTGCCAGTACGGTCGAAGGTCTACAGCAGCGCGTGCATGCCATCATTGACAAACACGGCTTCGAATACGATTTGAAATGGACCGTCGGTGGCCTGCCCTTCCTGACACCACGCGGCAATCTGAGCGATGCCCTGGCGACGGCGATCAAGGCTGAAACCGGTCTCGATACCGAACTGTCGACCACCGGCGGCACCTCCGACGGCCGTTTCATTGCCCAGATCTGTCCACAAGTGATCGAATTCGGACCACCCAACGACAGCATCCACAAAATCGACGAATATATTGAGCTGCGCTATATTGACCCACTCAAGAACATCTATCGACGCACCCTGGAAAATCTGTTGCTGTAGTCAGCATCCTCCGCAGCGACCCAGGCCGCTGCCCTTGCCGGAATCCCATTCATGTACAGACCGAGAGTATCGACCATGACGCCAAACAATTTTGCCACCGTACGCGACATTTTTCGCTACGCGATCACTCGCTTCAACACCGCCAAACTATTCTTCGGCCATGGCACCAACAACGCTTTCGACGAAGCTGCCTACCTGATCCTGCATACGCTCAAGCTACCGCTGGATCAGCTCGAACCTTTCCTCGATGCACGCCTACTGCAAGGTGAAATCGACAATCTGCTGCGCGTCATTGACCGTCGCACCGAAGACCGTGTACCGGCTGCCTACATTACCAATGAAGCTTGGCTGGGCGGTTATCGCTTCTTCGTTGATGAACGTGTGATTGTGCCGCGTTCTTTCATCGCCGAACTGATTCCGGAACATTTTGCTCCGTGGGTGCAGGATCCCGCCACCATCCATCGAGCACTGGATCTGTGCACCGGCTCCGGCTGCCTGCCGATTTTGTTGGCTGATGCCTTCCCCGAAGCGCACATCGATGCCGTCGACATTTCGCCGGAAGCGCTGCAGGTGGCGCGCCGCAATGTCGATGACTATGAACTCGGTGCACGCATCCATCTGGTCGAATCGGATCTCTACGCCAAGCTGCCACCGACGCAGCGATACGATCTGATCATCAGCAATCCGCCCTACGTCAACGCCGCGTCAATGGCCAAGCTGCCGCAAGAGTATCTGCAAGAGCCGCAACTGGCTCTTGCCGGCGGCGCAGATGGCATGGATCTGGTGCGCACCATCGTCAAGGGCGCGGCACAACGCCTGACGCCACAAGGCGTGCTGATTGTCGAAATCGGCAATGAACGTGCCCATGCCGAAGCCGCCTTCCCGGAACTCGAACTAATCTGGGTTTCCACCAGCGCAGGCGACGACATGGTGTTCCTGGTAACCGCTGAACAATTACAAACGCTGGCGTAAGCCCCAACCACATTTTCACCTTTTGATTGCAGTTTCACGATGATTCGTTTTCAGCAAGTTTCTCTGGCCCGCGGTATTAAACCGTTGCTGGAGAATGTCGATCTGACGCTCAACCCGGGCGACAAGATCGGCCTCATCGGCGCCAATGGCGCCGGCAAATCCAGCCTGTTCGGCATGCTGCGCGGCGAATTGCATGCCGACCAGGGCAGCATCGACTTCCCGTCCAAATGGCGCATGGCCTATGTGGCTCAGGAAACCCCGGCGCTAGACCGCCCGGCAGTGGAATATGCGATTGACGGCGACGTCACGCTACGCCGCCTGGAAGCACAACTGGCGGCAGCCGAAGCCGAGCCGGAAAGCACTGAGAACGGCAACCGCATCGCCGAACTGCATGGTTCTCTAGCCGATGCCGACGCCTATACGGTGCGCTCGCGTGCCGAGCAATTGCTGATCGGTCTGGGTTTTACGCTGGAACAGATGGCACGCCCGGTGGCCAGCTTTTCGGGTGGCTGGCGCATGCGCCTGAATCTGGCACAAGCGTTGATGTGTCCATCTGACCTGCTGTTGCTCGATGAACCGACCAATCACCTGGATCTGGACGCCATCATCTGGCTGGAAGACTGGCTCAAGCGCTATCCTGGCACGCTGATCATCATCTCCCATGATCGCGATTTCCTCGATGGCGTCGTCAATGTCATCGTGCACATCGACGAACGCAAACTCAAGCGTTATACCGGCAACTACAGTTCCTTTGAACGGCAACGCTCAGCCCAGATGGAATTGGCGCAAGGCATGATCGAAAAGCAGACGCGTCAGCGCGCCCATCTGCAATCCTATATCGATCGATTCAAGGCCCAGGCCACCAAGGCTCGTCAGGCACAAAGCCGCATGAAGGCCTTGGCCCGGATGGAAGAGCTGGCACCGCTGCGAGCAGCCGCCGAATTTTCGTTTGAATTCCGCGAACCTTTGTCTTCGCCGAACCCCATGCTGGTGATGGAGAAGGTCAACGCCGGTTATCGCATTGAAGATCCCGAGAGCTTTGCCATTACCGAAAGGACCATCGTCGGCGGCATCGATTTTTCGCTGCAGACCGGTCAACGCATCGGCCTGCTCGGCGTCAACGGTGCCGGCAAATCGACCTTGATCAAAACCATCGCCAGTGAACTCGTACCGCTGTCCGGCACGGCACAATTCGGCAAGGGCTTGGTGATCGGTTACTTCGCCCAGCATCAGGTGGAAATGTTGCGTCACGATGAGTCACCCATCTGGCATCTGGCGCGTATCGCCCCGAATGTACGCGAGCAGGAATTGCGCAACTTCCTCGGCAGCTTCAACTTCAACGGCAACATGGCCTCGTCCAGTATCGCGCCCTTCTCGGGCGGTGAAAAAGCCCGACTGGCGTTGGCGCTGATTGTCTGGCAACGGCCCAATCTGCTGTTGCTCGATGAACCGACCAACCATCTGGACCTCGAAACACGTGAAGCCCTGACCGAGGCCCTGGCACAATTCGACGGCACACTGGTCGTGGTATCCCATGATCGCCACCTGCTGCGCGCCACCACCGACCAGTTCATCATCGTCGCCGACGGCAAGCTGCAACCCTTTGACGGTGATCTTGACGATTACCGCGACTGGCTGTTCAAGACCAAGCTGGCAGCCAAGAACAGTGCTGCCGAAGTCGCACCAGCTGCGGCAAGCAGCAAGAAGAGCGAACCTAAACCGGTGCCGGAACCAGTATTGGCTGCGGCCGGCAATATCGACCGGCGCGACCAGAAGCGCCAGGATGCCGAGCAACGGCAGCGTCTGGCCGCACAAAAAAAACCTATCGAAACACGCATCAAGCGACTGGAAGAGCAGATCGCCAAATGCAATGAAAAGAAAGCCGCCATTGATGCCCGCCTGGCCGACCCCGCCATTTACGATGCGATCAATAAGGAAACGCTGAAAACCCTGATCACCGATCAGGCCTATTGCGTCAAGGAGCTCGATCAACTTGAAGGTGCCTGGCTGGAGCAACAGGACACGCTAGAACAGATCTCAGCCTAAATGATGGAAATGATGGAATGGCCTTATAAACTTCTTACGTAGATGTCTTTAGGCCTGACGCGGAAAACGATTAAGCTGCTCGCATATCGGATTTCTACCGATCAATAACGAACTGAAGGAACTGCGATGACATCAAAAAAATCCCGTACTCTGTCGGCCCTGCTGGCTGGCTTGCTGCTGGCTGGTGCCAGCGTGGCCGCGCAGGCGAGCGACCTGCTCGATACCGTCAAGGCACGCGGCACCCTGAAAGTAGCGTTGGAAGGCAGCTATCCACCGTTCAACTTCAAGGATCCCAAGACCGGTGAATTAACTGGCTTTGAAATCGACGTAGCCAAATTGCTGGCCGCCAAACTGGGACTCAAGCCGGAATTCACTACCACCGAGTGGAGCGGTATTCTGGCCGGACTTGGTGCTGGCAAGTACGACGTCATCATCAATCAGGTTGGCATCACCGACGAACGCCAGAAGGCCTTCGACTTCTCCGATCCGTACACACTGTCGAGCGCACAATTGATCGTACGCAAGGATGAAAAGCGTCAATTCAACAGCCTGGAAGATCTCAAGGGCAAGAAGCTCGGTCTTGGCCAAGGCACCAACTTCGAACAAAAGGCCAAGAGCGTTGCTGGCATCGATGTCAAAACCTATCCAGGCGCGCCGGAATATCTCGCCGATTTGGCCAGTGGTCGCATTGATGCCGCGCTCAACGACAGCCTGCTGGTCGGCTATCTGTTGAAATCCTCGAATTTACCGCTCAAGGGCGGCGCACCAGTGGGCAGCATCGACAAGATCGGCATTCCTTTCCAAAAGGGAAATCCGCAATTCAAGGCTGCGCTGAACAAGGCCTTGGCTGATATTCTGAAAGATGGCAGCTTCAAGCAAGTGTCGATCAAGTGGTTCGGCATTGACGTCAGCAAGGCGCCGACGGCACAATGAATGCATAGCTGACTGGCTAATTTGCAGCGGCAATCTCTGCCGTCACCGCAGCACCATCCCCGCTCCCGAGCGGGGATATTTTATTTGGCCGACACAATGGAAATTTGGGATTTACTGCAGCAAGCCGCGCCGATCATGCTCAAAGGCACGGCTTACACTTTGTTATTTGCGCTATCGTCGATGGTTGGCGGTCTGGTGCTGGGATTCGTGCTGGCGGTGGCACGCATCGTGCCCTGGAAGCTGATCCAGTGGCCCGCCGCGATATATGTCAGCCTAATGCGCGGCACGCCGCTGTTGGTACAGATTTTCGTGGTGTATTACGGCCTGCCCAGTATCGGTCTTGAATTTTCGCCACTCACCGCTGGCGTGCTCACGCTCAGTCTCAATGCCAGCGCCTATTTGTCAGAAAGCCTGCGCGGTGCCATCATCGGCGTCGGCAAAGGCCAATGGAACGCCAGCTACAGCCTCGGCATGACCTACCTGCAAACGCTCACCAATGTGGTAGTGCCGCAAGCTATTCGTATTGCCGTGCCCTCCATGAGCAATAGCCTGATCAGCCTGATCAAGGATACTTCACTGGTGTCGGTCATCACGGTCACCGAATTGATGTTGTCGACCAAAGAAATTATCGCCGTCACCTTTCGGCCGCTACCCTTGTATATTGCTGCAGCACTAGTGTACTGGTTGCTGAGTATCTGTTTTGAAACCTTGCAACACCGTCTTGAACAACGCCTGGGACGTGCTCATCGATGACTTTGTTGCGACGCAAAAAAAGCCCGAATGAATCGGGCTTTTTTCTCATTAGGGTAATTGGTCAATGGTGCATTGCGGTCATCGGCGTTTAGCGCGATAAATATCCTGTCCAGCCTCATCAATCTGGCGTCGCAGTTCGCGACGTTCATCCGGACTCAGTTTGCCATGATGTTGACTATACTCCTGCTCAGGCGGCGCGCCTGGCCGAACACTACTAAAGCTGCCGGCCTGGCGAAAATCGTTTGGCGAATTCGGCCCGCCCCTTCCAGCTTCAGGAGGCCCCGCCCAAGCAGTAGCAATGCCGAAGGTCGCCCCCAAAACGGCAAAACTGATTTTTTTCAATACAACGTTATCCATAACGGCATTTTCCACATTTCTGGCCAACGACACAATGCATCGTCGATACAGCAAGTGTAGGTTGCTTGGCCGGATGGTATAAGATGTTTATCGTAAGGGATGTAACAGTTTGTAATCTTTAGCGGCAGACACGTTCCCGACTGTCGCGAAGGCGCTACCATAATGCCATGAATACGACCAATACAAGCACCACTACTACCACTGCCCACCAACCTAAAATTCTGGTGGTTGATGATGATATTCGACTGCGCGATCTGTTGCGCCGTTATCTAAACGAACAAGGCTTTAACGTCGTCACGGCGGAAAACGCGCAGGCCATGAACAAGCTCTGGATTCGCGAACGTTACGATTTGCTGGTGCTCGATCTGATGCTGCCCGGCGAAGATGGTCTGGCAATTTGTCGACGTTTGCGCGGCGCTGGCGATCAAACACCGATCATCATGCTGACTGCCAAAGGCGAAGATGTGGACCGCATCATCGGCCTCGAGATGGGAGCTGACGATTATTTGCCCAAGCCATTCAATCCCCGTGAACTGGTAGCTCGCATCCATGCAGTACTGCGCCGCAAAGGGCCGGACGAATTGCCGGGCGCGCCTTCGGAATCGCCCGAGTCATTCGAATTCGGTGACTTCATCCTCGACCTTGGCACTCGCACATTGAAAAAAAATGGCGACACGATTCCACTGACAACCGGGGAATTTTCGGTACTCAAGGTATTTGCCCGCAACGCGCGTCAACCACTGTCGCGGGAGAAACTCATGGAAATGGCGCGTGGACGCGAATATGAAGTGTTTGACCGCAGTCTGGACGTACAAATTTCACGTCTGCGCAAGCTGATCGAACCTGATCCGGCCAATCCGCTCTACATTCAAACCGTATGGGGTCTTGGCTATGTCTTCATTCCCGAGGGTAAACCGCGCTGATGCACCAAGCGCTTGCCTGCGGCCGGAACTGAGCTATGAGTGATCAATCGCGTCAACGCTGGTTCAGCAGTGGACTGTTTTGGCGCACCTTCTTCCTGCTGACTTTCCTGATCACTGCCAGCATGGTGGCCTGGGTGGCGAGTTTTCGCATGGTCGAGCGCGGTCCTCGTGCGGAACAACTGGCCGCGCAGATCGTCTCCGTCGTGACCATCACCCGCGCGGCGCTAACCCACTCTGCACCGGAAATGCGTCGCGAATTGCTATTTGATCTGGCCAGCAATGAAGGTATTCGCATTTATCCGCTGGAACTAAGCGACAAAGTCAAGCCGCCGGAAGACTCACCGGTTTTGCCCGAGCTAGAGTTTTACGTCAAGCAAGCAATGGGAGAAGACACCTTGTTTGCCTCGAGTGTCAACGATGTCGATGGTTTCTGGATCAGTTTCAAAATCGATGAAGACGAATACTGGTTAATGCTCGACCGCGGTCGTCTGGACCGCACTTCCAGCCTGCAATGGTTAGGTTGGGCCTCCATTGCCTTGGTACTGTCGCTCATAGGTGCTGTATTCATTTCGACGCTGATCAACCAACCGTTGGCCCGTCTGACTGCGGCCGCACGCGCCATCGCCAAGGGAAAACAACTGGGTCAATTACCGGAGTCAGGCCCTACCGAAATACGCGAAGCCAATCGCAGCTTCAATCAGATGGTGGCCGATCTGGCTCGCATCGAATCGGATCGTGCCGTGATTCTGGCAGGTATTTCACATGATTTGCGCACGCCGCTAGCGCGCATGCAGCTTGAGGTAGAGATGGCGCATCTGTCGGACGAGGCGCGCGACGGTATGCATACCGATCTGGCGCAAATGGACGCTATCATTGGCCAATTCCTCGATTACGCAAAACCCTTCGACAACAGCAATTTCATGCCGGTAACGATCTCCAATTTGCTGGAGGACGCTGCCAACAACTGCAAACGTCTAGCTGATGTACGTATAACCACAACGATTGCAGAAGGCCTTGAAGTGATGGGCAATGCTATCGAGCTGGAACGCATTATCAGCAATCTGATCGAAAACGCCCGCCGATATGGTAAGACGCTGTCGACCGACATCGCCGATATCGATATTCTGTGCAAAACAGAAGGCCAACACATCAAGATTGAAATTGCCGATCACGGCACTGGTGCACCAGATAGCGAACTAGAACGCTTGTTGCGTCCATTTACCCGTCTGGATACGGCACGCGGTCAAGCCAACGGCTCCGGACTGGGATTGGCCATTGTCAATCGCATCGTGATCCGTCACAACGGAAAACTACTCTTGCGCAACCGCGAAGGTGGAGGACTGATCGTCCAGATGACTTTTCCGCAAGCACAGCGCAATGGCAACGCGCGCAAGCAGGCTGTATGAGCAATCAATCACTGCAGCGCATTGCAGCAGCCACTACTTTACTGGGCATGCTTTTGCCGGGTATGGAGACATCAACTGCCCAGACCACAAGGCAGCGCGCCAGTGGCGCCTATGTTGCCGATGCCATGGGCACCTCGATTGCGGCCCAAAATGTAGATTACGCCACCATCTTCAAGGCCAGTGCAATGGTTCCGGCGGGTAGTACCATTACCAAGGTGTCCTGGCGCTATGGTTTGTCCAGCAAAGCGCCTGGATTTGAAGCGATATTGTGCTGGCGCGATGAACAGCCCTGCTGGAATGTCACCAACAGCAATAACGGTAACACGCAATGGTTTAACGGCAAGGATGCCAGCCAAGCATTCACGCTGCATTATCGCGTCAAGAGCAGTGGCCCGCTGGGAGCTCCCAGCCTAGGGCAGATGAACCAAATCATCGTCAGTTACGACTTGCCACCCTAGCCTCGGTTATTCGTCAATATCGCGAATTTTTTGCAAAGCCTCATCGATACGTTCGACGGCGACGACCTTAAGACCTTCGATTTCCTGCTTGGGAGCATTGGCCTTGGGAATCATGGCGATCGAAAAGCCCAGTTTGGCGGCTTCCCGCAAACGCTCCTGACCACGTGGTGCAGGTCGAATTTCACCGGCCAGCCCGACTTCGCCAAACACCACCAGGCCACGTGGCAGCGGCTTGTTGCGCATTGACGAATTGATTGCCAGCAGCACCGCCAAATCGGCTGCCGGTTCTGTGATCTTGACACCGCCCACGGCATTGATGAACACATCCTGGTCAAACGCGGCAATCCCGGCATGACGATGCAGCACAGCCAGCAACATGGCCAGACGATTTTGCTCCAGACCGACCGACAAACGACGTGCATTGGGTACATGAGAACTGTCAACCAGCGCCTGAATTTCCACCAGCAAGGGACGCGTGCCCTCCTGTGTCACCATCACGCACGAACCCGGCACCTGGTTGTCATGCTGCGACAAAAACAAGGCCGATGGATTAGAAACACCTTTGAGTCCCTTGTCAGTCATGGCAAATACGCCAAGTTCATTGACCGCGCCAAAACGATTCTTGAAGGCGCGCACCAGACGAAAACTGGAATGCGTATCGCCTTCGAAGTACAACACGGTGTCAACCATATGCTCGAGCACGCGCGGTCCAGCCAACGCACCTTCTTTGGTCACGTGGCCAACCAGGATGATGGTGGTATCAGAGGTCTTTGCGGCACGCGTCAATTGTGCGGCACATTCACGTACCTGCGCCACCGAACCCGGCGCCGAGCTGAGTGCATCTGAATAAATGGTCTGAATTGAGTCGATCACGGCAACGTCCGGCTTATGTTCAGCCAGCGTGCCGAGAATTTTTTCCAGCTGAATCTCGGCCTGCAATTTGAGATCCTTGGCATCGACGGCCAGACGCTTGGCGCGCAACGCGATCTGTGAGCCGGATTCTTCACCACTGACGTACAACACCGACTTGAATTTGGACATATTAGCCAACGCCTGCAACAACAACGTTGACTTGCCGATGCCTGGGTCACCACCAATGAGCACCACGCCACCAGGCACCAGACCACCACCGAGAACGCGATCGAATTCTTCGATGCCGGTCCCGAAACGCGGCACGTCAATTGCCTCAATATCGACCAACGAAAGCACCGGCGCTGTTTGTGCCAGCCCCTGATGCGAGCTCGAATAGCGATTCACTCCAGCCGATTCAATCAGCGTTTCCACCAGCGTGTTCCATTGTCCACATGCAGAACACTGCCCAGCCCACTTATTGCTAATACCGCCACATTCAGTACAGGTGTAATTGGTTTTGACTTTGGCCATCTCAGGACTTTTCCCGCACGGCTACACGTGGCGCCAATGCGCACATCAATTCATAGCCGATCGTGCCGGATGCCTCTGCAACTTCATCGATCGCCAAGGCCTGCCCCCATAACTCGACGTGACTGCCGACGCCAGCGCCAGCAATGTCACTCAGATCAACCACCAGCATGTCCATCGATACCCGACCCAGGGTGCCGGTGCGCACACCATCAACCAGCACCGGTGTGTGATTGGGTGCATGGCGCGGATAGCCATCGGCATAGCCGCATGCCACCACACCGATTTTCATCGGCCGCTCGGCAACGAAGCGACTACCATAGCCGATCGCATCACCGGGACCGATATCCTGCACGCCGATAATCTTGCTTTCCAGCGTCATGGCGGCACGCAAGCCAAACGCCTGCGCCGCCCCGCCGCCTGGTGTCGCCCCATACAACATCACGCCAGCGCGTACCCAATCAACAACCAGCTCTGCATGCAACAAGTCAGTGGCCGAATTGGCGATACTGCGCGCGCCAGGCAAACCCTCTGTACCTTGCCGGAATCGGCGCACCTGTTCGGCCAGCGGCAGCTGTGCATTGGTGGCAGCGTCGGCATTGGCAAAATGGGTCATCAGCGTGATGCTGCGCACGCCAGGCAGTTTTTTCAATCGTGCATGGGCAGCACGGTAGACTTCCGGCTTGAAGCCCAAGCGATTCATGCCGCTATTCATTTTCAGATGAACATCGAACTGCAAGCCCTCATGTGTTGCGTGAGCAGCTTCCAGTATGGCAATCTGTTCATCGCAATGCACAGCAAACTGCAAATCATGCTGTACCAGAACATCGATATCGTTGACGTCGAAAAAACCTTCCAGCAGCAAGATCGGTTTGGTCCAGCCAAGTGCACGCAATTGCACGGCATAATCGACCTCGACCAAAGCCAATCCGTCCGCATCAACAAATGCGCGCACGGCTCGTGTCAGTCCATGCCCATACGCTTGCGCCTTGACGACCGCCCATGTCTTGGCATGGGGCGCACGCGATTTGGCGACTTGCAAATTATGTTGCAAGGCAGAAATATCAATGGTGGCGATAATTGGTCTTGGCATAAAAAGGCTACACAAATGCTGGAGAAGGGTTAAGGTGAAGGGCAAATAGGAAAAGATAGAAACTACATCCCTGCTTAGGGAACAAGCCTCTATTTTACCGGACCAAGTTGCTTCTATGAAGAAGACAATAAGGCAGACTAAGTTACAGGAATAGTCGGCAGGCTAAGAGCCATCGTTAAGCACTGTCGGTCCCATTATACTTATCACTGGAATGCCATCTTTTCATGGTATAAAGCAAGCCGGGGATAATTTGTTACATCTTGGATACGGATGAATCGCGGCTTTTACACCATCATGGCGGCACAGTTTTTTTCGTCGCTGGCCGATAACGCACTGCTTATTGCTGCCATTGCACTGCTTGCGGATATGCATTCTCCGCCATGGATGACGCCACTGTTGAAGCTGTTTTTCGTACTGTCCTATGTCTTGCTCGCTGCATTCGTCGGGGCACTGGCTGATGCCTTTCCAAAAGGCAGGGTGATGTTTGTCACCAACCTCATCAAGGTGGTTGGTTGTGCGCTAATGTTCTGCAATGTGCACCCCTTGATTGCCTATGCCGTGGTCGGCTTCGGTGCTGCTGCTTACTCTCCTGCCAAATACGGCATCCTGACCGAACTGTTACCACCGGAAAGCCTGGTTGCCGCCAACGGCTGGATCGAAGGCTTGACCGTCGGCTCGATCATCTTAGGCACTGTGCTCGGCGGCGCGCTCGTCAATCCGCATATCGCCTCGGTCTTGTTGTCATTTGATTTCCCCGCACTGAACTTCAACATCAGCACACCAACCGAAGCGGCGCTGTGCATCATTACCGTCATTTACATCATTGCTGCGATTTTCAACCTGAATATTCCCGACACTGGTGCCCGCTACGCCCACCAGCAACGTAATCCGATCAAACTCATCGTCGATTTTTCCAATTGTTTCATTACACTGTGGAAAGACAAGTTAGGTCAGATTTCACTGGCAGTGACAACCTTGTTCTGGGGTGCCGGCGCAACGCTGCAATTCATCGTCTTGAAATGGGCAGAAAAATCCCTGCACATGCCGCTCGACAAGGCAGCTATTCTGCAAGGTGTAGTGGCATTGGGAGTCGCACTGGGCGCAATGGGTGCAGCTCATTTCGTGCCGCTCAAGAAGTCACTCACTGTAATGCCATTAGGCATCATCATGGGCATTGTAGTGATGTCGATGACGGCGGTGACTTCGATCTGGGTGGCTTATCCACTGCTGATCATCATTGGTGCACTATCAGGTTATTTCGTGGTACCCATGAATGCTCTGCTGCAGCATCGCGGGCACGTCCTGATGAGCGCTGGTCACTCCATTGCCGTGCAAAACTTCAATGAAAATCTGTCCGTGCTGACCATGTTGGTGCTCTATGCAGTAATGGTCAAGCTGAACCTGAATGTCAACATTGTCATCCTCATGTTTGGCGTTTTCGTCGCGGCATTGATGTACTTCATCATGCGCCGCCATGCAGCCAATCAGCGCGAGCATGATTCACTGGCATTGATCGGCGAACACAAGCATTAAACGGGTTCAAACACCCTCAATATTTAACCAAAGCTTGCTGCACACGCTGAGCAGCTTTGTCGCTCCAGTCATCAGGAACGATAAAACCGCGCTCACGTTCCAGCACTACATCATCATCTCGATCACATACTGCAATCATCACCGGCGCCTGGGTTTCCTGCAGCAACAAGGAAATTGCCGCCCCAAGCTGTCCAGCCGACAAGGCCCTATCAAGCGGTGCACGCGCCGGTGCCAGCCATTCAAGACGCGGCAAAACCAAGTAATGATCGTCCTTGGCAAGGTCCAGTTCTGCCAATTCGCACCAGAACCCTCGGCAATGTGCCGAAGACACGCCCAAACCATCAGGTAAGGATAAGGCACTTTCCGGATCTCGATAAAACAACCACCCCTTGACCAGAGCCTGAGCGCACGTCACAGCCTGCGATAAATATTGTGCGGCCGCCGGATGCGAAGACAGCATCAATTGCTGATCCATGATCTTATCCATTTTGGCACCTAAGGAATCAGCCAGATTGGGGCCGACGAAGGCATCGGCCTGCAACTGCGTATGAGACGATTCCAACAGATAAAACTTGGTAGCAAATTCCCAATGCGTGACGCCGCGATGTTGCCCATCGTGGACTAAAAAATCGAACTCGCCGATGGTCTCGTTCGGTCCGTCGCGCACCTGTACGTTATGGGCAATAAGCTGTTCCGTATGCTGCAAGAAAAACGTCAACAGTTTCTCAGCATACTTGCCCAACCGGTTTGACGGCTGGGTATTGACCTGCGCATACAGCGTGCGCGGACTCAGGTCAAGCGCCTGTAGCCAAGTCACATCCATCTCTGTCAGCGGCTCCAGCGTAGCAATACGCCCATGCCAACGCGGCGCATTTGCCGCAAGCAGATCCGGCGCTTCCAGCAACCAAGCCAAGGCACGCACGTGTCGGTCACACAGCGAAGGCCAGCGCTGGTGAAAGCGTTGCTGATAAGTTAGCGGCGCATGCAGTATCGCTTCCACAGGGAGCTTGCGCTCATTGTGCTGAGTTGGAAATATCGTCATATGTTGTCATCGCCAGACAGAGATCGGACCAAGCCTTACTTTTGTCGCCCAGTTGCCGCAACAGGTAGGCCGGGTGATAGGTAACAACCAGAGGCAAGCCCTGGTAACGGTGCACCTTACCGCGCAGTTTCGATACCGGCGTAGCCGGGTCAAGCCCAAGCAAGGACAATGCTGCCGTTTTTCCCAGCGCCACCAGCACGGTCGGTTCAATCAATGCGATCTGGCGTTGCAAATAGGGCAGACAAGACCCCACTTCCTGCACCGATGGCGGACGGTCCTTGCCACTCTCATCAGTAGGACGACATTTGACGATATTGGCAATGTAGGCATTGTCGCCGCGCTTGAGCCCCATGGCCGCCAACATGTTGTCAAGTAACTTGCCGGCCGGGCCGACAAATGGCTCCCCTTGTATATCCTCGTTGCGTCCGGGCCCCTCGCCGATGAACAGCCACTTGGCTTTTTCATCGCCGACGCCGAACGCCGTTTTCTTGCGCCCGCGACAAAGTCCACATTGCTCACAAGCGGCCACCGCTTCCTTGAGCTTGCTCCAGTCCATGGTGGCGATGGCCGGATTGATGCGAATGCCGGGCTCGTCGTCTTCTTCGTCATAGGGCATGAAACCGGAAGACAAGGTATCTGCACTATCCATTTCGTTCAGCCACGATGGCAAGCCATCATCTTCTGCGGGCTGTCTGGGCGACACTGCGGGGGTGCTAACGCGCGATGTAATTGGTGCAATTGGCGCAGCAACGTCAGCGGCATGCACTTCGGCCACCGCCAGATCAGTCGCAACCACAGCGCCCCCGCTGGCGACCGAGCGACGCATCCACAATGGACCGATGCCGATTTCTTCCAATAGTCGGGCCGAATTGGCCAATGTTTCATGATTCATAGCGGCAAGTGCATGACGATTGCGTCTTCACGCGTGAAGGGATCTACAGGATAGTAGTTCTTGCGGCGACCAATTTCAACGAAACCATAACGTTGATACAGTTGCAAAGCGCGTAGGTTGGACACACGCACCTCCAGCAACATGACCTGCATGCCATGCTCACGCGCAAGCTGGGTAGCCAACTCCAGCAATAAATGTCCGACGCCCTCACCTTGCACGTGCTGTGTCACACTGATATTGAGCAGATGCGCTTCATCAACGGCTTCCATGACCACGAAATAAGCTAACAGGCGACGCTCCCGATCACGCACTGTCAACGTCTGGTAACCACTGCGCAAGGAATCAAGAAAATTGCCGCGCGTCCACGGATGAGCATAAATCGCATCCTCGATCGGCACGACTTCTTCCAGGTCATCCACCGTCATGACCGCCAACTCAAGCGGACCAAAACGATGCTGGGCCTCCATCAGCAACACACCGCCATTGCAAACGGCACTCACGCTGCACCTTTTACCGCATGTTTTTCAGCTTGTTTTTCCAGATCGCGTACCAGACGCTCGGCGGTCGTGAGCGCCACCTTGTTACGCAAATACAGTGGCTGCGCCTGTTGCGCCGGTACCGTGCGCTGCTGGACCACGACAATATTGCCCAATGTGGCGATTTGTCTGGCATGCGGCATCAATTGCGGCATGCCATCCCTGGCAAACACCTGCTGTGCAAAATCCTGCGCATACGCTGCCAGGCCGTTTCCACAAGCCTGTACCGGACCAGTAACCACCACGTCACGTGCAGCCGATAAGGTTGGCGCAACAACGCATTGCCAACCCGCATCATCATGGCGATATTGCGCCCAGTAGACTTCGCCCATACGTGCATCCAGCACAGCCAGTACCTCGCTGGCGCGAACCTGCTCCAGGCAGGCTTGTGCCATCGCCTCCAGGGTAACTACCGGCGCAACCGGCAAATCGGCACCAAACGCCAAGCCCTGGACTACGCCACAAGCCGTGCGCACACCGGTAAACGAACCAGGCCCGACACCAAAAGCAATCGCATCGCAGCGCGACAGGGCAATCCCGGCCTCGGCCAGCAATTGCTGCACCATCGGCAAAATGGTTTCCGAGTGCGTTTGCACGCCCAGCGATTCACGAGAAATAAGACCGCCTTCGTACAACAGCGCTGCCGAGGCAAGTTCGGTAGAAGTTTCAATGGCAAGAATAATAGACATGGTGCTATTTTACCGCGCCCCCCTCCTGCCGACAGCACGATCTGCCAAGCTGTCTTGGCTACGCGCCTGCATGCTCACTTCAGGAGTAAAATAGTGCGCCTTATGTCCTATCAACTATTCACTCACAACAATCGCGCAGAACTTAGCGCCGCCTTGCGCGGCGAAGTTTGGGTCATTGCCTGCCTGTGCGCCGGCTGGTGCGGCAGTTGTCGTGACTACGCCGACGCTTTTGCTGCCTGGGCCGAACGCAATCCGCAACATCACTTCGTCTGGATTGACATTGAAGACCAGGCCGACCTGGTCGGCGATCTCGACATCGACAATTTCCCGACTTTATTGATTCAACGCGGCGCCATCGTCAGCTTTTTTGGTCCAATGGAACCTGACACTCGCCTGGCGGACCGTCTGCTACAAGCGCAAACGATTAAAAGCCGCACCGAACTTGAACATGAAGTGCAAGCCAGTGCCGAGCATCGCGCCTGGCAAGATTGCAACCTGCTCACGCGTCTGGAAAATCTTCCCAACGCAGCCTGAAGCCGTATCAGAGCCAAGGATCCGACTCCGGATGCGGGAAGCGCTCCACAATAAAATCAACGAAGGTACGCACTTTGGCCGACAACAAGCGCCGGCTCGGATACCCCATCAGCACTTCGACCTGCCCCATCTGATAGTCTCCCAGTACACGCAGCAGCTTGCCGCAGCGCAAATCATCCCCAAGACTGAACGACGGCCGCATGGCAATACCCATGCCGGCCAGCGCGAAATCACGCAACAACAGCGCACTATTGGACACCATCACACTGGTGATCGGAATATCACGAATACCATCGGCCGTCTTGACGTGCCAATAATGGCGTAAGTGTTCGTGTGAAAAATTCAGGCAGGCATGTTTGCTCAGTTCATCCGGCGTCTGCGGTGCACCATATTTTTCAATATAATCGGGCGAAGCGCACAATACCACTTCGGCAACACCGATCTTGCGCACCACCATACTGGCATCAAGTTTCTGCAAACTGCTGAAAAAGCCGACATCCAGCCCTTCCTCGACCAAATCCATCACCCGCTCGGATAAGGCAACATCAACCACCACATCAGGGTAAGCACGTGAATATTCCGGCAAGATCTTGCCCAACTGCCCCTGTCCAAAGCCGACGTGAGAATAAAGCGACAAGGTGCCGCTCGGCTTTTTAGTCGCCATTGCCGCAATAGCTTCAGCCTCCTCGACCTCCGCCAGAATGTGCCTGACACGCTCCAGAAAAGCCTGCCCTAATTCAGTCAACGACAGCCGCCGCGTCGAACGATTGAGCAAACGTGTACCCAGATGATTTTCCAGATCGACAATGTAACGCGTCACCACCGCATTCGATAGCGACATGATTTCGGCCGCACGCACAAAGCTACCCTGCTCCACAACCTTTGCAAATACCTTCATTGAGTGCAGACGATCCATTTTCAAGCCCCTGATTATTTCTTTAATCGGAATAGTGCATTGCCATTAAACCTATTTTTCTCGAACGCTGCAATATATAAACTCTGTTCCATCGATGGCGAGCAAGTAGCTACACACTCAACAGCCCGCTCACCGAGATGTACATTTATTGATCGTTTAAGGAGATTTACCATGAACACCAAGCAACTCACAGCCGCTCTTGTCCTCTTCACCGCTGCTGGCGCAGCACTTGCCGAGGCTCCATATCCACCAGAAACCAAGTTTGTCTCTACCAAGACCCGCAGCGAAGTCATCGCCGAACTGAAGCAGGCACAAGCACAAGGGCTGATCACCAATGGCGACAACTATCCTATTCAGGCACAGTTCCATAGCACGCTGACACATTCGCAAGTGGTATCGCAACTGAACCAAGGCAACTCCGGCAACATGTACAGCGGCGCTTGATTTTGCCATGTCAGCAGCAGTAAAACTTGCGGTTTAATCCGCAACCACCGTCCACCTTGGTCGGCCTGCCTAACGGCAGCACCATGGTGGATGGCTTACCTCCTCGTACGCCCCTCCTCGAAACGCCCGTTTTATGGCTCATGGCAGCTGTTTTTTAGCGCGTTTGACTTGTCATTTTTGATCCCAACCTGTAAAGTTAAGGGTTTGTTCCCTCCGGCCTTTATCGTAACCCGGCAACAAATAGCAGCACTCATAGCAGCATTGTCATCGCAATTCAGACCTACCTTCCTATGGCTTTATACGTACACAAATACGGCGGCACATCGATGGGCTCGACAGAGCGCATCAAAAATGTCGCCAAGCGCGTTGCCAAGTGGCACGACGCTGGCCACCAGATCGTTGTTGTGCCTTCCGCGATGTCTGGTGAAACCAACCGTTTATTGGGTCTGGCCAAGGAAATTATGGCCCAGCCCGATCAACGCGAGCTGGACATGCTGGCGTCCACCGGCGAACAAACTTCCGTTGCTTTGCTGGCAATGGCATTGCAGGCCATTGGCAAAGAAGCCGTATCCTATGCTGGCTGGCAAGTACCGATCAAGACCGATTCAGCCTTCACCAAGGCACGCATTCGCTCGATTGACGACGTCAAGGTACGCAAGGATCTGAACGCCGGCAAGATCGTAATCATCACTGGTTTCCAAGGTGTCGATGCTGACGGCAACATCACCACGCTCGGCCGCGGCGGCTCCGACACTTCCGCAGTCGCCGTAGCAGCGGCCATCAAGGCCGTGGAATGCCTGATCTACACTGACGTTGATGGTGTCTACACTACCGATCCACGCGTGGTCAGCGAAGCGCGTCGCCTCAATACGGTCACGTTTGAAGAAATGCTGGAAATGGCCTCACTGGGCTCCAAGGTTCTACAGATTCGCTCGGTCGAGTTTGCTGGCAACTACAAGATGCCGACCCGCGTACTGTCATCGCTGACCGACCCTTTAATGTCGCTGGAAGAAGAAACCAAGTCCGGCACCCTGATTTCGTTTGAGGAAGACACCAACATGGAACAAGCAACCATTACCGGCATCGCATTCAGTCGCGACGAGGCAAAGATTACCGTCCTCGGCGTACCGGATCGTCCAGGTATCGCCTACCAGATTCTCGGCCCGATCGCCGATGCCAATATTGAAGTGGACATGATTATCCAAAATCAGTCTGTCGAAGGCAAAACCGATTTCACCTTCACGGTTCCGCGCGCCGAATACGCCAAGGCAGTAGAAGTGCTCAACGCCAGTGTCAAGGCTCATATCGGCGCAGCCAGCATTGTCGGCGACACCAAGGTATCGAAGGTTTCGGTGGTAGGCGTAGGCATGCGCAGCCACGTAGGCATCGCCTCGCAAATGTTCCGCACATTATCTGAAGAAGGCGTCAACATCCAGATGATCTCGACTTCGGAAATCAAGATTTCAGTGCTGATCGATGAAAAATACATGGAATTGGCAGTGCGCGCACTCCACAAAGCCTTCGATCTGGAAAACGGTAAGTAAGCCAGCAACTAATTTAAGTAATACAGCCAAAATCTTGCATAGCGTGATTGACCAAATCAATATGAAAAGATATGATGCTGAACTTCACTGAGGCACAGCAGTAATCAGTAACTGTCTACAGTGTGGAGATGTGGCCGAGTGGTCGAAGGCACTTCCCTGCTAAGGAAGCATATGGGCTTAAACCTGTATCGAGGGTTCGAATCCCTCCGTCTCCGCCAAGGAATATGAATGCCCGCGCAAGCGGGCATTTTTATTTCTATTCTGAATTCTGTTTGCGCAACAAACCATACAGTAGGAACGAGTAAGCGGCCTGCGCTACGTAGGTGCTTAACTATTTATG
>Ga0209913_1000648_pt1 | contig 26660 bp, 25 predicted proteins | sample PersoiDNA2013203_FD_185805 | JGI IMG/M metagenome (GOLD analysis project Ga0209913, IMG submission 185805) | Permafrost soil microbial communities from the Arctic, to analyse light accelerated degradation of dissolved organic matter (DOM) -... | ecosystem: Environmental > Terrestrial > Soil >... | reverse complement strand
GGAACACAAGGACAGCATTGTCTTCCTGCATGCAGTACAGGCCGGACCTGCCTCGCAGAGTTATGGTTTGCAGGTAGCCCAGCTGGCAGGTGTGCCAGCGCCGGTCATTCGCGCTGCACGCAAGCATCTGGCATTACTGGAGTCGCAATCGGTGCAGACGACACCCCAGTTTGATCTGTTCAATGCCCCACTCAGGGATGAACCTGAACTGACTGCCGCGGCGCAGATCGATACCGTAGCACAAGCAGTGACCGAGGCACTGGCCGAGATCGATCCCGATGCCCTGACCCCGCGCGAGGCGCTTGATGCCTTGTACCGGCTGAAAACTTTAGGTCACAGCGCATGAAGCTTAGCCTGCCCATGCCCGCTGCGGGCGCGCTGGTACTGTTGTTGCTGGCTACCGTCCTGTGGCTGCCGGCAGCAATAGCGCAGGACAGTTTTCAGTTCGGCGTCATCGGTCATTCCTTCGGAGCCAATTCTGACGATGCCGTATTGCGACGGGCACTGGCCGACAGCGACGCCGCAAATCTTGCCTTTGTCGTAGTCAATGGCATCAAATCAAGCCGTGAGCCTTGCACCGATGCACTCTATGGCGAACGCCACGAGTTGCTAGAACAGGCACAAAACGGTGTCATTGTGTCGCTATCCGCAAGTGATTGGGTGGGCTGCCGCAACAAGAACGGCACCGTCGCCATAGAACGGCTCAATCGCGTACGCGAGTTATTCTTTGACGATGAATTTTCCTTCGGTGCGACCAAGCTACCGCTGCTGCGGCAATCGATCACACCCAAATTCAGGTCCTATGCAGAGAATGCGCGCTGGGAATTCGGTGATGTCCTGTTTGCCACCATCAATATCCCTGCCGCCAACAACCACTTCCTGCAAGACGGCGGCCGCAACAGCGAATTCGAAGATCGTCTGATTGCCAACAAAGACTGGCTGCAACGCCTGTTCAAGTTGGCAGGGCAAAAAAAACTCAGCGGCATCGTGCTGTTCTGTGACGGCAATCCATTGGCACAAGCGAGCCAACGCTCATTCTTGTCGCGCACCCAACGCGATGGCTATGCAGAAACACGTCAACGCATTATTCAACTGGCCGCAGGCTTTCATGGCAAGGTCTTGCTAGTGCATGGTGAAAATCTGAAGGGCGATTCGTCCGCAGGAATCGCCTGGCACCGCAATCTGGGCAGTCTTGGTGTGACCTCAGGCTGGGTCAAACTGAACGTAGAGAGTCATGGCAGCGCAACATTTACACTGGCCGATGCAAATAAGGCGGCCGATAAGCCTTGAATCGGGTGTGTTGCAGCAGTGAAATAAAAAAACGCAGCCAAAGCTGCGTTTTTTTATTGGTACGAGCAGAAACGCTCGCCAAGGTCTTAGTGAATTGGATGGCTGCGGAAGTGGTCGCCCGCTTCGCCTTCATCATCGCCATGATCATGGCCATGGTCATGGTGGCCGTGCGGACCATGCACGTGCTGATGCTGCACTTCTTCTTCCGAAGCTGCACGCACTTCAGTGACATGCAATTCAAACACCAGAGCAATGCCTGCCAGCGGATGGTTGCCGTCAAGCACGACCGTGTCTTCTGCGATCTCGGTGACCGTGAAGACAACCGCGGCCTCTTGATCATCATCTGGTGAACCCTCGAACTGCATGCCCACTTCCAGCGGCGATGGCAGGCGACTCTTCTGTTCTGTCTTGACCAGTTCGGCGTCGTATTCACCGAAAGCATCGGCTGGTTCGACCTTGAGCGTAGTGGTATAGCCGAGCTCCTTGCCATCCAATGCTTCTTCAATCTTGGGCAAGGTATTCTCGTAGCCGCCATGCAGATAGATCATTGGCTCGCGGCTTTCTTCGATCAGCACACCTTGTGCATCGGACAGTTTGTAGTTCACTGAAACTACAGTATTTTTGGCAATCTTCATGTATGCCCCTTCTTTGGTATCTGGTTCATCAATCATTGCAGGCCGTTGAAGCGTCGGAGATACCGGCGGCGGCCTGCGCTTTTTGCACTGAGCCGATATGCGCTTTGCCTCGTGGCGTGGCGTTCGGCCTCAAGAAGGCATGACATGGTGAGTGCGCTGCAATCTGCCTGCGCATTATACCTGTTCAATGCCTGCGCCATGTCACTACAGGCGGCTCTATAATAAGGTTATGAAAAATTCCCTGACTCTGCTTGGCGACATCACGCCCGCTATCTTCCTGCGCGACTATTGGCATAAAAAACCACTACTGATCCGCCAGGCCATTCCTGGTTTCCAGCCTCTGCTGTCACGTCAGGCGTTATTCGATCTGGCCGCGCGCGAGGATGTTGAATCGCGCTTGATTCAGCAAGGCCGACCCGACTGGAAAATGGATCACGGCCCACTGAACAAATTGCCACCATTAAAACAAAAGCAATGGACCATGCTGGTGCAAGGCGTCAATCTGCACGACGATCAAGCCGATGCCTTGTTGCGCCAATTCCGATTCGTGCCCGATGCGCGCCTGGATGATCTGATGATCAGCTACGCCACCGATGGCGGCGGTGTCGGCCCGCATTTCGACTCCTACGACGTCTTCTTGCTGCAGGCACACGGCAAACGGCAGTGGCGCATCAGCGCACAAAAAGATTTGTCGCTGATCGATGGCATGCCATTGAAAATTCTCAGCAATTTTCAAGCCGAGCAAGAATTTGTGCTGGAACCCGGCGACATGCTTTACCTGCCGCCGCATTATGCCCACGACGGCATTGCGTTAGGCGAATGCATGACTTACTCGATTGGCTTTCGTGCACCAGCCTTCCAGGAAATCGGCGAAGCCTTTCTGCAGTTCATGGCAGATTCAATTGATCTGCCGGGTCGCTATGCCGATCCTGACTTGAAGCCTGCCAAACATCCGGCGGAAATCCCGCCTGCGTTGCTGACACGAGTAAGCGAGGAAATCAACAAGATGCGCTTTACCGAGGACGATATTACGATTTTCCTCGGTGAATATCTGTCCGAACCAAAGGCCTCGGTGTTCTTCGACCCTTTGGACAAACCCCTGACGCCTGCGCGTTTCGGTCAGGCAGCCAATAAGCGTGGCATCAAGCTGTCCCCCAAGACCAACATGCTCTATCGCGGCAAACATGTTTTCATCAACGGCGAGTCATTTGCGGTCAACCGGGCCGATAAAATATTGTTAAGCACGCTAGCCGATCAACGGCAACTCGAGAAAAGCGCGTTGCAACATGCTTCAGAGGATGTTCTTGAGGCTTTTTACGGCTGGTATCAAGACGGTTGGCTGGCACTCATTTGAGTGGCGAAAAATGCGTATCCCTACTTTTTCCCAAACTTCGTCGAAGACCGCAAACCTTTATAAATAAAGGCCTGACGCAAAGCTGACAATAACTCCGACAATCTTACAAATTCTTACAGGAAAGAATATTTCTCATGTGATTTTGTGGAAATGTAGCTATAATATCGGGCTGGAAAGCTTTCGTTGTTTAGTGTATCTACAAGGCGGCGAAATCATCCTGTAGAGCGATAATTACCGGTAATTATTCATCGCAAAATTTTGATTATTATTGAAGGAATATTCATGAAAAAGACTCTGTTGATCGCATCTTTGTTGGCCATTGCTCTGGCTGCTTGCGGTAAAAAAGAAGAAGCACCTGCACCTGCACCAGCACCAGCAGCTGAAGCACCAGCAGCACCTGCAGCTCCAGCAGCTGATGCAGCAGCACCTGCTGCAGCTCCAGCAGCTGACGCAGCAGCACCTGCAGCAGCTCCGGCTGATGCAGCAAAGCCAGCTGATGCAGCACCAGCAAAATAATCAACTGATTATTGAGAAAGCCGACCATGGTCGGCTTTTTTTACGTCTGCACACTTCAGACCAGCAGCACACAGCAACACTTACCTCCTGACCACAAAGGGCCTAGCTAATTGAGACCCAGCCAAACCCGTCTTCTTGACATGCAATCATGATTTCCGCTGGATGACTGGCGAGCGCGGCATACAATGCGCTGCGTACCAACTCCGGTGTGTTGTTCTTTATGCTCAAATGAGCGCCGACGATGATTTTGAGTCGATGCTTATCCAGTGCGGCGAGAATTTCGGCACTGGTATCATTGGCTAAATGACCATAAGAGCCGCCGATACGCCGCTTTAACGACAATGGATAAGAAGAGTCGGCCAACATCTGCCGATCATGATTGCATTCCAATATCAACGCATCACAACCGCCGAGCGCCTGCAACAGATGCGCCGTGGATTGACCTGCATCGGTGAGCACACCAAGCTTGCGACTGCCGTTGCTGACCACAAACTGCACTGGCTCCCGTGCATCGTGCGGCACCGTGTAGGGCAGCAATGTCAGCTCACCAATATTTATTTCTTCGCTATCGCGACAGAAATGCAAAGTCACATCCTTGCACGCCTGTTCTCCCACCGCTTCAAATGTGCCGCGCGTCAACCAGACCGGAATGCGATGACGTCGAGCAAATTTAAATACGCCACCAATATGATCGCCATGCTCGTGCGTGACGACGATGCCAGCAATATCTGACGCAAGCGTCCCTAAGCGCGCCAGACGGTGCTCGGTTTCTTTGATGCCAAAACCACAATCAATCATGACGGTAGTGCTGTCGTTGCTACCAACGGCACCAGGGTTCGGCCAAATGTCGACGGCCGAAGTGAGGGAGGAAGAAATGAGAAGGGAATTGCCTTCGCTGCCGCTGCCGAGACTTGCAAATTTCAACAGGGGCCTCGCGAAGACAATCTGTGATGCATCACTGACTACAGAAAAATTACTTCAATTGATCATTCAAGAGGCCGAGAATATTGTCTGCAGTTGCAGAAATCTCCTGTTTGCCTTCGTTATTCTGAATGATGATGGTAGTGACATCGCCACTGCCCTTGACCACGATCTGATAACGGACTGCTTGCTTGTCCTTATCCTTAGTGGTGAACATACGCGAGAAGAAACCGCGATCATCCTTTTCCTTGTTGGCATCAGCACTTTGATCAACATAGCGCACGAAGTACAAACCTTTCACACGATCACGATCTTCTACTGTGAAGCCGACGCGATCAAGCGCCAAACCGATACGACGCCATGCACGGTCAAAATTTTCGCCAACCTGGACACTGGAACCATTCGCAGTCTTGAATAGTTTGGAGCGCGCCTGCATGAGCGGAGCACTGGCAATAGCAGCCTTGGCCTTGGCTTGTTCCGCGCCCAGACGTACCATCAGACGAGACAGAAATTCGGCTTCCAGACCTGGGTCCGAAGGACGCGCTGTCCATACCGAAGTTTCCTTGGCGCTGCCGGTCAACACTTCTTCGGCACCGCGATGGCTGATAAAGATCTCGGTCGTACCGTCCGCTCCACGCTCTAGACGTGTACGGAACTTGTCGCGTTCGCCGGTGGAATACAGAGAATCAAACACTTTACCTAAGGTATTACGCACAAAATCTTGAGGAATCTTGGCGCGGTTTTCTGCCCAGTCGGTTTCCATTACACCGGTATCAGGCGACTCGACGTTGATCAGGAAACCAGCGTCCTGCCAAAAATCCTTGATTTCAGGCCACAAATCTTCCGGCGTCTTACTCACCACCAGCCAACGCTGACTACCGTCACGTTCGATACGAATGTCACCCTTGGAGGACGGCGCCACCGGAATCACGTCATTGGCCGGCGCAGTTGCCTGCGCCAGAGTATAGCCAGATGCTGTGGCAACGCCCTTGTTGGACTCAGGAATGGAATAACGATTTTCACGTTGCAGTTGAGTCAGATCTGGCGGCACGTCCAGGCGTGGCGCCTTGACCTTGTCTGCACTCTTGTAATCGATACGGTCACCTTCGAGCAAATTGCCAACCGAGGTACATCCAGCCAGCGTTGCAAGCATCAACGCAATGATGGCGCTGCGTTGTGGAAAAAGGTGTGAAACAGAGTGAACGTTCTTGCGAATTGTCATATCGTTACGATGAGAAGCGGATTCAGGTTCAAGGGAAAACGACACTGCCGTTTAGGTTAATTGATTATTTTAATACACCGGACTCGTGCAATGCCGTGCGCACGGTTTCGTGAAAGGCAGTACCCAGCGGAGCCAACGGCAAACGCATGCCGGCTTCGATAAGACCCATTTCTATCATTGCCCATTTCACAGGGACCGGATTGGGTTCGACAAACAGCTTATTATGCAGCGGCAGCAGCTTGTTGTTCAGTTCCACTGTCTTGGCAATGTTGCCGCTCATGGCAGCCACACATAGTTCATGCATGTCACGCGGAGCGACGTTGGCAGTCACCGAAATATTGCCTTGACCACCGTAGAGCATCAACGCAAAAGCTGTCGCATCATCACCGGAATACACTGCAAACGACTTCGGCGCCAAACGGATAAGATCAGTACCGCGCGCGATATTGGCGGTTGCATCCTTGACACCGACGATGCCCTTGACCTGCGCCAGACGCAAGATTGTTTCATTGCTCATGTCTGCGACAGTACGACCGGGGACATTGTACAGAATGACAGGCAAATCAACCGATTCGGCGATCTTCTTGAAGTGCAGGTACATGCCCTCTTGCGTAGGCCGATTGTAGTAAGGGACCACTTGCAACGAGGCATCAGCGCCGACCTTCTTGGCGAATTCGGTCAATGCGATCGCTTCAGAAGTGGAGTTGCCACCGGTACCGGCAATGATAGGAATACGTTTTGCGGTATGCTCAACGGCGACCTTGATCAGTTCGGCGTGCTCTTCAACCGATACTGTCGGTGATTCGCCAGTGGTGCCGACAATCACAATGCCGTCTGTACCTTCGGCGATATGCCAGTCAATCAACTTGCGCAGCCCCGGAAAATCGAGGCTGCCATCCGGATGCATCGGCGTAACGATGGCGACTATGCTGCCCTTGATCATGATGTTAATGCGTAGAAAAATACGTTGACGGGAAAAAGTCCGATTGTAGCGGATCGCCGCTACTACCGGTCATTTTGTTCTAATTTGCTTACATTCTCTATACAACCGCGTGATGCCGCATTCAGTAACTCAGCCCCATCGCTTCGCGTACATCGCGCATAGTGTCTTGCGCCAGCTTGCGGGCATGGTCGCAGCCATCAGCAACAATGGCACGCACCAGTGAAGGATCGTCCAGATATTGCTGCGCGCGCTCCAGCATGGGTTGTTGCTCTTTGAGGATGGCGTCGATCACCGGTTGTTTGCATTCAAGACAACCAATTCCTGCCGAACGGCAACCTTTATCAACCCATTGCCGCGTGGCGTCGTCAGAATATACCAGATGAAACTGCCAAACCGGACACTTGCCAGGGTCGCCCGGATCGGTGCGGCGCACGCGCTGAGGATCTGTCGGCATGGTCCGCACTTTTTTAGTGACGGCATCCTTGTCTTCACGCAGGGCGATGGTGTTGCCATAGCTCTTGGACATCTTGGCGCCATCCAGGCCAGGCAGGCGTGAAGCTTCAGTCAACAAGGCCTGAGGCTCAGTCAGAATCAGCTTACGGCTGCCTTCCAGGTAACCGAACAAACGCTCGCGATCAATCATGGACAGATTTTGCGCATCGTCAAGCATGGCTTTGGCCTGTTCCAGCGCTTCCTCATTCCCTTTTTCCTGAAACTCAGTACGCAATTCAAGATACAACTTGGAGCGCTTGCTACCCAGTTTTTTGACCGCTTCACGGGATTTTTCCTCGAAGCCCTTTTCCTTGCCGTAGAGATGATTGAAGCGGCGCGAAATCTCGCGCATCATTTCGATGTGAGGAATCTGATCTTCTCCAACCGGCACCTGGCTGGCGCGATAAATGAGGACGTCAGCGGCCTGCAGCAAGGGATAGCCAAGAAAACCGTAGGTCGCCAGATCGCGATCACTGAGTTTCTCCTGCTGATCCTTGTAAGTCGGCACGCGCTCAAGCCAGCCCAGTGGTGTGGCCATCGACAACAACAGATGCAACTCGGCATGCTCTGGTATGCGTGACTGAATGAACAAGGTAGATTGGGAAGGATCCACACCGGCGGCCAGCCAGTCGATCACCATTTCCCAGGTGCTGTGCTCGATGACGCTAGGGTCATCATAATGGGTCGTCAACGCATGCCAGTCGGCGACAAAAAACAGACAGGGCAGTTCGGACTGAAGTTTGACCCAATTTTTCAGGGCTCCGTGGTAATGGCCCAGATGCAGCGCACCCGTCGGGCGCATACCAGAGACAACGCGATCAGGGTACATAGTAGTTTTAGTTAATCAGTAAAAGTAACGGCGAAGTAATCCATTGCAACACGGCTTGCGTGAGCATCATGACGGGCGCCATCCACCAGGTGTAAATGACTTTGAGCAACACCAGGCCCATGACAATGAAAAAACCATAGGGCTCGATCTGAGCAAATTTATACGCATAGCGGTTGGGCAGTAAACTTATCAGAATACGGCCGCCATCGAGCGGTGGAATCGGGAAAAGATTAAAGGCGAACATGACCAGATTGGTCAATACACCTGCTTTAGCCATGAGCATGAAGAATTCTTCTTCGACACCGCCAATGACCAGCATGTAAATCAGCACGGTCCATACCAGCGCCATGACAAAATTGGCAGCAGGCCCAGCCAAAGCTACCCACGCCATATCACGCTTGGGCTTGTGCAACTTGCTGAAATCCAACGGTACCGGCTTGGCATAACCGAACAGAAAAGCCCCGCTGGTGGCGAAATAGAGCAGGATAGGAATGAGGATAGTACCGAAAGGATCGATGTGCTTGAGCGGATTAAGGCTCATACGCCCCATCATGTAGGCAGTATTGTCGCCAAAGTACTTGGCGGCGTAGGCATGGGCAGCCTCGTGCAGGGTAATGGCAAAAAGCACCGGGAGCGCATACACTGCGACAGTCTGGATAAGATCATTCATGGGTGCGAATTTTATCAGAGGGACAAGCAACGGCTGCGGAAAATCCACGCGAGACTCCAGCAAAGGAGAAATCACCGCACAAATAGTGCCAAATAGACAACATTTCTAATTAAAAAAACACGCCCCTATTCCCAGGGCGCAGTATTGACTACCGACTACAGACCAAACAGTGCTGCGTCACCACGCCCTTGCCGCACCAGCAGCGGCGCATCGTCATTGCTCAAATCAATCACCGTAGTCGGTTCCAGACTACAGGCACCGCTGTCAATGACCAGTTCGATCTGCTTCTCAAGACGATCGCGAATCTCGTCAGCGCTAGTCAATGCATCTTCTTGATCGGGCAGAATCAATGTCGTTCCCAGCAGCGGCTGCCCTAACTCAGCCAGCAAGGCATGAGCAATCTGGTTTTCTGGCACGCGCAGGCCAATGGTCTTGCGCGAAGGATGGCTGAGGCGGCGCGGCACTTCCTTGGTGGCTTCCAGAATAAAGGTATAGGGTCCGGGGGTGGCCGCCTTGAGCAAACGATATTGACGATTGTCTACTTTGGCGTACTGGGCAATTTCGCTGAGGTCGCGACACAGCAAAGTTAGATGATGCTTGTCGTCAACGCCGCGAATGCGACGCACGCGCTCCACTGCGTCCTTGTTGTCGAGCTGACAAACCAGTGCGTAACAGGAATCGGTCGGCAAGGCAACGATGCCACCGGCATTAATGATCTGGGCCGCCTGCTTGATCAGGCGTAGCTGTGGATTATCGGGATGGATTTGAAAAAACTGACTCATGCGTCCTTCATTAAAAAATAAGCTACCACCAACGACAAAACGGCGGCTGCGCGCCGCCGTTGGTTCTCATCCAGCAATTTAGCGCTGACCGCGCAAGGCGGCAATGCGCTGCTCCAGCGGCGGATGACTGGAAAACAGCTCTAGAAAGCCGGACTTGTCATTGATCCCCATGGCAGCCATTGATTGCGGCAAACCGCTGGCTTGCACACCTCCCAGGCGCGCCAGCGCGTTGATCATCGGTTGCGCATTCCCAAGCAAGCGGGCCGAACCGGCGTCGGCACGAAATTCACGATGGCGCGAAAACCAGGCCACGATCATGGATGCACCGATGCCGAAAACAATCTGGCAAACGATCACCGTCACCATATAACCAATGCCGGGACCGGATTCGTTGTCGTTGCGACGCAGGGCTGAGTCCACAAAATAACCGACTACGCGCGACAGGAACACCACAAAAGTATTCACCACACCCTGGATCAAGGTCATCGTGACCATGTCTCCGTTGGCGATATGAGCAATCTCATGACCCAGCACGGCTTCTACTTCTTCCTGAGTCATGCCTTGCAGCAAGCCCGTCGATACTGCCACCAGCGCCGAGTTCTTGAATGCTCCGGTAGCGAAGGCATTAGGTTCACCGTCATATACGGCGACCTCAGGCATGTCGATGCCAGCGCGCTGAGCCAGCTTGCCGACGGTGTTGAGCAACCATGATTCAGTGGAATTTGTCGGCGTTTCAATCACGCGTGCGCCAGTGCTCCACTTGGCCATTGGTTTGCTGATCAACAGCGAGAATATCGAACCGGTGAAACCGACCACTATAGAAAACACCAACAACATCGACAGATTCAAACCAGAACTGGTCATGAATTTGTCCACACCCAGCAAGGACAAGATCACGCTCATGACCACCAGCACGGCGATATTGGTGGCGAGGAAGAGGAAGATGCGTTTCATCCGGAAACTCCTATCGGCAAAATGCTATTGGAAAAGTGCTCATTAGATAGGATCGGGAGAGTGAAAATCAAGTCCTGTGGCAGGTGAGCCTAGGGAATCAGAGCTGCCAGTCGTGCCAGACCGGCTTCAGACCACTGGGCAGTGGCGGCAACTGCCCCAAATCAACCCTTGATTCGCCCGGCCCATGGAAGTCGGAACCGATCGAGGCAAGGAAGCCATATTGCTGGGCAACACGGGCATATTCTTCGTATTGGTCGGGAGTATGGCTACCGGTATGGACTTCGATGGCCGTGCCGCCAAGTTGCTTGAATTCGTCAAACAGCGCACCAAACTCCAAGTCGCTGTAATGATAGCGACCGGGGTGAGCAATCACGGCAACGCCATCGGCACCACGAATCCAGTCGACCGCTTCGGCCAGTGTGGCCCAGCGATGCGGCACGTAGCCTGGCTTGCCTTCGCACAGATATTTGCGGAACACTTCCTTAGTGTCAACGCAATAGCCGGTTTCGACCAGAAAACGTGCAAAATGCGTGCGCGATATCAGATCCGGATTGCCGACATGCTTGAGCGCTCCCTCAAAGGCACCTGAAATACCAACCTTGGCCAGTCCCGCTGCAATATCACGAGCGCGTCGCTCGCGGCCGTTGCGAGTTGCCGTCAACCCCTGCACCAATGCTGCATTGGTCTCGTCGATGCGCAAACCGACAATATGCACGGTCTGACCAGCCCAGGTCACCGAAATTTCAACACCCGCCACATGACGCATACCCAGCGCTTCGGCAGCCTGACGCGCAACCGCAACACCGCCAATTTCGTCGTGATCGGTCAACGCCCAGACATCAACACCATTGGCCTTGGCGCGCGCAGCCACCTGCTCCGGCAGCAACAAGCCGTCGGAAACATTAGAGTGACAGTGCATATCGACATTGAGCATGGGGAAATTGACGTAATAAGGTAATAAATAGATAGATAGGGATCAAGATTCATTGTACGCCGCATCCTTATGCCCTGCTGCATACGCACATCGACCATCTAGGCGCTTAGGAAGCCCTCAATGGCAGTCGCCAGCAAGGCCGGCTGATCATGATGCAGCATATGGCCGGCATCTGGGATGCTGACCATGCGCACATCACGCAGACAGGCGATGCGACGATCCACTTCTTGCCGCATCAAGGCATCTTTGCCGAACCAATGCCAGACGTCGGTTTGTTCCGCTTCCACCCACAGCACTGGCGCCGTGATCTGCTGCCAGCATGCGGTGACTTCGTCGACGTGATAGAGGATAGGATTGGCTTTTTTGTGTGCCGGATCACCCAGGATTTCCCAGTCGCCTGCGTCATTTTGGCGAGACCAATGCGATGCCAGGAAGGCGGCGCGCTCATCACTGAGGCGCGGATTGGTTTTTTGCAAACGCGCCACCACGCCCGCCAACGAGGAATAGGTGCGCAGCTCCGGTTGTTCACGCAACTCGTCGAGCCAACTGGCGAATCGACCTGGCGCCTGCTCCGGTCGGGTCACGGGCAGACCGAAACCTTCCAGATTGATCAATTTGGCAATACGCTGCGGACGTACGCCAGCATAGACACCAACGATGTTGCCGCCCATGCTGTGTCCCAGCAGATTAATGGCTTCATCAGCGGCATAGTGATCCAGCAAGGCATCGAGGTCAGCCAGGTAATCGGGCTGCCAGTAGGTATCGGCCTGCGGCCTATCAGTGAGCCCAAAGCCGCGCCAGTCGGGCGCAATCACGTGCCAGTCTTGCTGCAGATGATCGACAACGAACTGAAACGACGCCGACACATCCATCCAGCCATGCATCATGAACAGTTTGGGCGCCCCTGGATTGCCCCAGTGCCGGACGTGATAACGTAACTTGCGAATGGTGAGAAATTCTGAGCGGGAGGGCTTCATGGTGCTTGTTGGCAACGGAAACCGCATAGTATAAAGTGCATCACCCGACCGTGCTCAAGCTTGCATTCCCTTTGTTACTGCAGGTAACGCCCCAGATCAAAAGAGGAGCGATGACCGAGCGTATGGAAATGACGCTCCAGCCATTGGTCTGCAGCGATGCGGCCTTCAGCATGCAAGGCATGGATGAACGAAGTCTTGGTATTGAGTTTGCTCATCACATCGAGTTGACTCATCAGATCGTTGGCTTCGAGCATATGCATGTTGAGCCGTTTGAGACGACGCTCCAGCGTGCCGAATGCGAACATCGATGTTTCCGCTTCACGCTTGGCCAGCGCAAGGCCACCCAACTCGGTAGAGAAGGCCGAGCTGAAACTGATTTCACTCAGGCGCTGCCCGATTTCGGTAATTGAAGTCGGCGTACCGGGACGACTACAGGGATGCAACAACACCACCATCAGGTCGCGCGCCGAGCACAGGTACAACAACGGGAAGATTGGTGGATTAGCGGTCAGCCCGCCATCCCAATAGGCTTCACCATCGATTTCCACCGGCCGGTGCATCGACGGCAGACAGGCTGAAGCCAGCAAGGCATCCAGTGTCAAATCGCGGTTACGAAAAATCTTCAAGGTCCCGGTGCTCACTCGGGTAGCGGCAATGAATAGCTTGATCGTGCCGGTGCGACGCAGACGCTCAAAGTCGATCTGCTCTTGCAAGATATCGCGTAATGGGTTGATATCAAAGGGATTCAACTGTGTCGGCGAAAAAAAACGCGTCATCGCCAGCAATGCCTGCATCCCCGCCGGCGTTGATTGATTGAATACATTGCCACCCGACTGTATTTCCGGCGTCAGGAAGCTGAACGGCTCCTTGATCGCAATCCGCCCCCAGAACGCCGCCAATGCCTCGCGCGCGCCCTCGCGGCCGGCGTTACTGAAACCATGCGCCAGAATGGTCGCATTCATGGCCCCCGCACTGGCGCCGCTAATGCCTTCGAGGTCAATCCGAGTGTCTTCCAGGAGCCGATCCAGCACACCCCAGGTAAACGCGCCGTGCGATCCACCGCCCTGCAATGCCAACGTCACGATCTTGTTTTGCATGCTGCTCCTCAGATTCATCATGTCGCACCAACACGGCTATGGATGCCGTCGTTGGATCATATTGACTGACTATCGTCGACGACGAATGACATGTTATAACATGTTCGTGTACATCTTTTTGCAGGAACCCATTATGAAATCCATCTGTGTCTATTGCGGCTCTTCGGCCGGTGCCTCCGAAGTCTATGCTGAAGGCGCTCGCGCGCTCGCGCAAGAAATGGTCAAAGATAATATTGCCTTGGTGTATGGCGGCGGCAACGTCGGCCTGATGGGCATTATCGCCAGCGAAGTCATCCGCCTCGGCGGTGAAGCCACCGGCGTGATTCCCAAAGCGCTGTTGGACAAGGAGCTCGGTCATCACGGTCTGACCCGTTTGCATATCGTCAAGGACATGCATGAGCGCAAGGCCATGATGGCTGAACTGTCAGACGGATTCATTGCCATGCCAGGCGGCATGGGGACATTGGAAGAATTGTTCGAAGTGCTAACCTGGGCGCAACTAGGCTTCCATTACAAGCCAATTGGGCTACTCAACGTGGCCGGCTTTTACGACGATCTGATTTCATTTATCGAACATCTGGTATCGCAGCGCTTCTTGACTGCCGAACAGTCCCTGCTGATGATGCATGAGGCGAAACCCGCTGAGCTGTTGCAACGCTTCAAGAGCTTCAAGCCCAGCTATACCAATAAATGGGCCGACCAGGGTATTGCTGCCAAGCTCACGCCCTGAGCAAACGGGCAGGCCCTGATCCTGCCCTGCTCAAGTAATCAGCTATCGAGCGCCTGGCGGAAATCTTCGACCAGGTCAGCTGTATCTTCCAGACCAATCGACACGCGAATGAGCGACTCGGCAATACCCATGCTGGCGCGCCGTTCTGCACCCATTTCATAAAATATCGTGTGCGCCACCGGAATCACCAGAGTGCGCGTATCCCCCAGATTGCTGGACGGTATCGCCAACTGCATGCGATTGAGATAGTCGAAGCAGTCAATCCCCTCCTTGAGTTCAAAACTGAGCAAACTGCCGTAGGAGCGGAACAATTCCGTTGCCAGTGCATGCTGAGGATGCGAAGGCAAACCCGGGTAATACACTGCTGCCACACGCGGATCGGCATCCAGCATTTGTGCCACGGCCAGTGCATTAGCGCATTCGCGCTCCAGCCGCAGAGCGATGGTTTCAGCACCGACGGCCACATGATGCGCCGCTTCTGGCCCCAGCGAGGCGCCGAAATCGCGCAAGCCCTTGGCACGGATTTGCGCCATGCCCCATTGTGCTTGTGGGTTTTTCTTGTAATTGTCGGCGATGTGCGGATAGCGCGACCAATCATACAAACCGGTATCGGTGAGTGCACCACCGAGCACATTGCCATGACCGCTGATCGACTTGGTCAATGAATTGACCACCAAACCTGCGCCAACCGCCTTGGGCTGAAACAGGTAGGGCGAGGTCATGGTGTTATCGACAATGTAGAGAATGCCACGCTCGCGGCACAGTTCGCCGATACGCTTAAGGTCAGCGATCTGGGTGCGCGGATTGGCGATGGTTTCCACAAATACGATGCGTGTTTGCGGTGTCAGCGCCTGCTCCACCAGCGCAACGTCAGTGGCATCCACCATCGACACCCGCACTCCCTGTGCATTGACCGTCATCCACATGCTATTGGTATTACCGAACAGGAAGGCGGAAGACACCACATGGTCGCCTTCGCGCAACAAACTTTGTACCACTGCGCCGATGGCCGCCATGCCGGTGGCAAAGCAGATGGTAGACAAGCCTGCTTCCATCTTGGTGATCTTGTCTTCCAGCGCCGACACGGTCGGATTGCCTTGGCGGCCGTAGCGATAGCCCGGCTGTTTGCCCTGAAAGACTTCGGCCAGCTGGCGCGCATCCTTGTAGCCGAAGGCCACGGAGGTGTGAATCGGTTTGTGCAGCGAGCCGTGCTCAATCGCTTTTTGACGATCGCTGTGCAAAATGGTGGTGGTGAAACCGAATTTTTTCTCGTTCATGGTAATGAAAGTAATCACTGGCAAGCAAGGGAATGAAGATGATAAGCCAGTTCGCCCATCCCGGCAGCACAATAAAAAACGCCGGATGCTCAAGGCAAGCCGGCGTTTTTACTTCTTTGCAACAAACCTGAATCAAGCTGCCGAATCAGTCCACGCGTGCCAGATTCAAATTGAGCTGCGAGCGCACCACGTCGTCCAAGGTCGGTTTCGGGTTTTTGCGGGCAAACTCGAGACGATCGAGGTAATCGCGCGAAATATCACCCGTGATGTAGTGACCGTCAAAACAAGATGCTTCAAAACTTCTCAACGCTGGATTGACATCCGAAATCGAACGTTTGAGTGCCTCCACATCTTGATAGACCAGTGCATCGGCGGTAATTTCACGGCACACTTCATCATCGGTGCGACCATAGGCGATGAGCTCATCACGGGTCGGCATGTCGATGCCATAGACGTTCGGGAATTTCACCGGCGGGGCTGCCGAGGCGAAAATGACCCGCTTGGCGCCGGCCTCACGGGCCATTTGCACGATTTCACGGCTGGTCGTGCCACGCACAATCGAGTCATCCACCAGCAACACACTCTTACCCTTGAACTCGCTACCGATGGCATTAAGCTTCTGGCGCACGGATTTCTTGCGCAAGCCTTGTCCGGGCATGATGAAAGTGCGGCCAATGTAGCGGTTCTTGATGAAGCCTTCGCGATATTGCAGATTCAGTTTAAGCGCCAGCTCCATAGCAGCAGGACGCGAAGAATCAGGGATAGGCATAACCACATCGATATCGCCACTGGAGAGTTCACGCCGAATTTTTTCGGACAAAAATTCCCCCATCTTTAAGCGAGAAGCGTAGACCGAGGCACCATCAATAACCGAATCAGGGCGGGCCAGATAGACGAATTCGAAGGCACAAGGGTTCAATGTCGGATTGTCAGCACATTGCTGGTTGTACAACTTGCCGTCGTTATCGATGAAAATCGCTTCACCCGGCATGACATCACGAAGAAAACGGAAACCCAGGCCTTCAAGTGCCACGGACTCACTGGCCAGCATGTACTCGGAGCCTTTGTCGGTCTCATTGAAACCCAGACACATCGGCCGAATACCATAGGGATCGCGAAAACCCAGCAGACCGTAACCGGCGATCTGCGCCACCACGGCATAGGAGCCGCGCACGCGCTTGTGCACCATTGCCACTGCCTTGAACAGGGCTGCCGGATCAAGTGAATAGCCGGTGGTGGCTTGCTGCAGTTCATGCGCAAACACATTGACCAGCACTTCGGTATCGGAATCAGTATTAAGGTGGCGACGGTCGTTCTTGAACATCTCGATCTTGAGCTGTTCGGCATTGGTCAAATTGCCGTTGTGCGCCAGGATGATGCCAAACGGCGCATTGACATAAAACGGCTGCGCCTCTTCTTCATTGGATGACCCAGCGGTCGGGTAACGCACTTGTCCAATGCCAGTATTGCCAGGCAAAGAGCGCATGTTGCGCGTACGGAATACATCACGCACCAGGCCGTTGGCCTTATGCATTGAAAAACCGCTCGCATGGTTGGTTGCGATACCGGCTGCATCTTGCCCGCGATGCTGCAAAAGCAGCAGTGCATCGTAGAGCAGCTGATTGACTGGACTATGGGAAACGACGCCGACTATGCCACACATGGTGGACTCCTAAACAAGAACAAAATTAAAAATGGACATGCTGCATGAACTGGCCCGGCAAATGCGGTTTAACCAACGCTACGGCCTGCTCGGCCAGCGGACTTAACAAGGCATCTTTCCAGAAGGATTGTTGCGGAATCTGCGTCGTTGCACACAACAATACCACCACCAGCACAATCACCACGCCGCGCGCCAAACCGAATACAGCACCAAGGGCGCGATCAAGCAGCGACAGGCCGCTCGCCTTCACCAGTTCCTCCACTGCCCTGGTCAGCAGCGCCATCAACAGGCGCGTGCCAATGAACAAGGCAATGAAAGCCACAATCAATTTTGTCGACTCACCCGGCATTACATCGGGCAACATCGGCGCCAATGCTTCACCATAGGCGTTAGCGACGATGAATGCAATGATCCAGCTGGCCAGTGACAACAGTTCCCTAACCAAGCCGCGCAGCAAGCTGATCAACACAGAGCATGCCAGCACCAGCAACACCAGATAATCAAAGATCGTCACGATACCTTATCTGCAGTACGTTCAATATGCGAGCATTGCGCAACAAAATCAAGGCGCAACAAGTGTGGCATTGAGCCCCAGCTTATTGATCTTGGCCCGCATCTTGTTGGCCTCTTCCTTGCTAGCGAAGGGGCCGACGCGAATGCGCGTGCGCTCACCATCCTGCGTCGCAACTTTTTGCGTAAATGATTTGATGCCAGCCTTGCTGAGCTTGCCACGTAGCTCATCGATTTTTTCCTGGGTTGCCAATGCCGCCACCTGGATGACGAATTTGCCGCCAGCAGCAGTCGCAGCTGGCTTCTTTTCAGCAGTGCTTGCCTTGCCTTCAAGGATCGCCATGGCGCGCGCGCTGTCATCAGGTTGCGGTTTATCGTCGGCTTTGCCGGCATCCTTCTTGCGTTCATCGCTGCGCTCGGGCATCTTGCTCTCGAGCGCAGGTGCTTTCAGATCTGTTTTAGCGGCAGGCTGGATCAGTTCAGGAGTCTGAACCGGAGCCGCTTCGGGCAGTGCCGCATTGGCAGGTACGACAGGTAACACAGGAGTATCCGGATCCAGAACTGGCTTATCAGCCACTGCGGCCGGAGGCTCACCTGGTTTGACGGTAGTATCCTTGCCATCCTTGGACGGAATCTGAATAGCGATGTCATCAGCCAGAGGACGCGGTTCTGAATCAAGAACCATTGGCAATAAAATCACCATGGCCAACACCAGAGCGATGGCACCGATCAAGCGCCGGCGGGCACGTTTCTTTTCAGGCAAGGAGGCATCGTTCGGCTCGTCTTTGCTGGACTTGCGCGCATTTGCACTGCCGCTGCGGCGACCGCGCACGGCAGCCGACTCACCTGCAGAACGAGAAAGAAACTCGCCCTGACCGGAAGCAGATTCCTGCTTGTTTTTACGAAAAAACGAGAACAAGCCCATGCTGGTCTAAGTTAGGTAGTCTGAAAAAAACAGATGTAGAGTCATTAACGGCGCAAACTTGCGAACTTTAATGCAACTCAGGCTTGCGCGCTGCCATCACGCCTGCAACGGCAAGGAAAGAACCAAAGACCACAATTCTATCATTCTCGCCGGCCCTGCTCTGGGCATTCGCAAAGGCTGCTGCCGGCGTATCGAACATTTCGATGCTGCAAGCCGCGTCAGGCTTGAATTCCGGCTCGACTCCGGCTTCCAGCAACTTGTCCTTGAGTTGTTGCGCCGTAGCAGCACGCGCCAACGGCAGAGCGCACACACACCAGTGATCGATCTTGCCTTTGAGATGAGCAATCACGCCTTCTATGTCTTTATCCAGCATCGAACCGAACACCGCATAGCTGTAGGGATGAAAGCCCATGTTGTCGAGATTCTGCGCCAACGTGGCAGCCGCATGCGGATTGTGCGCCACATCCAGAATCACCAACGGCTGGCCAGGCAAGACCTGAAAGCGCCCCGGCAATTCGACCGTGGCCAGACCGGTGCGCACGTCCTGTGCGCCAACCGGCAGACGATCGCGCAAGGCTTCCAGTGCCGCCAGCGCAGCGCTGGCATTGAGCAATTGATTGGCACCGCGCAAGCTGGGATAGGCTAGTGAATTGCGACGTTGAGCACGACCGCCATAGGCCCATTGCTGCTTATCGCCGGTGTAATTGAAGTCGCGCCCCATCAGCCACAGATCGGCGCCGATGGCTTCGGCATGCTGAATTAACGTCGTCGGTGGCAGTGGGTCGCCGCAGATGGCGGCTTTGCCGGGACGGAAGATACCGGCCTTCTCAAAACCGATTTCGTCGCGCGTATTGCCCAAGTATTCGGTATGGTCGATATCGATACTGGTGACGATGCTGACATCGGCATCGATCACATTGACCGCATCCAGACGACCGCCCAGCCCTACTTCAAGTATGACTACCTCGAGTTTGGCATCGGCAAGCAACTTCATGATGGCCAACGTGGTGAATTCAAAGTAGCTTAACGAGATATCGCCGCGCTGCGCCTCGACTGCCTCAAACGCCGCGATCAGTTCGCTGTCTGCGGCCGGCGTTCCGTCTACCCGGGCGCGTTCGTTGAAATGCAGGAAATGCGGCTTGATGTACAAACCCACACGATAACCGGCTCGCATCAGTATCGATTCGAGCATGGAACAAGTCGAACCCTTGCCATTGGTGCCAGCCACCATGATGACTGGACAGGCGAAGTGGATATCGAGTTTTTGCTTGACCGCATTGACGCGTTCAAGACCCATATCAATCGTCTTGCTGTGGCGGGTTTCCAGAAGCGCCAGCCAGTCGGCCAACGTGCTCGGGGTGTTTGCTTGCGATAACATCACGTGAACTCGGATCGGCCCTGAAACAGGCCATGCTGTGAATCGAAAACGACTAAAAAACAAAAACCCGAACTTGCAGTACGCATCAAGTTCGGGTCAGCCTGGCGCATTGCCAGCAAAATCAGGAAACGGTTTCCGCCGCCTGATTTTGCAACAACGCCAGCAAACGTGCAATTTCTTCGCGCATCTTGCGGCGATCGACGATCATGTCAATGGCACCCTTGGTGACCAGGAACTCTGACCGCTGGAAGCCTTCTGGCAATTTTTCGCGTACGGTATTTTCGATGACACGTGGACCGGCAAAACCAATCAGTGCTTTCGGCTCGGCCATCACGATGTCACCCATGAAGGCAAACGAGGCCGACACGCCACCCATGGTCGGATCAGTGAGTACGCTGATGAACGGCAGCTTCTTTTCCGCCAGCTTGGTCAGCATGGAGGTCGTCTTGGCCATTTGCATCAGCGACAACAAACCTTCTTGCATGCGGGCACCACCAGTAGCGGTCACACAGATGAACGGCACTTTTTGCTCCAGCGCCATCTGAGCGCCGCGGGCAAAACGCTCGCCGACCACCGACCCCATCGAACCACCCATGAATTCGAATTCAAAACAAGCCACCACCACCGGTAAGGTCATGATGGCGCCGCCCATGACTACCATGGCGTCGGTTTCACCAGTCGATTCCAGCGCGTCTTTGAGACGATCAGGGTATTTTTTGCTGTCTTTGAACTTAAGCGTATCGACCGGCAGGGCTTCCTGTCCGATTTCAAAACGGCCACCTTCGTCGAGCAAGGCATCCAGGCGCGCACGGGCACGAATGCGCATGTGGTGGCTGCACTTGGGGCAAACGTGAAGATTGGATTCCAGATCGGTGCGATACAGTACTGCTTCGCAGGCCGGGCACTTGACCCACAGACCTTCGGGTATCGACTTCCGGCTTGTGGAATCGCTACGTTGAATTTGAGGCGGGAGTAATTTCTCTAGCCAGCTCATAGAAACCTCTTTCTAATTTCCGGTGGCGCATTGTACCAGAGCTCAAGAGTTACAAGCGCTTACGATACATTGATGTCATTCCTGCAATTTCCCACGAGAAATTGCAGGCCCGATTATTTAACTGTCCATGGCCTGGCGAATGCCGCTCACGAAAGCCTGCACCGCTTCCACTGCCCGTTCCTGCGGGGTATTTTCCAACTCCTGGATGATGCGGCTACCAATCACAACGGCATCGGCCACCTGACTTACTGCCTTGGCAGTGACGCCATCGCGAATGCCAAAACCGACTCCAATGGGCAATTTGACGTGTTTGCGAATGGCTGCAATACGTGCTGCCACTTCGACCGTATCGATATTGCCAGCACCAGTCACGCCTTTAAGCGACACATAGTAGCAAAAACCGCTGCTGACCTTGGCCACCTGTTCAATACGCTCTTCGGTCGAGGTTGGCGCCAGCAGGAAGATAGGATCAAGCCCCTGCGCTTGCATTTTAATGGCAAATTCTTCGCATTCTTCCGGCGGATAGTCGACCACAATGGTGCCGTCGACACCAGCTTCCTTGGCTGCGGCAATAAAGGCATCCACACCGAAGCGCTCAATCGGATTGGCATAGCCCATCAAAACCACCGGTGTAGTGGCATTGGTTTTGCGAAATTCGCGCACATAGTCCAGCACATCGTGGGTGGTGATGCCGAATTTGAGCGCCCGCTCACAGGCGCGCTGGATGACTGGACCTTCGGCCATCGGATCCGAAAACGGTACGCCCAACTCAAGAATATCGACACCGCCCGCCACCAGCGCATGCAACAAGGGCACTGTCAGTTGCGGTGCAGGATCGCCGGCTGTGATGAAAGTGATCAGCGCTTTTTTATTGGTTGCGGCCAGCGCGGCAAAGGTAGATTGGATACGAGACATGGTTTTGGAATAGTGTGGTGTTGGTATCTTGGTGCCGGCAGCACCCTGCTGGGGCCGCCGGGACTCTGCCTGCCGGCTCAGGCCTGGCGCTGTTGCACCGTGTGCATGTCCTTGTCGCCACGACCGGACAGGTTGACCAGGATAATTTTATCCTTGGGCAACGTGGCGGCCAGTTTGGCGGCATGGGCTAGCGCATGACTGGACTCCAATGCCGGAATAATTCCCTCGATGCGACAACATGTGTGAAAAGCCGCCAGCGCCTCGTCATCCGTGATGCAGGCATAACTGGCCCGCCCACTATCCTTGAGCCATGCATGCTCAGGACCAACGCCGGGATAATCCAGCCCGGCCGATACCGAATGGGTCTCGATGATCTGACCATTGGCATCCTGCAGTAAATAGGTTCGATTGCCATGTAATACACCGGGCGAACCCAACGTTAGCGAAGCTGAATGGCGACCACTGTCGAGGCCATCGCCGGCTGCCTCGACCCCCACCAGATTGACATCATGATAATTGATGTAAGGGTAGAAAATACCCATGGCGTTGGAGCCACCACCGACCGCGGCCACGACATAATCTGGTTGACGACTGGCGATTTCCGGCATCTGCACCAGACATTCGTTACCGATCACTGACTGGAAGTCCCGCACCATCATTGGGTATGGGTGAGGACCCGCCACCGTGCCGATGATGTAAAAGGTCGTCTCGACATTGGTGACCCAGTCGCGCATGGCTTCATTCAAAGCATCCTTGAGCGTTTTCGAGCCAGACTCGACCGGCACCACCTTGGCGCCCAGCAACTCCATGCGATAGACGTTCTGCAACTGCCGTTTGACGTCTTCACTGCCCATGTAGACGATGCATTCCATGCCGAAGCGAGCGCAAATGGTAGCTGTGGCCACGCCATGCTGACCGGCGCCAGTTTCTGCGATGATGCGCTGTTTGCCCATGCGCTTGGCCAGCAAAGCCTGACCGATGACATTGTTGATCTTGTGCGCACCGGTGTGATTGAGGTCTTCACGCTTGAAATAGATCTGCGCGCCACCGGCCTGCTCTGACCAGCGGCGGGCGTGATAAATGGGGCTGGGGCGGCCGACGAAGTGCTTTAGTTCGCTGTGAAATTCGGCTAAAAACTGGGCATCATGCTGATAATGCGCATAGGCTTCACGCAACTCTTTAAGGGCATAGGTCAGCGTTTCGGAAACAAAACTGCCGCCGTACTGGCCGAAATGACCGCGCGCATCAGGCAGATTGTAAGGCGCAGTCTGGACGATGGAGGCAGCGGCGACGGGCTGACGTTCGGCAATATTGCCGAGTGCTTGTAATTCTTTCATTGGAATTCCTTTGATGTTCCTGAAGAACTGGTGCTTCCGATCGTCTGTTACCGATCTTCACACCAGTGCCTGGATGCAGTGCTAGGCTTGGTCCGCCAGACGAACCGCGCTGATGAAAGCGTTGATCTTGGCGGCATCCTTGATGCCTTTGGCGGCTTCGACACCACTGCTAATGTCGACGGCGTGCGGACGCACGCGCCGCACCGCGTCAGTCGCGTTTTGTACGCTCAAGCCACCACTTAAAACGACCCGAGGCGCGAGCTCTTCTGGAATGAGAGACCAATCGAAAACCTTTCCACTACCGCCATATTGCTCAACCAGGGTGTCAAGCAACAACCCGGCAAACAGCGGGCTGGCGGAACGATAATCCGATTCGTATTTTAGCAAATCCGCAGGCGTAGTTGCAGTTCCTATGCGTGCTGCACGCAGAAAAGGGCGTTTTACCGCCGCTGCAATCGCAGCGCACTGCTCAGGCGTTTCATCGCCATGAAATTGCAACAATGACAATGGCACCTGCGCCAACACCTCAAGAACCTCTTGCTCGCTGGCATTGACGAACAAGCCAACCGTAGAAATGAAGGGCGGCACCGCTGCCACCAGAGTAGCGGCGTTTGTGACGCTAACCCAGCGAGGGCTATTGGCATAAAACACAAAACCGAGTGCATCTGCACCGGCAGCTGCAGCTGCGGCGACATCCTGGGCACGGGTCAGTCCGCAAATCTTGATTCTGGTTCTGGTCATGAGAAGCGAATGCGACATAGAAGAAAGGGAAAACTACTTTAGCACCAAGGCCAGAAAGAGGCTTCCTGCGGCAACGCCCACTGCGACGGATAATCGACTTTGGCCAAATACAAGCCATCCGGCATGAAGGTCGGCGCAGCACGACTGCGATCTTTGCATGCCAGCACCTGCGCAACCCATTGTGGCGGCTGCTTGCCGTTACCGACAAAAATCAGCGCCCCGACAATGTTGCGCACCATGTGGTGCAGAAAAGCGTTGGCCTTTAGCGTGAACACGATCATGTCGCCGTGACGCTTTACCTGCAAGGATTCCATGACGCGTATCGGTGACTTGGCCTGGCATTCAATGGCGCGAAAACTAGTGAAATCATGCTCACCCACCAGATAGTTGGCAGCTTGCTGCATCAGATCCACGTCCAATGGTCGGAACGTCCAGCCGACCTTGCCAACCAGCAGCGGCGAACGTACTGGATGGTTGTACAACAAATAGTGATAAGTACGCGCGGTAGCACTGAAGCGCGCGTGAAAACCACCTTCTCGATCCAGCGCTAGATCTCCTTGCTCAAAAGGTAGTTCACACGACCAACGCACAGCAATCGAAGGCGGCAAAAAGGCATTGACGCCACGCACCCAGGAAAATTTATCGCGTACGATATTTGTGTCGAAATGCACTACCTGTTCCAGCGCGTGAACACCCGAATCGGTCCGTCCCGCGCAGGTGATGTCGATGTCGGCTAATGCAAACTGACGCAAGGCCGCTTCTAGCTTATCCTGCACTGTCAAGCCGTGGAGCTGGGTCTGCCAGCCCTGCCAAGGGATGCCATCGTACTGTATGCCAAGCACGATGCGCCGCATTGGGGGCTGCATACTGGTGGCCAGAGGAGCTTCTGAAGAAAATGAAGACGGGAGTTCTGTCACGGCCATTGCACTATCTAAAGAGGGGGCATCGAAAAAAAACGGGCGCCAGCTGCGGCGCCCGAGATGATATCGCGGCGGTTAACCGGATCACTGCACTTACTTCAACTTGCTCAGCATATCCTTGGCACGTTCGATTTGGCTGTCGCTGCCGCCACGAATGACTTCTTCGAGCAGCTCGAGCGCACCGTCCTTGTCGCCGATTTCCTGATAAGCCTCGGCCAGATCGAGCTTGGTGGCCATCTCGGTGGCAAAGGCTGACTCATCGTCTTCCACCCCCAAGGATGTCGAGGCTGCCGGTGGCTCAGGCATTTCCAGTTCGATTGGTGCCGGAGCCGGAGCTGGCGGAGGCGGAGGCGCGGGTGCTTTTTCCGGCACCGCAACTTCCTTGTCGACAGTCTTGGTGCCGCTATCGAGTTCCAGATCAAAGTCTATTTTGCTGCCGATATCGTCCAGTTGTGTGGCACTTGTCGGCATCTCAGCCGCCTTGAAATCACTCAGATCAAACTCCAGACCGGCATCCGGCTCTGGCTCAGGTGCTTTTTCAACCGGCGGTGGGGGCGCAGCAGCGACTGCCTTACTAGGCACTGCAACCTCAATGGCTGGCATCATTTCTTCAACCGCGGCTTCGGCATACAGGGGATTGTTTGGATCGAGCACCACTCCCATTGTTGCCGCCTCAGTCCAGTCGGCACCTATACCACCACTAACCTTATGCAACTGGCGGGCAATCCCATTGAATGCTGCGACGTCGCGGCGCTTGTAATAAATTTCCAATAACTTCAGCGGTATTGCCTGACGCTCAGGTTCCTTCTGCATTGCCTGACGCAGCACCTCTTCGGCCTGCTCATCGCGACCATATGCAATATACTGATCGGCTTCCACGAGAGGGTCCAGGGGCTCAGCAACTGCCTGATGTGCCTCAACAGGCTCATCATCGGCATTCGTCTCCGGCACCTGAGTCGCACCTGACGCAGCAGGTACGGCGGCCTTCTTCTTATTGCGTACACGGACGAAACCCAATCCAGCCAGCAGGGCTACCAGTAAACCGGCAGCTGGTATGGCGAAAGGATTGTCCTTGAGATGATCGAAGAAGCCTGGCTTGGCAATCGGCGTCGGTACCGGCACCATAGGCGGCGGCTTGAGCGCTTCGACTGGAGCTGGGGTCGGTGCCACAGCTTCCGGTGCGGCAGCTTCGGCGGCTTGCGTTGCAGGCTTGGTTTCAGCCGCTGGTGCTACGACCGGCGGTGCAGACACGGCAGCAGTTGGCGGGGTAACTGGGCTCTTCTGCTGAGCGCTAAGGTCGGTTAGTGTTTTGTTCTTGATTTCCAGCAGTTTTTGCAAATCGCTGACGTTCTTTTCGAGTTCCTTGACCCGCTCATTGGCCTCGGCCAGCGCTTTGTCGGCAGCAATTTTTTCTTCTATTGCGGCCTTCTCGCCAGCACCAACACCCGCCTTGGAAAGTTGCAACTTGTCTTGCGCTTCACTACCGACCGTTTTTTCCTGCACGCGAGCAGTGACTTTGCCGCCACCACTATGCTTTGATTCGCTGGACATGGTCGCCGCACCGCTAGCAACCTGACCCGCCAGCTTGTTGCGGTAGCTATTGAAATCCTGTGCCTGCGCCACGACGGTGGCATGCGCTTCTGCCTGCCCCTGT
>Ga0209913_1000647_pt1 | contig 26753 bp, 22 predicted proteins | sample PersoiDNA2013203_FD_185805 | JGI IMG/M metagenome (GOLD analysis project Ga0209913, IMG submission 185805) | Permafrost soil microbial communities from the Arctic, to analyse light accelerated degradation of dissolved organic matter (DOM) -... | ecosystem: Environmental > Terrestrial > Soil >... | reverse complement strand
GAACAGGGCAAGGAGGTGTTTGCCATCCCCGGCTCGATCCACGCCCCGCAATCCCGAGGCTGCCACGCGCTGATCCGCCAAGGCGCCAAGCTGGTGGAGACCGTGCAGGACATCCTGGAGGAACTGCCTTCGCCCCGCCGGCCTTCGCGGCAGCCCGAGCTGCCCGGGCTGACCCGCCGCCACGGAACCGCTGCAGAGGCAGACCCCGCCCCGGGCGACGAGGTGCTGGACGCCCTGGGCCAGGACCCCTGCACGCTGGACACCTTGCAAGCCCGTTGCGGCTGGCCCACCCCGGCGCTGCAGGCCCGGCTGCTGACGCTGGAACTCAACGGCCAGCTGAGTCGCCTGCCGGGTGGGCGCTTTCAGCGCATCGGCATGGCCTGAGCCCCGGAGACGGCGACGGCAGCGCCGCCCGCATCGGCAGCCCAAAAGGGCCGTCTGGCGAACTCGGCTATATTGCCCGGATGATGGATGTTCTGGTCTTTGTGTACGAAAACTATGGGCGCAGCGACGCCTGCCCCGAACTGACGCAGCTGAGCCACAAGCTCACAGCGGTCGGATTCGAGTCGGAGGAGATCGAGCAGGCGCTCGACTGGCTGGAGGATCTGCAACAGACCGCTGCGGGCATGCGCGCCGTGGTGCCGCGCCACGGCAGCAGCACGCCCCCACTGACCCGCCCCCGTGTGCAGAAGGCCCGCCACGACAGCGTGCGCGCCTACCTGCCGCGCGAGATCGAACACCTGGGCTCCGAGGGCCTGGGCTTTCTGCTGTTCATGCAGGCCGCCAAGGCCTTGCCGACCGAACTGCACGAAGTGGTCATGGAGCGTGCCACGGCGGCCCATGACCGCCCCCTGACATTGGACGAGCTGAAGATCATCATCCGCATGGTGTTCTGGCAGTTCGACCACGAGCCCAGCGCCCTGGTGCTCGACGAGCTGTGCCACGACCGCAGCACGCAGACGCTGCACTGAAAGCACAGGGACGTTCTGAGAGGCCCGCCGCCCAGCCGGGCCGGCCTCAGTTGAGCAGGCGTTCGGGATTGGCGTCGAGTTTGGCCAGGGCGTCGCGGGTGGCCCGCAGGGTGAGGGTCTCTTCCTCCTGGGGCACCATCAGGCCGGCCTGCAGGTAGGCCGCGAGGCGACGCAGCTGGATCAGGTAGCTGGTGCCGTCCATGGCCGCGAACAGGTGCAACTGGCGCCGATCGCTGCGCCAGGCGTACTGCACCTGCTTGACCGAACCGTTGTGGTCCAGCGAGAACCAGAGTCCGGTCTGCAGCTCCAGGGCCCAGGCCAGCATGTCCTCGCTGGGCTGCGCGCCGCCACCGGCCACCACGGTCAGCGCCGCACCGTCCACCCCCAGCATCACCTCCAGGCTTTCGGCATCCAGAGGCAGCTCATCCAGCCCCTCTTCGGTGACGTAGTCTTCCAGGTGGGTCAGGCGCTTGGCCATCGCGTCGATGGTGGCCTGCGGGATGGCTTCGGTCTTGGACAGGAAGGCATCGGCCAAGGTCTCGCTGAGGATCTTGATGTGCGCCTCTTGCGGCGCCCCGGTCACCCCCAGCATGGTCAGGCCCTTGCGCAGGTGCTGCAGCAGCATGGGCAGGTCATGGATCACACGGGCGCGATCCGATCGGTTGGGCTTGGCACTGGCGGCCCACACCAGATCGGCTGCGGCCTTCTTGAGCGCCACCGTGCTCTCGTGCTGCGGGCCGCTGCGCACGGCCGACAGGGCCAGCACCTCGGACCACACCTTGAACAGGAAATCCCGGATCTCGTCGCGCACCGGCATGTCCCTGAGCATGTTGCGCATCTCGATGGTGTACTGGATGGCCAGCGCCTCTTTCTGCTCGACCTGCTGGGCCACGGTCACCAGGCGGGCCGTCTTGCCTTTTTCGGTCAGGAAGCGATTGAGGAATTTCTGGAACTCATCGTGCACCAGCTGGAACACACGGCGCCCGGTCTCGGGGTATTGCTCGATCACCTGCACCACGCGACGGATCTCGGCCTCCAGGGCGGAGTCGGCGATGGTGTTGTCGTCAAAACCCAGCACGCACGAGCCCATGCGGTCGATCAGCAGGCGGGCCGGGTGGCTGAGGTTGTCAAAGAACTCGGGCTCGGCCAGGGCCACGCGCAGCACGGGCACCTGCAGCCGGGCAAACCAGACCCGGATTGCCGGCGGCAGACGCTCCTCGGACAGGATGCTCTGGAACATCAGGGCCACGATCTCGATGGTGGCTTTTTCAGCCGGGTTGGACGTCTTCTTCTTGAGCTCGGCCGACTTGTCGCGCAAAGCCCCTGCCGCCGCGGCCACACCGGCCGGGGTGGCCTCCATCACGAACAGGTTCTGCGCCGACACCACCCGCTGACCGGCCGCGCCCAAACCAACACCGCCCCCGGCACCCGAGACCAGCATCGGCATGAGCGCCTGCGCCAAGGCCTCGCTGGCCGGCGCCCCGGTGCGGGCCGCCATCAGGCCCTGGGCCAGGCCTGCGCCGCCGCCCGAGCCGCCCGAACCCATCGACCCCTGGGCCGACAGGGCCGCCACAGCGGGCACATCGCCCACGGAGCGCACCAGCAGGCGCTGCAACTGCCCGATCAGCCCATGCGCCCGGGCCCGAGCGCGCATCAGCGGCGAGCTGCCGGACAGCAACTGGGTCTCGTCGCCGGTCGCACGAGCCGCCTGCATGCGGGCCGAGCCATAACCGGAAGCACCGGGCCGGCCGCTCAGCTCGGCCTGGGCCGACATCGGAACCGCGCCCGAAACACCAGCGTCCATCACGCCGGGTGAGGCGGGCGCACGCTTGACGCGGCTGCGCAGATCGTCGGAAGCCACCACGCCGCGCTGCTGCAACCATTGGTTGGCCTGGCGGTAGGCCTCCTGGATCTGGGGGGCCAGGCTTTCCTTGAGGCGATCGGACAGCAGCAGCAGCACCTCACGGTCCAGGCCGCTGGCCACCCATTGCTCGATCAGGTGCTGGCACAGGGTTTCCGGTCGCAGCACGTCGTCGGTGCCCAGATCGCCCCCGCGCGGCAGCTCCTGCAGCTTGCCCCGCAATTCCTGGAAACCCGCACCCACGCGCTCGGACAGGGCCTGGGCCATGCGCGAGGCGGTGATCTGGTTGTCCAGCACATCGTCGCCCACCAGCTGCAGGTTCATCATGTCGACCTGTGTGGCTTGCGGTGCCGTGGGGCCGGGCGGGTGCAAGGCTTTCAGCCAGGCCGCCTGCAAGCCCTCGACAAAGGCCTTGCGGTGCTGCTGCCAACCCAGCCAGGCATCGCGGTGCATCTGCATGTCGCGCGCCGTGCCGGTCTGGCTGGCCAGCGCCAGCAACTGGGTTTCGCACCCCTCGGCCAAGGCAGGCAGCCCCTGGACCAGCACATCCACAAAGCGGCGGCGCACCTGGGCGCCCAGCTCTGGAGGTGGAGGAGAAGGGCTGAAGACCATCGCGGAGGCGTGAGGTACTTAAAGGCGGGAACTCAGACCGTGGCACCCGCGTTCGGATCGTCGGGGTCACCTTCCTTGCGCACGGGGCCCTTGATCAGGTCCTCGCGCTTGATGCCCAGCCACATGGCAATCGCCGCAGCCACGAACACCGAAGAATAGATGCCGAACAGAATGCCGATGGTCAGGGCCATGGCAAAGTAATGCAAAGTCTGGCCACCGAACAACAGCATCGACAGCACCATGATCTGGGTCGAGCCGTGGGTGATGATGGTGCGGCTGATGGTGGAGGTGATCGCGTTGTCGATGATCTGCACCGTGTTCATCTTGCGAAAGCGCCGGAAGTTCTCACGGATCCGGTCGAAGATCACCACCGACTCGTTCACCGAGTAGCCCAGCACGGCCAGGATCGCTGCCAGCACCGCCAGCGAGAACTCCCACTGGAAGAAGGCAAAAAAGCCCAGGATGATCACCACGTCGTGCAGGTTGGCGATGATGGCCGCCACCGCGAACTTCCACTCGAAGCGGAAGGCCAAGTAGACCATGATGCCCAGCACCACCATGCCCAGGGCCTTGAGGCCGTCGTGGGCCAGTTCCTCACCCACCTGGGGACCGACGAACTCGGTGCGACGCAGGCTGGCTTCGGCGTCCAGCGCCTTCAGGGCCCCCATGACCTTGTCGCTTTGCTGAGCCGAGCTCACGCCCTTCTGGGCCGGCAGGCGGATCATCACGTCCTTGGAGCTGCCGAAGTTCTGCACCAGCACGTCGTCAAAGCCCAGGCCGGTGACGGTGCTGCGCACCTTCTCGAGCTCGGGCGCCTGCACATAGGCCACGTGCATCACCGTGCCACCGGTGAACTCCACCGACAGGTGCAAGCCCCGGGTCAGCAGGAAGAACACCGCCGCGGCGAAGGTGAGAAAGGAAATCACATTGAACACCAGCGCGTTCTTCATGAACGGGATGTCTTTGCGGATCTTGAAAAATTCCATCGCTTTGTCCTTGCTGGCCAGTCCCCGACAGCGGGGCTGGCCGTTCATCAGTCTTGCGGGCTCAATCGGCCTGGGCCACGGCCGTGCCGTCGCCTTCGGGGCGCCACACCGTGCCAATGGCCACGGACTTGAGCTTCTTCTTGCGGCCATACCAGAGGTTGACCAGGCCGCGTGAGAAGAACACGGCCGAGAACATCGAGGTCAGGATACCGATGCAGTGCACCACGGCAAAGCCCCGCACCGGGCCCGAGCCAAAGGCCAGCAAGGCCAGGCCCACGATCAGCGTGGAGATGTTGGAGTCCAGGATGGTGGCCCAGGCGCGGTCGTAACCGGCATGGATGGCCGCCTGCGGCGAGGCACCGCCGCGCAGCTCCTCACGCACACGCTCGTTGATCAGCACGTTGGAGTCGATCGCCATGCCCAGCGCCAGCGCCATGGCCGCAATGCCCGGCAGGGTCAGGGTGGCCTGCATCATCGACAGCACCGCCACCAGCAGCAGCAGGTTCAGGCCCAGGGCCAGGCAGGAGAACACGCCGAACATCATGTAGTAGACGCACATGAAGGCCACGATGACCAGGAAACCCCAGGTCACACTGTGGAAGCCCTTGGCAATGTTCTCAGCCCCCAGCGTGGGGCCGATGGTCAGCTCTTCGATGATCTCCATCGGAGCGGCCAGCGAACCGGCGCGCAGCAGCAGCGAGGTGTCGGTGGCCTCCATGGCGGTCATGCGGCCCGAGATCTGCACCCGGCCGCCCCCGATTTCGGAGCGGATCACCGGCGCGGTCACGATCTCACCCTTGCCCTTTTCGAACAGGATGATGGCCATGCGCTTGCCCACGTTCTCACGCGTCACGTCCTTGAAGATGCGCGAGCCCTTGGCGTCCAGCGTCAGGTTGACGGTGGGCTCCTGGGTCTGGCTCTCGAAGCCGGGCTGGGCGTCGGTGAGGTTCTCGCCGGTCAGCACCACCTGCTTCTTGACCACCAGGGCCTGGCCATTGCGGTCGGGGTAGCGCTCGCTGCCGAAAGGCACCGGGCCGCGACCGATGGCAGCGGCGCCGGCATCCGAGCTTTCGTCGACCATGCGCACTTCCAGGGTCGCGGTGCGGCCCAGGATGTCCTTGGCCTTGGCCGTGTCTTGCACGCCGGGCAGCTGCACCACGATGCGGTCCTGGCCCTGCTGCTGGATCACCGGCTCGGACACACCCAGCTCGTTGATCCGGTTGTGCAGGGTGGTGATGTTCTGCTTGAGCGCCATCTCCTGCACCTTGCGGGCGGCCTCGGGCTTGAGGGTGGCGGTCAGCTTGAAGTCGCTGCCATCGGGCGACTCGACCAGTTGCAACTCGGGCAATTGGTCGGTGATCACCGCACGGGCGGCCTGCAGGGTCTGGGTGTCGCGGGCGCGCACCTCGACCGTCTGGCCGTTGCGGGAGATCCCGCCGTGGCGCACGTTCTTCTCGCGCAGCAGGGTGCGGATGTCGCCCGACAGGGATTCGGCCTTCTTGGTCAGCGCCGCCTCCATGTCGACCTGCAGCATGAAGTGCACGCCACCGCGCAGGTCCAGGCCCAGGTACATCGGGGCAGCGCGCACGGCGCGCAGCCATTCGGGCGTGCTCGACAACAGGTTCAGCGCCACCACATAGGAGGGGTCGTTGGCATCGGGCACCAGGGCGTGCTGCAGCGCGTCCTTGGCCTTGAGCTGGTCGTCGGTGGTGTTGAAGCGGGCCTTGACGGAGTTGCCGTCGAAGGTGGTGGCCTCGGCCTTCAGGCCGGCCGTGCCGAGCACTTCATCCACCCGCTTGAGCATGGAGGCATCCAGCTTGAGGGTGGCCTTGCCCGAAGACACCTGCACCGCGGGCGACTCGCCAAAGAAATTGGGCAGGGTGTAGAGCACCCCGAAGAGCGACACGATCAAGATGATCGCGTACTTCCAGACCGGATAACGGTTCATGATCGCGCTGGTACCTGACTAATGAAGAGACGCAGTGACCACCCACCTGGGGCTGGGCCACTGCCGGAATCGCACGGTGTGACTTACTTCACCGAGCCCTTGGGCAAGACCTGCACCACAGCGCTGCGCTGGATCTGCACCTCAACGCCGGCGGCCACTTCCAGGCTCAGATGGGTTTCGCCCATCTTGGACACCTTGCCCAGCAGGCCACCCGAGGTCACCACCTCGTCGCCCTTGGCCAGCGCGTCGATCATGGCGCGGTGTTCCTTCTGGCGCTTCATCTGGGGGCGGATCATCACGAAGTACAGCACCACGAACATCAGCACCAGCGGCAGCATGCTGGTCAGCGACGACATGATGTCGCCACCGCCGGCGGCAGCAGCGGGGGCAGTCTGGGCAAAAGCGGAAGAAATGAACACTGAAAACTCCACAGGGGGTAACAAATAGGAAAGCCCGCAGGCTGACCGCAACGGAGCGGGCAGGCGGGTGCTGGCAAGATTGTATGTCGGGCCGCTGCAGCGGCAATCGGGGGCCCAATGCCCCCACGACGTGGCCGGCCCGGGCCCCGCCCACGGGCAGGCCCAGGGCAAATCCGAGCCAGACCGAGGGCCTTTGGGCCAAGGCCGGGCAGGGCCGCGCGTCCCGCCGCCCGCAAGGGCCTCAGGCGGCGGCCTTGGCGGCAGGGCGGCCCTGGCGCCATTCAGCCAGCAGCTGGTTCCAGCGTTGGCGCGCCGCGGCCAGGTTGCGCTCCTTGACGTGGCCATAGCCCTTGATCTGCTCAGGCACCTGGGCCAGATCAAGCGCCAGGGCATGGCGCTCGGCGCTCAAGCCGGCGCACAGCTCCTCCACCAGCGCCTGGTACTCGGCGATCAGGGCGCGCTCAGTGCGGCGCTCTTCGGTGCGGCCGAACACGTCAAACGCCGTGCCGCGCAAGCCCTTGAGCCGAGCCAGCAGCCGGAAGCCGGTGAGCATGGCCGGCCCGAAAGACTGCTTGACCAGGTGGCCCTTGGCGTCCTTCTTGGCAAACAGGGGCGGCGCCAGGTGGTAGTTGAGCTTGTAATCACCCTCGAACTGCTCCCCGATGCGGGCCAGGAAGGCCGGATCGCTGTGCAGGCGCGCCACCTCGTACTCGTCCTTGTAGGCCATCAGCTTGAAGGCCTGGCGGGCCACGGCCTCGCTCAGCGCGGTCTTGCCCAAGGCCGCCTCGGCCTGCTGCACCCGGCCCACCAGGGCGCGGTAGCGCTCGGCATAGGCGGCGTTCTGGTAGGCACTCAGAAACTCGACCCGGCGCGCCACCAGCGACTCGACCGTCTCGCGGGGCTTGAACTGCACCACCTGGCTGGGCGCCAGCACCTGGCGCACCAGCGCCGGGTCATGCGCGGCCAGACGGCCCCAGTGGAAGGCCGTCTTGTTGGCCTCGACCGCCACCGCGTTGAGCTCGATGGCGCGGGTCAGGGCGGCCAGGCCCAGCGGAATCCAACCGCGCTGCCAGGCATAGCCCAGGATCATGGGGTTCACATACAGGCTGTCGCCCATCATGCGGGTGGCCAGGGTTTCGGCATCGAAGGCGCCCAGGCCCTCGCCCACCGCCCGCGCGATCTGCGCGGCGCAGGCCTCGGCCGGGTTCTGCCAGTCGGTGTTGCGCACAAAGGCCGCCGTGGGCGTGCTGTGCGAGTTGAGCGCCACATGGGTGCGGCCCTCGCGCATGCGCATCAGGGTTTCCTTGCCGGCCGCCACCAAGGGGTCGCAGCCCAGGATCAGATCAGCGGCGGCCATGCCCACGCGGGTGGTGCGGATGTCGTCCTGGCGCTCGCCGATCAGCACATGGCTCCAGGTGGCGCCGCCCTTCTGGGCCAGACCGGCCGCATCCTGGGTGACGATGCCCTTGCCTTCCAGGTGGGCGGCCACGCCCAGCAGTTGACCGATGGTGATGACCCCGGTACCGCCCACGCCGGCCACCACGATGCCCCACACGCCACCGTGCTCAGGCGTCAGGACGGGCAGCGCAGGCAGGGGCAGCTGGGCCAGTTCGAACGGTGACGGGGCCTGGCCCTTGGCCTTTTTCTTGAGCTGACCGCCCTCCACCGTGATCAGGCTGGGGCAGAAGCCCTTGAGGCAGGAGGTGTCCTTGTTGCAGCTGCTCTGGTTGATGGTGCGCTTGCGGCCGAACTCGGTCTCGAGTGGCTCCACGCTCAGGCAATTGGACTGCACGCCGCAGTCGCCGCAACCTTCGCAGACCAGCTCGTTGATGACCACGCGCTTGGCCGGGTCGACCAGGCTGCCGCGCTTGCGGCGGCGGCGCTTCTCGGTGGCGCAGGTCTGGTCGTAGATGATGACGGTGGTGCCGCTGATCTCGCGGAACTCGCGCTGCACCGCGTCCAGGGTGTCGCGGTGCTGGATGGCGATGCCCGCCGGCAGGCCCTGCACGCCCTCGTATTTTTCGGGCTCGTCGGTGACGATGGTGATCTTCTGCGCCCCTTCGGCACGCATGCTCTGGGCGATCTGGATCACCGAGTGGCCCTCGGGGCGTTCGCCCACCTGCTGGCCGCCGGTCATGGCCACCGCATCGTTGTAGAGGATCTTGTAGGTGATGTTGACGCCGGCCGCGATGCTCTGGCGCACCGCCAGCAGGCCGCTGTGGAAGTAGGTGCCGTCGCCCAGGTTGGCGAACACATGCTTTTCGGTGCTGAAAGGCTGCTGGCCCGTCCAGGGCACGCCCTCGCCGCCCATCTGGGTGAAGCCGACCGTGGCGCGGTCCATCCAGGTGGCCATGAAGTGGCAGCCGATGCCGGCCATGGCGCGCGAGCCCTCGGGCACCACGGTGCTGGTGTTGTGCGGGCAACCCGAGCAGAACCAGGGCTGGCGGTCGGCCCCCTTGACGCCCGCCACCTCGATCACGTTCAAGGCGCTCTGCTTGGCCTCCAGGATGGCCAGTTGGGCGTCGATGCGCGCCGTCAGGTCGGCACCGGCGGGCAACAGGCCCAGGCGGCGCAGGCGCTTGGCGATGGCGCGGGCGATCAGGGCCGGGGTCAGGTCGGCATTGGCGCGCAGCAAGGTGTTGGCCGTGGGGTTGGGGCGGGCCCACTCGCCGCCGCTGAAATCACCCTCGCCCTCGTCGAACTTGCCCACCACATTGGGGCGCACATCGGGCCGCCAGTTGTACAGCTCTTCCTTGAGCTGGTATTCGATGACCTGGCGCTTTTCCTCGACCACCAGGATCTCCTGCAGGCCGGTGGCGAATTCACGTGTGAGCTGCGCCTCGAGCGGCCACACCACGCCTACCTTGTGCAGGCGGATGCCGAGCGCGCGGCAGGCGTTGTCGTCCAGCCCCAGGTCCAGCAGGGCCTGGCGGGTGTCGTTCCAGGCCTTGCCGCTGGCCATGATGCCCAGGCGGTCGTTGGCGCCTTGCACAGCGGTGTAGTTGAGGCGGTTGGCGCGGATGTAGGCCAGGGCGGCGTACCACTTGGTGTCGAACAGGCGCGCCTCCTGGTCCAGGGCATGGTCGGGCCAGCGGATGTGCACGCCGCCCGGGGGCATCTCGAAGTCGGTGGGGATCTGGATCTGCACCCGGTCCGGGTCGATCATGGCGGTGGCGCTCGACTCGACGATCTCCTGGATGGTCTTCAGGCCCGACCACACGCCGGCGTATCGGCTCAGGGCAAAGGCATGCAGGCCCAGGTCCAGGATCTCCTGCACCGTGGACGGAAAGAACACCGGAAAGCCACAGGCCTTGAAGATGTGGTCGCTCTGGTGGGCCGCTGTGGAGCTTTTCGAGATGTGGTCGTCACCGGCCACCGCGATCACGCCCCCCCAGGGCGTGGTGCCCGCCATGTTGGCGTGCTTGAAGACATCGGAGCAGCGGTCCACGCCCGGGCCCTTGCCGTACCAGATGCCGAACACGCCATCGAACTTCTGCGTGCCGGGCGGGGCAAAACCCAGTTGCTGGGTGCCCCACAGCGCGGTGGCGGCCAGCTCTTCATTGACCCCCGGCTGGAACACGATGTTCTGGGCCTTCAGGTAGGGGCTGGCCTTCCACAGGGCCTGGTCGTACCCCCCCAGCGGCGAGCCCCGGTACCCACTGATGAAGCCCGCCGTGTTCTTGCCCACCTGGGCATCGCGCAGGCGCTGCAGCATGGGCAGCTTGACCAGGGCCTGCACCCCGCTCATGAAGGCCCGACCGTAGTCCAGGCTGTACTTGTCATCCAGCGTCACGGTTTCCAAGGCGCGGCGGATGTGTTCGGGCAAAGGGGCATTCATGGCTTGTCTCCTGGCGGGCCGACTCGGGCGGCCCTGGGCGGGCATTGTTCTGAGATTGACAGGCGGAAAAAAACGCAACCGCCGGCTCGGGAAAGTGTATGTCGCCCGCCCTGATAAGTCTTTGCTATTAGTGCCCAGAAAACCGCCGAGAAATTGAATCCATTTCAAATTTATCCAAAAAAAGAAAGATTCATCCTCTTAAGACAAAAATGCAGCAACGATCAAGATAGACACCAGGCGCCCGAATAGCCCGAACAAAATTAGGAAATATGCAACCGTCACAGTACTTTCACGGAGAAGTTACAAATTTAAAGACTTTGTAAAGACCCCTTGCGGAGTACCTCATGAAATCCTGGTTGATCGCGTCCACCCTGGCGGTGGCCACCCTGACGGCCTGCGGCGGCAGCAGCAGCACCCCGCCCAAGAACGTGCTGTTCTTTCTCGGCGATGGCATGGGCCTGACCACCCTGACCGCCGCCCGCATCTATGCCGCCGGCGAAGACGGCAGCCTGACCATCGACACCCTGCCGGAAAGCGCCTTCGTGAAGACCTACTCGGCCGATGCCCAGGTCACCGACAGCGCCCCCTCGATGTCGGCCTACATGACCGGTGTGAAGATGAACAACGAAGTCATCTCGATGAGCCCGGACACCTCGGCCTACAACAAGACCAGCTTTGCCGACTACGTGTCGGGTGCCGACAGCACCTGCCCCACCAGCGGCAACGGCAGCAGCGTGCCCACGCTGCTGGAGATCGCCAAATCCAAGGGCCTGGCCACCGGTGTGGTCACCACCACCCGCATCACCCACGCCACCCCGGCCGCCACCTACTCGCACATCTGCCACCGCGACGGCGAGAACGCCATCGCCGCCCAGATGGTGCCCGGCGGCAGTGGCTTCAACACCGCGCTGGGTGATGGCGTGGACGTGGTCTTCGGCGGCGGCCTGCGCCACTTCCAGCCCAAGAGCAGCACGGGCAGCAGCCGCAGCGACAGCCGCGACCTGGTGGCCGAGATGAAGAAGGCTGGCTACAGCTTTGCCGGCTCGCGCACCGAGTTCAACGCCCTGCCGGCCAGCGGCAAGCTGCTGGGCCTGTTCACGTCCAGCCACATGTCCTACGACCTGGACCGTGACAGCAGCAAGGAACCCAGCCTGGCCGAGATGACCACCCGCGCCATCGACCAGCTCAAGAGCAATCCGACCGGCATGTTCCTGATGGTGGAAGGCGGCCGCATCGACCATGCGCTGCACGAGACCACCGCCCGCAAGGCCTTGCAGGACACCGTGGCCTTCGACAACGCCATCAAGGCCGCCATCGACAAGATGCAGGCCTTGGACCCAGGCCTGAAGAACACCTTGATCGTCGTCACCGCCGACCACGACCACACCCTGGTGCTCAATGGCTACGCTGCCCGCACCGGCAAGACTTCCGACAGCAACCCCGGCGTGCTGGGCCTGCTGCGCAGCTATGTGGACGGCCTGCTGTCCAAGGACACCAGCGGCAACCCCTTCACCATCATCGGCTTCGGCAACGGCGAGAACCGCCAGGCCACCCGCACCGCGCTCACCGACGCCCAGGTGTTCGACAAGACCTACCACCAGGAAGCCACCATCCCGGTGGCCGCCGGCAGCGAAACCCACGGCGGCGCCGATGTGTTCCTGGGCGCCATCGGCAAGGGCGCCGAAAGCTTCACCGGCGTGATCGAGAACACCGCCGTGTTCGGTCTGATCCGCAACGCCATGGGCCTCTGATGAGCGCCGCCACACACCCCAGATCTGGAAACATTGCCATGAACCCGTTGAACCTCTCCTTGCCCCGTGGCCCGCGCTTTGCCCATCGCCTGCTGGCTCTCACCCTGGGCGCCCTGTGCGCCAGCCAGGCCTTCGCCGCCGGTGAAGCCAAGAACGTGATCTTCTTCCTCGGTGACGGCATGGGCCCGGTCACCGTCACCGCCAGCCGCATCTACAAATACGGCGAGTCGGGCCAGCTGACCATGGAAACCCTGCCGCGCACCGCCCGCATCAAGACCTACTCGCTGGACGCGCAGACCACCGACAGCGCCCCCTCGATGGCCGCCTACATGACCGGCGTGAAGATGCGCAACGAAGTGCTGTCCATGGATGGCAACACCCAGGCCATCAAGCCCGGCGCCGACACCAGCGTGTCCCCCAGCGTGAGCAACGCCATCAACAACTGCCCGGCCAGCGGCAACGGTGCCAGCGTGCCCACCCTGCTGGAGCAGGCGATTGCCGCCGGCAAGGCCACCGGCGTGGTGACCACCGCCCGCCTGACCCACGCCACCCCCGCCGCCACCTACTCGCACATCTGCCACCGCGATGCCGAGTACCACATCTCGCGCCAGGCCGTGCCCGGCGGCGCCGGCTTCAACACCGCGCTGGGCAAGGGCGTGGACGTGATGCTCGGGGGCATCAGCTACTTCTGGCGCCCCTTCAACGCCAGCACCACGCCCAAGGGCCGCCCCGACGGGCGCGACCTGGTGGCCGAGATGCAGGGCCAGGGCTACACCTTCGTGAACGACCTCGCCAGCCTCAACGCGGCCCCCAACGGCCGCCTGCTGGGCCTGTTTGACCAGGCCCTGTCGCAAGGCCACATGTCCTACGAGCTGGACCGCGACCCGACCAAGGAACCCAGCCTGGCCCAGATGGCCACCAAGGCGGTGGACGTGCTGTCGAAAAACAGCAGCGGCTACTTCCTGATGGTCGAAGGCGGGCGCATCGACCACGCCCTGCACGGCACCAATGCCAAGCGCGCCCTGGCCGACACCATCGCCTTTGACGACGCCATCAAGGCCGTGCTGGCCAAGGTCGACCTGAGCAACACCCTGGTGGTGGTGACGGCCGACCACGACCACACCATGGCCTTCAACGGCTACTCGCACAAGGGCAACGACATCCTGGGCAAGAGCACCAACAACCGCACCAAGCAGACCGCCCTGGCGGCTGACGGCAAGCCCTACACCACCCTGGTGTTCGGCAACGGCGGCGGCCCGCGCAAGTCGGTGCGTGACGACCTGAGCAACGTCGACACCTCGGGCAACAAGGACTACCTGCAGGAGGTGGGCGTGCAGCTGGGCAGCGCCGGCTCGGAAACCCACGGCGGCGGCGATGTGATGCTGTTCGCCACCGGCGCCGGCAAGGCCCCGTTCAAGGGCACGCTGGACAACACCCGCGTGAACGCCCTGGTGCGCCAGGCCTTCGGTTTCTGATGCGCACGAGCACCGCATCGCGCCGCCACCTGCTGCAGGCCGCACTGGCCTGCGGCCTGGCCGCAGCCACACCCTGGGCCGGCGCCCAAGGCGGGGCCCAGGGTGTGGGCTCCGGCCCCAGCCTGGACCTGCAGGTGCGCCACACCAGCGTGTCGCTGGGGGCCGATGGCGTCAAGCGCACCGCCGAATTCAGCGAGCGCGTGCACCGCCGCCCGCAGATGGTGTGGATCGAACGCGTGATCCCGCCGCATGCGCACTCGGACGAAGAGCACGCCCAGGGCCACAAGGCCCACAAGCACCTGGACGTGGCCGCCGCCGCGCGCTGGATCACCCGCGACGAGCGTGGCGAGCCGCGCCTGCGCCTGGTGTCGGCCGAAGACAAGGTGGTGATCGACATCGCCCGCACCGACTACGGCAACGTGGGCTTCGATGGCTCCTGGCCCGCCGCCTGGCACCTGATCGATCCGGCCGTGCTGCAGCAGCTCAAGGCCGCCGCACCGGTGGGCGACACCACCACCTACACGCGCCAGGAGGCCAACAGCCGCCTGACCGTGGTCTGGAACCACAAGCTGATGGTGCCGGTGAGCGTGGAGTCCAGCGGGCCCCAGGGCTCGCGCAAGACGGTGGTGCAGACCCTCCCGGCCCCGGCCACCCCACCCTGGACGCGGCTGGACGGCTACGGCAAGAAGGATTACTCCGACTACCTGGACTGAGCTGCGGGATTCAGCCCCGGGATTCAGCCCATGTGGCCGGCGCCCTGCGCCGGCCTTTCTTTTTGTCGGCTATGCTGCGGCCCTGCCCCCGCACCCACCCGTTGCCTGACCGTTCGACATTTCAGCCCCCTCACCCCGTGGACTCCCTCGACAAATTCGACATCGCCATCCTGAATGAACTGCAATCGGATGCACGGGTGACCAATGCCGAGCTCGCGCAGCGCGTGGGCCTGTCGGCGGCCCCCTGCTGGCGCCGGGTGCGGGCGCTTGAAGAGGCGGGCTTCATCAAGGGATACCGGGCCGAGATCGACCGGCAGAAAATCGGCCTGGGCGTGCTGGCCTTTGTGCGGCTGGACGCCGAGCGCAACACCGGCGACGCCACCAAAAAGCTCGAAGACGCGATCCGCCAGCTGCCCGAAGTGATCAGCTGCCACTACATCAGCGGCACCGGCACCTTCGAGCTGCAGGTGGTGGCACAAGACCTGGACAGCTTCTCGCGCTTTGCCCTGAAGAGCCTGATCAACCTGCCCAATGTGAAAGACCTGCACACCAGCTTCTCGCTGGGCGAGGTCAAGGCCAGCAGTGCCCTGCCGCTGGGGCACCTGACGCCGGCCGGCGGCAAGGCCGGCAGCCCCCGCTGACCCTGCCAGGCGGGCCTGTCGGGCAGGCCCGCCGAGTCGGCCGATCAGGCCTTGGGCGTGAACCCGGTCAGGTAGCCGACCGAGGCGCCGAAGCGGTCCTTGAAGTTGGCGCGCACCAGGGGGTCGAGCGTGTCCTTGACCTTGTCGTGCAGGGGCTTCTCCCAGTCGCCCGGGTGCTGGAAATTGCTCATGACGTAAGTCCAGCCATTGATCTCGTCCACCGCATGCAGCCCGGTCGACTCGGCACCCGAGGGGCACGACAGAATGCGCGTGAGCTGCTTCGTGTCGACGTGGTAGGCCCACAGGAAGTTGTTCACGTGCATGCCACTGTCCTCGCCGATGAACAGGGTGCGCAGCTTTTCGGAGAACTTGATGTTGTCGGGGTTGGCGATGTGGTCGGCATGGGCCAGGTTGCCCAGGGCGTCGGGGGTCTTCAGATCCACACCCACCAGGGCGGCCGGCGGCTCCATGTGGGTGGACACCCATTCGCTGTCGATCGCCCGGCCACTGCTGTCCTTCTGGCCGCCTTGCAGCACGTGCTCGTACACCGCGCCCGCCTTGGGGCCCTGCACCTGGATGCCGCCCGAGCCGTCGAGCATGCTGGTCTGGATGTAGGACATGGCCGAGTAGGCACGCTTGTCCTTGGCATTGACCGTGGTGCCCTCCATCTTGGTGAAACCCAGGCTGCCGCCCATCAGGGCGGCATAGCGGTGGGTTTCGAGGAAGGCGGCGGCCTTCTCCATGCCGGGCTTGAGCTTGACCCAGTTGAACTTGCCGTTGAACGGGATACGGGTGTAGCTGGCGTCGGCGGGGTCACTGGTCTTGACGTCCATGATGTCGGCAGGGCGGATGCCGCCGTCCACCAGGGCGCGGATCTCGGCGCTGCTGGCGTGACCCAGGCGGATCCAGCCGATGTCGCCCGCGCCCGGGCCCACGCCCGAGGTCTGCTTCCAGGTGGCCACGTACAGGGTGCCTGCCGAGAGGTCGCGGGCCCGGTCGGCCACGAACATGAACAGACCGCCATGGGTGGCGTCGTCACCCATCAGCGCGGTGCGCTCGTCAGGCATCACCTGCACCAGCTCGTGCGAGATGCGGCCCATGCAGTAATGCTTGGCGATGCGCCCCGTGCCATCGGGCAGCACCGTGACCTCAGGCAGGTGGCCGTAGTGGTAAGGGTTGGCCCGGGTCGCGTCGCCATACAGGTTCTGGCTGAAGGCCTTGAACTGGGCGTTGCTGGCCAGGGCGAAGGCATCGGGTTCGTACTCTTCGCTGGACAGGTGCGTGTTCCAGGGCGACAGGCTGGCGCCGCAGGTGATCCACAGGCCCTGCACAGAAGAAGTGTCCACGTTGTGGTACTTGACCACGCTGAGCGCACCGGTGGCGGGGTTCTGGTCCAGCGTGATCACGGCGATGGGCGAAGGCAACTGGCCGTAGGTGGCGGCGCCGGCCTGGTTGCGCGTGGCGTACTCGAACTGCACCACGGCGAACACCGTGTTGCCCTTGACGCCTGCCACCTGGGCTTTGGGCAGGGTCAGCAGCGAGGAGCCATCGGGGCAGTCGGAGTAGAAGTGGCGCTCACGCCCGGGCACCGAGCGGTCCAGGATGGGCTGGTTGCGGATGTCGTAGTAACCGCCGGCCAGCACCTGGCCACCCTGGCCGTCGGGCAGCATCTCGCCCGTCATGAAAAAGGGCTGGTAGGCCAGGGCCTGGGTGCGCTGGCTGCCATCGGCCAGGGTCACGCTCAGGGCCGACTGCACCGTGGTGGTGGCCATGGCCTGGGGGTTGGCCAGCGTGGGCGCAGCCATGCCTTCGAAACGCACCGAGCGAAACGGCATCGGCTTCGCTTGGCCCGGTGCCGTGCTGGCACAGGACACCAGGCCACCCAAGGGCAGCAAAGGGGCAAGCGCCAGCTGGCGCAGAACCTGGCGGCGGGAAGAAGACTGGAGTGGGGTCGGCATGGAGCGCTTTCAGCAAAAGTGGTTCGGCGCACGAACACGGTGCGGCCTGTGCCGCACAGCCTAGGCCGACTCCATGACGGATTGATGACCCGAGCGCCCCTCAACCGACCGACCACCGGTCAGATAGGCAGCCAAAAGGCGATGGAAGGAATCAATCCCACGACCTGCCCGCCGAAGACAGATGCATCAATTGCAAGCATCTGCAAACACCTTAACAGGATGGGCCATGCCGATGATCCAGAAAAAACCAAACGAATGCCTGCTGCTGGCCAGCGTGGCGCTGAGCCTGACTGCCTGGGCCCCGGCCGCACGGGCCGAGAGCAGCGTGGGCTTTGACGCTGCCGGCCGGGGATCGGTCAGCGCCTCGGCACGGGTGCGCATCACGGTGCAATTGCCGCAAGTGGTGATGCTGCGGCTGGGCACGCCGGGCCCCGAACCGGCCCACATCGTGATCGATGCCAACGTGCCAGATCGCCCCCCACAGGGGGTCAGACTGGAGGCCCAGCTCTGGCACAACAGCGCCAGCGGGGTCTCGCTCGCCTGCGCCGTCAGCCAAGCCTTTGCCCACACCTTGACGGCCCGGGATCTGATCGTCCTCGACGGCGGCGGCAGCCTGCCCCATCCGGGGCCAGACACGCGCTGTGGGCAGCCGGTGAGCGGGCTTTCCCGCAACACGCTGCACCAGAACCAATGGACTTACAGCCTGCGGCAGCCGCCTTCGCCTGGTGTCGGTGGGGCCGTCTCTGAAGTCGTGACGTATACGGTCAGTTCACCGTAACAACCGTTCACTCAGAAATTCAAAAATGGTGCGAATAAGTGGACTGAAGCTTCAAAAAATCCAAATCACGCACCTGCTTACATCCAGATTAGCAAATTTTCCTAGCATGGCGACGCCAATGAACTGCGTCGCCAATTGCACCATCAAGCCGCCCCCCCGCCACGCTCGGCCCCGTGTCCATCCTCTGATGGATGGGGCGTCTCGGCGTGGCTGCGCGCCCTGGTCCTGCTGAGCCTGAGCACCCTGCACCCGGTGCAGGCCGCCGACGAGCCCGTGGCGCCCCAGGCGCCCATCATGGAACCCCTGAGCCCTCGCCAACTGGAACTCGAGCGCCTGAAGATGCGCGCCAAGGGCGCAGCGCCCCCCTATGTGGATCGCTTGATCGACCCCATCGACAGCCGGCCCGGGTCCGACCTGGACCACGACACCCCTGACCCCCACGACAACACCGACGCTCTGGGCCTGCGCAGCGTGCAGGTGGAATCCCGCTTTGGCCACCTTGAGAGCCAGGGCCAGAACAGCCTGGCCCCGGAAGCGCGTCGCAGTGCCCAGGAGTGGGGAATGCGGCTGGAGATGCGCCAGGAAACCCTGAACCACGGTGAGTTCCTGCTCCAGGCCGAATCACGGCATCGTCACGGCAGCCAGAACCTCAACCTCGGTGTCCAAGGGCTGTCCGATCGTCCGGACAGCCACCGGGTGACCTTGAGCAGCCTCGGATTCCCCATCACGCCCTCCACCTGGATCGACACCGTGCTGGGAGACCAGACCAGCGACCTCACCGAAGCCTTGCGACGCGGTTACCGCCTGCTGCTCGGCCGCAGCAGCGTGAGGGGCCTGGGCATCCACGTGCACAGTCCGGACTTTGACCTTCGTGCAGGGTCGGGCACCCGCGGTTTGATGAGCGGTGGGCCCTATCCGGGCTTTGAATCGCAAGCCGGCCGGCTGAGTTGGCTGGGCTACAGCCAGCCCCTCGGCAATGCCCTGGGACAGTCTTGGTTTGCCGGCCTGCAGTTCAATCAGGCACAGGGATTGCCCGACTGGCGTGCGTGGGGATGGCCCGCCACCGGTTCCGACGGTCAACCACTGCTGACAGAAGACGTCCAGAGCCTGGGCTTGGCCCTGGGCTACGGTCGCGAGCTGGTGCGCAGCGGTGACCAACGGCTGCGCCTGTCGGCCTTGAGCAGCCGCACCCGCAGTGACTCCGGCACGCTGCCCCCTGCGACCGGTGTGGCCCAGGGGCTGTATCTGGAAGCCGCCTACCAGGGCCAACTGCTGCGCCATGAGGCCGGCCTTTATCGGGCCAGCCCGGGCCTGCGCTTCGGAGACACCGCACTGATCAGCGATCACCAAGGCCTTTATTGGCGCCTGGACCAATCCGGCTACCGCTGGCGCTGGAATGCCGGTGCTGAGATCGAGCAACAGAACCCCGAACACGACCCCAGCCGGCTCAGCACCCGCCGCCTGGGCCTCAACGCAGGCGCCAGCCTGCGACTCGACAGCCGCCGTCAGATCGGAGGCCATGCCTACTCGCTTGACAGCCGGCTCCAGCCGGCCTCGACACCGGGCCAGTTGGCTGGCGGCAACCGCAGTTTGAACCTCGCCTTGTACTACCAGCACCGTGATGTTGACTGGGGGCGCAGCCGCTTGAACCTGCAGTTGCGTCGCAACGAAGCCCTCGTGCTCAATGGCGCCCGGGCCACCGGCGAAGAAATCCAATGGGAGCACGACTGGGTGAGCGGCCGCTACGAAAGCCAGCGCCCGGAGTTCGCCACCCTGCTGGGCCTGGCCCGGGACCGAAGCACCGAAGCCCAGCAGCGCTACCCCACGCTGGGCCTGCAGTTCCGTGATTGGTTCAACAGCAACTGGTCGTTTGGCGGGCATCTGCGCTACACCTCCCGCCATGGCAATCTGTACACCAGCCGCGGCCTGTCGGGGGCTCTGTACAGCGAACATCACCTCGGACACGGCTGGCGCATGGGCGCCAGCGTGAACCTGAACCAGGCAAGCAGCACCAGCCTGCCGCCCCAGGGCTCTGCGATCAGCCCGCTGCCCCAGTTGTACCGCAGCGACGACAAATCACTGCTCGTCTTCCTGCGCTGGGAAGCCACCAGCGGACGCCCCTACCAGTCTCTGGGGCTCGGCACACCGGGCCAGATAGGCGCGGGCAGCGTGACGGGCCATGTCTACCAAGATACCAACCTGAATGGCGAACGCGATGTGGGCGAAGACGGTGTGCCGGGAGTCGAAGTGCTGCTGGACGAACGTTACCGCACCACCACAGACCGGGATGGCCGTTTTGAATTCCCCATGGTGGGCACGGGCCACCACCGATTGTCCCTGCGTGCAGACTCCGTGCCGCTGCCCTGGAGCCCCCCCCGGGACGGCAACTTCAGCGTGGAGGTCCCGCTGCGCGGCATCGGGCGCGCAGAACTCCCCGTGGTCCGGGTCGGTGAATGAGGACCTGCCCATTGCCAACACAACCCAACCCAGCCCAACACAACTCTGTTCCCCCCCGGGCGCCCGGCGCCGCCTGGGGCCCCGAAGCGCTGCGCCAGCGACACGGAGTCGCCGTCAGCGAGTGTCTTGCGCCTCCCTCAACCCTTCCAAGGAGTCTTACATGCATCTTCTGAAACACACCCTGCTGGCCTGCACCACGGGCGCCATGCTCGCCCTGCCCATCGACCTGGCCCTGGCAGAGTCAACCTATGGGTATGCCGCGTCCCCCTTCGCGACCGACGTCAGCGTGAGTGCCACCGCCCGGGTCAAAATGACGGTTGACATTCCCTTGGTGGCCCTGCTGCGCGTCGGTTCAGCCGGGGCCGCAATCGATGAGGTCAAGCTGGTGGCCGGCAGCCTGAGCATTCCAGGCGGGCCCGCCACGCCCACGCCCGGCAACAGCCAACCCTCGACCTGGAACGGGCAGCCCCCCACTTTCACGGTGGGCACCTCGACCAACAGCACCCTGAGCGCCTACGCCTGGCACAACGCTCTGGGCGGCGGCGTGTTGTCGTGCAGCACGGATACCCAGGGCCTTCTGCCGACCGACATCAGCGTCACCGCCGTCGCGGGACTGGCCACCAAGCTGAGCCACCCTGGCAACGACATCGCCTGCGGGGGCACCACCAGTGTGGCGCACAACACCGTCTACGACGCCAGCTGGACCTATGCCGTCTCCAGCGCCACGCTGAGCACCATGGCCGGTGGCAGCAAGGCCCAGGCCACCGTGACCTACCAACTGACCACGCTCTGACCGTGACCGACGCGCACACCTCCACCCGGCCACAGGCGTGGCTTGACCGCTTGCCCCAGGCCCGGCATCGAGGCCCACGACAGGGGCCCGGTACGACAAGCCCCATCCCGATCCCGGGGCGGGTGATGCTGCTGCTCGGCCTGCCCCTGATCGCTTGCTGGCCGGCGGTGGCGCAAGCCGACGCCAGCTACGGCTACGGCACCGGCAGCAGCCCGGTCACCGCCACCGCCAACCTGAGACTCAAGGTCACGGTGCCCAAGCTCATCGTGTTGCGCGTCGGAGGTCTCGTGAACACCGGGGGCGATGAACTGGCCTGGACGCTCAAGGCCAGCATCCCGACCGCCGCCGGGCCGGTGATTCCGGTGGCCGGCGCCAGCCCCAGCGCCGTTCCCTGGGATGGGACCGCCCCCACCATGGGCATCGACTCTCCGGCAGGCGGCGTCAGCACCGTGCAGGTCTTTGCCTGGACCAATGCCAGCAGCGCCAGCCTGACCTGCACCTACACCGCCGGGACCGCTGGGGGCCCTGTGGCGTCGCAATTCAGCGTCGGCATCAGCGGCACGGCACCGCCACCGCACCCCGGTGCCACGCTGGCGGCGTGCAGCACCGTCACCCTCAACAGCAACACGCTCTACAACGGCAACTGGATTTACACCCTGACAGCCCCCACGGGAGGCTACACGGCCGGTGTCTACAACAGCAGTGTGGTGTACAGCGCCACAGGGGTCTGAGCCATGAACCGCCCCCCGAGCCTGTGGCTGATCCTTTGGCTGGCGTGGCTGGTCAGCCCGGCCAGCCACGCCGACATCATCCTGACGGGCCCCACCGTTCAACCGAACAGCCTCAGCCTGCAAGTGGGCAGCCTCTCGGCGATCGATCGTGTTCGCTTCGACGTGAGCAGTGGCCAGGCCGGCAATGGGACCCCAATCATCGGCGTGCCCAGCGCCCCCACGGGCTCGCAACTCAACAGCGTTCTGGTGCGCCTGGTGTCCAATGCCTACGGCACCGGTGCAGGTCTGCCCCCCCAGATCACCCTGACGGCCGACTCCTCAGGGGGCCTGACATGCATCACCACCGGGTGCGCGGGCCAGGTCCTGCCCTTCAACCTGATCGGCTGGACCTCTTACGACCACACCCTCAGCAGCGGCGGGAGCAGCGCCAGCACCACGGCCGACATCGCCAGTGGTCGCTTTGACGGCAGCGCCAGCCAGCGCCTGCTCAGTTACCGCAGCGGCAGCTCGGCCATGTCCTCGGCCACCCTCAGCAACAGCCTGGTCTTCCACTACCTCAACCCCCCCCGGTTGGCCGGCACCTACCAAGGCCGGGTGACCTTCACCGCGGTCCAGTTCTGACATGCCGCCACGCCACACGCCCCTGACAAGCCCCCTGCTGATCTGCCTCTGGCTGAGCACCACGATCGGCCAGGCCCGGGCCTTTGAACGACTGGATGACAGCGCCTCACCCCGACAGCACATCGCCGCCGTGCAGGCCCTGGACGAAAACGGACGGCCACTGGCCTCCAGCCTGGGCGCGCGCCAGGCCCTGATCCACTATGGTCGGATCGAGGTCCGGCTCAACACCGCCCCCTACCTGGGGCGGCGGGCACGTATCTACGGCGTGCTGCCGCCGATGTTGCCCGGGGTGCTGACCCCCACCGCACTGCGCCTGAGCTGGCGCGGCGGGCGGCTGTTCGATTCAGGCCAGCTGCGCCCGGACGAGCCGGCCCTGGTTTGGGCCGGCATCGTCACCACCCCTGTGATGAGCGATTCACTGGACCTGCGGGTTCTGCTGGATCTGCAGCAGGTCCAACTCCAGCAGGGTCAGTTGCCCAATGCGGCCCTGCGCTTTGAAATCGAGGTCCTGCCATGACACCGCGCCCCTTCATGCCCACCAGCTTGCGCCAGCAGCGGCCCCTCCCATGGGCCCGGCGCCTGGGAACGGGTTTGCTGTGGCTGAGCGCCATCGGTTCGGCAGGGGCCCAATCTTTCGAGGTGGCGGTCTCTCCTTCGCGCTACGAGTTGAGCGGCAAGAGCCAGGCCCGGATTGGTCAGACCCTGACCCTCCACAACCTGGGCGCCAATGCCAGCGATGTGGCCCTCCGGACCCTGGACTGGAGCTACACGGAGAGCGGTCAGGTCAGCTACCACGAAGAACTGCTCGAAGGCAGTTGTCGCCCCTGGGTGGCCCTCGAACGCAAAACCCTGAAACTGCCGGCGCGACAGGCCGTGAGCTTTCGCTTCCAGATCAATGTGCCCGCCGACACCCCCCGCCGGGAATGCCGCTTCATGCTGGCGGTGGAGGGGATTGAGCCCGCTTACCGGGCGCTGCTGGAGGGCGGCGGACTGAACCTGAGCCTGCCGGTCTCAGGGCGTATCGCCGTGGCTGTCTACCTGAGCGTGAACGGGGCGCAGCCCGAACTGGAGATCAAGGCCCTGACAGTGATCGAGCTGGACGGCCGCCGCCAGCCCGTGGTCGTGGTGCACAACCGGGGCGATGCCCATGGCCGCCTCGAAGGGGCGCTGGAAGCCGTCGACGCCACCCGGCAAGCGTTTGAACTTCAGCCCGAGGGCACGCCCATCCTGCCCGGTCAGACCCGGACCCTGCCACTGAGCCCCCGCAAAGAGCCTCACCTGCCCCCACCCCAGGTGAAGATGCCCTTCGAGGTGGACGGCGTCCTGGAATGGGAGCGTGGCGCCTTCAAGATCAAGGCCACCCTCTCATGACGCAGCACCCTGCGCGCTGGGGGCACCGGCTTCTTGCCGCCTTGATCTGCCTGGCTTCGGCCCTGTCGGTACAGGCCGACCAGGAAGCCGGCAGCGCCCCGCTCAGCAGCCCTGCCGATCCCACGCCCGCGGTCAATGCCCGCCTCGACTTCGAGGTCCAGGTCGGCAAGGTGATCTACCTGTGCGTGGGCACCTGCGTGGCCAGCAGCGTGGACAGTCTTTCGAACAACCAGCCCTTGATGCAAAGTGGAATCAACGCCAGCCCCAGTTGGACCACCCCCGTGCCGGGCAATGACCAGCCCCTGGGCTGGATCGGCACGGCGCCGCCCATGGCCATGAACACCTCCGGGTTGATCAGCAACAGCGTGCCGATCCGGCTCCAGGCCAACACCGGCCCCATCCAGTTGCGGGTGGAAACACTGCAGCCCATGACCCACATGGGCAACCCGGCCCTCAGCATCCCGATGTCCCGCTTCACCTTGAACGTGAGGATCAATGCCTTGTGGTCGATCGAGAAAACGATTCCTCTGGCCAACAGCGGCAGCACCGGCGCCTTGCCGATCACCAGCAGCGCCAGTCTGATCGACGTGAGCGGAACCGTTTTTCTGAGAAATCAGGCTTTCTCGCCCCTGCCCGCCGCCGGCGACTACGAAGGTCTGCTGCGCCTGGTGGTCGAGAGCCTGTGATGGGGTCAGGGAACAGGGCCACAAACCCCAGCGCAGGCCCTCAGCGCGGCCACAGCGCCCACAGGCGCAGCGGCTGCTTGAGGCGGCCGGCCAGCTCGCCCGCATCGGCCCCCCAGCCAGCAAAGTAGTCGGCCCGCACCGCGCCGATGATGGCGCTGCCCGTGTCCTGCGCCAGCACCAGGCGTTGCAGCTGCGCCGTGGGCCCGCTGGAGGCCAGCCACATGGGCGTGCCGTAGGGGATGTTCTGCCGGTCCACCGCGATCGAGCGGCCCGGCGTCAGCTCCACGCCCTGGGCGCCTCGCGGGCCCTGGCTTGCATCGCTGGTGGACAGCGCCTCTTCGCGGAAGAACACATAGCGCGGGTTGCTCCACAGCAGCTCGTTGGTGCGCTGCGGGTTCTGGGCCAGCCACTGGCGGATGCCGGGCCAGGTGGCGTCGCGGGTCTGGCCCTGGTCGAGCAGCCAGCGGCCCACGCTCTTGTAGGGCTGCTCGTTGGTGCCGGCAAAGGCCAGGCGCACCAGGCGCTGCGAGCCATCGGGCTCGGTGATGCGCAGGCGGCCCGAGCCCTGGATGTGCAGCACCAGGGCCTCCACCGGGTCGGCGATCCAGGCGATCTCGCGCCCGCGCAGCGCGGCCTGGGCCTCGGGCAGGGTGTCGATCTCCTGGCGCGTGTACCAGGGCCGGCGCTGGTTGAGGCTGGCCGGAGCGCGGTACAGCGCCACGTTGTAACCATTGCCCGGCAGGCGGCTGGCCGGGATCACAGGCTCGTAATAGCTGGTCAGCAGGCCCTCGGCCTGGCCGTCCAGGCTCTCCACCCGGTAGGGTTGCAGCCGCCGCACCATCCAGCCCAGCTGCTCTTCGGGCGTGGCGATGCTGAGCTGGCGCACCTCGGCGCACAGCGGCGCAAACACGGGCCCGGGGCGCTCGCAGCTCTTGATCCAGGCGTTCCAGGCCTCGAACAGCGGGTCTTGCCCCAGCCCTGGCAACTCAGCCCAGCGCACCGGCACCCAGCGGCTGTTGCCCTGCACGCGTGGCGGGGGCAGGGGACGGCTTTCGTCTTCGCTCAGCGTCCAGCCTGGCAGGGGGGCGGCAGGCTCGCCGGGCGTGGCCGGGCTGGTGGCCGGAGCCGTCGGGCTGCTGGGGGGCGGGCTCGCGCAGGAGGCCAGCATTCCTACAATGACGGCCGTCACCGCCTTCCACAGGAGTCTTTTCATCATGGGTCTGATTTTGCTTGAAGCCCTGCTGGCCTTGCTGGTGCTGGTGGCGATTGTCTGGTGGACCATGTTTTCGGGCCGCCGCGGCGGCGAACCGGCGCGAGCCGAGAGCGAAGAAGCCGAAAAACCACACAAAAAATAGCACTTTGGGAACGGCACAGCACGGCAATTGCGCTTACAACGCGGGTTCGCCGTCCGTTTCAGGACGGCCTGTATATCGGCCGGAAATCGGTCTGTTGGATCCAGGAGAGAACCCATCATGCGCAAGAGCACCTCATCATCATTGATTCTGATCCCCGTGCTGGCCGTCGGCCTGCTGAGCGGCTGCGCCGACATGAGCGAGAACCAGCGCCGCACCGGCACCGGCGCCGGCATCGGTGCCCTGGCCGGCGCGGTGCTGAGCTCGGCCACCGGCGGCAACGCCGGCACCGGGGCGGTGGTGGGTGCCGGCATCGGCGCCCTGGGCACCTACATCTGGTCGCGCCACATGGACGAGCAAAAGCGTGCCATGGAGCAGGCCACGCAAGGCACGGGCGTGACGGTGGTGCAGACCGCAGACAACCAGCTCAAGCTGGACATCCCGAGCGACATCTCGTTCGACACCGGCAGCGCCGTGGTCAAGCCCAGCCTGCGCCCCATCCTGGACCGCTTTGCCGATGGCCTGCGCAACAACCCACGCGCCGAGGTGCGCATCGTGGGCCACACCGACAGCACCGGCAGCGATGCGGTGAACAACCCCTTGTCACAAGACCGTGCCGCCAGCACACGCGACTACCTGGTGGCCCGCGGCGTGCCGTTCGACCGCTTCATGGTCGAGGGCCGGGGCTCGCATCAGCCGGTGGCTGGCAATGACACCGCGGATGGGCGGGCGCGGAATCGGAGGGTGGAGATTTTTGTGGGTGAGAAGGGGTAACTTTTCATCCTTCGGAT
>Ga0209913_1000644_pt1 | contig 26974 bp, 21 predicted proteins | sample PersoiDNA2013203_FD_185805 | JGI IMG/M metagenome (GOLD analysis project Ga0209913, IMG submission 185805) | Permafrost soil microbial communities from the Arctic, to analyse light accelerated degradation of dissolved organic matter (DOM) -... | ecosystem: Environmental > Terrestrial > Soil >... | reverse complement strand
TCGGCATTCACCTTGCAGGAACGGACATTGACCACGAACACAGATGATTTTGAACAAAGATATTAAATAAGGAATAGAAAATGACCGTTGCAAAAAAAATGATGTTACTGACCTTTATCGCCATGGCTGGGATAGTAGGGTTGGTGATGCTGAGTCAGCATCAAATGGAAACGGTATTTTCTGAAGCAAACTACGCAAACATTAACAGCGCGTCTAAAGTTGTAATTGATCAGCAAAGTGAGCAAGCAGTAGTCGTTGCTAAAGATGCTGCCAAAAATATCACGATGTTGTTCGCAACATTAATTTTACTTGCGATTGGCGTAATGGGTTTTGTAATCACACGTAGTTTTCGTAAGCAGCTAGGTGGCGAACCTAATGATGTGCTTGAGATTGCCAATAGTATAGCTAACGGTGATTTGAATAGATCTATCTTGCTAGAAAATGGCGATACCAGTAGCTTGATGGCCTCTATGCAGGCAATGCAGCAAACACTTAAATCTGTGATTGAAGAGCAAACGGCGATGTCTGCCGAGAATAAAGCCGGCAACTTGAAAGCCGCAATTAATTCAGCTCAATTCAAAGGTAGTTATAAAACGATGGCAGAAAACATCAACTTGATGGCAGTTAATCAAGCCGATGTGATGCGTAAGACAGCACAATGTATTACTGATTTTGCTAATGGTGATTTTGATGCACCGTTAGAACGATTTGCAGGACAACGCGTTTTTATTAACGAAGGTGTTGAACAATTACGCCGCAACATTAAAGATGTGCTTGCTGACATGCAGCACATGGCTGATGAGCACGATGCTGGTGATGTAGATGTTGCCATTGATGAAGATAAATTTGCTGGTGCTTATGCACAAATGGTACATGGCGTGAACACCATGGTGGCAGCGCATGTGCAGGAAAAAGAACAGATTGTTCATTTGATGCGCGCACTGGGCGATGGAGATTTTGATGCGCAAATCCAGCAATATCCTGGCAAAAAAGCTGAGATCAATAAAAATCTGGATAGATTGAAATCTAAACTGAAAGGTATCGTAGATTCAGTTAAATGGGTCACTAATGAGCATCAGCAAGGCAATATAGACATGACTTTGCATGCGCATTTGTTCAAAGGTGGTTTTGGCGAACTGGCGACAGCGGTTAATACCATTGTTGCAGGGCAACTTGAGCTGACTGAAAAGGCCATGACATGTGTTAAAGAGTTTGGCGAAGGTAACTTCGATGCACCACTTGAAAAATTCCCTGGCAAAAAAGTCTATGTAAATGAAGCGATTGAACAAGTACGTAGCAACCTAAAAGCCTTGAATGATGATGCTCAAATGCTGGCAGATGCAGCGCGCGAAGGCCGCGTTTCGGTACGAGCCGATGCTAGCAGCCATCACGGCGACTTTAGCAAGATTGTAGAAGGCATGAATGAAACGCTGGAGATGATAGTAAAACCAATTATCACGGTTAAACAATCTGCTGAAGCGATTAATACTGCGGCTAAAGAAATCGCGCAAGGTAATGCCGATTTATCACGTAGAACCGAAGACCAGGCGTCTAGTCTAGAAAAAACCGCTTCAAGCATGGATCAACTTTCAAGCAACGTTAAGCAAAATGCCGACAATGCAAAACAAGCAAATGAACTTGCAATTGCTGCATCAGGCGTTGCAATAAAAGGGGGTAATGTTGTCGGCGATGTCGTTAGCACCATGAGTGCAATCAATAAAAGCGCACGCAAGATTGAAGATATTATTTCTGTCATCGATGGTATTGCCTTTCAAACCAATATTTTAGCGTTGAATGCCGCGGTAGAGGCTGCGCGTGCTGGCGAACAGGGCCGTGGTTTTGCGGTGGTAGCCGCTGAGGTGCGCAATTTGGCGCAACGTTCAGCGGGTGCTGCAAAAGAGATTAAAGAGTTGATTAATGACTCCGTGACTAAAACCACAGAAGGTACCAAGCAAGTGGAAATGGCTGGTGAAACCATGCAGGAAATCGTCAGTTCTGTAAAACGCGTTTCTGACATTATTGGTGAAATAGCCGCTGCCTCAAATGAGCAAAGTACTGGTATTGCGCAAATTAACGATGCCATTATGAAGATGGACGATGTCACCCAGCAAAATACCGCATTGGTTGAACAAGCTGCTGCAGCCGCTGAATCACTAATGGAGCAAGCGGAAGAAATGACCGCAGTGGTGAGCGTGTTTGTGCTGGACGGAGATATGCGAAAATCTAATGTCAGAGCCATCAACAGAACATCGCCAAAACTAAACGTGATACCGGAAAAGGTTATTCATGCATTAGGCGAGAATAAGGCATTTTCGTTCCAAGACGCAGAGAACGCACATGCTAGATGGAAGATGCGATTAGTGCAGTATGTTGCTGGCCATTCGCATGAATCATTTGATGTTGAGTCAGTTTCTTGTGATGATAAATGCGATCTAGGTAAATGGATTCACGGCCCAGCAACTAGACACTCTTTATTGTCTGAGTATAAAAACTTACGCGGATCACATGCGGATTTTCATAAATCGGTAGGGGCAATTGTACGATGCGTGCAAGACCATAAAACAGATGAAGCCAGAATGTTATTAGGCGGCAACTTTGCTGCAGCTTCGAAAAAAACCATAGGCGCAATTCAAGCGATGCGAGATAAAGTCGAATAGTTGCAGCATAAGTGTTGGCTGCTGACAGCTAGGCCGCCAACACCCAATTCATATCAACCCACCAAACGTGAATACAAAAAAGCTGTCATTCCGGCTTTTTTGTCATTTCTGCCAGATATTGCTTCAGATAAAATTTATTTGGCCGATATGACTACTACGGTGACTTTAATTTTTTTTTCAAATCCTATTCCGTTTTATAAACGCGTAGTGTTTTGTTTTAAATATCTGGAAATAGAGCCTTTTTATAGAGCAGTTCCACGCATTAAATAGCAGGGACTAGATGAATAATATAGAACGCTCAATAGGATCTGCTAAACGGTTGATTGTTGTGATGGATTCTTGTGGTTTGGCAAAATGCTAGTCATCAATAATAAAATTGAAAGTAGTCTTTAATATAAAAATAATCAGTAGCTACCTATGTTAAGCGCTGTAATGCTGGCTAATTTTGGGAGATGAGAAGTGGGCATAAGTACAAAAGTAAAATTAATGTTATTAACGGCTATTCCTACCGTTGCCATGCTGTTTTTCGCAGGCTCGTTAAGCCTGGAAAAGGCGTCGGTTGCCAAAGAGATGGTGAAGTTCGAATCGCTGATTAATGTCTCGGTAAAAGTAGGCGAAGTGGTACATGAGTTGCAGAAAGAGCGCAGCATGAGTGCAGCTTTTATTGCTAGCAAAGGTGCCAGATTTGCAACTGAATTACCTACGCAACGTGCTGAAACAGATAAGCAGATAGGCGCTTTAAACGACACGATTGAAAGTATGGATATCAGCCGCAGCGGTAACGATATCAAGGTTGTGCTGGATGCGGCATCTGGTAATTTAACTACATTGAGTGCACAGCGTAGCAGCGTAACTGCATTGGGCATAGATGCAATCGAGTCAGGGGCTTATTACAGTAAAACCATCGCTTCCTTGCTTGATATTTCATCCAAAATTTCTACAATCAGCCCCAACAGTGAAATTTCACGTAGTGCATCTGCCTATGTTAATTTGCTGCAAGTCAAGGAGCGTGCGGGTATTGAATCTGCTCTGTTGACGACAGTATTTGCCACAAATGACTTTACGCCTGATGTGCGTAACCGCTTTACGGCTAATAATTCTGCTCAGAATATATATGCCGATATTTTTTCAGCCTATGCGCAAGATAGCGAAAATGCATTTTACAAAGAAAAAGTCTCTGGAAAAATCGTTGATGAAGTTGCGCAGGTAAAGAAAAACTTGCTTGATACAGCGGTGCAAGATGATGGCGCAAGCAATACATCCAAAGACAATACATCCAAAGATGGTGCCTTAGGGGTGGATCCTGACTATTGGTTCAAAATCGCTACCGATAGAATCAACCTCATTAAAGAGGTTGAGGACAAAGTTGCCGGCAACCTGCTGGCAGAAACGGTTCAGTTAAAAAGTGCTGCCCGTAATATGATGTTTGTTTATATCGCACTTGCCTTGTTAGCTTCACTGGTGGCCGTGATGATGGCTTCTTCCATTGCACGTAAATTGCTTGAACAGCTTGGGGGTGAGCTTGATGCTGCCGCTGAAGCAGCCAAGCAGATTGCCAATGGTAATTTAAACGCAACAATTACATTAAATCGCGGTGATAACACTAGTTTAATGGCGTCTATGCACGCCATGCAGCAGAGCCTGAAGTCAGTGATTGAAGAGCAGGCGAATATGGCTGCGCAAAATAAGGCCGGTAATATCAATGCCGCTATCAGCGCTGATAAATTCCAAGGCAGCTATAAAACGATGGCGGATAACATGAATGTGATGGCTGCGAATCAAGCTGATGTGATGCGCAAGACCACACAATGTATTGCCGAGTTTGCCAATGGTAATTTTGATGCGCCCTTAGAACGGTTTGCTGGCCAACGTGTTTTCATTAATGATGGCGTAGAGTTGTTGCGCAGTAATATCAAAACCTTTCTTGCCGATATGCAGCATATGGCTGATGAACATGATGCTGGTGATGTAGATGTTGCCATTGATGAAGATAAATTTGCTGGTGCTTATGCACAAATGGTACATGGCGTGAACACCATGGTGGCAGCGCATGTGCAGGAAAAAGAACAGATTGTTCATTTGATGCGCGCACTGGGCGATGGAGATTTTGATGCGCAAATCCAGCAATATCCTGGCAAAAAAGCTGAGATCAACAAAAATCTGGATAGATTGAAATCTAAACTAAAAGGCATCGTGGAATCCGTAAAATGGGTGACCAATGAACATGCACAAGGCAATATTGATATGACTTTGCATGCTCACCTGTTTAAAGGAGGTTTTAGTGAAATTGCAACTGCCGTCAATAACATTGTTGGCGGACAAATCGAACTTACCGAAAAAGCTTTAGCCTGTGTCAAAGAGTTTGGCGAAGGCAACTTTGATGCACCGTTAGAAAAATTCCCCAATAAAAAAGCATTTGTGAACGAAGCAATCGAGCAAGTACGCAGCAACCTGAAAGCACTGAACGCCGATGTGCAGATGCTAGCCGATGCGGCGCGAGAAGGTCGTGTTTCTGTCCGTGCTGATGCAAGCACCCACTCAGGTGACTTCGGCAAGATCGTAGCAGGCGTCAACGAAACTCTGGAAATGATTGTAGGCCCAATCGCCACAGTCAAAGTGGCTGTAGAAACTATCAGCACTGCTGCCAAGGAAATCGCCCAAGGAAATGCTGACCTTTCACGTCGTACCGAAGAGCAAGCGGCCTCGCTCGAAAAAACCGCTGCCAGCATGGAAGAGCTCTCATCCACCGTTAAACAAAATGCCGACAACGCCAAACAAGCCAATCAGCTTGCCACAGCCGCCTCAGGCGTCGCGGTAAAAGGCGGTGACGTAGTGTCAGAAGTCGTCACCACTATGAGCTCCATCAACACCAGTGCTAAAAAGATTGAAGACATTATTTCCGTCATTGACGGCATTGCCTTCCAGACCAATATCCTTGCACTTAATGCTGCGGTGGAAGCTGCACGTGCCGGTGAACAAGGCCGCGGTTTTGCGGTAGTTGCAGGTGAAGTGCGTAATCTGGCTCAACGCTCAGCAAGTGCCGCCAAAGAGATCAAAGAACTCATTGCTGACTCAGTCAGCAAGACCGCAGAAGGTACCAGACAAGTTGAAAATGCTGGTAACACCATGCAAGAGATCGTCACTTCAGTCAAACGTGTATCAGACATCATCGGTGAGATTGCCGCCGCATCAAGCGAACAAAGTGCAGGTATCGAACAAGTCAATGAAGCAGTGATGAAGATGGATGACATGACGCAACAAAACACCGCCTTGGTCGAGCAAGCTGCCGCTGCCGCAGAGTCTATGATGGAGCAGGCTGATGAATTGATGAATGCGGTGAGTGTGTTTAGTTTGGAAGATACTAGCAGCAATTATGATACGCAGTATAAGCGAGTAAGCAACGCTTAGTATGTTGTAGAGTTGTTCCTGCAAGTGCATGAAGTAGTGGCAGAGTTTCATCAGTAATACGGCAGCAGCGCTAACTGGCGATGCTGATTTTATAGGTAGTAAATTTGATATTCAGGAGAATCAAAGATGGCTGTTATTGATCGTGTTTTAGTAGGTGAAGGTTTGGTAATTGAAGATCGTCCAGATGGCAGTGGTTTAGATCTTAAAAATGTTGCACACATTGATTTAATTATGGGACCACGTGGCAGCGCTGCTGAAGATGCATTCTGTCGTACTTTGACTGACCAAAAAGAAGGTGTGAATGGCTTGCTGGCGATTATTGCGCCAAACATGATGGTTAAACCGAATACCGTGATGTTCAATAAAGTAACGCTTAGGAACACTAAACAGTCAATGCAAATGTTCGGCCCAGCCCAGCGCGGCATTTCTATGGCAGTGATGGATTGCGTTGCCGATGGTACTATTCCGGTTGAAGAAGCTGACGATGTCTTTATCTGTATCGGTGTGTTCATTGACCAGACTGCGGATATGGATGATCGTATTCAAGACTGGAATTATGAAGCAACAAAACTTGCGATTAAGAGTGCTGTTGCCCGTGAGCCTAAAGCGGCTAATCTACTTAAGATCTATAAAGATACATCACATCCATTTGCAGCAAGAAGCAAAGAAGATCGCAACAGAAGAGTAGCTGATAAGGCTATTGAACAGTTGAAGGAACGTAGCCCATTTATGGCTACAGCAGCTGCTGCTGACCCAGCTGATGTTGCGGTAAATCAGATGAAAGATCGTAATCCTAACACTAAGTAATAACTAAGTTGCAGGTGTTACGGCGTATGCTTTTTGAAGAGATGCCCATAAAGGATAAAAGTTTAGGAAGAAATATTATTCCTATGATGATGTGATGAGAGTTTGTGATGCTTAAAGAAAAAAACCAGAATGATCGTGAATTTGAATTTACAGCGCATGATTTTTCTCGAGTACGCAAACTCATTTATCAGCATGCGGGCATTTCTCTTTCTGAGGCAAAAACAGATATGGTGTATAGCCGTATCGGGCGTCGTTTACGTACTGTTGGCTATGATTCGTTTAAGGGTTATCTTGATAATCTGGAAAGCGAGAATAACCCGGATGAGTGGGAGGCGTTTACCAATGCCTTAACCACTAATCTAACTTCATTCTTTCGTGAAGAACACCATTTTCCGATACTTGCTGAGCATCTTGTTAAGCTTAAGGCACCTATTCGCATTTGGTGTTCTGCTGCGTCTACCGGTGAAGAGCCTTATACCATCGCTATGACTGCCTGCGAGGCATTCGGCACCATGAAGCCGCCGGTTGAAATTATTGCCACAGACATTGATACTAATGTGCTTGCAACGGCAGCGCGTGGCGTATATCCGTATGAGCGTGTAAGTAAATTATCCGATGAGCGCCGTAAACATTTTTTCCAAAAAGGTACTGGCGCGAATGACGGCTTAGTGCGCGTGCGTAATGAGCTGCGCAGCCTGATCAACTTCAGTCAGCTTAATTTGCTTGATGAGCAGTGGGCATTAAAAGAGCAATTCGATGCTATTTTTTGCCGAAATGTGATGATATATTTCGACAAACCTACACAATCCAAAATATTAAGTCGCTTTGTCCCCTTGATGAAGCCGCATGGCTTGTTATTTGCTGGCCATTCGGAGAATTTTCTCTATGTTTCTAACGCGTTTCACCTACGCGGTAAAACCGTATATGAATTAAGCGATGGTAAAAACGGCAGGCAATCTACCACTCAAACACGAGATAAAATTGTATGAGTATGCTACAAGAAGAAGTCTCTACCACGCTATATTTTGATCGCACCTTTGATTGTGAAGCTGCAAAAATTTCGCCAGGTGAGTACTATTTCACCGATAAAGATATGGTGATTGTAACAGTGCTTGGCTCTTGTGTTTCTGCGTGCATACGCGACACCGTGACAGGTATTGGCGGCATGAATCACTTTATGTTGCCAGATAGTGCCGCCGCTGACAAAGATAGTCCTGTGTCAGAATCTATGCGCTATGGAACATATGCCATGGAGGTGTTGATCAACCAGTTGCTACGCAATGGTGCTCGCCGCGAGAACCTTGAAGCCAAGATATTTGGTGGTGGCAATGTGTTGAAAAGCTTCACGACCATCAACGTAGGGGATCGTAATGCGATATTCGTACGAAAGTTCCTTAAAGAAGAGGGTATACGCGTCACTAGTGAAGATTTACTGGATATTTACCCAAGAAAAGTCTACTACTTTCCAAAAACGGGTAGGGTATTAGTCAAAAAACTTAAAAATATGCATAACGATACCTTGGTTAAACGTGAAGAGGCTTATGCAAGCAAACTGAAAACAAGTGATGTGGCTGGTGAGATTGATCTGTTCTAAAGATCTATTAAACAGCTAATGTCATGATGAGAAAAAGAACATGAAAATTAAAGTACTGGTAATTGATGACTCAGCATTGATTCGCAGCCTGTTGACCGAGATTATCAATAGTCAACGCGATATGGAAGTGGTGGGCGCTGCACCGGACCCGCTGATTGCACGCGATATGATCAAACAGCTGAATCCGGATGTATTGACCCTTGATGTTGAAATGCCGAAGATGGATGGTTTGGATTTTTTAGAAAAGCTGATGCGCTTGCGGCCTATGCCAGTCGTCATGGTTTCTACACTGACCGAGCGTGGCTCGGAAATTACGATGCGTGCATTAGAGCTTGGTGCCATAGACTTTGTCACTAAGCCAAAAATGTCCATCTCTGACGGTATGCGTGAATACACAGATATTATTGCCGATAAAATACGCGCAGCCGCACAGGCTAGAGTCGCAACATTACCGCGGCTATCGGCAGCTAAAAGTGGCAATATAGCTCCAGTTCCACTGCGTAATCCATTAATTAGTAGTGAAAAGTTGCTGATTATTGGTGCCTCCACTGGTGGCACGGAAGCGATCAAATCGTTTCTATTGCAGATGCCATCAGATTGCCCAGGCATCTTGATTACACAGCACATGCCAGCAGGTTTTACTAAATCATTCGCAAACCGTCTTGATTCACTTTGCCAGATTTCTGTAAAAGAGGCAGAAGGTGGTGAGCGTATTTTGCCCGGCCATGCCTACATTGCGCCTGGTGATAAACACCTCTTGCTGGCTAAAAGTGGTGCCAACTATGTCACTCAGCTGAGTGATGAACCGCCAGTTAATCGCCATAAACCTTCTGTGGATGTATTATTTGATTCTGCTGCGGAATTTGCCGGTAAAAATGTGATTGGCGTGATTTTAACCGGAATGGGTAAAGATGGTGCAGCTGGCATGGCGCGGATGAAAAATGCAGGTGCCTACAATTTTGCACAGAATGAAGAAAGTTGCGTGGTGTATGGTATGCCTAAAGAGGCTGTTGCCCATGGCGGTGTGGATGAAATTGCACATTTAAACGATTTGCCAAAATTGGTGCTTAATTACTTAATGGCAAACAGCGCTCGCGCGTTGCGTGTGTAACTATTAAACGTGTAACTGTTAAGTATGCTTGTTGCGATGAAAAGCGGAGCTTTTCTACCGCTAATCTCGAATAAAGCTTGAGTAAATGTAGTTGATAATCAATTATCAGAAAATCAGAATATGTCTTTCATTCATTTCGAGTTTGATTGTGAATTTTAAGAATGACTATTGTTAACGGAGTAATGCATGGCTAACCCAAATACTAAATTTCTTGTCGTGGATGATTTCTCAACCATGCGCAGGATAGTCCGCAACCTGCTGAAGGAGCTTGGCTACACCAATGTTGATGAGGCAGAAGATGGTGCGATTGGCCTTAGTAAACTGAAAGGCGGTGGTTTTGAATTTGTAGTTTCGGACTGGAATATGCCCAATATGGATGGTCTGACCATGTTGCAACATATTCGTGCTGACCCAGAACTCAAGCATTTACCGGTATTGATGGTTACTGCAGAAGCTAAAAAAGAAAATATTATCGCGGCGGCCCAGGCTGGTGCAAACGGCTACGTTGTTAAACCATTTACAGCGGCTACCCTGGATGAGAAGTTATCTAAAATATTCGAGAAACTTGAAAAAGCCGGGGCTTAAACATGAACAGCGAACTTTTACAGTCACAAGCTGCGCCAACAGATGTTGTGTCAGGTTTAAATGCCAATGACGAAATGCTTAACCGCATTGGTCATGTCACGAGAGCATTGCATGATAGCTTGAGTGGATTAGGCCTAGATCAAATATTAGAGCAAGTTGCGCAAGACATTCCCGATGCACGTGACCGCCTTAACTATGTAGCACGCATGACAGAGCAAGCTGCTGAACGCGTACTCAATGCGACTGATGAAGCGATTCCGTTGCAAACTAAATTAGCCGCTGATGCAGTGGCACTGGAAGAGCGCTGGAAAGAAGCCTTAGGCAACGCAGCGTTGAAGAGTGAATATGATCAGGTCGCAGAAGAAACGCTTGAGTTTTTAACGATGACCAGCAAACATACAGCTGAAACTAAAGCTTTATTGATGGATATCATGATGGCTCAGGACTTTCAGGATTTGACTGGGCAGGTGATTAAAAAAATCACTACTCTTGCACAAAACTTAGAAAAGCAATTAGTACAGGTGCTGATCGATTTCTCGCCAGCGACTACACCTAAAAAAGAGGTTGAGGTTAGTGCTGCCTTGATGAACGGACCGCAGATAGACCCTAGTGCTGTGGATGTGGTCGCTAGTCAGGAGCAAGTGGATGACTTGCTGGATAGTTTAGGGTTTTAATCGCTCTTTACAGGCTGGTTATTTTATTACACTGAGGTTTATTACATCAAGTACGCCAAACTAGCAGCTTAAATCAATCAAGCAGCAATGCGCTGTTAAAATACAGTGCGTTGCACTTGAATGACAATTTTAATGATAGCCATAAGTTACAATCGGGCCTAATTGCTGTAACTCTTCATCGTTGTACAAGCGACCACGTGTAATAAATGCCAGTCCGGTTCCGCAGTCTAATGAAAAAGAGCCACTAGAGCCTGGCAGCGCGTCTAGAATGGTGTGGGTATTTTCTGAGAACTGAAAATGGTTATGCCCCATATAGAAAACTGCGCCTTCAATTTCACCTACTATTACATCTGACGGACTAGGTTTAAATTCATTGGCAGGTAGACATAGCGGCACGCTGCCTTCGCAACATCCGCCAGATTGAAAGAATACAATGGCACCATATTGTGCCGTGAGTTTGTGAATTAGCATTATGGCAGCAGGGGTCGCAGATAAGCGTTCAGTCATCACAAACCTCCTAAAATACTGACGTAAAATGCAGTGCAAAAAAAAGAGGCGGTAAACCGCCTCTTGATTTCAGGCTTCTTTAAATCTTAATTCAAGAAATCTTAATTCAAGATTACTAGAAAGCACTATTAAAAAAATCCTAATTTAGAAAAAGCCTAGCTTTTTAGGGCTGTAACTTACTAAAAGATTCTTAGTTTGTTGATAATGATCTAACATCATTTTGTGTGTTTCGCGGCCAATGCCAGATTCTTTATAGCCACCAAATGCTGCATGTGCAGGGTAGGCATGGTAACAGTTAGTCCATACACGGCCAGCCTTAATACCACGACCCATACGGTATGCACGGCTACCATCACGCGTCCAAACGCCGGAACCAAGACCAAATACCGTGTCATTGGCAATAGCAAGCGCATCAGCTTCATCTTTAAAGGTTGTTACAGCAAGCACTGGGCCAAAAATCTCTTCTTGGAACACGCGCATTTTGTTATTACCTTTAAGCAATGTCGGTTGAATGTAGTAACCTTCAGCAAATACACCGCCTAATACGTTGCGTTCGCCACCAATAAGCACTTTAGCACCTTCTTGTTTACCAATATCCATGTAAGACATGATCTTATTGAGCTGGTCTTGAGAGGCTTGTGCACCAAGCATGGTGTTTGGGTCTAAGGGGTTGCCTTGCACAATGGCAGCAACACGCGGTAAAACGCGTTCCATAAATTTGTCATAAACAGATTCTTGAATCAAAGCGCGCGATGGGCTAGTACAAACTTCACCTTGGTTGAAAGCAAATAATACAAGACCTTCAACGGCTTTATCAAAAAAGTCATCATCAGCATCAGCAATATCTTCAAAGAACACGTTAGGTGATTTTCCGCCTAGTTCTAAAGTGGCTGGAATCAAGTTTGAAGCTGCTGCTTGTGCAATTACACGGCCGGTTGCGGTAGAGCCGGTAAATGCAATTTTGCCAATACGACGGCTGTTTGCAAGCGGTGCACCTACTTCACGACCATAGCCATTAACAATGTTAATCACACCTGGAGGTAAAATGTCTGCAATCAATTCCATCAAAATCAAAATGCTTATTGGTGTGAATTCTGCGGGTTTCATTACCACACAGTTACCAGCAACAACCGCTGGTGCCAGCTTCCAAGCGGCCATTAAAATTGGGAAGTTCCAAGGAATGATTTGACCGATAACACCAATTGGCTCATGGAAATGATAAGCAACCATGGTTTCGTCAATTTCACTCAAACTACCTTCTTGAGCGCGCATACAGCCGGCAAAATATCGGAAGTGGTCAATTGCTAATGGAATATCTGCATTCATTGTTTCGCGAATAGGTTTGCCGTTATCAATCGTTTCTGCGGTTGCTAACAACTCTAGATTTGCTTCTAGGCGATCTGCAATCTTAAGTAGTAAATTAGCACGCTCGCCAGGTGCTGTGCGCCCCCATTTGTCTGCTGCGGCATGCGCGGCGTCTAATGCAAGTTCAACATCTTCAGCGCTAGAGCGGGCAGCTTGTGTGTATGGTTTGCCAGTAATAGGTGTAATAACATCAAAGTACTCGCCCTTTACAGGAGCAACCCATTTACCACCAATGAAATTATCGTATTTGGCTTTGTAAGGTATTTTTACGCCAAGGCCTCTTAGTAGATCTAAACTCATGCTGACTCCTCTAGTTTTGCTATTAATAATGTAGTGTTTCTATCTGTAGAACCGCATTACTTCGTTACCGTTTTGTTGTGTCTGAAAGCCAACTTAAATCGCCCAAACCCCTTATTAATAAAAGGGTTATCGTAGCTAAGCCCGAACTAAACAATAACCCTTAGGCGCTAGCAAATCAAGCATAAATTTAAGTGATTTATATTATTTAGTGATGACTTATCTGTTTTATATATATTAGCTTTTTAACTGATGGATGATATTGATTGCAATCTCATAATTAATATTAAGATGAAGCTAACGCAATCATGATGCACTTTACTTTTGCACATAAAATTTATAGGGTGGGGATCATTAAAAATATGATTTTGCTTACCTTAGTGAAAAATCATCTAAATGCTAAATTTGTAGAGACTACAAAAACACGTCATCTTGCGCTATAGTGTGTCGCTAACGATTAAAAAAAATAATTACGCATAAAATATGTTTGAAAATTCATCCTCATCATCAATACTAACACGCGAGTTTTGGGGCAGGTTTTCCAATCCGACGCCTGCAACACTAGGTAAATCTATTTTATCTATACTAGTGTTGGCCGAGACCTTGGTTTGTATTTTCTGGATATTTACGCTATCCAGTTTAGGTGACGGTTATGCAGTAGTTGCGGCGGTGCCATATTTCTACCTAGTTATTTCTTATGTCAGCCTTTTCTTGTTTTATCGCTATAAGCGTTTTGAATACTTCACCTTCACCCAGTTGGTGATGTTGTTGGTTATGCCATTTTTTATGCAATGGATGATTGGTGGTTTTGCCGCCTCTAGCGGCGTAGCTATTTGGGCGATTTTGTCTCCAGTAGGAGCGTTGATGATACTGGGTACCCGTCAATCAACGCCATGGTTCTTGCTTTTTATTGGCTTGGCTTTTATTTCATGGAAGCTTAATCATTACTTTGCGGGCAATGCAATGCCCATTCCAATTAGCGTAAAAGATGCATTTTTCTTGATGAACATTACGGGAACCGCTTCGATATTGTATGGCGTATTACGCTACTTTCAGGCACAAAAAGAACGTGTGATGATCTCCTTAGAGTTGGAGCAAGCAAGATCTGATAAGTTATTACTCAATATTTTGCCAGCAGCGATTGCTGAGCGTCTTAAAGCCAATGACATCCGAATTGCAGATCATTATGAATCGGTCACGGTGATGTTTGCTGACTTAGTCAGTTTCACGCAAATGTCTGAAAAAATGCCACCGCTGCAATTGATTGATTTGCTATCACAGGTATTTTTAAGATTTGACCAGTTAGCAGAAAAGTATCATGTTGAAAAAATCAAGACGATTGGTGATGCCTATATGGTGATTTCTGGCGCACCAGTTGTTTGCGCGGATCATGCTCATAGAATTGCGGCAATGGCGATCGAAATGCAGTCGGCTTTAAATGATGTTGCAATTAAAACTGGCGTAGATTTACATATGCGTATCGGCATCAATACTGGGCCTGTGGTTGCAGGAGTGATTGGTAGTAGTAAGTTTAGTTATGATTTATGGGGTGATACCGTCAATATGGCTAGCCGCATGGAAAATACCTGTATGACTGATGCTATTCAGGTAACACAAGCCACACAAAGTCTTCTTCAAAGTGACTATGCCTTTTCAGCGCGTGCAGGTGTGGATGTAAAAGGCAAAGGTATTGTGGATACGTTTATCTTGCTAGGACATAAAGAGAATACTTAAGTCCGTGAGCGCTTTAATTAAGCCTAATTATTGAGCAGTGACCTAGGCTAATTATTACAATAATGGGCTATGACGGTAAAGCCATAACCCAAAATGATATTAAAAAAGCTGATTATTTAACAGTCTTGGCAAAGGCTGCTAATACTAAAACAATGACGACACACAAGCCAACGAACGTGAAAATTCCCTGCCACCCTAGAAAATACATAACATTCTCCTAATTATTATAGCTAAACTCAATTAACCAGAAATTGCAGCCCTACAAACTACGCGGTTCGAATAATGTATGGCAAGCGAGTAGGTAGCAAGCAATACACATGATAATATTTTGCTGGCTAAGCAAGAGCTTTGATTTAAATCAAAAGATATTCCTATTGCCTGTGTTTGGGGAGGGTTGGGGTGGTGATTAGTTTTAAGTGTTGTTTGACTGTTGGACAGATTTTTAGGGAATGATGATGACTGCCAGCTTTAATAAAGATATATTTGAGCAGTCATCACCTTAATCCAGAGTATTTTATTTAGTGCATTTTCATTCTAGGTAACACACTGGCTGCCAGTTTGGCGTTGGTTTTAAGCAAGCTAAGCTCATCGCTCAGTATGTTTGCAGATTCATTCAACAATATGTCTTTGTTATTTTTTCTTACTTTTTCCATGGCCAAATCGCTGTCAAGATTACGCTCATTTGACTGCAAGCCATCATCTTGCAGGGCAGCACTCCTGGATGCGTTGGTGGATTGGTTGGATTTTATGTCAGCATCGCTGTTTTTTTCACGAGAGGATAAACGTGCTTCTTGTACTTCTCGTTCTTTACGTCGCTCAGCCTCGTTGAGCGAAATCAGGTTGTTCTTACGCTGGGTATTGAAGTCGGCAATATCTTGCATTAGGTACTGAAAGTCTTTGTCTTTATTGATACGGGCATCATGACTCACCGTCAGTAATGGTACTAAAGTTTTTAAGTCGCCAGCGGGAACAAAATCGACCGCCTTGATTTGCGACCAAGGTAGCGCGTTGTCGAAGCTTGACTCGCCAAAACTTTCAGAATCCGTGGCTGAAGGCAAGCTAATATCTGGCATCACGCCGCGCAATTGCGTAGTACCGCCATTTATGCGGAAAAACTGGGCAATCGTCATTTTAATCTCACCAAATTTTGGTTGATCGTTTTTAACCAGCTGATCTAGATCGACTACAGATTGCACAGTGCCTTTGCCGAAACTTTGTTCACCAATGATAATGCCTCGGCCATAGTCTTGTATCGCAGCCGCAAAAATCTCCGAGGCGGATGCTGAACCCCGATTGATGAGTATACCTAGCGGCCCTTTCCAAGTTGCACCTGTATTAGTATCGCTATCTACTTTGATGCTACCTTTAATGTCGCGTTCTTGTACAACCGGACCTTTATCTATGAATAAGCCCGTCAGTTCGATAGCCTCATCTAATGAACCTCCACCATTGTCACGTAGATCGACCAGCACACTATCAACTTTGGCTTTTTTGAGCTCCTCTAACAGGCATGAGACGTCACGGGTGGCGCTTTTAAAATTCTTATCGCCTTTTTGGCGTGCGCCGAAGTCCTGATAGAACACCGGTAAAGTAATTACACCAATCTGACGGGTGTCCCTGCCATCTTTTACTTCAATAATCGATTTTTTTGCAGCCTGTTGTTCTAAGCTGATTTTTTTGCGAGTGAGTGTAATTAGTTTATGTTTACCGTCAGGACCTGCCTCTGCAGGTAAAATATCCAACACTACGGCAGAGTTCTCGGCACCTCGTATCAATGCAACCGTATCATCAAGCCGCCAGCCCATTACGTCTGTAGTGGGTTTGTTTTCACTTTGACCAACACCGACAATGCGATCGCCGACTTTAAGTTTAGCCGAAAGTGCAGCCGGGCCGCCGGTCACCAGTTCTCTGATCGTCGTGTATTCATCTTTGTCTTGCAGCACAGCGCCAATCCCAACAAGCGATAGCTTCATTGAAATGTCAAAATCTTCTGATGCACGTATGCCAAAGTAATTAGTGTGCGGATCTACGGTCATCGTATAAGCATTCATAAAGCTTTGAAAAACATCGTCGTTCTTGATTTTAGCGACGCTAGATAAAGAGTTTTCGTAACGTTTATCCAGGATGCTTACGATACTTTTATCATCTTTTCCTGCCATTTTAAGGCGTAGCCAGTCGCTTTTAACGCGCTTACGCCAAAGGTCATTAATCTCATCTTGAGATTGTGCCCAAGCCGATTTTTCACGCGTGTATTGGTAGCTTTCTACTTTGTCGAAACTAAAGCCTTTTTTAAGCAATGAACGTGCATAGGCGGTACGTTCTGCAATACGTTGTTGATATACGTTGAAAATGGCAAAAGGAATAGTCAGGTCTTCCTTAAGAATGGCATCATCGAGCCTGGTTCTTGCTTCGGCAAATTGGTTGATATCAGCCTGCAAGAAAAATATGCGTTGATTATCTAAAGACTTCAGGTAGTTATCAAATATTTTCGAAGAGCTTGCGTCATCAAGTTTTACAGGTTTGTAGTGATAACGTGTTAATACTTCCGCCGTTAAATGCGCAGCTTGTGATTGCTCTTGTAATGGCTTGAGGAGAGGTAGCTCAAGTGATTGAGCTGTTTGCGTTATAAAGGCAAGTAATAGCCATAATAGTTTAATTTTCATGCACATTCCAAGTTGCATCATAGTTTGATGACGCATTTTAAAAAATCAAATAATACGACCGTTTAATTATAAAACAGTTCTACGCTATATTATAGAAGGGCACATTTTAAGACTGGAAAAATTTTATTTATTATCTCAAACAATCTATCACCAAGTCTTGAAAAATAATAAATCATTGACTTTTCAATCCCTTCCTGAAGCAAGAAACAGTCTCCACAATATCTGTGGATAAGTCTGTGATTACTTGTGTATTGAAACTGTAACGTACCATTCTATAAGGCTTTTTTAAAAAAGCTTAAACTTTAATCTTTCATATAAGCCATTTACAATCAATAGGTTATGACATTTCTATTGATTTTTAAGGATTATTACAACATTTAATGTAATACATTAAATATATGTGCATAAGTCAAGCTATTTTGTCAGATTTTTTAGCTTTGACGCCCCTTAAAACACTTGACATTTATATGCTCCGTAGATGATTCTGTGCTGTGGAATTATGATTAAATACTTAAGGTTTTTTCTTTAACGAATTTTTTCAGAGTGTAGTTTATAGTCGAGAATTGAATGTTGATGCGGTAATGTTAAGTGTAATGTAGTAAAAGACAATCTTTGTGGTAAACATAATGCTGACCTGATAGTTAGACCCTATATAGTAATGACAATGACTGTACGAAGCCTTTGCTTAAAATAAATAAGAGTACCGTTTGTTTGAAGATTTTCGAAATTAAGTACAAACTAAGCGAATACATCCTGTTTTCATTTTGTATTGCTTAATTCTGTCCAAGTTGAAGGTATTTATGATGTCAAAGGAGACAGTTCATGAAAAAACCATACTATATAGATTTCCCTCAGGAGCATTTAGAAGGTCAAATGCATAAATATCAATGTGTTTACTGTAAAGTTGAAACAACGGCTATCAATGGTAAATTAGAGGGACATCTTGCATCCTGTGACTATAGAAAAAGGTTGGAAAATGTTGGATACGAGGCTGAGACAACAAAGGCTTCAGATATACCGTTGTTATCTTCCGATACTGATGATTTTGATTGATGAGCTAGTTTTTAACTTTATGGCTAGTTTTAACTATATGGATAAGTGGATTTTTGCATATAGGGCTTTGCGCTAATATGCACTATTATAGATGATGCCAATATAATTGCGCCTCGCAGGGCATTTATACTTTTCTTGTGTCCATTTTGTGGCGGTCAGGTGGTAGTAAGTTTTGTAATGGAATTGACTTACACTTTCTCAAACGAGATCAAAGTACCAAAGTATTGGTTCCGTAAACCATCTAATTAGAAACAATCTTCCAAATGTAAATTACTACATTTACATGGAGCTTTGTGGTGGGGTGCACTATTGAACTAGAGTACTAATTTTGGCATGCCGTGAAACTAATGGCGCATTAGTTTGTTAATACCTACGTCAAAACAAACAAGAACTATATTGTTGATGTTGAGCCAATTTATGACGCCTGAAATAGACTTAACATGCGCTTCGTACTGATACAAAAACATAGAACAAGATGCAATATATCTAGCTCATACTAGACCTCCTAGAAAATGCCGATCACAGTTTGTTAGGCACAATATGTAGATAATTAAGTCGTAACAATCGCTAAATTTTATACCAAAAAGTTATATGCATATAAATTACTATTATTAAGTTATATGTAAATAATAGAATATTGGCATACGTGACAGCAGCGCTTTCGCTTGTATTGTGGTTTGGTGTTGCGTTTGCAGGACGCGCGATAGGTTTCGTATAAATTTTGCATAAAGTGTTTGAAAAACAATCATAAAATCAAGGAAACTCTAAATGAATAGAAAAATTAATAGTAAAGCGATACTGATATGTACTGCACTTTATGCAGCAAGTCTGGTCGGAGCAAATCTTGTCTATGCCGCAGAGACTGCTGCTACTCCAGCCACTCCAGCACCAGTGCAAGAAAGCAAAGCTAAAGAGCCAGTTAAACCTTTGAGTTTCTTTGTGACGAGTGAAGGTGTTGGTAAGGGTGCGGACCTTGGTGGCTTAGCGGGTGCTGATGCATATTGTCAGAAATTGGCAACATCTGTGGGTGCTGGTGGTAAAACTTGGCATGCGTATTTAAGTACTCAAGCTAGTGATGCACAAGTAGCAGTCAACGCACGCGACAGAATTGGTAAAGGGCCTTGGTATAACGTAAAAGGTGCCGCTGTAGCTAAGGATGTTGCAAATCTTCATGGCGATACGCTGGACGCTGCAAGGCTGGGCAATAATCTGAGCCGAACTACCGCGCTGACGGAAAAGGGCGAAGCTATCAAAGGTGCTGGCGATAAACCAAATCAGCACGACATTCTCACCGGTTCACAGCCTGATGGGACCGCTTTCGCAGACGGTGTTGATCACACTTGCAAGAATTTCACCAGTAGCGCAAAAGAAGGTTCGGTGCAGGTCGGACATTTTGATCGTACCGGTGGTGGCAATACTTCATGGAACTCTGCACACGGAAGTAAAGGTTGTGCACAGGAACGTCTGGTAAGTACTGGTGGCGCAGGCTTGCTGTATTGCTTTGCAATCGATTGATTGTTGACTCATTGCAAATTAATTATAGATCACGAAACTTAGTCATTAAATCTCGTCACTAAGTCTCGTCATTAGGTCTAGTCATTAAATTTAGGACATAGTATGAACAGAAAAGTATTAGCCTCAGCTCTTGCCGTTGTATTTTTAGGGCTTGCGGCATGCTCTCATGAAACTGAAGCACCAAAATCAGCATCACCATTCAAGCCTGCGGCATCACTGCAGGAGTTGATGGTTTCTGTAATTGACCCCAATGTGGATCCTATTTGGAATGCGGTTTCTACTGTCAGCACTAAAGAAGGTACGGAAGAAAAACAGCCACAGTCAGCTGATGAGTGGAAGGCGCTCAGGAATCACGCTATCACGCTCATTGAAGTGAGTAACCTGTTGGTCATTGAGGGGCGACCTGTTGCCGCAGCAGGAGTCAACACTTCAACACATGCTGTTGAACTTAGTCCGCAAGAGGTTCAGAAGTTGATAGAGGCCCATCGTGGTGACTTCATCAAACATGCACATGCGCTTCAAGACGGGGCAAAATTGATGCTGGCCGCCATTGATGCAAAAAATCCCGAGGAATTAGCAAGGGTGGGCGGAATTGTTGATCGTGCTTGCGAACAGTGTCATTCCCAGTTCTGGTACCCTAATGACAAGCGTCCTACTGCCTCGCTTGACCTTGGGCTGCAATCAGGCAGCAATCTTTACTTGAAAATCCGTACCGCAACCTAAGTACTGATTTAGCCTTGACTTGCCTATCTAGTAGATTGCTAGATAGGCAACTCTTAATTCAATTATTCGTATTAAAAACTACGCTTCAAACAACCCCATTCTTATTCCTTTTTGTAATCAGCACTCTTTTTTTAGTAGTTAGAGTGGTGTATATTGCAAACATGTTGAAAAATTAAGGCCTTAAACGGCATATATTTAGTACCCAATAATCTCGTAGTTAGCTTGAGCTGACCGGACAACCGGAAGCCAGCGTGTCGAAAGACCGCTGGCTTTTTGCGTTTTTAATCCGAGAGATTTAGTAAATAAAGAGAGATTTAGTAAATAAGTTGTGAAATTATTTTGAGTATTACGTCAGCTAAAAAATTGAAAATGATGAAGATTGATAAACACAAGCAGAATGTCAGTAATGATGAGTCTGTTGCCAGTGGCGGTTTAGGCATCAGCCAAGTGGTGATGCAGTTGCGTGATTTACGGCTGACTTCACTGGAGAACAGGAAGCGTCGCGATAAGCCGCCAAAGCTCCCATCCCGCAAGTCTTTGCAGACGGTGATTGAAGGCTTGGCTGCGGCTTTGTTTCCTAATCGCTTAGGTTTACCTGATTTAAAAGAAGAGGGTGTCGACTATTTTGTTGGCCATACGCTAGATGTAGCTTTGCGAGAATTATTTGCCCAAGTTAAGTTAGAACTTAACTTTGCAGCCGACACGCGCAGTCAGTTAGAACAAAGTCAATCATCCAGCGACATTTTAAAAACGCCTATAGAAATAGTGCGTGAATTTGCAAAACAGCTGCCTGTTGTGCGCGTGTTACTCGATACCGACATCAAAGCAGCCTATGAGGGTGACCCCGCAGCCAGAAGCATCGATGAAGTATTGGTCTGTTACCCAGGCATATTGGCGACTATTCACTATCGCTTAGCCCATGTGTTGCATGGTTTAGGTTTGCCACTCATTGCCCGCATGATTTCTGAAATTGCACATTCTGCAACAGGTATTGATATTCACCCCGGTGCAACAATCAATGAAAGCTTTTTTATCGACCACGGAACAGGTGTGGTGATTGGCGAGACTGCCATCATAGGTAGGCATGTTCGAATTTACCAAGCGGTAACACTGGGCGCTAAACGTTTCCCAATCGATGAAGACGGTAACCTGATCAAAGGCAATGCGCGTCATCCTATTGTTGAAGATGACGTGGTTATCTATGCCGGCGCGACGATACTTGGGCGCATCACCATTGGCCGTGGCTCTGCCATAGGCGGTAATGTATGGCTCACGCGCAGCGTGCCTGAAGGCAGCAATATCACGCAGGCACAGATGTTAGCTGCGCCATTGGATGCGGTCACTCACCCTGTTGCTACACAAAAGTTATCTAACGAATTACCTCAGCCTCATTAACCCAGATTTTAACAAAGTTTTTATTAGGAGATTTACATGACAGATCAACATAATCAAACTGCATTGAGCGACGTCGCCGCACGTACGCTGTCCAATGCCACTAAAACGGTACCGATGCTGAGCACTATTACGCCGCGTTGGTTAGTGCATCTTATGCAATGGGTACCTGTAGAAGCTGGTATTTATCGCGTGAATAAAGCAAAAGACCCAAGCGCGATTGAAGTAGATTGCTCAGCTAAAGATGAACGTGCTTTGCCAGCCACCTTTGTGGATTATGAAGAATGGGGCCGTGAATATGTGCTAAATGCAGTGAACACGGTGGTGGATGTACATACCCGTGTTTCTGATCTTTACAGCAGCCCGCATAACCAAATCAAAGAACAATTGCGCTTGACTATTGAAACCGTTAAAGAGCGTCAAGAAAGCGAACTTATCAACAATAAAGAATACGGCTTGCTACATAACATTGCTAAGTCACAAAAAGTTAAATCACGCACAGGCGCACCAACTCCAGATGATCTTGACGAGCTTTTAACCAAAGTATGGAAAGAGCCAGCGTTCTTCTTGGCGCATCCGCAGGCTATCGCAGCATTTGGCCGCGAGTGCACACGCCGTGGTGTGCCACCACCAACCGTAGCGCTGTTCGGCTCACAATTCATCACATGGCGCGGTGTGCCGATTATTCCTTGCGATAAACTAAAAGTGGCAGGCGGAAAAACAAATATTCTATTGTTACGCACAGGCGAAAGCCGTCAAGGTGTTGTGGGCTTGTATCAACCGAATTTACCCGGTCAACAAAGCATGGGCTTATCTGTACGCTTTATGGGCATTAACCATAAGGCCATTGCCTCTTACTTGGTATCACTATATTGCTCACTCGCCGTGTTGACCGACGACGCGATTGCCGTGTTGGAAAACGTTGATGTAGGCAACTACTATGAGTACAAATAACACGTTTACATCAAAGCCTTCATCAGCGCTAGGTGACTTGTCATCCTTTGAGCCAGAAGCCATTCTAGCCGCTATACCGGGTGAGCATCCACGCATGGTGTCAGCACTGGCGCTTGGCCGCGAGGCAAGTGAAACCGGGCATTTCGATGTGGCAGAACTGAGCCGCATTGTGAATGAACTCTATGCGGAAGGATTTCCTGCGGGCTCACCATTGGCAAAACAGCCAGAGGTGCCGAACACGGCATCGTTATCGCATATCGCCGTAGACTCAGTGCTGCCAAACACAACGCCGCCAAAAGGCGCTACGCAAGCACCTGCGCTATCGTCGTTATCAGCAATGCCGAGTGTTGCTTCTGTTAAGCCTAACTATGCTAATTTAGAAGCACTCTATTTGCAATATAGCCAGTCTTTAATTGGTGGGCTTGATGTTGCGCAGTTGTTGGGTGGTGTGGAGAACCCATATGAGAGCGAGCTTAAAAACTTGCTAGGCAATACCATTAGCCACCAATCTGGTATCAGCAGTGCGGGCACTGGTTCTGCCAAGCCAGCATCAAGCGGATATTACTTTCTACAAGACTCGTCATCTGATTTCGTGTCTTCTGATTTAAGAACCTCGCCGTTTAACCAATCAACATCTTTACCAACAGCAGCACATCCACCATTTGATGCTAACTTGGTGCGCAAGGATTTTCCTATCTTGCGCGAGTTAGTGAACGGTCGTCCACTCATCTGGTTTGATAATGCAGCCACTACACAAAAACCACAGGCAGTGATTGATAGAATTTCATATTTTTATCAGCATGAAAACTCCAACATTCACCGTGCAGCACATGAACTGGCGGCTCGTGCAACAGATGCTTATGAAGAGGCTAGGGAAACGGTACGCCGTTTTATCAATGCACCTTCAGTAGATAACATTGTATTTGTGCGCGGCACCACAGAAGCCATTAACTTGGTGGCTAAATCATGGGGGAAAAAGAATCTGGCAGAAGGTGATGAAATCGTCATTTCGCACTTAGAGCATCACGCCAACATTGTGCCTTGGCAGCAACTATGCCAAGAAACAGGCGCCAAGCTTAAAGTAGCACCAGTGGATGATAGCGGCCAAGTATTACTGGCTGAGTATCAAAAACTGCTGACTTCACGGGTGAAATTAGTATCGTTTACGCAAGTTTCCAATGCGCTTGGCACGGTCACCCCTGCTAAGGAGATGATACAAATGGCACATCGTGCAGGAGCTAAAGTGCTACTTGATGGTGCGCAATCTGTGTCGCATATGCGCTCTGACGTACAAGCCTTAGACCCAGATTTTTTTGTGTTCTCTGGTCATAAGGTATTTGGGCCAACAGGCATAGGTGCGTTATACGGCAAAGCTGAAGTGTTAAACGATATGCCGGCGTGGCAAGGCGGCGGCAATATGATTCAAGATGTGACGTTTGACAAAACCGTCTATCATCAAGCGCCGGCAAAGTTTGAAGCTGGTACAGGCAACATTGCCGATGCCGTAGGTTTAGGTGCGGCGCTAGAGTATGTGGAGCGCATAGGCATTGATAACATTGCGCGCTATGAGCACGAGCTATTGATGTACGCAACAGCGGCCATGCAAAAAGTACCGGGCTTGCATTTGATTGGAACAGCCGTTGATAAAGCCAGCGTATTGTCATTCACGCTAGATGGTTTTAAAAGTGAAGAAGTCGGTGCAGCACTGAATCAAGAAGGTATTGCGGTGCGATCTGGGCATCATTGTGCGCAACCAATTTTGCGCCGCTTTGGTTTGGAAACCACCGTTCGGCCTTCAATAGCTTTTTACAACACACCTGCAGAAATTGATGTGATGGTTAATGCATTGTTACGATTAAGCTCGAATAAAGTTCCTAGTAGTATTCAATAGTAACGACAAAATGGTAGCTTTTATGTATTAGTGAAGAGTTATGGTATGAATATCCGGCAGACGGTTCTTTTAAGTACAGTCTGCCGGAGTGATGCTGGAAATAAACATGGTTTCAATCTTCTGTTTTTCGTGACTATTATCTGCACCATCAATCCACTTTGCGTACACGTTTAATAACATTCGCATATTTGCATGTCTCATCATCTTGGCGACCCACATAGGGTTAGCACCTGCCATTAGGTTCATGGTGGCGTAGGTGTGCCTAGTGTGATATTGGGTTCTATAACGCAGTCCTAAAGCTTTGATGGTAGGCGTCCAAAATACACCTAGTTGATAGCTACTATTGTTCCAATTCGATGTTTAAAGTGACAGATATTTAAATATTTAGGGTCTTCGTAAAGTTTTGTGTATTAGAAGGTTGAAGAAGATTTTAGATAAATTTCAAATATGTTTAATTGCTGTATTTTGATGTGTTCTATTAGCTTGGCTATTGAGTTTTAGTTCTCTATAGCAGACCATCATGATTGACATTTTCGGCCAATAGCCGTCTCTTGCCAATTGGTTGTATTCGGCAACTAAGCGAGACTTTTGAAACATTCGCAAAAATTATACGCGTGGCTGTAGAAATCCCCATTGCATCCATTCAGTAATAACGTTTGCCTTGTTACAACTAATCCAAAGCAAAAATCAATCTTATTCCTAATCAATAAGCATTTTACTATCCAACTTTAGCTACGAACATCATGTAGGCATCTATGCAATAGTTAGTACGTAAAGAGAGGCTTCCATAATAGTCTTCTTGCTGGGTTATTGATGTTGTTTCAGTTATCTGACTAGCAAATGCAGTGATCATGACTAATAAAATAGTAGATGCGGTCATCAACCCTATTGATTTTTTGAATTTCATACGTTATCTCCCTTGGGATTGAAATTCTATTGGTGTGTGATCAATTTTAAAAAAGATAATTACTGCAATGTAATCCACTAATAATCATAAGAAGTAATGCTTTAACTACCACTGTTCTTCAACAACAAGAATAAGTGGTACGCAAGTGAAATAAGCTTGTATACATATGAAAAATACTCCGTTTGAAAAAAATATCGCCACACATAAGATTGATGAAAGTCTTGCCATGTTTAGATTGTAGGGCTGTAATAAAAAATTACATAACCGCAATGAAACCGCATATGGCTTCAATTAGAAATGTCTAGGAAAAGGATTAAACAATCAAATGAAACAAAAAAAATTATTTACGCTTACTGCATTGTCCATGACGGTTTCGCTTGTTGGTAATGCTTTTGCAGAACAACAAGCCTATCAAGGGACGGTAGGTAGAACGTTAGCCGAATCTAAAGAGTGGTGGCCTGAACCAGTAAAAGCCCCCGCAGGTTCACCTAATGTGGTTTGGATATTACTTGATGATGTAGGCTTTGGTGCTACAAGTACGTTTGGTGGAGAAATCAATACACCTACGCTAGATCAATTGGCGAAAAATGGCTTGCGCTACACAAACTTTCATACGACCGCTATCAGTGCACCGACACGCTCTGCATTACTCACAGGAAGAAATAGTGGAACAGTACATGTATCAGGATTCTCACACACAGTCTTATCAGCAGGCTTCCCTGGTTGGGATGGTCGCGTACCATCAAAAGATGGCACTGTAGCTGAAGTACTGCGTGATAACGGATACAATACTTTTGCAGTAGGTAAATATGGTGTAACGCCAGATGAAGATGCAACAGATGCAGGCCCTTTCAATTTATGGCCTACAGGTAAAGGCTTCGATCACTTCTTTGGCTTTCTTGGCTCACAAACTGACCAGTACAAACCAGACCTAGTCGAAGACCAGGTACACGTAAAACCTGATGGTAGACATCTGAGCGAGCAAATCACGGATAAAGCGATTAGTTATATGTTGACGCGCGTTTAAAAATGACCACCTGTGCGCGTTGAATTTTGACCAGGCGTTTAATAGGTGTAGATTACTACACCACTGTGGATAAGTCGACCAAACTGACTAAGTCTTAAGCTCCTTTTTTA
>Ga0209913_1000641_pt1 | contig 27069 bp, 24 predicted proteins | sample PersoiDNA2013203_FD_185805 | JGI IMG/M metagenome (GOLD analysis project Ga0209913, IMG submission 185805) | Permafrost soil microbial communities from the Arctic, to analyse light accelerated degradation of dissolved organic matter (DOM) -... | ecosystem: Environmental > Terrestrial > Soil >... | reverse complement strand
GTCCGCACGGGCAGCGGCGATATCGAGGTCAGACTGACATAGTTCTCCTTCCGAAAAGGCATCACGCACCCCCGGTCATCGCAGCCGGGGGTGCGCAGTTTTGAAGAAGGTGTAACAGTCTTGGGACCGTCCCGAAGTGTAACATTCTCATGAGTTGGCATGGTGCAACGTCATCACCTTCATCCATGATGTTCTCAGGTATACTGTCATTACCCTGAACGATGGAGGAACCAATGTTGGCCGATGGCAACTATCTAAGTGTATGTGCGTATGATTGTCCCGACTCGTGCGGCATGGCCGCAACCTGCAGTGAGGGGCGACTCGTCGAGCTGGAAGGACGGAAGGACAACCCATACACACGTGGCTTCATCTGTCACAAAGGGCGCCGCTGGGTCCGTGATCTGCGTGGCCAGGACCGTCTGACGTCGCCTCTGGTACGGCGGAACGGCAAGTTCGTTGCTATCGGCTGGAACGAGGCCCTGGACATGACGGCACAGGCGATCCGGTCAGCCACTCTGCGTCACGGTCACCAGTCCTTCCTCTTCTACGAGGGTTCCGGTAACCTGCTCATGGGCAACAAGGTCCAGCGCCTGCTTCCCCTGATGCTGGGCGGAGGCACAATGGCTACCGGGTCGCTGTGCGGCTCCGAGGGCAAGGTCGGCCTGGCTCGCAGCTATGGCACGGTCGGCCGCGACCAGCCGCTCGCAGCGCTGGAGAGTAAGTCCATCCTGCTGTGGGGTCGCAACCCGGCCGAGAACAGCGTGCACTTCCTCGCCATTCTGCATGACGCCCGCCGAGCGGGTGCCCGCCTGGGGACCATCGACGTCCGCGCCACGCCCACGACGGCCATCAGTGACTCCGCGTGGGTCGTGCGTCCAGGATCGGACCTGACGCTCGCCCTGTACCTGTGCCACGAAGCCATCCTCCTCCATGGTGAACCGCAGGCGGAACATGAGGGATACGACCCGTTCAAACAGGCGTGTCTGCTTGTGTCCGCCGAGGACGCACAGTTGGCCACCGGTCTCTCCGCCGCCGCCCTGCATGTGCTCGTTGGCTTCGTGATGGACCAGCCGCCCCTCAGCATCTGGACCGGCTACGGCCTGCAAAGGACGCGCTGGGGCGCCGACCTGGTCCACGCCATCGACACGCTTGGCTTCCTGCTGGGCAACCACAGCATCCCCGGCGGCGGCGTCTGGTTCGACCAGGGCGATGACAATTTGCTGCCGGACGACTTCGCGACCGTGCCTGGCACTCAGACCCGTTTCGTGCCGCGTCCCAGCCTGGGAGTGTCTCTGCTGGAAGCCGACCCACCCATCGAGGCGGCGATATTCGTGAGGGGCAACCCTGCGTCGCAGTGCCCGGACGCCGGCAAGGTGCTGAGCTTCCTGGAACAGTGTCCTTTCTCGGTCTGCCTGGACTGGCACATGAGCGTGACCGCACGTGCCTGCACGCTTGTCCTGCCGACGACCGTGTTCCTGGAACGCGGCGGCGACTACGTCATGAGCTACTTCCATGACTTGCTGCAAAAGACGAACAAGGCAGCGGAGCCGCCCGAGGGCGTCCGCGACGAGCTGGATATTGTCCGGGACGTCGCCTTGCGGCTTGGGCTGCCGGACCGGTTCACTACCGAGAGAGCGCGGCTGGCCGAAATCGAGAACGACCACCGGCTGACACCCGCTGGTCCCGGCATGTGGCGCCTCAAGGATGCACCGCGCATCAGTGGTACGTTTCACTTCCCCTCCGTCGTGCCCGAGGTCCCTGCCGAACCGGGCATGCTGCGCCTCATCACCGTGCACGTGCGCGACTATATCAACGGCATCGACCCAAACCAGGCACGGGCACGCACCCTGCCTCCCGTGGCATCGGTGTCGACACAGCTTGCGCACGAACGGTGCCTGACCGAGGGCCAGAAGGTGACCTTGCGCAATGCGCTGGGTTCGCTGGATGTGCGCATCCACTTGGACAAGAGCATTGCCGCTCAGACCGTCGTGCTGCCGCAAGGGGTGGAGGGCGTCAACCTGCTCATCGCTCCTGGACTCACGCCGGATGGCAACTCCTGCATCAACGACAGCTGGGTCCTGCTCGAGCCTGCGCAACAATGAAACGGCACGACAAGCCACAGCAGAATCCTGTAACCACCGCGCCGGCCACAGAGGGCGCCGTTCCCCACAAGGAACGGGCCGACCCTTCCCTGGAGGTCATCTCCTACGCCGTCGCTGCCCTGGCGAACGCCTACGGCGAAGCACGAGACAAGGCGAAGCTGTTGCCACGGCTGATAGCCGCCTCCGTCCGTGTCGCCGCCCTGGCAGACCGGGACGAAGCCGAAGAACAACTCACGCGCCTTGCACGGATGCAGAAGGAAGCCGCACGCCTTGCGGTCGAGCACCTGGAGCGCAAGAAGCAGCTCTCGTCCGCAGCCGTGGCCCTGGCCCAGTCCACCGACTGGAAGGACGCACGGTCGACACTGGACCGGCTGATGCACGAGTGGCGCCTGACAGGCTGGTCGGACGACGCAGCGACGGCTCCCTTCCGCAAGGCGTTCAACGACGCCGTGGCGACGTTCACACGAAGGCAGGAACAGTGGTTCGATGAACAGCGCATGCGCGGTGCCCCTATCCACGAGTATCGCGAGTACCTGTGCACGCGCGCCGAGCAGCTGCTGGACGAGATAGACGACACGATGTGGGCAGCTTCGAGCGAGCGCCTGAAGCAGCTGGCCCAACTGTGGAAGAAGACGGCGCGGCACGAGGAAGACACGGCGCTGTTGGCACGTTTTGCCGCCGCCGAGCGCGCCTTCGAAGCACATCGAGACGCATGGTACGACGCCAACCACGCGCGCAAGGAAAAGCTGCTGCACCGCATCGAGACCCTGGCGGATACCGCGAGCGGACTCGCATGGGAAGCAGCGCGGCGCGAAGTGGCAGACATCGAGGGGCACGACTGGCACGAAGCAGGGCAGTTGCCCCACGACCAGCATGAGATCATGGAACGTGAACTCCGGCGCGTCCTCGCCGCCTTCCATGTCCGTCAGGGCGAAGCGGAACACGAGGCCCTGAAGCAGAAGGAGAAGATCATCGCCCGCATCCTGGCGCTGAGCCGGCGTCCCCTGGACAACTGGAAGGCGACGCGTGCCGTCCTGCTGGAACTGCAACAGACGTATACGGATGTGGGTCCGGTCGCCGCGGCCAGCGAAGCCGACCTGCTGCAAGCATACCGCGCCGCCTGCCAGGCTGTGGTCAGCAAGCTGGGAACGCTCCGGGGCAACAGTACCGAGAAGCGCGGCGACGTCATCCGGCTCATCCGCGAGCTGACCGACAAGGCCGGCAAGGGTGTCTCATGGCGCGACGCCCGCGACAAGGTCCTGATTCTTCAGAAGCAGTACATGGGAGCCGGTCCCGTCGCGCACGCCGAGGGCGAAGCCCTGTGGCAGGAGTATCGGGCCGCCTGTGACCGCTTTTTCGAGCTCTACCGCTCGTGGACCGGCGACAACGTCGAGGTCAAGGAACAGCTGTGCGCCGAGGCGGAAGCACTGCTGGACGAACATGACCCATTCGAGGCCAAGGAGAAGGCCAAGAAGCTCCAGCAGCGGTGGAAGTTCTCGGGACCTGTCCCACCGGAAGAGAACGAGGCTTTGTGGTCACGCTTCAGCGAAGCCGTTGACAAGGTCTTCGAGCGGGCCCGCGCCGAGTGGGAGAACATCCACGGCACCTGACCACAATTGTGAATCCCATGGTGCCTGACACCAAGGGATTCACAATTGGTGAAGATCTGGTTCGTTACAGGCCGTACGCAGCGCGTGCCAGCAGAAACAGCGTCTTGGTGTAACTGGACATGCGGCCCAGCGGAGTACTGATCTCCTGGTCATACGTTGCCTGCACGGTGCCAGGATCAGCGACATGCACCGTACTTGCGTCGAACAGCCAGCTGTCCTTGCCATTGACACTGTCCCCGAAGAATGTGGTCTCCAGTGGCCACAGCTCGCGGACCACGGGCCTGCCCAGATAGGCGGCGTGGCGGCACAGCCAGCTTGGCGAGGTCGCTGTCGCAATGTCCAGCGGAAGGGCATTCTGCAACGCGGTCACAAATACCGGACTGCTGCGCGCAACCATCGCACCCTGATACTCCTCCAGGTTGTAATGATGGTTGGTCGCTGATCCCATGAGTGTGCCGAAGTTGCCAATGCCCTTGAAGATGAGGCCAACGGGCGCAGGAACACCGTGGTAGGGCTCAGTGGTGTCCTGCACGTAGTGCATCGCCCGCGCAAGGTAGCGGAAGGTCCAGTACAGGTCGCCCTTCTCCCTTGCCTTGCCTGCCAGGTCAAAGAAGTACTGCGCACGCGACGGCGCGACACCGAAGCGCAGCCAGCCGAGGCCATAATACTGGTGGCGCCAGCCCTGCGAGTCTCCCGTCAAGACTTGGAACGGGCTGAGCTGGAGGTCCTGATCCATCTTCCAGTCCGGCTCGTCTGCATAGTTGGTCAGGATAGCGGCGGCGCTGGTCACCGTGCCCGGCTTTCCCTCGATGTACTGCACGACAAAGTTGGGCCCGACCTCGGCCGTATCCATGTCCTCGTAGGTCCACGGCGTAATGGTAATCGTGTCATAGGCCTTCAGCCACTCCTGATCACTGATGATAAGCTTCGTACAGGCACCGTGACTGTTCCAGGCGTCCACCGGACTGACCAGGCAGAACAGCGCAAAGGCGACGACAAGTGCGGCACACAGCAGTTTCCGATTCCTCTTCATGGCTCCCCCTTTGTCGAGTGTTCCCATCACTCGTGTATACATGTAAACCTGCTACGGCCGTGCGTTCGACGTCACGACGGCAACGATGCAGTCGATCCCGGCCACCATCGTCTCCAGCGCCATGGAGGGCGTCCCCGGTTTGCCCACCACCTGCTCGGGCAGGAACGGCACGTGGACAAACCCGGCCTGCGTATCCAGATTGCGTGTGACAATGTGGTGCAAGACGCCATAGAACAGGTGGTTGCAGACAAACAAACCCACCGTGTTGCTGACGGCAGCCGGGAGCCCGGCACTGCGAAGCCCGGCAACGATCTGCTTGATGGGCAGCGTAGCCAGGTAGGCGGTCGGGCCCTGTGAAACGATGGGCGCGTCCTCATGAAGGACCCCGGCATTGTCGGGAGCCTGCGCATCGTCGCAGTTGACCGCGACGCGTTCGATACTCAGCTCGGCTCGCCCTCCCGCCTGACCGACCATGAGGACGGTGGACGGGCGAAACCGGTCGATCGCCTCTGTCACCGTCCTGATACTGTCTGCGTAGGTTGTCGGCACCAGCAGACGTTCGATGCGGACATCACCCACATCGCCGTTCAGCCGGCTGACGGCTTCCCATGACGCGTTGAGGGCTTCGCCACCAAAGGGTTCGAATCCGGTCACGAGTATCGTCATCATGTTTTCCTCCCCAAGATGGAGACAGTATACCCGGACGCGACCTCCGACCAAACGTCCTTGACATGGGGCTGGGCTTCAGTACCATGGCATGAGGCTGGCAAACGAGACAGCCGAATCTGGAGGAAACGATGACGATGTATCGGCCTACTGTAGCAGAGATCGATCTGACAGCAATCCGGGACAACCTGCGGGCCATCCGAGCGTGCATTCCACTCAAGGCACAGGTCATCGGTATCGTGAAGGCTGACGCATATGGACACGGGGCAGCGCGCGTTGCGGCGGTGCTGGAACAGGAACAGGTTCGGCTGCTGGCAGTGGCGACGCCCGACGAGGCCGTCGAGCTCCGCGAGAGCGGCATCATGGCGGAAATCCTTGTCTTTGGGCACTCGCCCGCCGACTTCGTCCCGTATGCTGTCACGAACAATGTCGCCCTCACAACGGTCAACCGGGCGACGACGGCGATGTACGGAGCAGCGGCAGGTATGCATACGGTGCGCCTGCATTACAAGGTCGATACCGGCATGGGCCGCGCAGGCGTTCTGGTAGACGATGCGACCGAGCAGATCCTTCGCAGTGCTGCGGTCCCGAACGTCAGCATCGTCGGCCTCTATTCGCACTTTGCGTGCGCCGAATCCGACCCCGAGTTCACTGCCCTTCAGGCAGCACGGTTTGCCGCGGTCGTGCGCGAGGTCCGCGCGGGCGGCCTCCAGCCGGCAATGGTCCACTTGGCCAATTCAGCAGGCATGTTTACGTCTCCCGGCGCCATGCTGGACGCGGTGCGCCCCGGCATCCTCCTGTACGGCTGTCCACCAGTCCCTGCCCCGACCTGCCCCGTACGGCCGGTCCTCTCATTGCGGACAGAGCTGGAAATGGTCAAGGAACTGCCGGCAGGCCACGGCATCGGGTATGGGAGGACGTTCATCACGAAGCGGCCGACCCGCATGGCGCTCATCCCCATCGGGTACGCCGACGGCTATCTGCGCGGACTGTCCAACAAGGCGCATGCCATCCTCCGGGGGAGGTTCGCGCCCGTCGTGGGTCGTGTCAGTATGGATATCTGCGCCCTCGACGTCACAGACATCCCCGCCGCGGTGCCCAGCGATCCTGTGACCCTCATCGGCGAGCAGGATGGCCTTTCCGTCACCGCCCAAGAACTCGGGGAACTCATGGGAACGATCTCCTACGAGGTCTTGACTGGAATCTCGAAGCGCGTGCCGCGCGTCTACATCGACCGGCGTACCTGAAGTTCCACACCAGGACATGACAAAACCCCCGCCTGCAGGCGGGGGTTTTGTCATGGTACCAGGGCTACTGCGTCATGACGGCCCAGGATGAGGCGCAGCGCCCTCGGGATCTCCGCTCCTGAGGGTCACATCCGTCGCGCTGTGGTGCAGGACTATATGGGTGAGGGGCCACATCAGGGCGTGACTGCCGAACCATTGATGCGCAAAGCGGCCTGGATGAGGTCGGCCAGCCGGTCCAAGCTTGCCTGCATCCGGTCCAGCTTGCCTCCGAATACCGTCAGCAGGTACACAGAGACGGCTATTGGGAAACCAATGTTGCCGATCAGCGTGACAAGTTCGTCCATGTCGTGCCTCCTTGGCAGGGGGGTGCCCTGCTCTCCTGTTATGGAGAGGCACGTATGGCAGACGCGCTTGTGGTCTCTCTCTGACGAGAGAAGCGGGGTCAGACGAGCTTCAGGGCGTGGAAAAGAAGGGCATACAGGACGGCGAAGATCAGGCTGGGAAGAAAGTTGGCCAGCTTGATTTTCTTCAGTCCCAGCAGGTTGATGCCGATGGCGATAACCATGAGGCCGCCCACAGCGGTCAGCTCGCCCAGGATGTAGGGTTGCATCAGGAACCCCAGCGCGGAACCCAGCAGGGTCAGACTGCACTGGACGATGAACAACGGGATGGCACTGAACGCCACGCCGCTGCCCAACGCCGCGGCGAGCGATATGCTGACGACCAGGTCGAGGATGGATTTCGTGTAGATGAGCGTGCCATTGCCCGTCATCCCTTCCTGGATGGAACCAATGATGGTCATGGGGCCGACGCAATAGATGAGAAAAGCAGTGACAAACCCCTCTGTCCACCGGCTTCCAGACGCGACATGGAGCCGTTTCTGGAAGCGCTCGGCCGCCGCGTTGAGCCGGTCTTCGAGACGCAGGAGCTCTCCCACGATGACACCACTCACGATGGCCATGACCATGATGACGGCATTGCCCGTCTTGAGAGCCATGCCGATCCCGATGGAAAGCGTCGCCAGCCCATTCGCAATGAAGATGGCGTTGCGGGTGTCCTCCTTGAGAAGCTTGCCGACGAGCATGCCGACCAGACTGCCGATCACGACTGCGACCGCGTTGACCGTCGCGCTCAGAGGGAACCTGAACACAAAACCCGCTGCCGCCCCCGAAGGGGCGGCAACCAACGTCGTAATTGCCGAAAGAATACTCATGAACAGATGATGTTCCTAGTCCTTGAGCCCCATGACCTCATACACCGAGAGATACGCCTCAGCGTCGCCGAGTTCCTCGATGGCAGCGATGACAGCACTCTTTGTGTCCGCAGGCAGCGCGCGGAATGCATCCGTGTCGGTGAGCTCGACGCCGGCCATGGAAACGGATACTGTACCGATGTAGTCGTCGTCCATCAGTTCATTGGCCAGAACACGAGCCTGGTCCTCAGCTGGCATGAACAGGGCCTGGCCAAGATAGATGGCCTCGGACTCCTCGCCCTCGTCGTCACTCTCGTCGTCCTCGGTTTCCTTGTCCTTGACATCCGCGGCGTCATCTCCGCCCTGGCAGCAGCAGGACTCACCTTCGGCGTGTTCGTGGCCATCCTTGCAGCAATCTCCACCGCCGCAGGAGCACTCTTCGCCGTCCTCTCCCATCTCGTCGGCCCACGGATGGAACCCCGAGATACGAACGGTGACGCCGTCGACGTCACGCTCCACGACGACGTGAGACTGATCCTCGTCAAGGTGGTAGTGCCACTTCTTGAGAATCTCTTCGCCTTGCTCAATGCTTTCGATATTGTTGATAGCCACCTGGATCAGCATGGGAAACCTCCAATGAGATAGTATGGGATTCATTGTACACGTGTTTGTGTGGGGCGCAAAAGCCGGTAGACTTACATTATGAAGAGTGGATTCGTGTCGATTTTTGGCAAGCCCAGCGTCGGGAAGTCGTCGCTGATGAATACTATCCTTGGTACCAAACTATCCATCGTGTCGCCCAAACAGCAGACCACGTGGTACAACATTCTTGGCGTTCTCAACAAGAAGGACGCCCAGGTCTGTTTTGTCGACACACCCGGATATCACAAGGTGAGCAAGAGCAAGCTCAACAAGTACCTTGTGGAAACGGCCCTGCAGTCGCTGGAGGACGTCGAGGTTGTTTACTTCGTCATCGACCAGTCGGCCTATCCTGACGCCGAGTACGAGGAGATGATCCCCATCGTCATCAAGCTCGGCAAACCGATCTTCCTCGTCGTCAACAAGCTGGACCTGGACACGGCCAAGCGCCACGAGATGGTGGCTGCTCCCTTCGTGGAGAAGCTTCATCCGACGGCTGTCTTCCACGTTTCGGCGGCTACCGGCGCAGGCGTCTCACCACTGGTGAAGGCGACCATCGACGCAATGCCCATTGGTGAGCCCTATTTCGACGACAAGACCCTGACGTCGCACCCGATCGAACTCATCGTTGCTGACACCGTGCGCGAACAGCTGTTCAGCCGTCTGCAGGACGAGCTCCCCTATTCGACGGCCGTCGTGACGGATGACATCACGGAGTCCGCCAAGGGTATTCGCGCCATGGTCAGCGTGTACGTCGCCAAGGACTCTCAGAAGGGCATGATCATCGGCAAGGGTGGTGAACTCATCGCGACCATCAAGGAAGTCGCCCGCAAGAATCTTGTCCATTTCCTGGGCGAGCGGGTCGAGCTCGACGTCCGCGTCAAGGTCGAGAAGAACTGGAACCGCAAGCTGGTGACCATGAAGCACTTTGGGCTGGCGATTAGCAAGAAGTAGCCTGTCCATCCTCTATCGAATGCACAAGCGCCGGGCTCACGCCCGGCGCTTTTCCATACATCGGTTGTCGAGGGCTCGTCCCTTCGGTGCATGATGTGAAGAACGGACCGTCTACGACGGACCTGGGTTGGCCGCGATAGCCTCGCCTTCGATAAGGTCCGCAGGCTCCATGACAATGGTCCCTCCAGTCACGTACTTGACCGTTCCCTTGCGCGCGACCAGTTCCTTGAGTTCCCAGGGGAAGTTGAGTTCGATGGCGCTGACACCCCGGAGGAAATCTGAACGCATGCTGAACCGGACTTTGTCCCCCAGACGCTGCATACGCACGGAAAGTTCTCCGAACGTAGACTGCAGGCCGTGGACGTCGATGCCGTCGCCGGCAAACAGCTCGGGGATCGGCACTGGGATGATGCTCAGGTAGGTGCCGCGTTCGACGAAGATGAGGCTGGTCAGCAGCTCGAGGGCGAGCGCCGTCGCGACGGCGCTGTGCCGTGGACCAGCAAGGGCTCTCCTGGTGTGCAGGTCGATGTAGTCGGGGAGAGCGTCGGACACCCCGAGCTGCTCCAGACCCTCCTGCATCAGACCGTACGCTCCACTCTCACGGCGCAGGACCAAGGCTTTGGCGCACAGCAGTGACAGACGGATGTCGCCGAGCGAGCCGAGGGAGGGGTTTGCGACGAAACCGTCGCGCAGCCAATGCTCGGCGATCCAGCTCATGGTGCCGGTCAGGATGGCGTCCTCGGTGCCGTGCGCGCCGAACAGGGCGTAGGCTGCAACCGGCGCTATATCGGCAAACGTCGGCTTGCCAGGGCCGACATGAGTATCGGCCGCATCCGCCTGCTTGAGCAGCCGCAGCTGGAGGTCATCACATAGCCTGAGCCGCACGTCGTCCTTCTCGGAAAGCATGCTCTGATAGCTCTCAATAGCCTTGCCCAGCACCAGATGCAGCATAGGGCCGGAACGCCGCAATGGCCCCAGCAAGCCGATGGCGACAGGCTCCACTGTTGTCTGCGACTGGCTGAGCCAGGTGACGAACTGGTCCACGACGGGAAACAGCTGTCTGCGGAGCTGCACCTGGCGCGCCACCTTCAGATGCCAACCCAGAGCGATGACGAGGCTTGCGTACGAAAACAGTGCATCCGCCGACAGAGCGGGCCCTGGGGGCAATTGCGCCGCATAGGAACGCAAGAGGCTGGAAGCCGTGTCGACCTCTCCCACACGGTCATATGCCTCGACGAGCGCCGGCAAGGCAACGGCATCTAGGCCGCCCTCGAACACCGAGGCAGCAGTGGCTTCAAGGGACGACAGGTGAAGCAGCTGGTTGGCGGCAAAACGGTTGAGGCGCTCGTCGCCCGTGCGATATCCTACATGCTTTTCCTGTGTCACGACCAGCCGGTGCTCCTGCTCGAGGATCCCGGCGCTCTGTCCAAGGAGGAGCGTGAGTTCCTCAGGTTTGTAGGTGCGGTCCCTGTCGACGAAGAAGAAGAACGTGACCTCGGTGTCGCCGCCCGGTTCGAGCTGGTGATCGAACGCAAGCCGCAGCTGCATGAGCCCCGTCGGCGAGATGACTTCGCCACCGACATCGGCGTCAACCATGCTGCCAGTTCGGGGATCGTAGACGCTGACCCTGGTCGTGCTCGGTCGTTCACAGGCAAAGGCGACGCGCTGTCCGTTGAGCATGATGAGGTTCTCACGGGAGAAACTGAACCGTTCCAGACTCGTGATGCCCACCTCGTCGAAAGGCTTGATGAGGAGGACGAGGGTTACGGCGTGAAACTGGTCGCTGGTATTGCGCAGCCGGAACGTGACTTGAACGAAGGGCAGGTCCATCAGTCCATGAGGAAACGCACTCCTGGTCACGGTGAGTTCGGGTGCCGTCATGATGATGCGGTGGATGCCATCTTCGAAGGAAGCCGTCGTCGTCCTCGGGTCATACGCTGCGGAGGAACAGACCTCGCGCCCTTCCACCTGCGCCACGTAGTCGATGGTGGCAGGTACCAGCGTCAGGATGAGCGTGCCACATTCATCCGCCCGCACGCCCTCTGGATGACGGGGCAGACCCAGCTGCGTCAGGCGCTCGCCGGTCAGATTGTTCCAGGAAGGGATACTCCCAGTCTTTCCGGCAAGCTGTACCTGCAGGTAGCGTGGCAGCTCCTCGGGCTTGAACAGCGCCGAGGCCGTCTGTGTCAGCACCGTTCGCAGCTGCGCCTCCGATTCCCTGCGCACCTGTTCTGCGCCGCCGATGACCTGCAGCCGGTCCAGCACGTCGCCCGCAGCCTGGCTGAGGGTGACAGTGCGGACCCGTTTTCTACCCCTCATGTGCAAGCATGGCCTTGACAAATGCAACGAACAGGGGGCCTGGCTGGAGTGGCTTGGACGAGAGCTCGGGGTGGAACTGGACACCGACGAAGAACGGATGACCCTTGAGTTCGAGGGCCTCGACCAGGTCCTCCTCCGGATAAACAGCAGCGACGCGCATACCATGTTCTTCGAAGGCTGCACGGTAGTCATTGTTGAACTCGTAACGATGACGATGTCGTTCGGAAAGCGTGGATGCCCCGTAGGCCTCTTCCACCCTGCTCCCCGGTGTAATGGTGTTCTCGTAGACGCCGAGCCTCATGGTCCCGCCCAGCTTCTGAACGCCCTTCTGCGACGGCATGAGATAGATGACGAGATCCTTGGCATCGGGCTTGAACTCCTGGGAGTTCGCGTCCACAATGCCGAGCACGTTCCGTGCAAACTCGATGCTGGCCACCTGCATGCCCAGGCAGATGCCCAGGAAGGGCAGATTGTGGGTACGTGCGTATCCCGCAGCCAGGATCATGCCTTCGATGCCACGTTTCCCGAAACCGCCCGGGACCAGGATGCCGTCATACTTGCCCGCGTCCAGCAGGCGTATCCCCTGCTTCTCGACGTCTTCACTGTCAACCAAGTCGATGTGCAGGTCACACCCGGTCGCCCATGCGCCATGGTGAAGCGCTTCGCGGAGGGACAGATAGGCATCATTCAGTTGAACGTACTTGCCGACGATGGCCAGCCTGCGCGGTGTCTTGGCCTGGTCAATGGTCCACGTGAACCGCACCCAGGGCGTCTCGGTCTCGGCCGTGCGGGACGCCATGCCGAACGCAGACAGGACGAGGTGGCCGACACGCTGTTCCTGTAGGTAGTTTGGGACCTTGTACACTGAAGTCAGGTTGGGCAGCGAGATGACGTGATCAGCGGGGACACCGCAGAACAGGGCCACTTTGCGCTTCTGGTCGACCGGCAGCTCCTTCACCCCGCGGGCCACGACCAGCGTGGGCTGGATGCCGATTTTGCGCAGTTCGCCGACGCTGTGCTGGGTGGGCTTGGTCTTGAGTTCGTCTGTGGTCTCGAGATAGGGGACGTACGTCAGATGAGCGAAGATAGAGTTGGCAGGATCCTCGGCCCAGAACTCGCGGATGGCTTCGAGGAACGGCAGGCCTTCTATATCGCCGACTGTGCCACCGACCTCGACGATCACGAAGTCGGCCTTTGAAGCCTCAGCGACCTTCGTGACACGACTGCGGATCTCCCCGGTGAGGTGCGGGATGATCTGTACCGTGTGGCCCAGGTACTCGCCCTTGCGCTCCTTCTCGATAACGGAGAGGTAGACCTGCCCGCTAGTGATATTGTTCATGCGGTGCAGGTTCTGGTTGAGGAAGCGCTCGTAGTGTCCCAGGTCCAGGTCGGTCTCCGCGCCGTCCTCAGTCACAAAGACCTCGCCGTGCTCAAATGGGTTCTGCACACCGGCGTCGACGTTGAGATATGGGTCCATCTTGAGAATGGTCACGGAGAAGCCCTCGTCGAGGAGGATGCGTCCCAGAGAGGCGGCGAAGATGCCCTTGCCCAATGACGACATAACGCCACCGGTAACGAAGATGAATTTGCTCATGCTGCCTCCGCGATTGACTGGGATATGGAATTGCGCGCCATGGTCATGGGCACGCGGTATATGCGCGACAATTGATGCGCCAGCTCCTCAGCCGGCGCGGAGCCAGGACCGTCTCACTTGCCACGCCTGTTCCTTGTTGGACGTGCGTCGCGGATATACGAGATGAATGCATGGACTGCCTGGATGTCCTCGGTGCTGAGGTCTCCCTGGTGACGCAGCGCCAGCTCCAGTTCATCGCCGGGAGCAGGCAGTCTCTTGTCGCGTACCATGTCTGCGGCGTCGAGGCCAAATGCGGCGGCGATCTTGATCACGGTGACCAGTGTGGGCGACGTAGGAGTGGAGAGGATCTGAGAGATCCTCCCCGAGGAGATGCCGGCAGCAGCAGCCAGCTCACGCTGACTCCTGTGGCTCCTTGACAGCAATACCTCGACGTTCTCTTTAAACCCCATGGTTGCTCCTTATTTATTGTATATGGAAACCGCCGGCCGCCAACCGCGCCGGCCGGCGGTACATGCTGCTGGTCTAACCCAGACAGTGTTATTTCTGAGCGGAGAGCACCCTCAGGACTTCACGCATGAAGTCTGGCAAGTCCGCCGGCGAGCGGGACGTGACGAGGTTGCCGTCGACGACAACCGACTGGTCGACCCAGATTGCCCCAGCGTTCGACATATCGTCCCTGATGGTGCTGGTGCTGGTGAGTGTGCGCCCTTTGACGATCCCTGCGCTGATGCCCACCCACCCGGCATGGCAGATCATCGCCACCAGCTTGCCCTTGTCGTTCATCTCCCCTACCAGCGAAAGCACGGCCTTCGACCGACGGAGGAAGTCCGGCGCGTATCCGCCGGGCACGACCACACCCTCGAACTCTCCCGGGGTAACGTCCGCAATGACCATGTCCGGGGTGAAGGGCACACCGAATTTGCCCTTGTAGACACGTTTTTCTGTCGCAACGCTGACCGATTCGAACCCGGCTTCCTTGAGACGAAAGTAGGGATAGATAAATTCATGCTCGTGCACCAGCTCGTCCAGCAGAACAGCAATCTTCTTTGCCATATCGGCCTCCCTTGGCATGCTTGACTTCTATTTATATTCTAGCCAAGTGGAAGCATAATGAAATGAAGACGTTCAACGCTGGTCAGCCCACATGCGTGGGCCTTCTGAGCCTGTTCACGGTGAAGGCCGCGCCGTACGCGTCTTTGCTGCTATACTGAAATGATGAAACAACTCGGCGTGGACATAGTGGCCGTCGCGCGTATCCGGGCTCTGGGAGAACGGTATGGAGAACGCTTTCTGAACCGCGTCTACTCCGCCTCCGAACTCTCGACATGTGACCGCCCCGACCGCTGGCAGTGTCTGGCAGGCCGCTGGGCCGCCAAGGAGGCCATCATCAAGTTGCTGCCTTCAAGGGACCTTCCGACGCTGCGCGAGGTCGAGATCGCTCCAGGACCGGAGGGCGCGCCGATTGCCGTCATCCGCGGGACACCCTGGTTCAACTGTTCCCTCAGCATCAGCCACGAACGCGAGTACGCGGTCGCCGTGGCCATGGTGATCCAGGGAGAATATGGGAGCATGTATGAGAGCGGCGACTCGTAGTCAGATCCGCAGTATCGAGAAACACACCTTCAACGAATACGGCATGCCGTCGATCGTGCTTATGGAGCGCGCCGGCCAGGCTGTCGCGGACGCCGCACTGAACATCGCGGACGAGGACGCAGAAGAGGGACTGAGGCCGCACTTCGTCGTTCTGTGTGGAACGGGCGGCAACGGAGGCGACGGCTTTGTCGCAGCGCGCGACCTCCTGTTCGCGGGCTTCCCCGTCACGGTATTTGCACTCCCCGCCAAAGGACACCCCAGCGACGATGTAGAGACGGAACGCGCATTCCTGGAGCGAGTCGCCCCCGAAGGTACCTTCATCAACGTCACGGACGAAGAGGTTCTGGACAAGATCGAGGAATCGATCGACGACGACGCCGTCGTCATCGACGCCCTGTTTGGCATCGGCCTCGACCATGTGGTTTCAGGAATAGCCGAGGACATCATCGAGATCGTCAACGCAAGTCTCGCGCACGCTGTCGTCGCGGTAGACATCCCATCCGGCATCGACTGTGACACCGGCATGGCGCTGGGAACCCCCGTCTTTGCCAGCGATACCATCACGTTCGGTCTGCCAAAGCTGGGCCTGTACATGGGCGCAGGTGCAGAAGCCTCAGGCGAAGTCCACGTCGAACAGCTCATCTATCCCGACATCCTGCTGGAGCAGAGTGCGATCCATGCTCAGTTGACCGATCCCCCCGAGTTCCCGGAACGGATACGGACCATGCACAAGGCCACCTATGGCAAGGTGGCTATCATCGCCGGCTCTCCCGACTACACGGGTGCCCCCGTCTTTGCTGCCCAGGCTGCGCTCACCACCGGGACAGGCACTGTCCACCTCATCGTACCTCAAAGCATTGCGGACGTCGTCCGCGTCAAGGTCGACGGGCCAATCGTTCATGCGTTCGCCGGCGAGGTCCTTACCGTCGAGGCGCTTCCTCACATCCTGGAACTGCTGGAAGATACGACTGCGGCACTAATAGGTCCAGGTCTGGGGCGCGACCCCCGGACACTGGAGGCCGTTCTGCTTCTTGCCACTGCATTCAAGGGAACGCTCATCCTGGACGGCGACGCATTGTTCGCCTGCGCCGGTCATCTGGACGTCCTGTGGAAACGCGACGCTCCGACGATCCTGACCCCGCACTCCGGCGAATTCGCCCGTCTGGTGGGCCTGACACCGGAGGACGTCGAAAAGGGTGGAACGCTGAGTCCAGCACAGACACTTGCTGCTCAGGCAAGCGCTGTCGTGCATCTCAAGGGACACCGCTCGCTCACCGTCCTGCCTGACGGCTCGCTGTACATCAATACGACCGGCAATCCCGGCATGGCCAAGCCCGGCATGGGTGATGCTCTCGCGGGTATCATCCTGTCGCTGGTTGCACGTGGAGTGGCGCCTGACCTGGCAACGGCCCAGGGGGCGTACATCCATGGACTTGCCGGAGACGCGGCAGCCGAGGTCATGGGGGAGGAGTCGATGGGGACGCCGGAGCTCATCATGGCTCTGGCCGCTACGATCAAGGAATTGAACGCCGGATAGCATCACCGGCAGACCACCCGCAAGGGAAGGTCAGCATCACCGACCGGGCATGTCCCGGCAGACCGCATGCAGGGGTCAGAGAGGATCGTGTCACATGAGCAACGAAAACGAATCAGTCACGTCGGAAGACCGCGAGGAATGCCTGGAGGCGCTTTGCCGTCTTGAGCAAGCGCACCACTCCTCGACAGCCGCGGACCTGGCGGCAGAACAGGACCTTGCCGGCAGGCGGCTCGCCGACCTGCTGCTCGACTTGGTGATGTCTGGCGATGTCACGACCGAGGGGTCCTCGTTCAATCTCACGAAGAAGGGACGGGTGACGGGCAGACGCATCGTGCGCCGGCATCAGCTGGCCGAGCGTATGCTGTGCATGCTTGGGCTGCGGAAGGACGCCGCCCACCGAGAGGCATGCAAGCTGGAACATGTCCTGACCGACACTGACGCCGCGGACCTCGAACGACGTATGGCAATGGTGACCAGTATGGTCGGTCTCGGAACGGTCACGCTGAACCAGGCAGACACGGGCAAACCCTACCGCGTGCGCTGGATACGCGGAGGCCAGGTGGTCCGGAGGCGTCTGGAAGACATGGGGCTGGGGCAGGGTTCGACCGTGACGGTCTGCAACCGTCAATCCGGAGGACCGGTCGAAGTCGAGGCCCACGGAGCGTGTGTTGCCCTCGGGCGCGGCATTGCCCTGAAGATCCTCGTCACACCGGAGGACCGGTGATGGAGTGCTGCGAAGTCAAGCCGCGCATCATACGCGGAGAACGTTTCGACCTGACCATCGCACTGGCCGGCAATGCGAACGTCGGCAAGTCCGTCATCTTCAATGCCCTGACCGGCATGAACCAGATCATCGGCAACTGGCCGGGCAAGACCGTCGAGCTGGCAGAGGGTTCCTTCGATTACAAGGGGAAACACATCCGGGTCGTCGACCTGCCGGGTATCTACTCCCTTTCGACGTACTCACAGGAAGAGGTGGTCAGCCGCGAGTTCATCGCTGAGGCCCAGCCGGACGTCGTCGTCAACGTGGTCGACTCGACGGTGCTGGAACGCAACCTGTATTTCACGCTTCAGCTCAGGGAACTGGGCGCCCCACTCGTCACGGCGCTCAACCTCATCGACCTCGCCGTCAGGGAGGGTCTGGTCATTGACGAGTCGAAGCTTTCCTCGCTCCTGGGCGTACCCGTCGTCCGCACATCGGGAGCTGCCGGCAAAGGACTCGACGCTCTGGTCGACGCCTGCCTGGCGACGGCCGACAGACCCCCCGCCGCGCCGGTGACCTATGGCAAGGAGGTCGAGGGCGCCATTCAGGCGCTCGAGACGGAACTCACAACGATCACCCTTCCTGCCAACCTGGTCCATTACCCTCCGCGTTTCCTCGCCATAAAGCTGCTGGAGGGAGACGCTGAGATCATGGGCCGTTGCGGAGCGTGTGATTCCGTGACTGCAATGGCAGTCAAACTTGCGCATGACCTGGAACAGATCCACGGAGAATCGGGCGCCAGCATCATGTCCGCGGAACGGTACAGTGCCTGTGCCCGCATTGTCGTCGCATCGGTACGGCGACCCGAACGACGCGACGACGCGCCGGGCGACCGCCTGGACAAGGTCCTGCTCCATCGCGTTTTCGGATGGGTGGTGCTGGTCGCCGTCATGTTCGCCGTTTTCGGTCTCATCTTCGTCCTGGGAGGCCGGCTCTCCTCTGTCCTGGACGCTCTCTTCGGCTCTCTACAGAAGGTCTTTCTGGCTCTCCCCATCGTCCCGTGGCTGCGGGACTTCCTGTGGGGCGGCGTCTTGCAGGGTATCCTGGCAGGCATCTCCGTCGCTCTCCCCTATATCGTTCCATTCTACATTATCCTGTCGTTCCTGGAGAACTCGGGATACCTGGCGCGCATGGCATTTCTGACCGACGCCATCATGCACCGCATGGGCCTGCACGGCAAGGCGTTCATGCCCATCATCCTCGGGTTTGGGTGCAACGTACCCGCAGTCCTGGGGACACGGATCATGGAACGCGACCGGGACCGCTTCATCGCCGGTGTACTTGCGACGCTCGTCCCGTGCTCGGCGCGCACGGTCGTCATCCTGGGACTTGTGGGCGCCTTCATGGGTTTCTGGCCCGCGCTGTCGTTGTACATCATCAGCCTCATCATCGTCTTCATCGTCGGACGCGTGTTGAACCGTTTCATCCCGGGGACCAATCCAGGACTCATCATGGAGATGCCGAAGCTGAAGTGGCCGCCCTTGCGCATCACGCTCAAGCAGACCTGGTTCAGGCTCAAGGATTTCGTGATCTTTGCGTTCCCCATCATTGCGGCCGGCTCCATCGTCCTCTATGTTGTCGACAAACTGGGGTGGCTGATTCCTCTCACGACATGGGCGGCGCCCTTCACTCAGGGTGTCCTGGGGCTCCCTCCTGTGGCGCTGGTCGTCCTCATCTTTGGCGTCCTGCGCAAGGAGCTTGCGCTCATCATGCTGGCCACGCTGATGCATACATCCCAGTTTGGGACAGTCATGACACCTCAGCAGATGTACGTCTTCGCTCTGATCGTCATGCTCTACGTCCCCTGTGTCAGCACTATCGCTGCACTGAAACGCGAGTTCGGCAACCGCCGTGCGGCGCTCGTCAGTGCAGGAGAGATCGTGCTCGCGCTCACCCTTGGCGCCATGGTCAATTGGGGCTGGAATCTGGTGTCGCTCCTGCGCTAGGCGGGAGTGACGACGTGTTGCCGTTTTGCAGGGCATTGCCGCTCCACAATCCTTTGACAAAACAACTCCGAGGGCAATAATGTGCGAGGAGAGTGACGCAATGACACAGGAAAACTTGGGTGAACGGCTGAATCTGTACGAGGCAATGTCCGAGCGCAACCCGCGCGACGGCCTGGCCAGCGTCGGCAAGACGTATCTGTACATCCTCTCCGATCGGCCGCAGGATGCACTCAAGTCCGCCTTGGAAGCATCGCTGTCGGTCTCTTCCAAGAGCCTGCGCGTCCAGCTGGCCATCGCACTCGGGTACTACCTTCGCAACAAACCCACCGAAGCGCTCATCGAAAGCCGGTACGCGCTCAACATCGATCCTGCCGGCCCACTCTGCCATCTGGCCCACGCGAGCATCCTGCTAGCTCTTCAGCGCACCGACGAAGCCAGACTCGCGTTCCTGAAGTGTCTCTCGCTCTCCTCTGACAACACCTTCCTCACCGACCTCAGACTCCGCAACCGCAGGGCCATCTGCGCCGCCCAGCTCCAGAACCCGCTTCTCGCAGCATACGGCAATCTCAGGCTGCGCGCGCCGGACATGACCGAGGTCGACGTACAGCAACTGGTCGAGCAGAACCCGACCGACCCTGTGCTGAAGGCACTGTTTGCTTCTCTGCAGCGGCGCAGCGGCAAGATCCGTGAGGCCCTTGTCCTGCTCGAGACCGGCCTGGCAAGTTATGAAGCATTTCCTGAGAGACTCTATCTGCTGTGGAAGACGTATGATGACCAGCTCGGTGACCATCAGAAAGGAGAGCTCTTCGTCCGCCGCCTGCTCGAGGTCGACCCACTCAACGATCGGGCCACCGGTCTGGGCTACTCCAACCTTGATGAGGAGACGCTGCGTCATATCAATTTTATCAAGTCTCTCGAGGACCTTCCCGACTCCATCTTTGCCAGAGTACTACCCGTGCGGGAGCTGGAGAACCTCATTGGAACAACGGACACGGACGCCCTGGACACCACGACCCTGGCGCCGTGGGGGGAAAGGGAAGCTGCCTCGCTTGAGAAAACGTTCACCCTGCCGGGCATTCCACAGCAACCTCAGGTCCCTGAGCCGGAAGCACCTCCCCAGGTCTCCCCCGCGGTCGCGCCCCTGAAGAGCGAAGAGTCGACAGGTCCCTCTCAGTCCGTCATGGTCCACATGGCGAGTATACTGGAACAGGCACAGCTCATCGCACGCGACTTGCGGCCGACACTCGCGCCGGCTCCGATGGCCCGTGCGCCGGTCGAACCCGCTCATGTAACGATGCGATACGCCAACAGTCTGCTGGAAGATTCGCGCTTTGAGGAAGCGCTGCAGGCCTTCCTGGAGCTGACTCATAAGAGCTAGCCTCCGGCCCGGGCAGGACTGCGCCCGTCCGTTGAACAATGTCGAATCATCGGCCGTCTAATAACAGGTGATGTGATGAGAAAATTAAAATTGATTTCCTGCCTGATCGTGGGCTTGTTGTGTTGTTCGCTCCTGGCACCAGTCGCCAGTGCGGCGTCGACGTTCACGGCCGACCTGGACCTCTACAGGACTCACAATAAGACGACTTCGGACGCTGCGCACGAGCTGCCGGCCTACGTCACCGCTGAACTGCTCTTTGCGCGCTCAGTCAAGAGGACTACGCCACAGTACCGTCTCCTCGCCCGCACCTACCTGACTGCGCTCGATCAGGTGAACAGCGCAACCCGACGCGTTGCCCGGGACCAGCATACCAGTGACCGCCTTCTCGCCGACGTCCTCGCACTGGCCGCCGAGAAGCATGTAGAAGCCGCATGGATACTTCTGAAGAGAGGTACTGCAGGACAGGAGCGTTTCCTGACAACCATCACGCGGACCCGGCTTCTTGTGGCCAGGTGCGAGCTCCTGCATACCCAGCTGACGGGGATGGGGGGTAAGGAGGGCAGATGTTCGGCATCATTCCGGGCCTTATTACGGCTCGACTGACCGGACTGCTGGGCGGAGTCGTCGTCGCACCATTTGTCATGCTGTTTATGGTGCGCTACGATGCGTACCGTCTGCCCGTCAGGCTTTCCTGGTTCAAGGCATTCCTGGTGTCTGCCATCTCGTTTCTTCTGCTGTTCGGGCCACTGATCCTGCCTCGTACGACAGCGCTGCTGCGATTTTCGTTTGTCCGAGGCACGCTGTTCCAGGCACTGCCGTGGGCGGTCCTCTGGTTCGTCGCAGCCTTCGTGCTTGCATGTCTGGTCGTTTCGGCGGTGCTGGGACTGTCCTTCAAACAGGCCGTGTCATGGTGGAGCATCGCGTTCGCCGCCACATTGGCTGTCAGCTGGATTGTGGCACTGGCCGTCGTCCTGCCGTACAGGTATCTCCTCCTGCCAAGCCTGACGGATTTCTTCTAGCATCGATGCTCCTGGATTTCGAGACGCTTATGAACAGTTGTGCAGATGAAATCTACACATACCTGGTCTCACGAATGGGCAACCGGTTCGACGCGGACGATGTCTTCCAGTCCACGTTCTTCAAGGTGCGTCGTTTCCTCCCGTCCTTTCGCGGCGATTCCAGCCCAACAACGTGGGTCATGAGGATTGCCATGAATGAAGCAAGCAGCTTTCGCCAGCGCAAGGGACGGGAGCTTCCCCTGCTGACCCTGGGAGACGCCCTGCCGCAGCCGGGTTCGGACGGGACGGGATATGACCCGGTGCAAGCCGAGACTGTACAGGACGTCGCAGCAGGCATGCGGCACCTCCCGAGCGACCTGAGAGACGTGTTGTACTTCTATTACTACAAGGAGATGCCCTACGAGAAGATTGCACAACTCATTGGGAAGCCCGTGGGAACCGTCAAATCGCGCCTCTTTCGCGCGAAGGAAGAGCTGAAGGCCTTCCTGGAGGCACATCGTGACCATGGAACACAGTGACGACGAGCTTGACCAGCTGCTTCGGACACACTATCACGCGGCTGTCGACGGCGTGACGGTACCAGAGCACCTCCTGCGCCAGGTCCTGACAGCAACCGAACCACAACGCGGGTGTACGGCCCGCTGGACGCCAGTCCTGGCCTTCGCTCTGGCCGGCGCCTCGTTCCTCATCATCCTCGCCTCCTCGCGCGTTGTCGAGGTTCTGCTCAGCTTCTAGACTGCCGTCTCGTTGACAAGCTCTCCCTGACTCTCGTCCAGACCTGTCAGCGAGAGACCTGCGCTGCGGTTTGCATTTTCCATGGGCACGCTATAGTTTCTCTATGGAGAGCGTTTGGACACCGTGAAACCTGGCGAACGCAACATAGCCAGGATACTCATTCTGCTCCGGTATGTTATCATTGCCGGAGGCAGTGTCTGGTGGTTTCTTGCCATGCTCAGTCAGCCCCCTCGGCCCATCGGGCTCGTGCTTCTGGTTGGACTCCTTGTCACCGCAATCGCCTTCAACGTTGCGCTTGATCTCATAGACCGCTTCGCGCCTCGCAGCGGCGCGGTGCGCGCCATCCTCCGCCACCAGATCCTGTTCGACGGCATCGCCATCAACCTCTTCCTGGGCGCGATGGGCAGCCCCCTGCTGATGGGCAGGCCCGTGTTTTATGGCGGAACGCGCATCCTGCCGTTTGACGTCAGCTTCGTCGTCAGTGGGACCTTCGTCGTCATTGCGTCCGTCCTCCTGCAAAACGGGCACTTCCCCCTGTACCTGACGGCAGCCCTTGCAAGTCTCGTGGTAAGCCAGGGATTGTCGATTGCTCAGCAGCAGGGCGGCGGCTTCATGCAGGCGTTCCGGTCAGTCAACTGGGGAGACATCGGTGCGGGGATGCTTGCTGTCGCGGGTGTAGGGATCCTGTCGTATGCTGCAGATACACATGTCAGGCGCAGGCTACGCGCCATGGATACCCGTGTTGCTGATGTCAATCGTGACAAGGAACGCATGCAGGCTGCGTTCCACAAGTTGTCCTTCCTTACCGCCATTATCCGGGACATGGCCGCGTCTCAGGCCTATCACGAGGTTTTGGAGGCCATCACGGACCGCGCAGCGCTGTTCTTCTCGGCCGACGACGCCATCGTAGCCACCATCGACGCAGACATGGAGGGCCTATCCGTTGTCGCCGCCAAGAGCGAATATCGTGAAGCTCTCTTCCACCTGCACATCCGGCGGGGACAGGGAATTTTGGGCAAGATCTTCGAGGGCGACGCCCCCGAACTCATCAAGAACGCCCTGTTGGACCCGCGCGCCATGCAGATCTACGGCACGCCCGAGGAGCCCGAATCGATGATGGCTACTCCACTGCGCAAGGGCAGCCAGAAGTTCGGTCTCGTCTCCGTCAGCCGGATTGGCGTCGAGAATCCGTTCAATGAAGACGACCTGGCCCTGTTCACGTCGTTTGCAAACATTGCCGCCTCGGTGCTGGACAATGCCACGATGATGGAGGCACTGAGGCGCAAGAACTTCACGTTGACGGTCACCAACCAGCTGTCCTCAGCCATCGTCTCCCCCCTGCCGTTCGAGGAGGAGATCAACAGCTTCCTCTCTATCATGAACAACGCGTTCCAGCTGTCGCATATCAATCTGCTAATGGTGGAAAATGACCACTTCACCCAGTTCTTTGCAGTGCCGCCACCCAAGTACCCTATCCCACTTCAGGAGATCATTGCCCGCATGAACAATGGAGCAGGCGTCCTTGGGAAAGCGCTGCGCGAGCGAGCGATCGTCAATGTCCCCAACACTGCCGAGTATGCCAATTACATCATGGCCGATGAGGCGACGCGCAGTGAGCTGGCCATCCCTATGAAGAATGCCGAAGGGCGAGTCATCGCTGTCCTCAATCTGGAAAGCGGCCAGAGCGACTACTTCACCAGCGACGTTGCCGCGGACGTCCTGGCGGTTGCCGGAGAGATACAGGGATTCCTGCAGGGAAGACTGATGTGGGAAGAAGTCAAAGAGCAGCGCAATATCCGCGAAGCCATCAACAGGGCGGAACTGGAAAACATCGACGTCTCGACCGCCGAGCAGGCAACAGCGCATCTCAGTCGCCTTCTGCGACGAATCCTGCCCGGACCAGGGAGTGTCCTCCTGCTGGAAAACGAGGGCAACACGGCACACCCCTGGATTGCCATCCGGGCCGCCGGCCCGGAAGAGACCGAACCTGTCCATGTCTTCGAAAGCGAGCTGCGAGCTCGACTGGATATGACACACTCGCTGTCGCGCTCGGTCACCGGCCTGTTACAGGGCCGCGACCTGCTGGTGCATCAGCTTGACTTTGAGCAACGCCTCGTCGGCTTCGCCATCGTGGGCATCGGAGAACACAGACTGCTGACAGTCAGCGAAACCAGTGCATTCGACCTCTTCATGGCCTATGCGGAGTCCATCGTACAGAAGATCTTCGTGCAACAGCGCTCCGCCCTGCTTACAAAGTATCGACTTGCGGCGAGGGAACTGCTCGACGCCTCCTTCAAGCGCACAGATCTGCGGCAGTTCCTGGCTGCCACGGCTCACAAGCTGCAGGATGTCATGGAGGCGGACGCATCGGCATACATCCCCTTCGAAGCAGTGTCCAGACGGCTGGTTGTCAGCAAAGCCGACATCTTCGGGTTCACTCCCGAACCCGGGGTCGAGCCGGGTATCCTGGGCGAAGCGTTCAGCAGTCCCAGCCTTGCGGTCGTCCACGCTGAAGTCTCGAACACGACGATCCCGCTCGCCCCAGGAGCCATGACCGAGCTGACCCTCCGCATGACACTCGAAGGCGTTCTCTATGGAGTCCTGTACGTGGCATTCAAACGCCCCGTGCTTCTGACAGACGAAGAGCGGCACATGGTGGAGGCGTTCGTCTCAGACTGCAGTCTGGTCGCTGAGAACATCCTTTACGTGCATCGCATCGATGAACTCTCGGTGACCGACGAGTTGACGGGCCTGGGCAACTACCGCGCGTTCGTGACACGCTCCACGGAACAGTCGGAACGCACAGCGCGATTTGGTGAAGTGTTCTCCCTCCTGTTCTTCGATATCGACGACTTCAAGAAGTACAACGACACTTATTCTCATCTGGATGGCAACCTCGCCCTCCAGGGCATCGCAGACATCCTGCGCCACAGCATCCGGACTGTCGATTCAGCCTACAGATACGGCGGCGAGGAGTTCGTCATCCTGATGCCGGGGGCCTCTCCCACCGACGCGCACAAGGCCGCCGAGCGTATTCGCGCGTCCGTCGAACGCAACAGCGCTCGTGACCACCGCCACTTCCGTACCGTGGTCACGCTGAGCGGTGGCGTCACAAGCTTCGAGGCCCGCGTGTCCGACCCAGAGAATCTGCTCCTGCTCGCCGATCTTGCAATGTACCAGGCCAAGAAGAGCGGCAAGAACGCCATCTACGTCCTGGACAGCCTGGCCAGCCAGAAGCAGGCTGAACCGGGACCCCCGGAATAGACCGCCGTTTGCTGCCCGTTCGTTGCATCTGGGGACGTTTTCCCTATACTTGTTCTGTTCGTGTTCCTACCATGCGGAGAGGTGGCTGAGCGGCTGAAAGCACTCGCCTGGAGAGCGAGTAGGTGGGTAACCCCTGCCTCGTGGGTTCAAATCCCACCCTCTCCGCCAGTCTGGAACCGTCCATGTCTGTGGTCAGATGCTCACGTCGGATCAATACAAGCCCTCCCACGCACAGATACGATACTGTCGTCTTTGAACTCAAAGGCTTCATTTGAGCATATGAGCGGCCAATTGAGGTGACCTGATGGCACAGTACGCTTGCACCGAACTCAAGAAGCGGCAGATCCTTGCTGTCACGTTCCTGACCATCTTCATCGGTCTCCTCGGGGTCGACGTCATCATCCCGGTCACGGCATTTCAATGAAATGGATCCGATTGCAGGAACGACGCCTCCTGCCTCTTCGTGACGTCGGCATGGCTGGCCAGGCCACCCTCGCCATGATTGCAGCCAGCTTCAACGTCACTGAGACATTTGTCCTGCCCGGAATCGCATATCGTCATGCCCTTGCGGGAGCAAAAACGCTGGCTGACGCCCGGCGTGCGCTGGAGAAGTACGACTTCTCTGCCGACGATTTCTCCTTCACCCGGCTTGTCGAATCGATCGGCCCGGACATCATGGAACGATGCTCCCCAGTCGTGCCACGAGCCTGGTCCTGGTTCGACCCTGCGACCTTCGACACAGTGGGGATATTCCGCGGACTCGCGGAGCTGCAAGACGGCATCCGGGAATCATGGCTGCGACTTCTGGACATTCAGACGATCCAGAGAGCCCGTGACGCCGGCGTGACGGAAGCCGAGTACCTGTCGACCGCATCCATGGCGGTCCTCGTACAACGCGCCGAGCTCCACCCCGGACTCTCGGGCCGCGCCTGGTCGCCGAATGCCAGCCTTGGGGAGTTGAATGCCATAGTGCAGTGCACACTGGGGGCAAGCGATGGTGAAACCGCTGCCTGGGAGTGGACTGTCAGCACGACCGGAGAGGTCCTCCGCCGGCCAACGCCATCACCCGCTGACGAACGTCCAATTATCCAGTCTGCGCGCCTGGCCGTGCTCCTCGGCGACCGCATTGCCATGCCCTGCACCCTCGACTGGATCTGGGATGGTCAGGAATTGACGTTCCTGTCTGCCCTTCCTGCCCCAGCACACCTTGGCGCACGAACGTTCTCACGACGTTCACTGGCTCGTCTGACACCACGTCCACTGGGTCCGATGGCAGCCGGTATCGTCGTCGAACTTCTCCACGATTTGTTGCAGGACGCCGGGGCACTGCTGCTCGGAAACCGGGCACCATCGGTTCCACCGGATGTCGCAAGAGAGTTCGACGGTTTCGTCTACATCGACTTGACCTTCGCCCGCTACCTGCTCGACCACGCAGGGCTGCCACCAGGCGCGCTGGACGACCTCCTGGTACAGCAGAC
>Ga0209913_1000640_pt1 | contig 27073 bp, 24 predicted proteins | sample PersoiDNA2013203_FD_185805 | JGI IMG/M metagenome (GOLD analysis project Ga0209913, IMG submission 185805) | Permafrost soil microbial communities from the Arctic, to analyse light accelerated degradation of dissolved organic matter (DOM) -... | ecosystem: Environmental > Terrestrial > Soil >... | reverse complement strand
AGAATGTTGTTGAAACTGATTATAAAGAAGCTAAGGAGCTAATTAGCCTTTCTTTACTGTTCCATCTTGCACTATTTGGTCTATTGCCAGCGCTAGCCGTCGGGCTAGTTAAGGTTCGATACAGGCCATTTATTAAGGAATCCTTAATTCGAGTGCTATCGTTAGTCGGCGCAGCCTTTCTTGCTGCCTTTTTGATCTGGGCTAATTACAAGAATTTCGTCCTGATTGGACGCGAACATCGGGAGTTGCGCTTGTTCGTCAACCCAACGGCTCCTTTATACGAAGCATACAAATTTACCAAGAACAAATATTTTAAATCTGTAGAAGGCCCCATTCAGACTATTGGATTGGATGCACATCAAGGCGCTCAGTATTTGCAGGCGAAGAAGATAGATGGTAAAAAAACCATCGTGGTCTTAGTTGTCGGCGAAACAGCCAGGGCTAAAGACTTTTCATTAAATGGCTATGCGCGTGAGACTAACCCAGAGTTAAGCAAAGACAATGTCGTCAGTTTCAATAATACCTATTCATGTGGCACTTCGACTGCCGAATCACTTCCTTGCATTTTCTCGCACTTTGATCATGAGGACTATTCGTCCAGTGATGCTGGTCGCTATGAAAATTTACTGGATGTATTATCGCATTCTGGGGTGCATGTGCTATGGCGAGATAACAATTCCGGCTGCAAGGGCGTTTGCGATAGAGTGGCTTACGAAGATGTCTCGAATTTGCCTGTACCAGCTTTATGTAACACCTCTGAGTGTTTTGATGAAATATTACTGCATCAATTGCAGGAACGCATTCAGCTAAATAATGGGGATATTTTTGTCGTTCTGCATCAGAAGGGCAGCCATGGCCCCGCGTACTTCAAGCGGTATCCAGAAGCCTTCCGCCGGTTCATTCCAGAATGTACAGACAGCGCGCCGCAGAATTGTCAGAAAGAAACTTTACTCAATGCCTATGACAACTCTATTCTCTACACGGACCATTTCCTGCACCAGACTATTGAGTTCCTAAAAAGCATGTCTAGCCAATACAATACCGTGATGTTATATGCCTCCGACCACGGGGAGTCGCTAGGAGAAAATGGCATCTATCTGCACGGTTTACCCTATGCCCTTTCGCCAGATGAACAACGACACATTCCGATGATTGCCTGGATCTCAAACGGATATTCTGCAAGCTTTGGCTTGGATCAGCAGTGTTTAAAAAAACACTATGACCAACCCTATTCACACGACAATATTTTTCATTCAATGCTGGGTTTGTTTGGCGTAGAAACAACTCAGTATAAGAAAGATCACGACATATTCAGGCAATGCTTTGCTGCAATGAAATCCAAGTGATACAAAAGTGATGCAAACTAGCTTTAAAAAGACGGCATTAGCGAACAATGCTGTCGAGCACCCCTTAAGCAAAGTACCGGAAGTTACTTTGATCTTCTGGATAATCAAAATTTTTGCTACTACGCTGGGTGAAACTGGTGGCGATGCCGTCTCTATGTCAATGAACCTAGGCTACCTTGTTGGTACGGTTATTTTTGCAGTAATCTTTCTTATTGCTGTGGTCGCCCAAATCAAAGCCAAGCTCTTTCACCCGCTACTGTACTGGACCACCATTATAGCCACCACAACGGTGGGAACGACACTTGCTGATTTTGCTGACCGTTCCCTTGGCATCGGCTATACAGGCGGCTCGACGTTACTGTTTATACTGTTATTGGCATCATTCTCTATTTGGTATAAAACGCTAGGCGCAGTTTCAGTGAATACGGTAAGTTCTCCGAAAGCAGAAATGTTTTATTGGATAACCATCATGTTTTCCCAAACATTGGGTACGGCACTGGGCGACTGGACAGCAGACACTGCCGGGCTTGGCTACGGCGGCGCGGCAATCATCTTCGGCGGACTGTTGGCTGTTGTCCTTGCAAGCTACTTATGGACTAGCATCTCTAGAACCCTACTTTTTTGGGCAGCTTTTATTCTTACGCGCCCCCTTGGTGCGGTGGTGGGCGACTTTCTCGACAAACCAGTCAGTGCTGGTGGACTTGCATTAAGTCGCTATTGGGCATCAACAACTCTGCTCATCATAATTATTGCCTGTATTCTGATTTTTCCTCAGCGTGCCGAAAAGAGTTCCGTAGCCTAAGCTATAAGCATAAGTATGTAGCTGGGTTTTATACAAAGAAACAACTATATCTAGCCGGCTTGCTTGGCGATTGGCGCTTCATCTAAAAACACCCTGACATTACGCGGATACACAAACACATGTTCGCCCTGACTAATGTTCAACTCGCGAAAACGCTCTTGCGTCAGTTCCGCTTCAATGAGTTCAGTTTGATCTGCACGTTGCAGTTCCAATCTAACCAATGGTCCGATTGCGTGTACGTAGCTTACAACCGCTTCAAACGCAGGGGCATCGCCAGTACGCACTTTATGAATCTCGATATCGTGTGGGCGCACATAAGCCAATGCCGGGCTATTTTGCGTGTCATGATGTACGTCTAGCTTGATGCCAACGCCGCCAATATCCGCTAAGCCTTCATGGATATGACTCTTGAACTGATTCACATTACCTAAGAACTGGTACACAAAAGGCGATACCGGATGATCATAAACCTCTTGCGGTGAGCCGATCTGTTCAATCTGGCCTTTGTTAATCACCACTACACGGTCAGCCACTTCAAGCGCTTCTTCCTGATCATGCGTAACAAAGATGCTGGTAATGTGTAATTCGTCATGCAGCCGTCTTAACCAGCGACGCAGTTCTTTACGAACCTTGGCATCCAAAGCGCCGAATGGCTCATCCAGCAATAACACTTTAGGTTCAACCGCCAGAGCACGTGCCAATGCAATACGCTGGCGCTGACCACCGGATAATTGCGGTGGATAACGATCTGCCAGCCAGTCCAGTTGCACCAGCTCCAGCAATTCATGCACGCGTCTTTTGATTTCAGCTTCCGACGGGCGTGTTTGCTTAGGCCGTACACGCAGACCAAACGCCACATTCTCAAATACGGTCATGTGGCGAAACAATGCATAGTGTTGAAACACAAAACCCACTTGGCGCTCACGCACTTGCTGTGAAGTGGCATCCGTGCCATGAAAGTGGATACTGCCGGAATCAGGCGACTCAAGTCCGGCGATAATGCGTAACAAAGTGGTTTTACCGCAACCAGAAGGCCCCAGTAAAGCGACCAACTCACCACTCGGCACATCTAAAGTAACATCGTTCAAGGCGCTGAAGCTGCCAAAGTTCTTTTTGATATTTCTAATTTCTATACTCATCGTTTCATTCCAATTTTAATAGGCTGACTAGTGTTAGCTAAAGCTCTTCTCGTGGTTGCTGGCATTGCGTGCCACTTGCCACTCGACCAAACTCTTTAATACCAGTGTGACTAAAGCTAATAAGGCCAACAGTGAAGCCACTGCAAAGGCGGCCGCGTAGTTGTACTCGTTGTATAAAATCTCTACATGTAAGGGCATGGTATTAGTCATGCCGCGAATATGGCCGGATACCACTGATACGGCGCCAAACTCACCCATAGCGCGTGCATTGGTTAAAATAACGCCATACAACAAACCCCATTTAACATTGGGTAAGGTGATGCGCCACAGAATCTGCCAGCCTGAAGCGCCTAACACCAAACCGGCTTCTTCCTCGTCTTTGCCCTGCGCTTGCATCAACGGTATCAGTTCACGTGCAACGAACGGGAAGGTGACAAAAACAGTCGCCAATACAATGCCGGGAATGGCGAATATCACTTTCAGGTCATGATCGACCAGTGTTGAACCTACCCAGCCTTGCAGACCAAAGATCAATACATAGATCAAACCGGCGATTACCGGCGATACCGCAAATGGCAAGTCAATCAAGGTAATGAGGATGCTTTTGCCTTTAAACTCAAACTTGGCAATCGCCCAGGCTGCGGCAACCCCAAACACCAGATTCAACGGCACCGCTATTGCGGCCGCGATAAAGGTCAGTTTGATAGAGGAGAGCGCATCAGGGTCGACTAAAGCCGTAATGTATGTATCGAAACCTTTACGTAAGGCTTCTGTAAACACCGCGGCTAAGGGCACGATCAAAAACAAGCTTAAAAATAGCAAAGTGACCGTAATCAGTATCCAGCGAACCCAAACAGGCTCAGACGTGGCGCGGCTACGTGCGACTTTGCTGTGATAGGTACTGAACTGTGAGGTAGCATTCATAGTCATTAATAATTCCTTGTAGTCTTAGCGTTAGGCATCAACTTAGTGTGAAGCACCGGGTTAATGCGAAACACCTGGTTAATGTGAAGTACTAGCACGGCGATTAAACCACCACTGCAATCCGTTGATGGCAAACAGTAGTACGAATGAAATAATGAGCATGACGACGGCGACTGCTGTAGCGCTGGCATATTCATATTGCTCTAGCTTGGTAATAATGATGAGCGGCGTGATCTCGGACACAAACGGTACATTGCCTGCAATAAAAATCACTGAGCCATACTCGCCAATTGCGCGTGCAAAAGCTAGCGCAAAGCCAGTCAACAAAGCCGGCCAAATGGCCGGGAAAATGATCTTGGTGAATGTTTGCCAGCGGTTGGCACCCAGGCTGGCAGCAGCTTCTTCTGTTTCAGCTTCTAAATCTTGCAATACAGGTTGCACGGTACGTACCACAAAAGGCAAACCAATAAAGGTCAGCGCGACAATCACACCTAATGGCGTAAATGCCACTTTGATGCCATGTGGCTCTAGCCATGCACCAATCCAGCCATTACTTGCATAAACAGCGGTTAGGGCAATACCAGCAACCGCCGTTGGCAAGGCAAAAGGCAGGTCGACTAAAGCATCAATAATTTTTTTACCAGGAAAGGTATAGCGCACCAGCACCCATGCTGTGAGTAAGCCAAACACAGCATTGATCAAAGCAGCGATTAACGAAGCGCCAAAGGTCAACCTGTAGGAAGCAACAACCCTTGGCGCTGAAACCACGGCCCAAAACTCATGAAGACTTAATTCCGTGGTTTTAATAAATGCCGCCGATAGTGGAATCAGCACGATCAAGCTTAGATAAAATATGGTGTAACCAAGCGATAGATTAAAGCCAGGAAGTACATTTGTTTGTTTTGCCATGTTGTCGATCATCAATGAGAACGGCCGCCAATTTAACAGAGCCCGTAATAAGTTAAAAATAATATTTACCTATATTTATATAACTTAATGTCATATAAAAATCCGCTAACGGCTTTATTCAGCACTTGGATTCTTATGGAAACATGACTAAATATTTTGTATGCGTAGGGCGCTCTTAATATTTAAGCGGTTGCACGTATATTGGATTTAACCGCAGTTCTTTTAAATAAGGCTGAAGGTTGCAACTCCTTAGCTGTCACAGGTTTGGCCAAAAAATAGCCTTGAAACAAGGTGCTACCTGTTTCTATCGCAATATTTAATTGCGTTTGTGTTTCTATACCAGTAATCACAGCTTGCGCGCCGAGGTCTTTAATCATCTTAACTAGACCTGGCAGAATTTTGCGTACACGTTCGTTGCTCTCTGCCTTCTGGATTAAATTCAAATCTAATTTAACGAAGTCAGGTGAGAACTTCCATAGACGATCAATATGTGATTGCGCACTACCAAAGCGATCAATCGCAATGCGGTAGCCTCGATCACGATAGTTATCAATCGCTTCAGTCAATTGTTTGTCTTGCTCTACCAGTCCTTCATGAATCTCAATCACTACGCGATCTGTAGGTACCGAGTTGGCATGTAAAATACGCTCGAATACCTTGCCATGCTCATTCACCGAGATTAGCAACTTAGGATGCACATTCAGAAACAACAAACCGTTTTCCGCATAAATTTGCCTGAAATTGAGTACATGCAAGGTGCGACTTACACGATCAAACTCCACTAACTTTCCTGCCTGTTCCGCATAAGTAAAAGCAAACTCTGGCGTACTGACCAACTCACCGCCTAGTGAAGGCCTTAATAAGGCTTCATGTCCGAATAGGTCGCCGGCTTCACTATCATAAATAGGTTGAAAAGCGGTATTCAACTGCACGCCTAAATAGGTGCTACTAAATTCACCGGTAAATTGTTCCGTTAAACCATAATCATCTAAATCTAGCCGTAATGATTCTTTCAGCTGTAACCTGAGTTGCTCCACATGGGGCGCAGTATTTATTGGTTCTGCCATTTTTTTATCCTTTATAACAATTTGTTCACTATTTATTTGCTGCTTATCCGGTCACTGTAGATCTGATCAAAAGTACCTCCATCTGCAAAGTGTGTTTTCTGCGCTTTTGCCCAACTACCAAACACTTCATCTACACTAAATAAATCAAGCTGTTTAAATTGTGCTTTGTGTTTAGCTGCTACGCTTTCCAAGCGTGGTCTTAAGTCATGCTGCGCGGCAATTTCCTGCCCAGCTTCTGAGAAGTGATACTCGGCATAAGCTTGAGCAAGGGCGCGGCTATGGTGCTTATCCACATACTTATCTACGATAGTGATTGGGTTTTCAGCCAAAATACTGGCTGATGGATAAACCACATCGTATTGATCGCCCAATTCTTTTTTGATGAGATTCACTTCATTCTCAAATGTCAGCAATGCATCACCGATACCGCGTTGTGCAAAAGTAGTGGTTGCGCCACGCCCGCCAGTATCTAAAACCGGAACATTTTTAAAGAGCTTGCCAACAAACTCTTTAGCTTTAGCCTCATCGCCACCTTTTTTAATCACATAACCCCAAGCGGCTAAATAGCTATATTTGCCATTTCCTGAAGTTTTTGGGTTTGGCACTACCACGGCAATGCCCGGTTTAATCAAGTCATCCCAATCTTTAATATGCTTAGGGTTGCCTTTGCGCACCAAAAACACGGTGGTCGAAGTTGTAGGTGAGCTGCCATAAGGCAAACGCTTTTGCCAATCTTTAGGAATCAGCTTGCTACGCTCGTACAAAACATCAATATCAGGCGCTTGATTCATGGTGATGATGTCAGCTTCAAGACCATCAGACACTGATCTGGCCTGCTTGCTTGAACCGCCATGTGATTGATTGATGATCACAGTTTCGCCCGTTTTTTGTTTCCAGTACTTTGCAAAGGCTGGATTAAAGTCTTTGTAAAATTCGCGGGTCACATCATATGAGACATTCAGCAAGCTACTATCGGCACTTGCATTTGTTGGCAACAGTGCTATCGCTGAAATGAATAGTCCTACTAACCTTATTCTTTTGAACATATAAACCATCTTTGCTAAGTAAATTTTAATAAATGCACTTTACTCAATAATTTAAATAATTCAAAAGAATATTAATTAATATACATATAAATAAAAAGAATATTGATGGCTACCACAATTTTCATTGTGTTGATGAAGTGATATATAAAACCAGAAGACAGTGTGTATTCAACGACACTCTAACAACGACAAAAGGCCACCAAGAACATCCACATATTTCACTAAATGATGCCTATATATGACGAACCGGTCGTTTGATTTTGGCAATCCAACTTCAGCCCTGTCAGTCAATACCATCACCAAATCTCGCCAAACGGGCGTATTTCAAGCTCTGATGACCATGCAGTAGGCTTTTGTTGTGTAAGCTGAATTACCGTATCAGCAATATCATCTGGCTTCATGAAAAAATCGTCCGGTTTATCTGGCATCATTTTTCGGGTAGATGGCGTATCAACAACGCCATCCACTATAACGGTCGCCACATGAACACCAGCAGGACCTAGATGACGTGCCATGGATTCTGCGAGGCTTCTCTGCGCCGCTTTTGCCGGTGCAAAGGCCGCTGTTTTTGCACCACCACGACGTGATGCGGTAGCACCAATGAAGATGATATTTCCATGATTATTTGCCTTCATCGCTGGAATCACTTGTTGCGACACTAGCAAAGCGCCTAATGCGTTGACCCGCCAACTTTGTTCAAATTCTTCTGCACTTATTTCTTCAACGCTTTTCCAAACACCGGCGCCAGGATTGAAGATTAGTATGTCGATATTTCCCATCTCATTTCGAATAGCCTCAAAGGCCTGTTCGACTGAAGCGGCATCAGTAACATCACAAGCATAAGCTCGGGCATGTTCAATTCCCATTGCCAGCTGCTTAGAAAACTCAGTCTGGCGCGAAAGCAGTGCCACTTGATAGCCTTCAGCGCTGAATCGATGAGCGAAAGCAGCACCATTACCGGGGCCAACACCAACAATGACACAGATGGGTTTGTTTATAGGTACTGACATCATTTATCCTTTCCAATGCAGGGGTATAGTTTTTGTGAAGTAAGGCAGCTGTTCGATTCTTTGCATGAATTCATTAATTTTTGGCCACATGTGCGTACCGGCACCTAGTTGTGGCCGTCTTTCATGAAATCGGCGAAACAAAGCAAATAATGGATATAAAGTAAAATCTGCCATTGAAAGGTGGCCTACAAAATAATCACCGCTCAGTGCATCCTCGAAATAAGCTAATTCACGCCCCAGATCTCTTAATACAACAACTATGTCTGCAGGATCGCCGTCGCCGTCGGGGCTAAGTAAAGTAAGTTCCATCAATCGTCGCAAGACTGGATACAGATAGCTGTAAGCTTCTGCCGAGAATCGGCGGGCAATTGCTCGTTCTTTTATATTGCCAGGCAGAACAGGCCGTTCTGGATAACGCTCTTCAAGATATTCAACAATGGTTGATGATTCCCATAATATTAAATCCCCGTCAATTAATGCAGGCACCTTGCCATGCGGGTGTATCGCCAGATACTCTGGTTTCTTCAATTCCCCGCTTTGCAGAGACAACAAATTAAATTCGTAAGGAAGCTGTTTGTGCTCCAGTACAAGCCAAACATACCAAGAGAATGGAGACCCTGAACCGTAATAAAATTTCATAAAATATCTTTCGTGTCCATGTGTTCGTAACTATGAATAATTAGTGACTATGATTAGGAGCTTTTAAATAACACCCCGCTATAGAACACCAAGCAAAGTAAAAGCCAGTATCATTTGACTGAAAAAGCCCGCAGTAAAAGCCAGTGTGCGGATCAATGGCACCGCCATGATGTAAGCAATAACGTGGACTAGCCGTGCAAAGAAATAAATCGTACAAGCGAAAGCGGTTGTTGAGCTATTGGCTCCAGTGAGCTGAATCGCTAACACCAAAGGTGCAAACAGGACAAGATTCTCGACTGCATTCGCATGCGCCCGCCTCAACCTTTCTGCCCATTGCGCTTTGGGTTGAAGTTGCGGCGGTTTCAAAGTTGCCCAAACGCCAGTTTCAATAATGCGATTTACAATAGTCGGCATCCAAAGCACCGCTGTCATTAATATCGCTAAAACGAGCCAATATAATTCTGTCGTTATGGCATGATCCATTCAGTACTCCTTAAAATTTGTTGCAAAATTAAATTGCGGCTATTGTTTTATCAATTGCCATGTACGGCCTGCTTGTACTCCGCAAGAAGTTTAGGATCGTCGATTGAGCCATGGTGGTGGGTTTGTTTCCAGCCGACATCAGAGCCAAACCATTGAATGATTCGGCTGGTACGAATTGACAAAGATACAGTGATTTCATCCTTAGTAAATTCGCCATGCTCGCGTCCGGCAAAAACCACCATATCGTCGCTTTGATATTCGACAATGTCACTTAGCTCCACCCACACACTGGCTGAGCCGCTGAAAATGCCTCGGTATAAGTTAGCTATTGGTTCATATCCACGCAGAATCCCGCCCAATGGATTGTTTAGTTGTATCAAGTCATGGTTTGCCCAAACCTGAGTAAACACATCCATATCGCGTTGATTGAACGCGTAATATAAAGATTCAAGCAACGCTCTTGCACCATCGACTTGGTGTTGACTGGCTTGGTTAAGGCGATTAGCCGCATCTCTGCCATAGTTTTGTTGTGAATGAGTAATCATGCTAGAACTTTCTGAATATTTGGTTTATTTGCCTGCTGCAATTTCCACATCGACACAAGGTGGAACCAAAGCCAGAGTGGCGCAGGAAGAAATACTGCATACATCATTGGGTGGTGTGGGGTAAGGGTAGGTAAAAGAATGAGCGCTAATGTGCTCGCAACTACCAATATATCGACCATGCCAAAAATATTGGCAAACCATGCACGGCGCTCTCCATCAGCGTCTGCCGCCAGGGTAAATGCGGCAATGAGCCCAAAAAACCCAGCGCCTATATGTGTCCAGCCATCAAGAATGCCAAATGTTTGCGGCAAGCCGCCTAAGCTGGCCTGCATAAGAAAGTTCGCACCGAAAAAGACCCGGATACCTTGTAATAGCAGAAGTTGCTTTTGACTAAGCGCCATTAGCCTATTTCTGATTGGCGTAACCAATAACAACAAAGCACCTACAGCACCAACGGCAACAAAAACGATGACTAGAAAAGCAATACCGGAAATATCTTCAGGGAAGATACTTTTCGTGGAGAGGCCAAAATGCAGTATGCCTAGCCAAGATAGCAGGCCTATTCCTATGCCAACGGATAACTTGCCGCTTTTCTCACCTAGAGAAATGACCCATAAGGTATAGAGAATCATCATGAGATCCAGAAAAATTGCGAACAGTGCCGTAGTAAATAAAGACATATTGAAAACCTCTTTGTAAAGTGATATTGTGTTTTGCAGAATAGCAACTTAACATGGTGTAAACAATGATTAAAACTACCTTAAACAATGCTGAAACAACTAATAATTTTATAAATAAGTGTGTTATCAGCGATGTATTAAAGTCTATGCGTATTAATGGGAGCTTGTTAGTCAATGAGGATTATGTTCCACCTTGGAGCGTCGCTATTCCACATGCGGATAGGCTCCGCAGCTTGTTGAATCTAGCTTCAGATGTCCATGTAGTTGCCTTTCATTATGTTAAGCGCGGTTTTGTTGAAATAATTCCTGAAGTTGGTGAACCGATCATGATTGAAGCTGGAGATATGGCTATTTGTTTTGGCGGTGTTGCACATCATCTTTCGCAAAACCGTGATTCACAAAACTTTGATAAGCAAGCTATACCAGTTGAGTCGATACTTATAGGTGGAAATAATCCATTTGCGCCGAATGAAAAAAACAAGGCTAGAAGCACATCTGTGATGTGTGGCGTTTTTATGATGCAGAATCTAAATCTAAATCCGCTATTTTCATCACTACCTAAAATTCTCCATGTGTCGACAACAAAACCCGGCATCCATCATAACTTAACAAACATACTTAGCTGGATCAACGGGGAGATTGATCAAACAACACAATGCACTTATGTCATTGAACGGTTACTGGAGTTGTTATGTGCCGAAGTCATGCGGACTCATCTAGACAATGCAACCACAGGCTCAGGATGGTTCTATGCAGTGAAAGATCCTGTGATAGGTCGTGCAGTCTCGATGATCCATGCACAACCTGGCGATGATTGGTCGGTTAATCGTTTAGCTGATGGTGTAGCCATGTCTCCATCAAGATTTGCAGCTAGATTTACAGCTGCCTTAGGTGACAGCCCCATGGCCTACGTCACGAAATGGCGTATGAATATTGCAGGGCGAATGCTTGGTGAATCACACCAAAGAATTGAGGAAATCGCGACGACTGTAGGCTATGAAAACGTGGCTGCTTTTAGTAGAACATTTAAACGGCATCTAGGTATTCCGCCTGCCGCTTGGCGGTCACGGCAGCTCTAATTGTGTGCCCAGGTTTTATTGAACTACTCAATTCTCAGTAGTTCAGATTGCCGAACAATGGCAAAAAAAAGGAGGGCGGTAAAATTTTGTAACTTAATGCGTCATGCCTGACATGCTATCGCTAGCAAACTCAAAATCGGCATCGAGCTTTTGCAATCTATTTTGCAGTGCCTGTGAGCCATTGGGCGTATAAATCACCTTGATGCCGCGGCTTAGCGCATTGCGTTTTATTTTATGGGTAATGGAATGGCTTATCCAGTTAGTGATAAGCACAATCATTTTAGTATCGTGTGGAATGACCTTATTACTATCGCCAGCCTTGCGGCCAGACCAATGATTGATATGGCCTACGCCATAGCTGGTTAACACCTGCTTAATACTCGCGACTTGGTCGCCACCTACAATTAATACTGAACTCATGATAAGAGTATCCTTTAGTTGAATACAGAACCGGATTTTGTCCAGTTCTGCATATTTTTATATCTACCGCGTAGATTATGCCTAGGTTAGTTTTGGCTTATTTTTGATAGATTTGATCAAAAGTGCCACCGTCAGAAAAGTGCTTTTTCTGCGCCACTTGCCAACCACCGAAGTCATCATCAATTTTCACAAAATTAACTTTTTGAAATTGACTCTCATATTTCTTAGCCACTGATGCTAAAGTTGGCCGATAGTAGTTTTTGGCTGCAATCTCCTGGCCTTCTTCAGTATATAAATACTCAAGATAGGCTTTAGAGACGGCTTCCGTGCCATGTTTCTTGGCAAATTTATCGACTACCGTCACTGGCGGCTCAGCCAGAATTGAAAGTGAAGGTACTACAATTTCAAACTTGCCTACGCCCAATTCTTTTTGCGCTAAAAATGCTTCATTTTCCCAAGCCAGCAACACGTCACCAATGCCACGTTCAACAAAGGTTGTAGTAGATCCACGGGCACCGGTATCAAGCACTGGTACATTTTTAAACAATTTTCCGACGAATTCTTTAGTTTTAGCTTCATCACCACCGTCTTTCTTCTGTGCATATGCCCATGCTGCCAGATAATTCCAGCGCGCGCCGCCTGAAGTTTTAGGGTTTGGAGTAATGACAGAAACACCCGGCCTTACTAAGTCATCCCAGTCTTTAATATTTTTAGGATTGCCTTTTCTCACCAACAACACTATGGTTGAGGTATAAGGCGAGCTATTATGCGGCAAGCGTTTTTGCCAATCTTTTGGAATCAGTTTGCCTTTTTCTTGCAGCTGATCTACATCGTAAGCTAATGCAAGCGTTGCGACGTCAGCGTCCAAGCCATCAATAATGGCGCGCGCTTGTTTGCCAGAGCCCCCATGCGAAGCTTTAACGGTGACTTTATCGCCGGTTTTTGCTAACCAATATTTGCTAAAAGCTTCATTAAAATCTTGGTAAAGCTCACGGGTTGGATCGTACGAAACGTTAAGTAAGCTAATATCTTTGGCCGTGGCGCTGATTGGCGCCGAGGCACCAAACGCGACTGATAGCAAGGCAATAGCTAAAAGTGTTTTTTTCATGGAATATCCTTCAATAGTTATATGGTATTAATTTTTAAAAGTTTTATTGGTTAGAATGCCACTTGGAAACGCGCAAACAGCGCACGCTCATCTGGGCGGTTTGCAACTTTGTTAGTGGTACCGTTATAACCGTTGCTAGCACCTGTTGCTGTGTTATATGCCAAGCCTGTGCCTGCGCCGCCAATAAATGAGGTTTGTTCATAATTCAACACAATTTTTGCATTTGAGTTGAGATACCAATTTATGCCAGCAGTCCACGTTTGGGCCTTTTTAGCGCTAAAGGTTGGATCAGCAAATGAATCGCCTATGGCCGCGTTCGTATCTGCGCTAGTTTGTTTCGCTAGCACTCCGCTAGCATTGGTAAACGTGTCGCTATCTACATTCAACTCACTGTAACGTAGTGCTAGCTCCCAAGCACCCCAACCGCCTTTATCAATATCAAAGTCATGCTTCGGCTTGATACTCTTGAATGATGAGTCTTCGCCGGTTAACAGGTATGTTGCAGCAATTTGCCACGCATCATTGTTAAGCGTCTTATTCGAACCGTTCAATTTCGTTGTCTGGGCTGTAGATAAAGCCGTTGTACCAGCCCCCCCAGCTGCAACCGAACCACCGCTCGCCAAACTCACATCTTGTGAAACTCTGGCGTATTCAGCCAGTAAGCCAAACGGACCATTGAAGTAATAGGCTTGCGGGGCAATACGCAAACGCTTGCCATCAGCAACTGCTGCAGGGCTATATCTGAAGAAGGTTTGTTGGCTGTTTGTTACGTAACTAGGCAAACCATTGCGTGTGCCATCCGCAGCTGAAGTATCAGTAAAGTTAAGATTTTTTTCTGCGGTTGAGTCCGTATAAGTAGTAGCAAGACCAAAACCCAAGCCACTTAATGCATTGATGTCATCTTTAAACGGCGTTGCAAATAATCTTGCAGTCACTTCTTTGTTATCATTAAAAGCAGAGGCAGTGCTAGCGTTACCGCCATCAACCACACCATTGTTGAAACCAAGCGCATAGTTTAATTTGTCGCCCAGTAAGTCACCATGCACAGAAATACCTTGATCCCTATTTGGCAGAATGTTGTTAGAGACATAACTTCTTTCAATAAACTTGATGTCAGCACCCCCTTGCAAGCGCTCAAGGCCAACAAAAGGTTTGTATTTACCAATACGGACTTTAAAAGCAGGGTCAAAACGTGCATCAATATAAGCATCCACTACCGAAGCACTCCCGCCTGCAAACTCTTCTTGAAAGCGGTAATCGTACTTGCCAAACAAAGTCCCCTGAATATTTGGACGGAGTCTACGGGCCAACCAAGTGTCATTAGCATCGTGAAAGCCAGTTACAGCATCAAGGCTGCCGGCACGTGCATCACTGCGATTGCGAACATCATTAGCCCCTTGGCTAAAACTACGATAGTCGTATTGAACCAAGCCGCCAAGTTTGATTGAGTTCTTCCCATCAGCAGACTCAAGGCCAAAGCCACTTGCACTGGCTTTTACAATCGGTGTTGTTTTTTTAGCGGCAGCAGCATCTTCTTCTGCCACCTCGCCTTTACGCGCTAATACTTTCACTTGTTGACTGAGTTCTTGTACCAGGCCGCGAAGCTCCTCAAGCTCGGAACTATCATTTGCATGTGCCGCGAGAGGTAATGAAATGATGCCGCTAGCGATGAGCACCGTAGCGAATTTTGTAATTTTGAATTGCATTTCTATCTCCTGTTAGATGCTTCCAGCTTACTGGTCAGCCCATATAATTAAGATTTTTAACGATCTCTTATTTAGCCGCTGCATGAGCAGTAGGCGTTGTTTTGGTCGCATCTTAGGTAAATTTTTGGGTAAACCTGAGTTTTTCTCGTTTTTCAATTTGTGTTACACGACCTTCATGCAACACGATTTCAATCGAGCCAAAACCGGAACCCTGCTTAACTTCCTCAACCGCACGTAAAATCTCTTGCGATAAATCAATCTTGTTATCACGACTGCTTTTTTGTGAGCTTTGAATAAGTGACATGGTTTAACCTCAAATCAGTGTTGGTAAATGCGAATGCATGCACTATAAAATGGTTTTTAAAGAATTAAAAATAATAGTTATTTATAATGTTATAATTAAAAAGAATATAAAAGTGCCAGCCTAAGCCGAAAATTGAGACTGGCATGGCTATTTGCTATTCCCGGTTCCAATTCATTGAATTCATTGGTATAATGCTGGAGGAATTTTTCGATGGGCTTTATGCCCATTTTTTGTTTCTGCAACTTACGTTTATCTGGGCGTAAATTTGGACTGGGTTGCGGTGAGATTTAGGGGCTAGGTGTCATGCAAGATTTGCATACTTTGATAGAAACATCGGTGAATCAGTTGGGTTTTGAGCTTGTTGATCTCGAGATTTCAAATCGCGGTAAATTATTGCGCGTGTTTATTGACAAGCAAAACCCTGCTGACATTAAAGATAGCGTTAATATTGATGATTGCTCCTTAGTCAGCAACCAACTAGGCAACTTGCTTGCAGTAGAAAACGATATTGATTACGACCGCCTAGAGGTTTCATCTCCAGGCATGGATCGCGTGCTAAAAAAAGAAGCTGATTTTGTCCGGTTTATTGGCGAGCGCGCTACAGTTAAAATACGCGTGCCAATTATAGAGATGGTAGCGAGCGCGAAAGCGCCTAGCAAAGAAGAAAAAGTAACGAAAAAGAATTTTGTAGGGATGATCCGTGGCTTAGAAGATGGCCAGCTACTACTAGATTGTGACGGTGTGATTTATAAAATAGTACTGACTAATATCGAAAAGTCGCGCCTGAACCCTGTGTTTTAATGCTGGCGTGTTCTAAATGCCGGTGTGTTCTAAATACTGGCGTTATCGCTATTTGGTTTTACAAGATATTGAAAAGTAATTTTAAATAAAAATTGAATGAATTAATGCAGTTAACCTGCGAATTTTAGTCGGAGATAGATGATGAGTCGTGAAATCTTATTATTGGTAGATGCCTTGGCGCATGAGAAAAATGTAACTAAAGAGGTGATCTTTACCGCTTTAGAGTTGGCATTGGCTTCAGCCACCAAGAAAAAACATCATGATGATGCCGATATACACGTGACGATTGACCGTGAAACTGGTGAATATGCAACCTTCAGACGCTGGCAGTATGTTGACTATGATTTGCTTGAAAATTCAGCCTACCAAATCGATGAAGAAAGTGAGCACGCAAAAGGCTTAAAGATTGGCGAGTATTACGAAGAGCCATTAGAAAGCATCGAGTTTGGCCGCATTGGTGCGCAAGCAGCCAAACAAGTCATTTTGCAAAAAGTACGCGAAGCTGAACGTGAGCAAATATTAGAAGACTTCTTGGCGCGTGATGAAAAGTTAGTTACAGGCGTCATTAAGCGCATGGAAAAAGGCAATGCGATTATTGAGGTAGGTCGCATTGAGTCATTGTTGCCGCGCGAACAAATGATTCCTAAAGAAAATCTGCGCGTAGGCGACCGCGTTCGCGCATTCCTTTCACGTATTGAGCGTGGTGGTCGTGGCCCGCAATTAATTTTATCAAGAATTACGCCTGATTTTTTAGTGCGTTTATTCGAGTTAGAAGTGCCTGAAATTGAAGAAGGCTTGTTAGAGATTCGTGCGGCAGCGCGTGATCCTGGTCTACGTTCAAAAATCGCCGTTAAAAGCAATGATCAGCGCATAGACCCAGTAGGTACCTGTGTTGGTATGCGTGGTTCACGTGTGCAAGCCGTGACTGGCGAGCTGGCTGGTGAGCGCGTGGACATTGTGCTTTGGAGCATGGAGCCGGCGCAATTTGTCATTAATGCAATGTCACCAGCAGAGGTTGCAAGCATCGTGGTGGATGAAGATGCGCATAGTATGGATGTAGTGGTAGATGAAGAGCAGTTGGCGTTAGCAATTGGCCGTAATGGTCAAAACGTACGCTTGGCTTCTGAACTTACCGGTTGGACGCTAAACATACTAACCGTAGATCAAGCCGCTCAGAAAAACCAGGAAGAGTTTGCCGGTGTTAGTCAGCTCTTTATGGATAAGCTGGATGTAGATGCTGAAGTAGCTGAAATCTTGGTGCAAGAAGGCTTTAGCACATTAGAAGAAATTGCCTACGTACCGCTAGCAGAGATGAATGAAATCGATGCGTTTGATGCAGACACTATCGAAGAATTACGTAAACGCGCACGTGCAGCTTTGTTAACTGAAGCGATTGCAAAAGAAGAAAAAGTTGAAGAGGCCGCTGAGGATTTATTGACAATGGAAGGTATGGATGACGAAACTGCGCATCTATTGGCATCCAAAGGTGTACCGACTATGGATGATTTAGCTGAGTTGGCAGTCGATGAATTGGTAGAACTCACCAGCATGGACGCAGATCGCGCTAAAACATTAATTATGACAGCGCGTGCGCCTTGGTTTAAATAACACTTCAAAAAAGTGAGATGTGAACTTATCATAAATACTTGTTCACTAAATCAACGTATTAAAAGTAATAAAGCATTACCGCTAGGCAATAAAGCTTAGAAAAAGAATACTGGAGCAACAAGATGGCACAAACAACCGTAGAACAATTTGCTGGCGAATTAAAGCTGCCAACAGCATTGTTATTAGAGCAGCTAAAGAGTGCTGGCGTGCATAAGTCAAACGCTGAAGATCAATTGAGCGAAAATGACAAAACTGCATTGCTTGACCATTTGCGTAAAGAGCACGGCACATTAGCGCCTAAAAATAAAATTACGTTGACGCGCAAGTCTAGCACCGAGATTAAAAAAACGGACAACACCGGCAAAGCGCGCACCATTCAAGTTGAGGTGCGTAAAAAGCGTACTATTGAACAACGCGATGACGCCGGCCTAAACGAGCAAGAAGAGACTGATACAGTGTTAGCTGTAGAAGCATTAGAAGTGCCCGTTGAACAGTTTGAGGAAATTGCTGAACCACCAGTCGCAGCAACTCCTGAAACTCCTCCGGTTGTGGCAGAAGTTGTTGTTGCACCTGAGCCAGAAATAGTTGCGCTAGTGGTGGCTGAGTCTGCGCCAGTTGAGCCAGCTAAAGTTGAGCCTGTCGCCGAGGTAGAACACGTAAAAGTGGAGCCAGCTAAAGTTGAGCCTGTGGTTGTGAAAACAATCAGCCGTAAAGACCTATTAGGCGCAGATGAAATTGCACTGCGCGAACATGAAGCCAAGCGTCATGCAACGCTGGCAGCCATGCAAGCAGAAGATTTACGTAAAAAACAGGAATTAGCGCAACGTCGTATTGATGAAGAGGCTAAAAAGTTAGCAGACGCAGAAGCGGCAAAACTAAAAGCCGCCAAACTGTCTGAAGGCACATTACATAAACCTGTTGTAAAAGAAGGCGTTGCCAAACCAGCCGCCAAAGAAGCGAAAAAGGGTAAAGGTAATAACAAAGAATGGACGGACGCCGAGAACAAAAAACGCGGCTTAAAAACACGCGGTGACACCACCGCAGGTAAACCAGGCTGGCGCGCGCCTAAAGGCAAGCATAGACATCAAGATGATGATGCTCAACATGCATTTAACGCGCCTACCGAGGCCATTGTGTATGAAGTGTTAGTGCCAGAAACCATCACCGTGGCTGAGTTAGCTCATAAAATGTCAGTTAAATCTGGTGAAGTGATCAAAACGCTCATGGGTATGGGCATGATGGTTACAATTAATCAGGTGCTAGACCAAGAAACTGCGATTATTATTGTAGAAGAAATGGGCCACCATGCTTCAGCAGCGGCGCCAAATGACCCTGATACGTTTATAGAAGAAGCGGAACATGCAGCAGCGATTATCGAAGCGCGCCCACCAGTAGTCACAGTGATGGGTCACGTCGATCATGGTAAAACGTCATTGCTTGATTATATTCGTCGTAGCCGAGTGGCCTCAGGTGAGGCTGGCGGCATTACGCAACATATTGGCGCTTATCACGTTGAAACACCACGTGGCATGGTCACTTTCTTAGATACCCCAGGCCATGAAGCATTTACCGCCATGCGTGCCCGTGGTGCAAAAGCTACTGATGTGGTGATTTTGGTTGTTTCAGCCGATGATGGCGTGATGCCACAAACGATTGAAGCGATTCACCATGCCAAAGCGGCTGGCGTACCTTTAGTGGTTGCAATCAACAAGATTGATAAGCCTGGAGCAGAGCCAGAGCGCGTTAAGCTTGAGTTAGTCGCACAAGAAGTCGTACCTGAAGAATTCGGCGGCGATGTGATGTTTAGGGAAGTTTCTGCTAAAACCGGCCAAGGTATTGATGAGCTATTAGAGGCTGTGCTTTTACAAGCAGAATTGCTGGAGTTGCAAGCGCCTAAAAATACGCCAGCCAAAGGCATTGTGATTGAAGGGCGCTTAGATAAAGGCCGCGGCCCAGTCGCGACTATTTTAGTGCAATCAGGTACATTAAAACGTGGTGATATGATTTTGGCCGGCTCTACTTTTGGTAAAGTACGTGCAATGTTGGATGAGTCAGGTAATGATGTTCAAGAAGCCGGTCCATCAATGCCCGTTGAAATTCAAGGTTTGTCTGATGTACCAAGCGCAGGCGAAGACATGATTGTATTGAATGATGAGCGTAAAGCCCGTGAAATTGCAAACTTCCGTCAGGGGAAATTCCGTGAAGTTAAATTAGCGAAACAACAAGCGTCTAAACTTGAAAATATGTTCGAGCAAATGGGCGAGGGTGTAGCCCAAACGCTAGGCTTAATCATTAAATCAGACGTACAAGGCTCTTACGAAGCGTTAGCAACAAGCTTGCAAAAGCTATCAACATCAGAAGTAAAAGTGAACATCATTCACACTGGCGTTGGGGCAATTAGTGAGTCAGATGTAAACTTGGCGGCAGCGTCTAAAGCGGTATTAATTGGCTTTAACGTACGCGCGGATTCTGGCGCACGCAAATTGATAGAAACGCTTGGCATTGATGTGCGCTACTACAACATTATTTATGAAGCTGTTGACGAAATTAAAGCTGCGCTTGGCGGCATGTTACCGCCAGAACACAAAGAAAGCATGATTGGTACCGTAGAGATTCGTGAAGTATTCCGCATTTCTAAGGTCGGTGCAATTGCCGGTTGCTATGTACAAGACGGTATGATTAAACGTAATTCTAAAGTACGTGTGTTGCGTAATAACGTGATTGTGCATACTGGCGAATTAGACTCTCTAAAACGCTTTAAAGATGATGTTAAAGAAGTTAAAAACAACTTTGAATGTGGCTTGTCATTGAAGAACTTCAATGATATTGAAGTAGGTGATATTTTAGAAGTGTATGAAATTATTGAAGTGGCACGTACTCTATAATGGCTAAAGAATTCTCACGTAGTCACCGAGTTGCCGAGCAAATGCAGCGTGAGCTTGCTGACTTGTTGCAATTTGAAGTAAAAGATCCGCGTGTAGGCATGGTGACGATTACTGCGGTTGAAGTCACTGGCGACATGGCGCATGCCAAGGTTTTTTACAGCGCGGCAAAAGCTAGTGATAGCCAGCAGCAAGGTCTAGAGAAGTCTGCTGGCTATTTACGTACGCAATTAGCTAAGCGCATGTTGTTACGGACGGTGCCACAACTTCATTTTGTATATGATGCATCAATTGATAACGGCATGATGATGTCCAAGTTGATTGATGAAGCGTTAGCATCAAAACCAGAAAAGCCGTAATCGATAAGCTTTAATCTCACGTTATAAAGTCAAACTTTTGCAGTATAGAAGACCAAAAAAAAATATCAGCGGCGTGCTGTTGTTAGATAAGCCAATAGGCTATTCATCTAACCAAGCGCTACAAAAAATCAAGATTCTTTATCAGGCCGCTAAAGCTGGTCACACCGGTACGCTAGACCCGCTTGCCACGGGCTTGCTACCGCTTTGTTTCGGTGAAGCAACCAAATTCGCACACTTCTTAACCGATGCAGATAAAGTCTACGTTGCCACCATCAAATTAGGCATTACCACTAACACTGGCGATGCTGAGGGTGAAGTTTTATCAACTAAAGCTGTAAATGTGAGTCCGTTGCAATTTGAACAGGCTTGCAGCCAATTCGTGGGTGAAATTAGCCAAATACCACCGATGTATTCTGCGTTAAAGCATGAAGGCAAGGCCATGTATGAATACGCCAGGGCTGGCATTGAAGTTGAGCGCGCTGCGCGAGTAGTCACCATTCACAACATTGAATGCAATGCATTTGCACAAGATGTAGCAACCATTACCGTAAGATGCAGTAAAGGCACCTATATTCGCACTTTAGCTGAAGACATAGGCAATCACCTTGGCTGTGGCGCCCATTTGATTGGTTTGCGCAGAACCGCCACCGCCAATTACAATATTGCGCAATCTATTACGCTAGCGCAGTTTGAGAGCATGTCAGTAGAGCAGCGAGCTTCATTGTTATTGCCAGCAGACAGTGCCGTGCAACATTTACCAGAAATAATACTAGATGCCGATAGTGCCTTCTACTTACAGCAAGGTCAGGCGGTGTGGCAGAGTGGTGCGATTCCTAAGGGCTTATTACGTTTATACACTGAGCAAAAGAAGTTTTTAGGTTTAGGTGAACAGCAAAGTGACGGAAAAATCACGCCAAGAAGATTAATTGTAGAGCGCCCATAGATTGCATATTGCTTCTTTAAGTAACAAACTGGTAAATAATAAAATAAAAGATTGATAAATCAACCTTTTATAACTATAATGCGCGGTTCATGCAAATGAATGCTTTAGCGGCTAAGATTATGGAATAGGCTGCTTTTGCATTGACGCAAAACATCTAAATATTAGGATTAAGTTATGGCAACTACTGCAGCAGATCGCGCCAAAATCGTTGGCGAATATCAACAAAGTGCAAATGATACTGGTAGTCCGGAAGTGCAAGTTGCGCTTTTAACTAGCCGTATTAGCTACTTAACAGAACATTTTAAAAGCAATAAAAAAGACCACCACTCACGCCGCGGTTTATTGGCAATGGTTAGCCAACGTCGTAAATTATTAGATTACCTTAAACGCGAAAACGTTGAGCGTTATCAAACATTGATCGCGCGTTTAGGTCTACGTAAGTAATTGACTACCAATCACATGTACACAAAACAACTCGTTCTTTAACTTTTGTTTTGTGCGTGAAATAAAAAGCCGATAGCACCGCATAAGCAGTGCTTCGGCTTTTTTGTTGTAAAAGATTTATTGAAGCAAACATAGATTACAAGTATGGGTTAAATGAATTCATATGATGAGGTTGCTGAAATAAATCAATATTGTGCGTTCGCTATTGGGTTGTGAATAGCGAACATTAAAAAAGAGAAAAGGATAAAAAATGTTTAATAAAGTTAAAAAAAGTATTCAGTATGGTGCGCATGAGCTCACCATTGAAACTGGTGAAATTGCCCGTCAAGCTGATGGCGCAGTATTAGTCAGTTATGGCGATACCGTTGTTTTAGTGACAGTCGTTGGTAAAACTGCTGTTAAAGCGGGTCAAGATTTCTTCCCGCTGACCGTTGATTATATGGAAAAAACTTATGCTGCCGGTAAAATCCCAGGCGGTTTTTTCAAACGCGAAGGTCGTCCTTCAGAAAAAGAAACACTGACTTCACGTTTAATCGACCGTCCATTACGTCCATTATTCCCAGAAGCGTTTTTGAACGAAGTGCAAATCGTTGCTACGGTAATGTCATCAGATCCAGAAATTGATTCTGATATTCCAGCGATTATTGGTGCTTCTGCAGCAATGGCTATTTCAGGTATTCCATTTTATGGTCCACTAGGTGCTGCACGTGTTGGCTACATCAATGAAGAATACGTAATCAACCCAACTAAATCTCAATTATTAGAAACTGAGCTAGACTTAGTCGTTGCTGCAACTGAAACAGCCGTAATGATGGTTGAATCAGAAGCCAAAGAACTTTCAGAAGAAGTCATGTTAGGTGCTGTAGTATTTGGCCATAATGCGATGCAAGCTGTTATCACAATGATTAACGAAATCGTTGCTGAAGTCGGCAAAGATGCCTGGGATTGGTCTGCACCAGCGCCAGATACAGCATTAATTGAAAAAGTCGCTGCTATTGCTGCCGCTGATGTAAATGCTGCATTCCAAATTAAAGCTAAAGGTCCACGTTCAGCTAAGTTAGATGAAATCAAAAACCGCGTAATGAGCGAGCTTATTACCGAAGCAACTTCAACTGAAGAAGCGAACAAAATCAAAACAGAAATATTTAATTTAGAAGCGAAAACTGTACGCAGCCAAATCTTGAATGGCGAGCCACGTATTGATGGCCGTGATACACGCACTGTGCGTCCAATCACTGTTCGTACTGGTGTATTGCCACGTACCCACGGTTCTGCGCTATTTACCCGCGGTGAAACGCAAGCATTAGTGATTGCTACACTAGGTACAGGTCGCGATGAGCAAGTGATTGATGCCTTACAAGGTGAGTTTAAAGATCGCTTTATGTTGCATTACAACATGCCTCCGTATGCAACAGGTGAAACTGGCCGCGTAGGTACTCCAAAACGTCGCGAAATCGGTCATGGCCGCTTAGCAAAACGTGCATTGTTGGCAGCATTGCCATCAGCGGATGAGTTTGGTTATACCGTGCGTATCGTGTCTGAAATCACTGAGTCTAACGGTTCTAGCTCTATGGCTTCAGTATGTGGCGGTAGCCTAGCCATGATGGACGCTGGCGTGCCATTGAAAAATCACGTGGCTGGTATTGCCATGGGTTTGATTAAAGAAGGCAACCGCGTTGCAGTATTAACGGATATTTTAGGTGACGAAGATCACTTGGGCGATATGGACTTTAAAGTAGCGGGTACAGATGATGGTATTACTGCTTTGCAAATGGATATCAAGATTACTGGCATTACTGCAGAAATCATGCAAGTTGCATTAGCCCAAGCTAAAGAAGGCCGCACGCATATTTTAGGCATTATGAAAGCAGCGATGACCACTGCAAACACTGAAATGTCTGCATTTGCTCCGCGTATCATCACCATGAAAATCAACCCTGAAAAAATCCGTGATGTTATCGGTAAAGGTGGCGCGGTAATTCGTGCGCTAACTGAAGAAACTGGTACAACCATTGATATTGAAGATGACGGTACTGTGAAAATCGCATGTACCAGCTCTGAAGCTGGCGCTGAAGCACAGCGCCGTATTGCAGAGATTACCGCTGAAGTTGAAATTGGTAATGTCTACGAAGGTACTGTACTTAAATTATTGGATTTTGGTGCGATTGTGTCACTAATTCCAGGTAAAGATGGCTTATTGCACATTTCACAAATTGCACATCAACGTGTCAATGCCGTGAGTGACTTCTTAAAAGAAGGCGACATTGTCAGAGTTAAAGTTGTTGAAGCTGATGAAAAAGGCCGCGTACGTTTAAGTATGAAAGCTTTAATTGATCCGCCTGCTACTGAAGCTAAAGCTGATACAGAATCAAACGAATAGTATTCGCTTGTAAAATGTAATGATCAGTAAAACAAAAGCCCGCGCAAGCGGGCTTTTGTTTTACTGACGCTATTATGTCGCGGATGCAGAAAACGACCATGTAAGACACAAGCAACCCAAGTAAATTCAGCTTATCCTTGCCATCAAAACTCTAATGGATTAACGTCTACCGCCCATCGCACCTTAGCCGCGATAGTCTTACCTCTTAACTGACTGACCAAATTTTTAAGTAACTGCTGTAGTGCAGGTCGACTACTTGCCTGCATCAACACATGACCACGCTCCATGCCTTTTAAACGCTCCATTTGCGGGCGCACTGGATCATAGACCAACACCTTATCACTCAGGCTACGCGCCAGCTCAAATGCATGCTGTAAAAACTGATGCACAAGCGCGAAATCATTGGCTTCCGCACGCAATAATGCAGTAAAGACATAGGGCGGGAACTGCACTTGCTCGCGCTCTTGCAACATGGCTTTGGCATAAGTCACATAATCTTGCGTGCGCAAGGCATTAAACAGCACATGTTCTGGAAATTGCGTTTGAATAATCACTTGCCCAGCCTTGTCTGCGCGACCAGCTCGGCCTGCTACTTGCATCAACTGTGCAAATAAGCGCTCACTGGCACGAAAATCCGGGCTGTGTAGCGCACTATCGGTATCAATTACGCCCACTAGTGTTAAATTAGGAAAATCATGTCCTTTTGCAAGCATTTGCGTGCCCACCAAAATGTCTATCTCTTGGTTGTGTACCTTATCTAAAATTTCCACCAATGCATTTTTGCGGCTGGTACTATCACGATCTACCCTAGCGATGCGTGCAGTTGGTAGCAACTGTGCCAGCGTTTGCTCCAGCCTTTGCGTGCCGTGGCCAGTCGGGTGCAAATCTGCATCACCACAACTCGGACATTGGTTTGGAATCTTTTGCTCATGCCCGCAATGATGGCAACGTAACTTTCGTTGCCCCAAATGCACGACTAGTTTGCTGCTACAGCGCATACAAGGTGCGATCCAATGGCAAGCCGAGCATAATAAAACAGGTGAATATCCACGGCGATTGATAAACAACAGGCTTTGTTCTTTACGCGCTAATCGCAATTTCAACGCTGTGATTAATTGCGGTGTTAAACCTTGCTGCAAGTTTACTTTGGTGGTGTCTATGCACTCGATGTGCGGCAACTGTGCCGCAGTTACCGCTCGCTGATTCAAACTAAGTAAATTGTATTTATTCGCTGTTGCATTGTGCCAACTTTCAAGTGCAGGTGTGGCTGAACCCAACACCACTGGGATATTCAAGCGCTTTGCACGTACCAAAGCGACATCGCGCGCATGGTAGCGCATGCTATCTTGCTGTTTGTATGAGCTATCATGCTCTTCATCGATAATAATAAGTTTTAAGTTGGGTAAAGGAGTGAAAATAGAAAGCCGCGTACCAATGATGATTCTCGCCGTTCCAGATTGCGCTAATTGCCAATGATGTAAGCGTTCACTCTCGCTCAGATTGCTATGCAAACTGACTAATGAAAAATTAGGTAAGCGACTTCTAAATCGTGCTTCTAGCTGTGGTGTTAAGTTTATTTCAGGCACTAACACTAACACTTGCGAGTCGCTACGGTGCAACACATGTTGCATTAAGCGAATATAAACCTCGGTTTTTCCGCTGCCGGTAATACCATGCAACAGCCAAGCTTTGAATGATTGCGAATCCTGTGTGATACGCGCAACGGCTAGCGCCTGCTCTTGGTTTAACTCTGGCTCAACGGCAGGCTGTGTTTCCAGAGTTCTGACGGTCGCTTGTACCTGTAAACTACTCGCCCAACCTTCAATGACCAACTGTTTTGCCGCTTTACGTGCACTACTAGAAATTTCATCTAAATCGGCTTCCGTAAGCAGGTTACTTGCTCGTAGCGCTAAAAATACCCGACGGTTGACTAGCTGCCTTTTGGGAATAGCTTCAACATCCAGCTGCCGCCCTAAATCAGTCAACTGATAGGCATATTGCTTACGCGATACCGCCGGCGCAATTTGCCTTAACCTGGCGGGCAATGCCGACAGCAAAGCTTGTCCAAACGGATATTGATAATAATCCGCACTAAATTTAACCAAATTTAAGGTTTCGGCATTAATCGGTAACTCATCAGCAAATACTTGCATGATGGGTTTTAATTTTTCAATCGCAAAGTCGCTGGTTTCAGCAACACCCACCACAATGCCTATTTGGCTTCGGCGGCCAAAAGGCACCAATACACGTTGGCCGACTTTCGCAACTTGACCGCCACTTAAATAGTCAAATAAGCGATTTAACGGTACGTCTAAGGCAATTTTTAGGATGGATTTAGGCAATTTTATTTTAGTACTTATTTAGGTGTAGCCACTTGATTATCAACAAATAAAAGATACAACGCAAAGATATAAAGCAAAGAAACAAAGAATTACAAAACGGGCCGCCA
>Ga0209913_1000639_pt1 | contig 27080 bp, 23 predicted proteins | sample PersoiDNA2013203_FD_185805 | JGI IMG/M metagenome (GOLD analysis project Ga0209913, IMG submission 185805) | Permafrost soil microbial communities from the Arctic, to analyse light accelerated degradation of dissolved organic matter (DOM) -... | ecosystem: Environmental > Terrestrial > Soil >... | reverse complement strand
GCAAATTCGCCCGTGATGTCGTTGAGCTTCTTGCGAGCTGCGGCGTATTCGCGGGTGACAGAAGGCGAGATGGTGCGCAGCACTTCAGCGGCGGTCATGAGGGTGTGCTCGCGTTGGCCATTGGTGCAGACCAAGAACAGCTCGCGCAGCGTGAGCGTCATCTGGCGCCTGTTGCGTACAGTGGCTTTGCTTCAGCAGTGAGTGCAGATGAAAGGCACGGGCGGGCCTCCCTTCTCAAGCGGCGGCGCGTTGGGCGGTGGTGGCCTTCGGTGCACGGCCTCGGGGTGGTGCCGGAATGGGCATTGCAGCGGCCGGGGCCCAGCTCGAAGCCTCCGAAGCCAAGACCCAGCAAGCCGCACAGCAGGCCGAAAACGAGCACCTGGCCCGTGTGGCCTCAGAAACCAACCGTCAACTGGAGCGGCAATACTGTGAACAAGTCTCTGAAATCGAAACCCGGGCGCAGGCTGATCTGGCGCAGTCGCGTCTGGCTGGGGACCGTGCCCGTGATGCTGGCCAGCGGCTGCAGCGCGAGCTTGCCGGTTACGCGTCGAGCGTCAGCGTGGCAGCGCCACAGCGACCACCACTACCGGCCAGTGCCAGGCAGACACAGCCCCCGCCGTCGATTTGCTTGCCGAGCTGTTCAGACGCGCTGATGAAAGAGCGGGAGAGCTGGCGGCAATTGCTGATGAGGCCAGGGTGAGAGGATTGGCGTGCGTGGAAACTTATGATGCTTTGATGGGTGGAGGCTTGCACTCTGATCGAAAGCGATAATTTATCTCGCTGCCGAGGTGGATAAAACATAGCCAAGAATTCTAGGTGTTTAACTGAGGCGTGTTGCCGATTAAAGAAAAAGGAGCCCTGGTGTTACCTCAAGGCTCCTCGTTAAATTTTTAATTTCCACCCTGCTTCGGCGTGTGGGAATTCGTATTTTCTTGGATTTCAAATGATTTGAAATTTCATGTCGGTCTTGGGGTAATTATTGAACATATACATTTAAATCTGATATGTAAAGTGTCCAGTTTTTGTTGCTGAAAGATTCGGCGATAAAGAAGCCATCAAGGTTGTTTGATTGAGGTAGATAAAACTGATAAGAATAGGTTTCTGAGGTTGGTGGCGTGGACACTAATATGGAGCCTATGCCATTGTTGACTAATTTTGAAATTGTGTACGTCGTGGTGAAGTAATTGGTTGTTGGATTCAGGCTGGAGACAATACGTAGGTGATACGAAATATTATTCTCTAGAGTGAATTCATTTAAGCTGCTACTGGATCCTCCGAATACACAATTCCAGTTGAGGTTGGAGCTGCTCGTGGAGGTGTTGGCGCCGGCGACTTCCAAGGCTACGACATTGTTTGCGGGTGTCGGTCCGCAACCTGTCGGTGCTGGTCCTTTCTGCGGATCAAAATAGGGCGATCCCGCTCCTGTAACATTCCCTAGTATCACGCCGTGCCCCCGATAAGGGTAGTCTGGAGCGACGTTGTTTCCTGCATAGAGATCTCCGCGCACGAAGACGCCAAAGTGACCAGTATTATCTGCTGAAAAATAATCGGGCGATGAGAAATCAAATTCAATTATTTGACTTTGACCAGGTTGAAGATTGGGATGTCCTGGGTTTGCAATTAGTTTGTATGTGCCGAAGCTGGCGGGAAATGCTGAGTAGGTGTTGAAGTTTGCAACCCACGATCCAAAGACGGATGATGTAACAGTCGCTTGCTTTGTTGCGTCGTTGGCTACGATGGTGTATTGGCCGAAATTCGTGGCGTTGCATATTCCTGCGATTGCTAGGGAAGTGGTTGCGATTATTTTGGGTATAAGTTTAGAGATTTTAAACATGAGTTCCTCCTAAAGTTGATATTTTGGATGGAGGGAGTGGGTTGTCAATCGACCAATTGAGTGATGGAGTGGCGTGACTCGCATCTGTAGAGTGTTGTTCCAGCTTTTTGGTGTTTAGACGGCCAGCTGCATGGGTGGTTGTCCTGAGCAGGAGGCAGCGTCCTTTCTGAGGAAGGTTAAGGCCCTACTTCGGGAGGGGCATTGCGCCCGTGCCCCTGAACCCTTCGATTGATTGTTGCGAATCGAGAAACGCCTGAATACTACGCACCTGTGGTTTTATGGCGTACCGTTGAGCGGGTAGAGCATCCTGCTTAGGACAACCAGGGTGATGTAGAACCTGTAGTAGAGGCTTGGCCGCGCAGTGAGCGATATACCCGCGCTGGGGTGTTGGTTTCACCGTAGATGCACATTTCTCGGGCAGCTAGGCGTGATCCATGCGCTTAAAGCAAGTTCGGGATGAGGCAGCAATCCCGACGCAGGATCAAACGAAAAGTCCAGCGCTAGGTAGGCGGCACAGGGACCGTCTCGGGCCCTTCATGAAATGCCCGTGGTGCGGTGGAAGCCGATTGGATGATCGTGTCGCTCATCATCTCCGCCCAGTCTGTACCGGTACCTGTACGGGCTGCAGCAATTCTTGGCCAAAGTCACCTTCCGGGAATACTGGCAATTGCCATGCCATCTGGCCCCATCGGCCCCGCCGCAATCAGCGACGGTCTTAGCATGTTCTCACTCGTCAGAGTGATGTTGGCAGGCTGGTTGATCAAGTTCGTCGGCCCACTGATCTTGTCGGTCATGGTTTGAGGTTTCATGTGTTACTGTATTTTTATACAGTAACCTGGGCATAAAAAAACCACCTATTGGGGTGGTCTATCATCAAAAGCGGAACGTCGTGTTGAACGGATGCGGAACGTTTTCTTGCTCTTACCCATCGACAGCACCTAAGTGCTTGATCTGTAAGTGGTGCCCGGGGCCGGAATCGAACCGGCACGCCTTGCGGCGGGGGATTTTGAGTCCCCTGCGTCTACCAATTTCACCACCCGGGCAAAAAAACGCTAGAGCGAAATTATGGCACAGTGTTGGGCATGAATTACCCAACCATTGAAGATGCAGTCGGCAAAACCCCGTTGATCGCGCTGCAGCGCATCGGTGTGGCCGACAACCAGCGGCGTGGCAATGTGGTGTTGGCCAAGCTGGAGGGCAACAACCCCGCGGGTTCGGTGAAAGACCGGCCGGCGTTGTCGATGATCCGCCGTGCTGAAGAGCGGGGCGACATCAAGCCGGGCGACACGCTGATCGAGGCGACCTCGGGCAACACCGGCATCGCGTTGGCGATGGCGGCGGCCATCCGGGGTTACCGCATGGTGTTGATCATGCCCGAGGACTTGTCCATCGAGCGCGCGCAGACCATGAAGGCCTTTGGGGCCGAGCTGCTGCTGACGCCCAAGAGCGGAGGCATGGAATACGCCCGCGACCTGGCCGAGCAGATGCAGCGCGAAGGCAAGGGGCGGGTGCTGGACCAGTTCGGCAATGCCGACAACCCGCGCATCCACTACGAGACCACCGGCCCCGAGTTGTGGGAGCAGACGGGGGGGCGCATCACCCACTTTGTGAGCGCCATGGGCACCACAGGCACCATCACCGGCGTGGCCCGTTTCCTGAAAGAAAAGAACCCGGCGGTGCGCATCATCGGCGCCCAGCCCAGCGAGGGCTCGCGCATTCCGGGCATCCGCAAGTGGCCCGAGGCCTACCTGCCCAGCATCTACGACGCCAGTCTGGTGGATCAGCTGGTCTATGTGTCGCAGGACGACGCCGAAGAGACCTGCCGCCGCCTGGCGCGCGAAGAGGGCATTTTTGCCGGTATCTCGGCGGCGGGGGCCTGCTGGGTCGCGCAAGAGATTGCACGCGGCTGCGAAAACGCCACCATCGCGTTTGTCGTGTGTGACCGGGGCGACCGCTACCTGTCCACCGGCGTGTTTCCGGCCTGACACGGCGGGCTGTTCCAGTGGCCTGCTGTGGCGGGCCGGCGTCGTTCCACACCGCTTGCCGATCGCCCGAGGAGGGGTTTTTTCATGGCCGCTGATTTCCGCTTTTGTCCGCAATGCGCCACGTCGCTCGAATGGATCTCACGGGCTGAAGACGGTGGCGACAAGCTCCGGCTGCGCTGCGTGGCCTGCGACTGGACGCACTGGAACAACCCCACGCCGGTGCTGGCGGCCATCATCGAGTACCGCGGGCAGGTGTTGCTGGCCCGCAATGCGGCCTGGTCAGGGCGCATGTTTGCCTTGATCACGGGCTTCATGGAGGCTGGCGAAACGCCTGAAGAGGGCATTGCGCGCGAGATCAAGGAAGAGACCAACCTGGATGTGCTGTCGCTGGATCTGGTGGGCGTGGCTGATTTTCAGCGCATGAACCAGATCATCATCACTTACCACGCGGTGGCCGAGGGCGAGATCAGCCTGTCGCCCGAGCTGGTCGAGTACAAGCTGCTCGATCCGCAGGATGTGATGTGCTGGCCTGCCGGCACCGGGCTGGCCCTGGCCCAATGGTTGCGGGGCCGCGGCATCGAGCCGCGCTTCATTGAATTTCCGCGCCGCGAAGAATGATCGGCTTGGATGGCGACCCGCCGGCCCGGTCCTGCGTAGAATTGCCCAAGACCTGAGGAACCCAGATGGACATCCACAAAGAAATCGATACCCGTGGCCTGAACTGCCCCTTGCCCATCCTGAAGGCCAAGAAGGCACTGACGGACATGCTGAGCGGCCAATTGCTCAAGGTGGTGGCGACCGACCCGGGGTCGACGCGCGACTTCCAGGCCTTTGCCAAGCAGACCGGCAACGAGCTGGTGGAGCAGCAGACCCAGGGCGACGAATTCATCCACGTGCTGCGGCGTCGCTGACGCTGGCGCGCCGGCCACCGCCAAGTCAAACAGCCACCCAGGCCGAGGCCTGGGTGGCTGTTTTGCATCAGGGCGTCAGGGCATCAGGGCGCTGTGCCCTGGAGCCAGGCCGCCGTGATCAGAGCGTCAGGCCCTTGAGGTATTCGCGGAAGCCTGCGCCCACCTCAGGGTGCTGCAGGGCCAGTTCCACCGTGGCTTCCAGAAAGCCTTCCTTGCTGCCGCAGTCGTAGCGCTTGCCTTCGTACTGCCAGGCGTACACGGCCTCGGTGGTCATCAGGCGGGCGATGGCATCGGTCAGCTGAATCTCGCCGCCGGCACCCCGGGGCTGGTTGGCCAGCATGTCGAAGATGGCCGGGGTCAGCACATAGCGGCCCGCCACGCCCATGCGCGAGGGCGCCACTTCGGGCATGGGTTTTTCCACGATGTGGCTGACCTTGAGCACGCGGTCGTCCACGGGCTCGCCCACCACGATGCCGTAGCGGCGCACGTGCTCCAGCGGCACCTCTTGCACGGCCAGGATCGAGCGGCCCAGCTTGGCAAACTGGCGCGTCATCTGGGCCATCACGGGCTCGCCGCCGTTGGGCGCGGACATCAGGTCGTCGGCCAGCAGCACGGCAAAGGGCTCGTTGCCCACCAGGTGGGCGGCGCACAGCACGGCGTGGCCCAGGCCCATGGAGCGGGGCTGGCGCACGTAGGAGAAGGTCATGCCTTCGGGACGCAGTTCGCGCAGCCGGGCCAGCATCTCGGTCTTGTGGGCGGCTTCGAGCTCGGCTTCAAGTTCGTAGGCGGTGTCGAAGTGGTCTTCGATGGCACGCTTGCTGCGGCCGGTGACGAAGATCATGTGGTCGATGCCTGCGGCATGGGCCTCTTCAACCGCGTACTGGATCAGCGGCTTGTCGACGACAGGCAGCATTTCCTTCGGGCTGGCCTTGGTGGCCGGCAAGAACCGTGTGCCCAGCCCGGCGACCGGAAAAACCGCCTTGCGGACGGTCTGCTTGATATTCATTTATTTCATCCTCCTGAGTTGATCCTGGATGCCGGCCAACTTGGTTGAGAAGTCGGCCACGCGCTTTTTCTCTTGTTCAATCACCGCCGGTGGGGCCTTGGCCACAAAGGCTTCGTTGGACAGCTTGCCTTGCGCCTTGGTGATCTCGCCTTCGAGGCGGGCGGCTTCCTTGGCGAGGCGGGCCTTTTCGGCCTCGACATCGATCTCCACGAACAGACACACCCGGGCTTGACCCACCACTGCCACCGGGGCGGCCTGGGCGGCTTCGGCCCATTCGGCTTCGGTGGCAAACAGCTTCACTTCGCTCAGCTTGGCCAGCGCCTGCAGTATGGCGGCCGATTGTTGCAGGAAGGTGGCTTCTTCGGGCTGGCTGGCCACGGCCAGCAGGGGCAGTCGGGTGGCGGGTGACACACCCAGTTCGCCACGCAGGTTGCGGCAAGCGTCCACCAGGGCCTTCAGGCGCTCCACATGCGCAATGGCGGCCGGGTCGATCTTGGCGGGCTGCGACTCGGGGTAGCGCGCCACACTGATCGATTCGCCCTTCAGGCCGGCCACGGGGGCCACGATTTGCCACAGTTCTTCGGTGATGAAAGGAATGATGGGGTGGGCCAGGCGCAGGATGGCTTCCAGTGTGCGGATCAGCGTGCGGCGGGTGCCCCGTTGTTGTGCCTCATCACCGGTCTGGATCTGCACTTTGGCGATTTCCAGGTACCAGTCGCAAAATTCGTTCCAGACGAAGTCGTACAGGCGGTTGGCCACGTTGTCGAGGCGGTATTCCTCAAACCCCTTGGCCACATCGGCTTCGACCTGCTGCAGCACCGAGGCAATCCAGCGGTCGGGCTGGCTGAAGCTCATGTAGCCGTGGGCCTTGCCGCCCGGGGCGCAGTCAGCCTTGGTGTGTTCCAGCAGGCCGCAGTCATGGCCTTCGCAGTTCATCAGCACGAAACGCGTGGCGTTCCAGAGCTTGTTGCAGAAGTTGCGGTAGCCCTCGCAGCGCTTGCTGTCGAAGTTGATGCTGCGCCCCAGCGAGGCCAGCGCGGCAAAGGTGAAGCGCAGCGCATCGGCGCCATAGGCCGGAATGCCTTCGGGGAACTCTTTTTGCGTGTTCTTGCGCACCTGCGGGGCGGTTTCGGGCTTGCGCAGGCCGGTGGTGCGCTTCTCCAGCAGGGGCTCGAGCGAGATGCCGTCGATCAGGTCCACCGGGTCGAGCACATTGCCTTCGGACTTGCTCATCTTCTTGCCCTGTGCATCGCGCACCAGGCCGTGGATGTACACGTGCTTGAAGGGCACCCGGCCCGTGAAATGGGTGGTCATCATGATCATCCGGGCCACCCAGAAGAAGATGATGTCGTAGCCGGTCACCAGCACGGTGCTGGGCAGGTACAGGTTGAAGTCGTCGGTGGGCGAATCGGTCTGCTCGGGCCAGCCCATGGTGCTGAAGGGCACCAGGGCCGAGGAGTACCAGGTGTCCAGTACGTCTTCATCGCGGCGCAGCGTCTTGCCCGGGGCCTTGGCCTGGGCTTCGGCTTCGTTGCGCGCCACGATCACCTGGCCGTCTTCGTCGTACCAGGCCGGGATCTGGTGGCCCCACCACAGTTGGCGGCTGATGCACCAGTCCTGGATGTTGTTCATCCACTGGTTGTAGGTGTTGACCCAGTTCTCGGGCACAAACTTCACCTCGCCGCTGGCCACGGCGTCGATGGCCTTCTGGGCGATGGAGCGTGTATCGAAGGCGGGATCGGACTCGGCGCCGGGCCGCCCCAAGCCGGGGCCAGCCCCCTCGGGGGGCAGCGAACCACACGCAGTGGGGAGCGTGGGGGTCTTGTTCATGGCGACAAACCATTGGTCGGTGAGCATGGGCTCAATGACTTGGCCGGTGCGGGTGCAGCGCGGCACCATCAGCTTGTGCTTTTTCACCTCGACCAGGGCGCCGGCGGCTTCCAGGTCGGCCACCACGGCCTTGCGGGCCACAAAGCGGTCCAGACCCTGGTACTTGGCGGGGGCGTTCTCGTTGATCTTGGCTTCGAGCGTCAGCACGCAGATCATCGGCAGGCCGTGGCGCTGGCCCACGGCGTAGTCGTTCTGGTCGTGGGCCGGGGTGACCTTGACCACGCCGGTGCCGAACTCGCGGTCCACGTAGTCGTCGGCAATCACCGGGATCTCGCGGTCGGTCAGCGGCAGCTTGACCATTTTGCCGATCAGGGCGGTGTAGCGCTCGTCTTCGGGGTGCACCATCACGGCCACGTCACCCAGCAGGGTTTCGGGGCGGGTGGTGGCCACGGTCAGGCTGCCCGAGCCGTCGGCCAGCGGGTAGGCGATGTGCCACAGGCTGCCGTCTTCTTCTTCGCTTTCCACCTCGAGGTCGGACACGGCCGACATCAGCACCGGGTCCCAGTTGACCAGGCGTTTGCCACGGTAGATCAGGCCTTGCTCGTACAGGCGCACAAAGGTGTCGGTCACCACGCTGGAGAGCTTGTCGTCCATCGTGAAGTACTCGCGGCTCCAGTCCACGCTGTCGCCCATGCGGCGCATCTGGGTGGTGATGGTGTTGCCGGATTTCTCTTTCCACTCCCACACCTTGCTGACGAAGTTCTTGCGGCCCAGGTCATGGCGGCTGAGCTTTTGCTCTTGCAGCTGGCGCTCCACCACGATCTGGGTGGCGATGCCCGCGTGGTCGGTGCCGGGCACCCAGACCGTGTTGAAGCCCTTCATGCGGTGGTAGCGCGTGAGGCTGTCCATGATGGTCTGGTTGAACGCGTGGCCCATGTGCAGCGTGCCGGTCACATTGGGTGGCGGCAGCTGGATGGCGAACGAGGGGGCGTCGGCCTGGGCCGCGCCGGTGCCGCGGAAGCCGGCGGCACCGTAGCCGCGCTTTTCCCATTCGGGGCCCCACTGGGCCTCGATGGCTGCAGGTTCAAAGGATTTCGAAAGGCTGTTCAGCCCGGGCTGTTGAATGGTGTCGCTCATGGCGTGGCAAATGGAAACGGCACCCTGGGGTGCCGTTGGAGACTGTTGCAGGATGAGGCCGATTTTAGCGGCCCGGCGCAGCTCTCCCGGGGGCTGTGTGCAGATTCGGTCCGATGGGGCTGTTGGCCTCGGCTCTGGGGCCGGGGCGGCCCGGGGCCCGGGCGGCAGGGCACGGTCCCATAATGCGTAGCCATGAACGACGTCGCCATGGCTTTTTGGAGGTCCCGATGCAAGCATTCGCTGCGCATGGGGCTGCGCGGTGCAGGCCTGTCACTGGCCCTGCTGGGCATGGCCGCGCAGGGCGCCGAGCCCCCGGCCGATGCGGCTGAACCGGCTGACCTGGCCCAGGCGCCCGACACCAGCAGCCCCGCGCCAGCAGAGCACCCCTACAAACTCACCTTCGGCCTGTACCCGATGCGCGGGGGCGGGCAGCCGGCCAGCACCGGGGCCGACCTCAACCTGCGTTACGGCTACGGCAGTGGCAATGTCTGGCTGGGCCGCTACGAGGCCGATGGCCAGGGCACGCAATGGCGGGGCGGCTGGGACCGCTCGGTGCCACTGCCCGGGGGCTGGCGCCTGCAGCCCTCTTTGCAGCTGGCCTCGGGCGGCTTTGCCGGCGGCAGCCTGGGCCTGGAGCGGGGTGAGCGCTGGGTGGCGGGCGCGGGTCTGGGCCGCACCAATCTGCGCCCCTATGTGAACCTCAACTTCGACCCCAACGACGCCTGGATGCTGTGGGCGGGCTACCACCCGACGGAGTCGCAGTCGCTGTCGGTGCTGGTGGTGCGAGACAACCGGCAGAACCCCGACCAGCAGCACATGCACCTGGTCTACCGTGGGCCCGTGGCCGACGGGCTGCGGCTGACGGTGGACGTGCTGCGCAAGACCGGCCTGGTGGACGGGCAGTACATCCGGCGCCTGGGCTGGTCGCTGGGCCTGGACGGGCAGCGCACCTTTGTGCACCTGGCCTGGGATCCGAACGCCAACTTCGGCAGCCAGAACATGTGGCGCTTGTCCACGGGCTGGCGGTTTTGAGGGGCGTTGTGCAGATGAACCCCATCGCAGACGATCCCTCGCCCCTGGCATTGCATGTGCAGGCGCTGCTCCAGCGCGAAACCGGGCAGGTGCTCAGTCCGGCCGGCTTGAGCGAGCTGATGGCGCTCACCGGCCATGGCGGCGCGAGCGCCTGGAGCGACCCGGTGCAGCAGCGCGAGGTCACCGTGGTGCTGGCCGACCTGCGCGGCTTCACCGCGCTCACGGCCACCCAGCCCGCGGGGGTGATCATCGCCTTGCTGAACCGTTGCCTGGCGGTGCTCAGCGAGGTGATCCTGCGCCATGGCGGCACCATCGACAAGTTCATGGGCGATTCGGTGATGGCCTTGTTCGGCGCGCCGCAGGGGCGGCCGGACGACGTGGAGCGGGCCCTGGTCTGTGCGGTCGAGATGCAGCTTGCCATGGCGGTCCTGAACCGCGAAGGTTCGCAGCAGGGGTTGCCCGAGTTGTACATGGGCATCGGCATCAACACGGGCCAGGTGATTGCCGGCCGCTTTGGCTCGGCCGCCTACTCGCAGTACACAGTGATTGGTGATGAGGTCAATCTGGCCTCGCGCATCGAGTCCTTCAGCCTGCGCGGGCAGGTGCTGGTCAGCGAGCACACCTACCAGCGTTGCGCCCACCTGGTGGAGGCCTCCGGCCCGATGGAGGTGCACGTCAAGGGCAAGAGCGAAGCCGTGCGCGTGCGCGAGGTGGTGGCCATCCCGTCGCGCGGGCTGCACGTGCCGCGTGCCGAAGTGCGGCGCAGCCACCGCGTGGAGGTGCGGCTGCCCTGCACCCTGCACGAGTTGCAGCACAAGGTGGTGCTGCCCCATCCGATGGCCGCCGTGATCATCGATGTGGGCTACCACGGGCTGCAGATCGAGCTGGATCAGCCGCTGGAGCCCTTTGCCGAGCTGAAGCTCGAGTTTGCCCTGCTGCTGGTCGATTTCACGGTCAGCGATGTGTACGCCAAGGTGGTCAAGTGCCGCCCCTGCGAAGGGCGTTGGCGTGCCGGGCTCGAGTTCACCGCCATCGGCGTCGAGAGCAGCGCCCGGCTGCAGACCTTTGTCCAGCTCCTGGTGGCCGTGCGTTGAGGCGGTGCCAGCGCCCGGCAGGCGCAAAAAAGCCGCCGAGGCCCGGTGGGCTGCGGCGGCTGTCTCAGGCAGGCATCGGCGATGCCCGCAGGCCGTTCACTGCTTGACGGCTTCGACCTGCACCACCAGGTGCACGTTCTTCGGGAAGCCCCAGTCGATGCCGTAGTTCATGCCCCATTGGGTGCGGTCGATGGTGGCTTCGAAGTCGCCGCCGCACACTTCACGCTTGAGCATGGGGCTTTGGTAGCAGTTGAACTGCTTGGCGGTCAGGGTCAGGGGGGCGGTCTTGCCCAGCAGGGTCAGGTTGCCGGCCACGCTGGCCACCTTGTCGCCGTCGAAGGTGAACTTGTCACCCACGAACTTGAAGGTGGGGAACTGCGGTGCGTTGAACAGGTCGGCGCTTTGCAGGTGCTTGTCGAAGGCAGCGGTGCCGCTGTTGATCGAGGTGGCGTCGAAGGTGATCTCGACCTTGCCGGTCTTGGCGGCCTTGTCCAGTTGCACGGAGCCTTCCTTCTTGTCGAAGCGGCCACGGTTCACGGCAGCACCGAAGTGGCTGATTTCGAAGGTCGCGAAGGTGTGGGTCGGGTCAATGCCGTAGGTGGCGGTTTCAGCCTGGGCCAGGCCAGCAGAGAGGGCGGCCGCAGCGGCCAGGGCGATCATCGAAATACGCATGGTTGAAAACTCCTGTTGGGAATGGGTGGAAAAAGAAAACAGACGGGATTCAGAGAACGGTACGGATCAGAGCTTGCCCACACCGGTCAGGGCGAACTTGAACTTCACCTGCACGTCGTCGGCCACCATGCCGGTGTCCGACCACTCGCCTTCGCCGATCTTGAAGACCAGGCGCTTGATCGGCAGCACGCCGGTGGCCAGGGTGGTGGCGCCGTTCTGGGTCAGGGTCACGGGCACGACCACGTCCTGGGCATGGCCCTTGATGCTCAGCTTGCCGCTGATTTCAAACTTGCCGCCGCCCAGGCCCTTGGCCGAGGTGGACTGGAAAGTGGCCTGCGGAAACTTGGCGGTGTTGAACCACGGGGCCTTGGGCAGCTCGGCATCGCTTTCAGGCACGCCCAGGGTGGCGCTGGCCACATCGACGGTCATGGCGATCTTGCTGGTCTCGGGTTTGGCCGGATCGAAGCTGAGCTGGGCATCGAACTTCTTGAAGCGGCCTTCGACCGGCACGCCCATCTGCTTGCTCACAAACACGATCTCGCTCTGGGCCGGCACCAGCTTCTGGTCGGCATGGGCTGGCGAGAAGGCGGCGATGGCGCTCAGGGCCAGGGAGGCGGTCAGGGCACGCTTGAAAATCATGGTCATGGTTCACTCCTGTTGCGGCCCGCAGGCCGGCTGGAAAAAATGGAAATCAGAGAGTCGAAAGAGGGCGACGAGGGTGTGGCTCAGCCACGGCCCGGCAACATGCGGTTGATCAGGCCATCGCGGTCGATCAGTTGGTGCTTGAGGGCCGCGGCCACATGCAGGGCGGCCAGGGCAGCCAGGGCCCAGGCGGCGATTTCGTGCCAGGGCTTGATCAGCTCGGCCAGGGCTTTGTCGGGGCCGACCAGATCGGGCAGGGGCAGCACACCGAACAGCACCACCGGAAAGCCGGCGGCCGAGCTGTAGGCCCAGCCAATCAGCGGCACGGCAAAGAACAGCAGGTACAGCAGGTGGTGTGTGCCGTGGTGGGCCACGCGCTGCCAGGCCGGCATGGCTTGTTCGATGGCCGCCGGCAGCTCCGGTGGGCGGTGGGTGATGCGCCAAAGCAGCCGCAACACCGACAGGATCAGGATCGACATGCCGGCCCATTTGTGCCAGCTGTAGTACTTGAGACGTTGGGGGGAGAAAGGCAGATCGGCCATGTACAGGCCGAGGCAGAAGGTCCCGAGCAGCGCGGCCGCCAGCAGCCAGTGCAGGGCCATGGCCAGCGCGCTGTAGCGCTTGGGGGAGCCGTTTGAAACAGAGGTCATGGATGAAACCCGGATTGAAGACGCTGTGTGGACTGTTTGATCAACAACAAGTTCCTGAACTGTCTGCAGTGTAGGAAGCGCGTCTGCCTCCGGGTTTCAGCGTGATTGACGCTTCAATTCAAAAAAATTGAATGCCCAGCCCCAGGCATGAGGGCGAAAGTGCCCTCAGGGGCAGAGGGCGGCGTTTCGCCAGGCCGCGGCGGCGGCGGGCTCGTCGCCACGGCGCTCGGCCAGCAGGGCCAGCGCCCGCCAGGCATTGCGCTGCAGGGGGCCGGCCTCCAGGTGCTGGCTGGCCTGGGTCAGCAATTGCTGGGCCTTGCCCCACAGTTGGCGCTTCAGGCAGGCCACACCGGCCAGGTATTCCAGCCGTGCGTTGCGCGGGTTGGCCTGCTGGGCACTTTCGATGCGTGCCAGCCAGGGGGCATCCAGCGATTCCATGCTGTTTTCCAGGGCCTCGACCAACTTCTGCTGCAGATGTTCCGGCAGCGAGTCGGGCAGGCTGACCATGCGTTCCCACACCGGCAGCAGCCAATGGCGGGCCTGCACATCGTCGCCGCCGAGCTGGTTCAGGCGCAGCGCGGCCTGCAGGGCCAGCTCGGGCATCTGGCGTTCTGCCGGGTCGAGCTGCTGCCAGACCTGCTGCAATTGGGCCGGGTCGTGGGCCGAGTTCAGCAGTTCGGCCGCCAGCCCGCGCACGATGCTCTGGGCGGCTGCCGTGGAGAAGGCGCGGTGCTTGGCCAGCAGGCGGGCGGTTTCCAGGGCCATCAGGGTCTGGCCCGCCAGGCGCGCGGCCTTGAGCCGGGTGCGCAGCGCGATGGTGCGCCGCGAGGCGCCCTGGGGCAGGTCTTCCAGCCGGGCCAGGGCGCCGGAGGCGTCGCGGTCGTCCAGCATCCAGCGCGCCGAGCGCAGCTGGGCGCCTTCATGCAGCTCCTGGGTCTGGGCGTTCTGGCGCAGGGCGGTTTCCTCCAGCGCCTGGCGCAGGTGCTCGTCGCGTCGGCTTCGGTCTTGCAGCGCGTGGGCGCCGTCGGCGGCCACCAGGTGGGCCAGGGTGCGCAGCTGGTGGCCGGCACCGCTGTAGTGGGCGCTGGCGCTGAGCGATTGTTCCTGGGACAGCGCGGCCTCGGCTGCCTTGCTGGCCCGCACAAAGCGGCCCGACAGCAGGTGGGTCATGGCGTCCAGCAAGGCGCCGTGCATGGCGCGCTCTTTCTGCTGCAGGCGCCAGCGGCGTGCCTGATGGGGCATTTCGAACAGGGCGGCCAAGGCCTGCAGGGCGGCATGCAGGACCACGAAGCCGCCAACCAGCAGCAACAGCACCATGTTCAGGGACAGGTCGATCCGGTAGGGCGGCCAGAACAGGGTCACCGTGCCCTGGTTGTTGCCGGCAAACAAGGCCATGGCGACGGCAATGCCGAACAGGGCCAGAAACCACAAGGCTGCGCGCATGGTGGGCCTCTTTTCCTCAGCGGCCCGCGGCGGCGGTGGCCAGCGCGGTCAGGGTTTCGTCCAGGCGTGGCAACTCCACGGCCTTGAGCTGGCCTTGCAGTTGCAGCAGCAGGGTGGCTGCGCTCTGGGTGCGGCGCGAGGCCGGGTCGAAATACTTGTTGATCTGGTTGGCGGCGGCGGCCAGGTCGGCGCGCGCCGACTCGGTCTGGCGGGCCAGCACACCCAGGCGGGCGTTGAGCAACTTCAGCTTGAGGTTCTCACGCAGAAAAAAGCTTTGCTCGGGCGCCAGCAGGGCCGCCTCGGGCTGGTCGATGCGGCTCACGCGCACCAGGTTGCGCATCTCGTCGCGCACCAGGGCCAGGGCCTTGCCGGCGGTGTTGTCCCACCAGTCCTGGGCCTGGGCCGCGGCGCCGGCCGGGGCTGCTCCATTGGCGGGCGGGGCAGGGCGGCGCCCCGGGGCGTTGGCCACGGCATTGAGCACAGGCAGCTCGTCGACCTGGCGGGCCAGCTCGTCCAGGCGGGCCAGCAGGCCGGGGGTGTCGGTCACGCTGGCCGACTTGATGCGGTCACTGTCGTGCTGGATGGCGCGCTGCAAGGGGGCCAGCCGGGGCTGTGCTGCCCGGGCAATGCGCTGGTCGGCGGTCTTGAGGGCGGCCAGCATGGGCTCGACGCTGCCGGTCAGCTGGGCCTGCTGTTGGGCCAGGCGCAGCGAAGATTCGATGTCGACCACCAGGTTCTCATCGCGCGAGCGCGACAGGCTTTGCATCAACTCTTCGAGCTGGGTGCGCTGCAGGGCCACTTCGCTGAGCCGGGTTTCATTGAGGCTGACCCGGGCCGAGGCATCGCGGGCCAGCTCCTGGGCCTGGCGGGCCAGGGCGCGGGCTTCGATGGCCTGGCTGCTGCTGTCGGCCGACTGGCGGGCCAGCTGCTCCTGCAGGTTGCCGATCTTCTGCCACAGCGAAACACTGGCCACCAGAGCCAGGCCAGCCACGGCCAGAGCGGCCCAGGTCAGGGCCTGGCCAGGCCGGTTGCGGGCGGCGCGTGGCGCGGCCGGCGCGTGCGCGGCGGGCTGGGGCTGACGGGACTCGTCGGGCGGGGTGTCGATCGGGGGCACTGAACTCATGTCAGGGATTCTATCGAGGCTGCCACGTCATCCAGCGTCGGTCGCGTGGCGTTTACCTGGCCGAAGCCGGCGCGGGCTGCTGCTTCGGCGATGCGCGGGTGCGTCACCAGGGCGCGGGCCCCCTCCCAGCGGGCCTCGGGCAGCCAGCTCTGCAGATTGCGCACCGCCTCTGAACTGCTGAACAGCCAGACCGTGCCATCACTGGCTGCGGCCAGGGCGCGCTCGCGCAAGGTTCCGCCGGGCGCCGGGGGGCGGCGCTCGTAGGCCACATGGTGGCTGACCCGGCCGCCGGCCTCGGTGATGCGCTGGCTCAGCCACTCGCGCCCTGAGCCCCGGCCGGCCTGCTCCGGAGGCAGCGCCGCAGCGGGGTCAGCGGGGGCATCGACCCCGCGCACGATCAGCACCGCGTCGCCGGGGCGGATCTGCGCCCGCACCAGGGGCCACAGGTGTTCCGAGTCGAATTGGCCCGCCTCGGCGGGCGGGGTGGCGATGCGCTCGGGGGGCACGCCGGCGGCCAGCAGGGCGCGGGCCGTGCCCGGCCCGGGGGCCCAGCACCGCGCCTGGCTCAGGCAGGCCTGGGCGCCAGGGGTGCTGGCAAAGTGCTGCACCGCATTGCCACTGACGAACATCAGCGCCCGCCAGTGCGTCTGGGCCAAGTGCTGCAGGCCGGCGCGCGGGGCGGCGATCTCGATCAGGGGCAGGGCTTCGGCCCGCAGGCCGCGCAGGCCCAGTTGCCGGGCCCAGTCACCGGCCTCGGGCTCGGGCCGGGTGACCAGGACGCGCGGGGCGGGCATGGCGTCGCCGGTGTTCAGGGTGTTTCAGGCGCTGGCAGCACGCGGCGTGCGCCACCGGCTTGCAGCAGCTCGGCCACTTCGTCGCCCAGTTCGGCGGCGCTGGCCAGCGAGTCCAGGCTGCGCTGGCCGCTGGCCCGCACAAGGGCCACGCTGGCGCTGTCCGGGTCGCCCCAGGCGGCGCGCAGGCGCAGCTCGTCGCCATGCCATTCGCCGTGGGCGGCCAGGGGCATGGAGCAGCTGCCGCCCATGGCGCGGCTGATGGCGCGCTCGGCGGTCACGGTGAGCCAGGTACGCTGGTGGGCCAGGGGGGCCAGTGCCGCCCGCAGGTCGGCGCGCCCACTGCGGATCTCGATGCCCAGCGCGCCTTGGCCGGCAGCGGGCAGCATGTGGTCGGGCTCGAACACGGCGCGGATGCGCGCGGCCAGGCCCAGGCGCTTCAGGCCGGCGGCCGCCAGCACGATGCCGGCGTATTGGCCGTCGTCGAGCTTTTTGAGTCGGGTGTCGAGGTTGCCGCGCAGGGGCTCGATGCGCAGGTCGGGGCGCAACGCGCGCAGCAACACCGTGCGGCGCAGGCTGGAGGTGCCCACCACGGCGCCTTCGGGCAATTCGTGCAGCGACGCGTACTGGGGTGAGACAAAGGCGTCGCGCGGGTCTTCGCGCTCCATCACGCAGGCCAGCTCGAAACCGTCGGGCAGGTCCATGGGCACATCCTTGAGCGAGTGCACGGCGATGTCGGCACGGCCTTCTTCGAGGGCCACTTCAAGCTCTTTGACGAACAGGCCCTTGCCGCCCACCTTGGACAGCGAGCGGTCCAGGATCTGGTCGCCCTTGGTGGTCATGCCCAGCAAGGTGACGGTGTGGCCTTGGGCTTGCAGCAGCGCCTTGACGTGTTCGGCCTGCCACAGGGCGAGCCGGCTTTCGCGGGTGGCGATCACGATCGGAGCAAGATGAGGGGCGACGATGGGGGCGGCTGGCTGGCTCAAGCTCGTAACCTTTTTGTAATCTTCAAGCGGTCTTGGATGCTAGCATGCCCCGCATTCCACTCCGAAGCGACCGCCTGTGTTCCAGCGGTCGGTTCCGAGCCGCGCCCGCCACACCCTCTTGGAGACAGACGCATGAAACGATCCGACAAGGACCAGCCCCTGATTGACGACATCCGCCTCTTGGGGCGCATCCTTGGGGACGTGATCCGGGAGCAGGAGGGCGTGGCCGCCTACGAACTGGTGGAACAGGTGCGCAAGCTGTCGGTGGCGTTTCGCCGCGATGCCGACCAGGAAGCCGACCGGGCGCTGAAGAAGCTGCTGAAGTCGCTGTCGGGCGACCAGACCGTGAGCGTGATCCGCGCCTTCACCTATTTCAGCCACCTGGCCAACCTGGCCGAAGACCGGCACCACATCCGCCGCCGCACGGTGCACGAGCGCGCCGGCGACACCCAAGAGGGCAGCATCGAAGTGGCCATGGCGCGCCTGCGCTGGGCCGGCATCGCGCCCAAGACCATCTCGCAGACCCTGGCCCAGAGCTATGTGGCGCCGGTGCTCACCGCCCACCCGACCGAGGTTCAGCGCAAGAGCATCCTGGACGCCGAGCGCGACATTGCCCAGTTGCTGACGGCGCGTGATGAGATCCGGCTGCGTGCCCTGGTCTACAACACCTCCAAGGACGCCCTCACCCCGCGTGAGCTGGCCGCCAACGAGGCCTTGCTGCGCGCCCGCGTGATGCAGCTGTGGCACACCCGGCTGCTGCGCTACTCCAAGCTCACCGTGGCCGACGAGATCGAGAACGCGCTGAGCTATTACGAGGCGACCTTTCTGCGCGAGATCCCCAAGCTCTATGCCGACCTGGAGCGCGAGCTGGGCAATCACCCGGTGGCCACCTTCTTCCGCATGGGGCAGTGGATCGGGGGCGACCGTGACGGCAACCCCAACGTCAGCGCTGCCACGCTGGAGTACGCGCTCAAGCGCCAGGCCGAGGTGGCGCTGCGCCACTACCTGACCGAGGTGCACTACCTGGGGGGCGAGCTGTCGATGTCGGCCCGGCTGGTGGGTGTGACACCCGAGATGCAGGCCCTGGCCGAGCGCTCGCCCGACACCAATGAGCACCGTCAGGACGAGCCCTACCGCCGCGCCCTGACCGGCGTGTACGCCCGTCTGGCCGCCAGCCTCAAGGACCTGACCGGGGGCGATGCCGCCCGCCACGCCGTGGCGCCGCAGAACGCCTACCCCGATGCGGCCGATTTCCTGGCCGATCTGCGCGTGATCGAGGCCTCGTTGAACGCCCACCACGGCGAGGCCCTGGTCAATGAGCGCCTGCACCCGCTGATCCGCGCGGTCGAGGTGTTCGGCTTTCACCTGGCCACGGTCGATCTGCGCCAGAGCTCGGACAAGCACGAAGAGGTGGTGGCCGAGCTGCTGGCCACGGCCCGCATCGAGCCCGACTACAGCAGCCTGCAAGAGGCGGCCAAGCGCGCCTTGCTGGTCAAGCTGCTCAACGACGCCCGCCCGCTGCGCGTGATGGGGGCCAGCTATTCGGCCCATGCCCGCAGCGAGCTGGCCATCTTCGAGGCGGCGCGCGTGATGCGCCAGCGTTATGGCCACCAGGCCATCCGCCACTACATCATCAGCCACACCGAGACCGTCAGCGATCTGCTGGAGGTGATGCTGCTGCAAAAAGAGGTGGGCCTGGTGCGTGGCCTGCTGCAGGAGACCACGGCCGGTGTGACGCCCGCCGTCAGCGACCTGATCGTGGTGCCTTTGTTCGAGACCATCGAAGACCTGCGCAATGCCGCGCCCATCATGCGCGAGTTCTATGCCCTGCCGGGCATGGCCGAGCTGGTGCAGCGCAGCGGTGCCGAGCAGGACATCATGCTGGGCTACTCCGACAGCAACAAGGACGGCGGCATCTTCACCAGCAACTGGGAGCTCTACCGGGCCGAGATCGCCCTGGTCGAGCTGTTCGAGGAACTGGCCGCCAGCCATGGCATCCAGCTGCGCATGTTCCATGGCCGTGGCGGCACGGTGGGGCGTGGCGGTGGCCCGAGCTACCAGGCCATCCTGGCCCAGCCCCCCGGCACGGTGCGTGGCCAGATCCGCCTGACCGAGCAGGGCGAGGTGATCGGCTCGAAGTACGCCAACCCCGAGATCGGCCGGCGCAACCTCGAAACCCTGGTCGCTGCCACGCTGGAGGCCACGCTGCTGCAACCCACCAAGCCCGCCACCAAGGCCTTCCACCAGGCTGCGGCCGAGCTGTCGCAGGCCAGCATGGGGGCTTACCGGGCGCTGGTCTATGAAACCAACGGCTTCACCGACTATTTCTTCGGCTCGACCCCGATCCGTGAGATCGCCGAGCTCAACATCGGCTCGCGCCCGGCCTCGCGCAAGGCCAGCCAGCGCATCGAAGACCTGCGCGCCATCCCCTGGGGCTTCAGCTGGGGCCAGTGCCGCCTCACCTTGCCGGGCTGGTTCGGTTTCGGTTCGGCCGTCGAGGCGTTTCTGGCCCGCCCGGCCGCCGCCGGCAAGGACGGTCGCAAGGAGGCGCTGGCGCTGCTGCAGCGCATGTACCGGCAGTGGCCCTTCTTCCGCACCCTGTTGTCGAACATGGACATGGTGCTGGCCAAGAGCGATCTGGCCCTGGCCTCGCGCTATGCCGAACTGGTGAGCGATTCGCGCCTGCGCAAGAAGGTGTTCACCATGATCGAGGCCGAATGGCACCGCACCGCCGAGGCGCTGACGCAGATCACCGGCGACAAGCAGCGCCTGGCGCACAACGAGGCGCTGGCGCGCTCCATCCGGCACCGCTTCCCCTACATCGACCCGCTGCACCACCTGCAGGTCGAGCTGGTGCGGCGTTACCGCTCGGGCAGCGATTCGGACGAGCGCGTGCAGACGGGTATCCACATTTCCATCAACGGCATCGCGGCCGGTTTGCGCAACACCGGTTGAGGTCGCGGTTGAGGTCGCTCTGACCGGCTTGAGGCCGCTTGGGTGCACACTGGCGCGCAAATTGCAAAGAACAACGGCAGGCCTTCGGGCCTGCTTTTGTTCTGGGCATTTCTGTTTTTTGCAACAAGGTATTCATCATGGTGGGCCCGATGTGGAGTCCGATGTGGCACTGGAATTGGCAGTCCGGCTGGCATTACAAATTTCTGCTCAAGGGCGTGCGCGCCCTGATCGCGCTGGGCACGGTGGTGGCCGGCGCCTGGTGGCTGGACGAGACGGCGGCGCTGATCCCGCTGGTGCTGGGCGTGAACGCCAGCGCCCTGGCCGAGACCGACGACAGCTGGCGCGGGCGCCTGCGTGCGCTGCTGATCACCTTGCTGTGCTTTGCCGCCATGGCGCTGGCGGTGCAATTCACCCTGCACAGCAAGCCGGCCTTGATGGCGGTGCTGGCGCTGGCTGCGGTGGGGCTGGCCCTGCTGGGGGCGCTGAGCGAGAGCTACCGGGCCATCGGCTCGGCCACGCTGATCCTGGGGCTTTACACCGCCTTGGCCGCCCATGGCGACGGGGCCGCAGCCGCAGGCCTGCCGCACGCGCTGCTGTTGCTGGCCGGCGCCGCCTGGTATGGGCTGCTGTCGGTGTGCTGGGCGGCCTGGTTTCCCAATCTGCAGGTGGTGCAGAACCTGGCCCTGCTGTACGAGGCCCTGGGCGAGTACCTGCGACTGAAGTCGCGCCTTTTTGAGCCCGTGCGCGGGGTGGACATCGAGCGCCGCCGTGTCGGCCTGGCGCTGCAGAACGGCCGTGTGGTGCAGGCCCTGAACCAGACCAAGGAAAGCCTGCTGAGCCGGCGCCCGCGCGACGCCGGCCCCACGCTGGAGACCGCCGGCCCGCGCTGGCTGCGCCTGGCCTTGCAGCAGTACCTGGTGGCACAGGACCTGCACGAGCGGGCCAGCTCCTCGCACGAGAACTACGAGTTGCTGGCGCAGAGCTTTTTCCACAGCGATGTGCTGTACCGCTGCCAGCGTGTGCTGGCCGGGGTGGGGCAGGATTGCACCCGGCTGGCCCAGGCGTTGCGTCTGCAGGGCCCTGTCGAGGCGGTGATCGACAGTCAGCCGGCCCTGGAAGACCTGCAGGGCTCGATCGCCTTGCTGGAATCCCTGCCCGAGCTGGCCTGGGCGCAGCGTGAGCAGGGTGCCGGGGCGCCGGTCGCGCTGCCCCTGCGCTTGCGCTCGCTGCGCGCGCTGGCGCGCAACCTGGCGGGCATGCAGCAGGTGATCCACAGCGCCTTGTGGCCCGAGCAATACCCCTTGCTGCAGGCCGACACCAGCCTGCTGGACCGGGGCCCGCGCAACCTGGCCGAGGCCTGGGGGCGCATCCGCCAGCAGTTCAGTGCCAGCTCGGTGCTGCTGCGCCATGGCCTGCGCCTGGCGGTGGCCCTGATGGTGGCCTTTGTCTGGATGACGGTCAGCGGCGATGAGCACGGCTTCTGGATCCTGCTCACCATCGTGTTCGTGTGCCGGCCCCATTACGGCGACACGCTGCGTCGCCTGGGCCAGCGGGTGGGCGGTACGGTGCTGGGGCTGATGGTGGGCTGGGCCCTGCTCAAGCTGTTTCCGGGGGTGTTGCTGCAATCGGTGTTCACCGTGGCGGCCGGGGTGGTCTTTGTGGCGGCGCGCCAGACCCGTTACACCCTGGCTTCGGGCGCCATCACCATCCTGGTGCTGCTGGCCTTCAACCAGGTGGGCAATGGCTTCGACCTGATCCTGCCGCGCTTGCTGGACACCTTGATCGGCGCCCTGATCGCCGGCCTGACGGTGTGGCTGGTGTTGCCCAATTGGCAGTCCCGGCAGTTGCCCAAGCTGGCCGCGCAACTGTTGCGCAGCCAGGCGGCCTACCTGCGCGAGATCGCCCGCCAGTACCAGTCGGGCAAGCGCGAGCACCTGGACTATCGGCTGGCGCGGCGCAATGCGCACAATGCCGATGCGGCGCTGTCCGGGGCGTTGAGCGAGGTGTTCAACGAGCCGGCCTACCTGCGGCGTCATGGCGCGGCCGGCATGCGCTTCATGGTGCAGGCCCACACCTTGTTGAACTACCTGTCTGCCCTGGGGGCGCACCGCCTGGAGGGCCAGGCCCAGGAGTTCGCGCCCGATGTGGCCCAGGCCGTCGAACTGCTGCTGAACACGCTGGCGGACACGGCCACAGCCATCGAGGGTGGGGTGCTCTCATTGGCGCCAGTCGATGCCGCAGCACTGGCCTTGCCGGTCGAGGCCGACGCCGAGGCCGGGCCTGATCTGGTGCTGCGCTCGCAGCTGCATCTGGCGCTCAGCCTGGTGCCCGAGCTGCAGCGCCAGGCGTTGGCGCTGGCCGGGCGCTGAAGGCATTCAGCCCCGGATCGTGCGGGGGCGGCCGCTCATTCGGCCTGGATGCCGGCGCGCTGGGCAATGGCGCGCATGCGGGGCAGTTCGGCGTCGATCAGCTTGCTGACCGACTGGGCCGATGCCCAGTCCTTCTGCATCCCGGCGGCCTGAAGTTTGTCGCGCAGCTCGTTGTCGCTCATGCTCTCGGCCAGGGCCACCTGCAGGCGCTGGCGCGCGTCGGCCGGCAGGCCGCGCGGGGCCATCAGGGCCAGCCAGGCGTCAAAGGCGAAATCGGTGCCCGTGCTTTCGGCCACCGTGGGCACCTCGGGCAGCAGGGGCGAACGCTGGGGGCCGGTGAGCGCGATCACCTTGATCTTGCCGCTGCGCACATGCGGCAGGGCTGCGGCCACGGTGTCGATGCTGATGGGCACCTGGCCCCCGATCAGGTCGCTCATGGCGGGGGCGCTGCCTTTGTAGGGCACGTGCAGCAGCTTGATGCCCAGGGCGCTCCACACCAGTTCGCCGGCAAAGTGCGAGCTCGTGCCGCTGCCGAACGAGGCGTAGGCATAGCGGTCGGGCGCCTGTTTGACCGCGCTCACCAGTTGCTTGAGCGTGTCGATCGGCACCTGCTTGTTGACCAGCACCGCCATGGGCACGCGCGCCGCCATGCCGATGGGCTCGAAGCTTTTCACCGGGTCGTAGGGCAGGCGTGGGTTGAGGGCCGGGTTCAGGGTGAAGGTGGAGCCCGAGCTGAGCAGCAGGGTGTAGCCATCGGCCGGGGCGTTGGCCACCACGGTGGCGCCGACCACGGTGCCGGCGCCGGCCCGGTTGTCGATGACCACGGCCTGGCCCAGGCGTTCACCCAGCTTTTTGCCGATCAGGCGGCCTGCCACATCGGTGGCACCGCCTGGCGGGAAGGGAATCACCAGTTGCAAGGGGTGGTTGGGAAAGGCCTGGGCCCGGGCCTGGCCCAGGGGTAGCAGGGAGGCGGCCAGGGCCTGGGTGAACTGACGCTTGGTGAGGTTCATGGTGTGGCAGCGAAAAGAAGGGTGGGGTGAGGTTTTCGGGCCCGCCGCGCCTGGGCAGGCCGGGCCCGGGCTCGTGGACCGAGCCTCAGGCCGTGTCAGACGCTTGTCTCCTTGTCGCTGCGCGGCCCGCCAGGGGCTCCGCGCGCCGGTGGGTGGTCTTGGCGGACCGCCCACACCTGGTTCAGCCGTTGCGGAACAGGAAGCTGTAGGCGTTGAGTGCCGGCACGCCGCCGAGGTGGGCGTACAGCACGCGCGAGCCGGCGGGGAATTCGCCGTTGCGCACCCTGTCGATCATCCCGTGCATCGATTTGCCTTCGTACACCGGGTCGGTCAGCATGCCTTCCTGGCGAGCGCACAGGCGGATGGCTTCCAGCGTGCCTTCGTTGGGCAGGCCGTACTCGGGGCCGCCATAGCGTGTGTCCAGCACCACGTCTTCGGCCGTGATCTCCTGGCCCAATTCGACCAGCTTGGCGGTGTTTTGGGCAATGCGCAGCACCTGGGCATGGGTCTGCTCAGGCTTGGCCGAGGCGTCGATGCCGATCACACGGCGTGCACGGCCGTCGGCGGCAAAGCCCACCACCATGCCGGCCTGGGTGCTGCCGGTGACCGAGCACACCACGATGTAGTCGAACTTGAAGCCCAGCTCGGCTTCCTGGGCACGCACTTCTTCGGCGAAGCCCACAAAGCCCAGGCCACCATAGGGGTGTTCAGAGCAGCCCGCAGGCACCGGGAACGGCTTGCCACCGGCGCGGCGCACGTCTTCCATGGCCTGCTCCCAGCTGGGGCGGATGCCGATGTCGAAGCCCGCAGCGTCCAGGCGCACATCGGCGCCCAGGATGCGCGACATCTCGATGTTGCCCACCCGGTCGTACACCGCATCGCTGTAGTTGACCCAGTTCTCCTGCACCAGCACGCACTTCATGCCCAGGTGCGCCGCCACGGCGGCCACCTGGCGGGTCTGGTTCGACTGGATGCCGCCGATGGACACCAGGGTGTCGTAGCCGCCCGCAATGGCTTCCGGGATCAGGTACTCGAGCTTGCGCGTCTTGTTGCCGCCGAAGGCCAGGCCGCTGTTGCAGTCCTCGCGCTTGGCGTAGAGCTCGACCTTGCCACCCAGGTGGGCGCTCAGGCGTTTCAGGGGCTGGATCGGGCTGGGGCCGAAGGTCAGGGGATGGCGGGGAAATTTCTGCAGGTTCATGGTTTTCTCACGGGGTTGATGGGTGGCGACCCAGGCCTCGAAGCTGGCGAACAGACTTGGCACGGCAGCACCTTTCTTCGAGCGGGTTGGTGTGACAATGCTATGAAATATGCTGCTTAACAGGATTGCGAAATTGATCTATAAAGCCGTCAATAGATTCTCTGAAATCAGATTGATGATTTGAAAAGTTCTTGAATATAAAAATGAGCACAATAAAAGTTCGTTCAAAGAATGCGCTCGAGACGCCCGGCTCAGACCCCCTGAGCAGCGAGCTGGACCGCACCGATCGCGCCCTGCTCAAGCTGTTGCAGCGCGATGCCTCGCTGTCGAACGTGGCCTTGGCCGAGAAGGTGCATCTGAGTCCGCCCGCCTGCCTGCGCCGGGTCGAGCGCCTGCGCCAGGCGGGCTACATCCAACGCACCGTGGCCTTGCTCAACCCCCAGGCGCTGGGGGCCGGCATGGTGGTGCTGATCGGGGTGGTGCTGGACCGCTCCACGCCCGAATCCTTCGAGGCATTCGAGAAAGCAGCCGCCAAGATCTCGGGCTGCATGGAGTGCCACGTGGTGACCGGCGAGTTCGACTACTTCTTGCTGGTGCGCACGCGCAACAGCGAGACCTTCAATCAGTTGCACGCCGAACAACTGCTGTACCTGCCCGGGGTGCGGCAGATCCGTTCCTTCATGGGGCTCAAGCAGGTGCTGTCGACCACCCAGTTGCCCCTGTCTTGAAGAATGACGGGCATTCCCGGCTTTCTTTGGCCGATGCCGCTGGAGCCGGGCCTATAGCATCGGGTGCGATGACAAGCGTTAAAAGGTGTGTGAGCATGAAGCCAAGCTGTTGGACCCCTCTGATGCTGGGCGCTGCCTTGCTGGCAGGCGGCTGCAGTTCGCTGGACGTGCCGCGCGCCGACAACTACCCGATCAGCAGTCAGAAAAAAGCCCGTTCGGTGCACCACTGGGACGTGCTGGCCGACGACTCGGCACGCCGCATTGCCGACAAGATCCGCAGCTACCCCATGGCCTTGCCGGCGGTGTATGTGGTGCCTGCTGCGCCGGGCACCTTCAACCAGAGCTTTCGCGAGTTGTTGCTGACCCGCCTGGTGGACCATGGCGCCATCGTGTCGCGCCAACCCGGCCCGCTGGTGGTGCGCTTTGAGACCCAGTTGATCGAACACCCCAGCGAGGTGGAGAACCAGAGCCCGATGCCCGCCCTGGGCCTGGCTGCGGGCATCTCGGTGGTGCGCGACCTGTACGCCTATGACCACGTGACCGGCAACTATGTGGGCAGCCTGTTGTCGCTGGGAGCGATCACCGACCTCTCGCGGCGTTGGCGCGACGGTACCGCCGCCGGTGGCCCCACCCGCACCGAAGTGCTGATCACCACGTCGCTGGAGCGCGAAGACACGTTTCTGGCCCGCACGGCCGACGTCTATTACATCGATGGTGAAGACGGCGGCCTGTACGTGCCCAAGCCGGTCAAGGCGGCCGATGCCGGCCCGCCCCCGGTGGCCACGCGCAACTGGAAGGTGGTGGGCCCATGACGCAGCGCCAACGTCGCCGCGTGCTGGGCATGGCCGTGGCTGGCGTGGCCGCCCTGGGCCTGGCGGCCTGCTCGTCGACCCCGCCGGTGGACGAGAACGTGCGCACCGACCTCATCGACGTCAACTACAAGGCGGCCGATGCCCTGGTGGCCGGGCTGCAACTGGATCGCAAACAGCCATTGCTGGTGGCCACCTTTGTGAACCTCGAGGTGTTGACCGAGTCCTCGCGGCTGGGGCGCCTGTTCTCCGAGCTGGTGGGCGGGCGTCTGGCCCAGCGCGGCTATGCGGTGAAAGAACTCAAGCTGCGCGACAACCTGTTCATGAAGGCCTCGCAAGGGGCACTGCTGCTGTCGCGCGAGGTGCAGGACATCAGCCAGACCCAGTCGGCCCAGGCCGTCATCGTGGGCACCTACACCTCGTCAGGCAAGATGCTCTACCTCAGTGTGAAGCTGGTGGTGCCCGAGGGCAATGTGGTGCTGGCCGCGCATGACTACGCGATGCCGATCGACGCGAACATCAAGGGCCTGCTCAAATAGACCGGGCTTCGGCCCCCAGACAAAACGCCCCGCGGCGCGAGCCGGCGGGGCGTTTTGTCTTGTGGGGAGGAGAGGTGTCAGTGCACCATCAGAGCGCCGCTGGCCTTGCTCTTGCCGGCGCGTGCGGGCGGGTTGCACAGGCCGCACAGGAAGTGGCGTGCGTTCTCGTAGGGTTCGGTGACGAACTTGCCGGCGCAGCGCGAGCAGCTGGTCATGGTGAGCATGTCGGCGTCGACGAACTTGACCAGGCGCCAGGCGCGGGTGAAGGACAGCAGGGGCTCGATCTCGGCGGCCTGGACCTGCTCGTTGTACAGGCGCCAGGCCTTGGTGAGCAGG
>Ga0209913_1000634_pt1 | contig 27219 bp, 25 predicted proteins | sample PersoiDNA2013203_FD_185805 | JGI IMG/M metagenome (GOLD analysis project Ga0209913, IMG submission 185805) | Permafrost soil microbial communities from the Arctic, to analyse light accelerated degradation of dissolved organic matter (DOM) -... | ecosystem: Environmental > Terrestrial > Soil >... | reverse complement strand
ACAAGGCATCGCAAACCGTAGTATCGCTAGTAAACACCAAGCTAACATCGCCGCTATCGACATGATAACCAACTGTGGACACCACATGATTAGCTGGCAATGGCGTAATTTTTCTGCCATTAAAATCTTGTGTCTCGCCCAATTTAACTTCGTTATAAATTAAAAATGGTTTGCTGACATCTGGAATCGTATTGAAATCCGGCCATACTTTCCAGTTAAAAATATGAGTACGTAAGGTTGAGATGGTTTCTTTACAGGCATGTACGGTAATAGGCTCAGCGCGAATGCCCATGACGGCGTCAAGCAACAACGGCAAAAAAGCAATATGATCTAAATGTGAATGTGTAATAAAAATATGATCTATCGCCAGCAGTTCATCCATGGTCAAATCGCCAATACCTGTGCCGGCATCAATCAAAATGTCATTATCCACCAGCATGGTCGTGGTGCGTAACTCACCACCAATGCCACCACTACATCCGAGTATTTTTATTTTCATATTGATTCAATATTTCTTTAATTATATTTGGCTATTTTTATTAGGTTGAAAGTTTTGTGCGAAACCGATTTGCATGTAATTTTGCATAAAAACTTACTTACCCTGTCATTCCCGCGAAGGCGGGAATCTAGGTTAATCAACTAGTTAACAGGATTCCCGCCTTCGCGGGAAATGACGAAAATGATGTTTTTAAAGTTAAAAACATTCCTGTAAAGCTCTCATGTTGAATATTGATGCGGTATATTTAGGTTAATGCTTATAATTGACATTGTTTAGCACTACGTTTAATACAATGCTATGATTTCATATGCTTTTTAACAGCATATCGTATATCTTATTTTTTTAATAGTAATGTTGTTATCACAATACATCACTTTATATACCTACCCCAATGACTGTGTCCATGAACTACAAAACCCCAATAGAAATTACCGGTAACAAGCAATCAAATGTTAGCAAGATCAATGCTAGTGTCATCTGGTTACATGGCTTAGGCGCTGATGGCCATGATTTTGAGCCGATTGTGCATAAGCTTAATTTACCTGATGTGCGATTCATTTTGCCGCACGCACCAGAAATGGCTGTTAGCCGAAACAGTGGCTATATCATGCCGGCTTGGTATGATTTATACGGCCTGACGGGTAGTAGCAAAGAAGATGAATCGGGTATAAAAACCAGTCAGACCTATATCAATACATTGATACAAAAAGAGATTGATCGCGGCATTCCAGCCGAGCGTATTGTGCTTGCAGGCTTTTCACAAGGCGGCGCAATCGCATTGTACACAGCATTGCGTTATCCAAAAAAGCTTGGTGGCATTCTGGCATTATCGACCTACCTGCCCATCAAAACCAAACTTGCCGCTGAAGCAAATCCGGCAAATGCTGGCATACCAATCTTTATGGCACATGGTGTTTATGATGATGTCATCAGCCTTGAGCTATGTAAAATTTCGCTCCGGACATTGCAAGACAATCACTTAGCGGTCAATTGGCATGAATACAATATGGCACATTCTGTCTGTGCAGAAGAGATTGTTGATATTCGGAGTTTTTTACAGAAAATTTTGCAACAGGATTTGGTAGAATAGCAGCTTATTGAAATTAGTCTAATTTATGTCTGCAACTACTAGCAAAAAATCCTCAAAATCAGCGACTGAAATTGATCCGCAATTACCTCAAAATTTTGAGCAGGCTTACGCTGAACTCGAAAGCATAGTGGCGCAAATGGAATCAGGCCAGATGCAGTTGGAGGCATCTCTTAGCGCCTATACTCGCGGTAATTTTCTGTTGCAATTTTGTCAGAAAACTCTCGCGGAGGTTGAGCAACAAGTGCAAATCTTGAATGATCGAAACCAATTAGTACAATTTAAGCCTGAGCATGACTAATTTAGGCATGCCCAATTTAAACCTTAGCAGCCAAGCTACTAGGCCAGATTTTTCAGCATGGGCGCTCAGCAAACAAGCTCACATTGAACAATTACTTGATCAAGCGCTGCCTGCTGTAAATCTCACGCCAAACACGCTGCATAGCGCCATGCGCTACAGTGCACTAGGCGGAGGCAAGCGCGTACGAGCTTTGCTGTGTTATGCAGCGGCTGAAATGTGTGACACCAACATCAGCATCGCCGATGCTGCAGCCAGCGCAGTCGAGCTGATTCACGCATACTCTTTAGTACATGACGACATGCCCTGTATGGATGACGACGACCTGCGTCGCGGCAAACCCAGCTGCCATAAACAATATGATGATGCTACAGCATTGCTGGTGGGTGATGCTTTGCAGAGCCTGGCATTTGAGGTGTTATCCCAATCACATTTATGCAATAACACCAGCCTGCAAGCCAAGCAACAGATCGACATGTTAAATATTTTAGCAAAAGCCTCAGGCTCTATTGGCATGGCGGGTGGGCAAGCGATTGACTTGGCCTCCGTCGGGAAACCGCTCATACAAGCCGAGCTTGAGTCCATGCATCACTTAAAAACCGGCGCCCTGATTCAGGCCTCTGTTTTGCTTGGTGCCGTGAGTGGCTCAAATGCACAGATGGCGGCAGTACGTAGCTATGCATCAAATATCGGCCTTGCGTTTCAGGTGGTGGATGATATTTTAGATGTTGAAGCAGACACGGCCACACTAGGTAAAACAGCAGGCAAAGACGCCAATAGCAACAAACCTACCTACGTGACGATTTTGGGTTTAGAGCTTGCCAAGCTACATGCGCAACAACTGTATGAAGATGCCATTTCCGCCCTTGCACCCTTTGGCGATAGCGCCCAGCGCTTGCGAGAACTTGCTGGTTTCATTATGCAACGTAGCTTTTAAACCTTATGACACCACTACTCAATACCATAGATTCACCATCGCAACTTCGCCAGCTTGAGCGTAAGCAGCTGGATCAGCTGGCTCAGGAGTTACGCTTATTTTTAATTGATAGCGTGGCCAAAACCGGCGGTCATTTAGCCTCTAATTTAGGTGTCGTAGAGCTCACGATTGCCCTGCATTATGTATTCAACACGCCTGATGATAGACTGGTTTGGGATGTTGGACACCAAACCTACCCACATAAGATTCTCACCGGCCGACGTGATCAAATGAAATCATTACGCAAACCGAAAGGCATTGCCGGGTTTCCGCGACGTTCTGAAAGTGAATACGATACGTTTGGTACAGGCCATTCCAGCACTTCTATATCGGCAGCGCTAGGTATGGCTGTTGCGGCACAAAAAGCTGGGCTTGAAAGACGTGCGGTGGCGATTATTGGCGATGGCGCCATGACTGCAGGTATGGCTTTTGAGGCCTTAAACAATGCCGGCGATATGGATGCAAACCTGCTAGTGGTATTAAACGACAACGACATGAGCATTTCAAATAATGTCGGTGCGCTCAATAACTATCTAACCAAATTACTCTCCAGCCGCTTTTACAGCACGGTGAGAGCCTCAGGCAAAAAAGTGCTTTCTGCCATGCCGCCGATGATGGAGTTTGCCAAGCGTGCCGAAGAACATGTAAAAGGCATGGTGCTACCCGGTACATTATTTGAAGAGTTCGGCTTTAATTATATCGGTCCGATTGATGGCCATGATTTAGATGCCCTCATAGAAACGCTACGCAATATCAAACAACTCAAAGGCCCGCAGTTTTTGCATATCGTGACGCAGAAGGGCAAAGGCTTTGAGCCCGCAGAAGATGATCCAAATAAGTTTCATGGAGTAGGGAAATTCGACCCCTTTAATGGCGATACAGTCATAAACAACACCGCTAAAAAAACCTATACCCAAATATTTGGTGACTGGCTGGCAGATATGGCCGCGCTGGATGAGCGTTTAATCGGCATTACACCAGCTATGTGTGACGGCTCTGGTTTAAACGCATTTGCCGCTAAATATCCAGACCGCTATTTTGATGTCGGCATTGCCGAGCAACATGCTTTAACTTTTGCCGCGGGCATGGCATGCGATGGCTTAAAACCCGTAGTCGCCATATACAGCACGTTTTTACAACGTGCTTACGACCAGCTGATACATGATATTGCATTGCAAAACCTGCCGGTATTACTGGCAATTGACCGCGCGGGCTTAGTAGGCGCTGATGGCCCAACACACGCCGGTAGTTTTGATTTAAGTTACCTGAGATGCATCCCTAACGTTGTCATTATGGCGCCAAGTGATGAAAATGAATGTCGGCAAATGCTTTACACCGGCTTTCAATATAACGGCGTTGCAGCGGTTCGTTACCCACGCGGCAGCGGCACAGGTGCGGTTATTGAGCAGAAGATGCAGGCAATACCAATTGGTACTGCTGAAATAAAACGCGCTATCATCAACACTGAATCTACACAGAAAATTGCAATTCTAAGCTTTGGCAGCATGCTGGCAGTCTGCTTGGAAGCAGGTGAGAAATTAGATGCGACAGTGGCTAATATGCGTTTTGTCAAACCATTAGATCAAACCCTTATTGAGAGCCTAGCCCAAGACCACACACTCATAGTCACCGTTGAAGAAAATTGTGTTATGGGCGGTGCAGGTTCCGCAGTGATGGAAGCATTGCAAGCCATACAAAATAAAAATAAGCGCCTGATTAAAACGCTCTGCCTAGGCTTACCAGACCAATTTATTGAGCATGGAGTGCATGAAACTATGCTTGCTGAATGCGGTCTAGACTCTGAAGGTATTACTCGCGCAATTGCGAAGGTAATAACCTAGTGATATACTCAACTATACCTTTACACCTTGGCCAGCAGTAAAGTCAGGGCATTGCAAAACGGAAAACAAAATGAACCAATCTACACTACCCAATACTATTGAAGACGTACAAAACACGGTTGATATCCGCCATCTTGCCATTGATAAAGTTGGCATCAAAGCTATTCGCCATCCTGTCATTGTTAAAGATAGATCTGGTGGAGAACAACATACCGTTGCCATGTTCAATATGTATGTGCATTTGCCGCAACAGTTCAAAGGCACGCACATGTCGCGTTTTGTTGAAATCCTCAACATGAATGAACATGCGATTTCCATAGAATCATTCGAAACTATTTTGCGCCTAATGGTAAGTCGCTTAGAGGCCGAATCTGGTCATATCGAAATGACTTTCCCTTATTTCATTAACAAAGCAGCGCCTATTTCAGGCGTAAAAAGTCTATTGGATTATGAAGTAACGTTTATTGGCGCAATCAGTCATGGTAAATTTGAAATCACGGTCAAAGTGTTAGTGCCAGTTACCAGTCTTTGCCCCTGCAGTAAAAAAATATCAGATTACGGTGCGCATAATCAACGCTCACACGTCACAGTTACTGCGCTTATCAATGACTTTATCTGGATTGAGGACATTATCGAGCTTGTTGAAAAACAATCGTCATGTGAGCTTTACGGCCTGCTTAAACGCCCTGATGAAAAGTATGTCACTGAACGTGCTTATGACAATCCAAAATTTGTTGAAGACATGGTGCGCGATGTTGCAGCCCAACTCAATGCAGAAAAACGTATTGTGGCATACACCGTTGAAAGTGAAAATTTTGAGTCGATTCACAACCATTCAGCGTATGCTTTAATCGAGAATGACAAACGTAAGAAATAAGTCAAATAAGTCAAATAAGTCAAATAAGTAAGCCTAAAGTAACTCTCTTTTGCATTAAAAAAGCCACTTTTAATTAGTGGCTTTTTTACGCTACAAAGCTTATTGAATAGACTCAATCCGTTAAAATATCGCTTTCACGAAAAATTACTTTTACTGTCGTACCTATAGATTGGCGAGCATTAGTGTAACCCAGCTCAACCCGCGCGTGATGTTGGTGTGCAATTTCACGTACGATAGCAAGACCTAAGCCACAACCGCTCTCAGCAGTGCCTAACACACGATAGAACCGCTCAAACACCTTTTGCTGCTCTTTCGTGGCTATGCCTAAGCCAGTATCCTGTACAGACAAAATCACCTCGTGATTACTAATCACCAAACTTACGGTTACCTTTGCGTCTGCTGGATTATAGCGTATGGCATTATCGATTAGATTATTCAGTAACTCTTGCAATAACACCGCATTACCACTAATTTTAAGATGTTGCAGTTGGCAGCTAACGCCCAAATCAATATTTTTTTCTAATGCTTTTGGCACCCAATCAGAGGTCACTTCATTAATCAACGGCACCAGATCAATAGCCACAAATGATTGTGCCTGATTCGCTTCCGGCTCAGCTCTGGCAAGGCTTAGCAACTGATTTGCCAATCGCCCTAAATTATCACTGCCGGCACTGATTTGTTTCAGCGCATGTTGTACGCTCGCCAAATCATGTTCACGTAACGCGGCTTCTGCCTGAATTTTAAGTCCTGCTAGCGGCGTTTTTAGCTGATGCGCCGCATTCGCTAAAAAATGTCTACGCTCGCTGACCGCGCCTTTTTCTTTAATGATTAGCTCATTCATGGTATTTAATAAAGGCTGTAATTCCTCAGGCGCATCGTGCGCTTCTAGCGGGTGCACATCAGAGGGCAGCCTTCTCGCAATTAAGTTTTTTAAATTTTCTAGTGAAACAAGACCACGCTTGATGCCCAAATTGACTAAAAGAATCACTAACACTATCAATACAACTTGTGGAATTAGCATAATTGCAATAATGTCATGCGTCATTTTGTCGCGTTTAATGGTGGTTTCACCAATCAAAATGGTAGCATTGCCTGTTGCTCTAGCACCTTTATTTGCCGCAATACCAGAGAGCGGTAAATTAAATGCCACTATACGTAATAGCTTATTATTGAATTTAGCATCGTAATACACGTGCTGGCCAGTAGTCGGCATCACTTTTGGTAAAGTAAAATTGTATTCTCCAAGTAAAACCTGATGATTTGGGTCTAGCACCTGATAGTAAATATAATCATCTTTGTCATACTCCAGTAAATTCAAGGCGCTGTCTGGCAAATCTACTATCATCTTGCCTGAACTGACCTCCACTTCATCCGCAAGTGCCAAAGCTACTCTGAATAAGGCCCTGTCATAAGCTAAATTAGCAAAGTGGTTAGCCAGATAATAGGCTGATATGGTGGCAATCAATAGTAATGGTAGCAATAAAATCAGCAGCCAATTTAATAGTTTCTGACGTATAGAGTTGGTTTTAATATGTATCATCTGCTTAGTTTAGAATTATCAAACGGTAGGCTCTAGTTTAGCCAGCAAATAACCTAGCCCGCGAATAGTGCGAATTTCAATGCCAAATACGTTCAGCTTTTTACGTAGCCGCGACACGTTAACTTCAACCGCATTTTCACTCATGTCTTCATCCCAGCTACACAAGTGCTCAAGTATTTTAGCTTTGCTCACCACCTTTGTGGCTTTAAGCATCAATAACTCTAGTAACGCAACTTCACGCTGAGACAATGATAGCGTCTCATTTTTAAACGAACATTGCCGATTACTGGTATCAAACACCAAATCGCCAAAACTTATTTTAGCGCTACCCCCTGAAACACCGCGACGAATCAACGCGCGAACTCGCGCCTCTAATTCATCGAGTTCAAAAGGCTTGGTTAAATAATCGTCTGCGCCTAAATCCAGGCCTTTAACTCGATTTCTTGTATCTTCCAACGCAGTTAAAATCAATACTGGCGTTTTACTACCGCGCGCTCTTAGTCGCTTCAGCACTTCGAAACCATCAAGCTTGGGCAAACCTAAATCCAGCACAATAACGTCATACTCTTGATAAGTAAGTAACTTATTGGCACTATCGCCATCACTCATTACATCAACAGCATAACCGGACTTGGTAAAGGCGCGTTCAAGCCCATCTTTAAGAATCAAATCATCTTCAACCAATAATAATCGCAACTTAGTAATCTCACTTGAATAATATAACAGGTCAGCACACCATAGATTCGCATACTAGAGATCCTTACATTTAGATATCCAGCACACCTAGACATTCTAACCAGTTTAGCAAAGAGATGAAAAATACATTTGCAAAGTAAATATTGTCAGCTTAGTGTCAGCTTCGTACTGTAAATTACATTTCATGGTTGCTGATGTGGTGTTTAGAAAGCCCCAACCAAGTACAGTTTTTACACCCCTACTTTATTTTTGGAGATTTAAATGAACAAATTACTAGCTACACTTTTCGCAGGTGCCTTTGCATTAACATTAGGTGCATCAGCTTTTGCCGCTGATGCAGCAAAAGCAGCAGAACCAGCTAAAGCTGAAACACCAGCTGCAGCAGCTCCAGCTCCAGCAGCAGATGCAGCGGCTAAACCAGCAAAAAAACACCTCCGTAAACATAGCGCTAAAAAAGCAGCTGACGCACCTGCTGCACCTGCAGCTGAAGCAACACCAGCAGCTAAGTAATTTTTAATAAAACACTCTTTTGATAGTAAAACTTCAAAAGTAAGCGTTTTATGCGCATAGTACTAGTTAAATAACACTAGTTAAATAAAAAGGGGCAGATTATTCTGCCCCTTTTTATTACTAAAAATGCCTATGCCTTACTAATATTTTTTAGTTAAAGTTAGTGCAATATCCTGCTGCTTCATGTCTAGCCTATTTAAGGCGCTCATCCCTAGCAGCACAATAGATGGTGACCCACCTTCCAATACGCTAGCCTCTACTTGGCTGAGCGTAATGCTGCCGATTTTAAGATTGGCTATCGTAACTCGGTATGCAGTTACCACGCCGTTTGCGGTGCCTACTTGCACAGGTTCACCGCGTTTATAATCAATATTAGCGAACTTTGCATCACCGCTATTTAGCGCAACGGTTGTAGCTCCGGTATCAACTAAAAATTTAAGAGACGCGCCATTGATCAGGCAATCTGAGATAAAGTGACCTTGCGCATCCGCATACAGGATGGTGCTTGAGTTAGCGCTGGAAGCATTGCCGCCAACAGAAACCGCTTGCCCCATTTCCAACTGCTTAGTTTTCCCCTCGATTTGCAATGTAGCTGTCTTACTATCCGCAGCAAGTAACTTAACGCCCTCACTGCTTTGGCCAACACTCAATGTTTTAGGTTTGCCGCCATTCACCATAATGACGGCTTTATTGGTAAAAAGCCCAACAATGTTTACTTTGGTATCCGCAACACAAACATGCGTAATGAGCATGCACAATGAAAATAAGAAGGTCTTACTCAAAAAGCCACTTAATTTCATTTAAACATCCCTTGGGTGTTGTTTTGCTGATTTTTACTCAGTTTTAAACCTAAGCCTATCACCAACAATCCTATTAGCGGAAAAATGGCTGCGAGCATAAATGTCTCTTGTCCACCCAGATATTGTAGTGCATAACCTCCAGCTACGCCGCCGACAGTACCACCAATGCCGTAGGCTACGCTATTATAAATAGCCTGGCCTTTTGCCTGATGGCGTCCATTAAAAAACTGTGTGATAACTTCCACTGAAGCCGCATGAAAGCTACCGAAAGTAGCTGCATGTAAACTTTGCGCTAAAATCAACAACCCAATATTGTTAATGGCAAAGCCAATGAGACTAAACCTGATGACTGCCAACGCTAAGCTAATCAGTAAGATAGTCTTTAAACTGTAGTGTTGCATGATTTTTGGCATCAGCATAAAAATACCTATTTCACAGATAACGCCGACCGACCACAACAAGCCTATCAAGCCTTTGCTATAGCCATGATCGCTTAAATAAATGGAATAAAAATTATAGAGGACACCATGCGCCGTCACCATGAGCGAGCAACCGACTAATAAGGCAATGACGTTAGGCTGCTTAATCACCTGCCAAATTGAAAACTGGTCATGCTCGTGCGCGACTACTTTCGGGTCTGGCAAGGTATGTGAGAGTATCAATAAAATCATCTGTACGATCAGCAAAAACCACAACAAACTTTTAATGCCAGCAAAGTCGATTAAAAAGCCTAGTATCACAGAGGCAACAATAAAACCTAAGGACCCCCACATGCGAATTCGGCTGTAATGTCCGTTAGTTGTGGCTAAATGTGCCAATGTGAGTGATTCAGCAAGCGGTAACGTAGAGCTGGTAAAAAGGCTCAAAGCCGCCATCACAAAAAATAGCCAATAAAAGCCATGCGCCCAAAATACGGCGGTAAAACCACACAAGCCTAAAAAAGCCGTGAGTTGAATCCACTGTGCGCGCTTGCCAGTATGGTCAGCTAACCAACCCCAAAAATTGGGCGCAAAAATACGGCTTATTTGAAACAAGGACATTAAAATGCCGATGTCCGCCGCAGAGAATTGTTCAGACTTTAAATATAAGCCCCAGTAAGGCACAAACGACCCTACAAAGAAATAATAAACGAAGTAAAAACGAGAAAGCCGCTGATGAAGTTTTGAATGCATGCTGAAGTAAAAGCAGTTGAACCGATAAAAAAGTCGGCATTAGCCGACTGTTCTATCGAAATCGAACTTAAGCCACGATCATCAAATTAAGCTGGATTTTAAGCTGTGCTCGTTTTTTCTTTTGCTTCTCAAAGCTTGTATTAGACACAATGTGAATTTTTTCGCTATGCTTTGGAAATTCGCCAGCTAAATCGTGATGCTCAGTAGACATACAAATTCCTTAATACGCATTAACAACTAAAACAAAAGCTTAAATAATTTTTGGCGTCGCACATATCACGTCAGCATTTTGCCCACGATGACGTAATGCGTGATCCATCAGCACAAGTGCCAACATTGCCTCAGCAATAGGTGTGGCACGTACGCCGACACAAGGGTCGTGACGTCCGGTAGTTTGCATAGTCACAGCATTACCTTCTTTATCGATTGAATGGCGTTCTTGTGGAATGCTAGAGGTTGGTTTTAATGCCACATTTACCCGAATTTCCTGCCCCGTAGAAATACCGCCCAATATGCCGCCGGCATGATTAGTCACAAAGCCCTGTGGCGTCATTTCATCACTATGGATGCTGCCGTGCTGAGCAATACTTGCAAACCCTGCACCAATTTCCACGCCTTTTACCGCGTTAATACTCATCATGGCATGGGCAATATCTGCATCCAATCGATCAAACACGGGCTCCCCCCAACCTACAGGCACGCCCTCTGCCACCACAGTAATGCGCGCACCAACTGAGTCGCGCTCAGCACGGATGTTATCCAAGTAATTAGCAAGCTGCGGCAACACTTCTAAATTGGGTGAGAAGAAATCATTATCCTCATGGTTGAGCGCATCCCAGCTATGAAATGGAATATCAATCTCACCCATTTGGCTCATATAACCACGCACCGTCACGCCAAAACGTTCACTTAACCATTTTTTAGCAATCGCGCCAGCCGCCACACGCACTGCGGTTTCACGTGCGCTAGAACGACCGCCACCACGGTAATCACGCACGCCATATTTTTGACTATATGTGTAATCAGCATGGCCTGGTCGAAAAGTATCCATAATTTTGCTGTAATCCTGGCTGCGTTGATCGGTATTGCGAATCAACAAACCAATTGGCGCCCCCGTGGTTTTACCTTCAAACACGCCGGATAAAATCTCGACTAAATCGGCTTCCTGGCGCTGTGTTACATGGCGCGAAGTGCCTGGCTTGCGACGATCCAGATCAAGCTGTAAATCTTCTGCACATAAGGCCAGTCCTGGCGGGCAGCCATCAACAACGCCGCCGATTGCCGCGCCGTGAGACTCTCCAAAGGAGGTGAGCGTGAAAAGTGTACCTAAAGTATTGCCGGACATGATGCTTTTCTCAAATTGAATTTTCTTAATTTTAACATACCGTTGCGCTTGTATTAATTGTCGTTACACTTGTATTAAGTACAGTATTAATTTACTAATCCTTTAATCCACTGACCATATACTTGGTTAGCTACTTTTTTCAGAAAAAAACAATGCAAGGGTAAATTTTGCTTCATTTCATCGGCTTGCTGTACGGCAGGGCTAGCGGCAGATTCAGCAAGCTCATCACCCCCAACTTCACACCAGTTTTTCACCATTTCTGCGGTCACTTCAATATGGGTTTGCAGTGCTAAGAGATGCTTGCCAATAGCGTAGGCTTGATTTTGACAGTAAGTACTGGCTAATAAATGCGTTGCACCTTGTGGCAAGCTGAATGTTTCACCATGCCAATGAAATGCATTGAAATGTTCAATTTCGCCAAACCAATGTTTAGCGGCTTCATTTTGACTCACGGTTACCTCACCCCAGCCAATTTCCTTAATGGGGTTTTGTTGGACAACACCACCAAGCGCTTTACTGATAAGTTGCCCGCCCAGACAATGCCCAAGTAGCGGAATATCGTTGGCGTATGCCTCACGAATTAAATCCAACAACGGCGGCAACCATGGCAAGTCATCATTCACACTCATTGGGCCGCCCATTAACACCACGCCGCTGTAAGCCAATATCGACGCGGGTATGGTATTAGCTTCGTTAGTATTGATGATTTGCCAAGAAATATTTTGTAAGGTTAAAAAGTCCCCTAAATAGCCAGGACCTTCATGTGCAACGTTTTTAAAAATCACAACAGGCTTCATTCTTTTATCACCTTAAATTGTCCAATTTCAATATCATCAAGCGTGTATTGCCCAATTGCATAACGAATCAACCTCAAAGTAGGAAAACCTATTTTGGCAGTCATGCGCCGTACTTGGCGATTTTTACCTTCACTGATTTTAATTTCAAGCCAACTGGTAGGTATCGCTTTGCGTTCACGTATCGGCGGGTTCCGTGGCCATAAATGCTCAGGCTCCGCTATCAACTGCACCTGGGCAGGTTTTGCTACAAAATCACCCAAATCTATGCCTCGTCTCAACGGTTCCAAATCACCGTCAGTAGGCGCCCCTTCCACTTGCACCCAATAAGTTTTAATTTCTTTATGTTTTGGATCACTTAAACGGTGTTGCAACATGCCATCATCGGTTAAAATAAGCAATCCTTCGCTATCGGTGTCTAGCCGCCCTGCGGCATACACATTTGGCGTATGGATAAAGTCTTTTAACGTAGGATGCTTCTCGTGCGGGCTAAACTGGCATACTACGTTAAAGGGTTTATTGAATAATATGATCATTAGATGATTTAAATTAAATACTTATCATTAAAACTGAAAAATTAGAAACGTAACATTAAGAAAGACTTTAGGACATAAAAATGACTTCAAAAAACATCATCTCGGGCAAAATCGTCATCCCTAGCACTGGCCAAAAAATCACGGTAAATGCAGACAACACGCTGAATGTACCTAACAATCCTATTATCCCATTTATTGAGGGTGATGGTATAGGTGCGGACATTACACCACCAATGATTAAAGTGGTAGATGCTGCTGTGAACAAAGCATATGGCAACACACGCAAAATTTCATGGATGGAAGTCTATGCTGGCGAAAAAGCTACCAAAGTCTATGGTGCCAATGATTGGTTGCCCGCTGAAACCATGAGCGCGCTTCGCGACTATGTTATTTCAATCAAAGGCCCGCTCACCACGCCAATAGGTGGCGGCATACGTTCATTAAATGTATCGCTACGCCAAGAGCTTGATTTATATGTGTGCTTACGTCCAGTACAATATTTTACCGGCGTACCTAGCCCGGTAAAACACCCAGAAAAAACTGACATGGTGATTTTCAGAGAAAATACTGAAGATATTTACGCGGGTATTGAGTGGGCTGCGGGCACTGATGAAGTCGCAAAAGTCATCGCCTTTTTGAGCGATATGGGCATGCGTAAAAAAATTCGCTTCCCAGAGTCTTCGGCGATCGGCATCAAGCCCGTATCAAAGGAAGGTAGCCAACGTTTAGTGCGTAAAGCGATTCAATACGCCATAGATAACAATCGAAGATCGCTCACCATTGCCCATAAAGGCAATATCATGAAGTTCACTGAAGGTGGCTTTAGAGACTGGGGCTATGAAGTGGCTAAACAAGAATTTGGCGCGGTTGAAATCGATGGTGGTCCATGGTGCAAACTTCCTAATGGCATGATCATTAAAGATTGTATTGCCGATGCATTCTTACAAGAGATTTTATTACACCCGCAAGATTACGATGTAGTTGCAACGCTTAACTTAAATGGCGATTACATGAGTGATGCACTAGCTGCACAAGTGGGCGGTATCGGTATTGCCCCAGGCGCTAACTTAAGTGACACCGTAGCGATGTTTGAAGCAACGCATGGCACTGCCCCTAAAATTGCAGGTAAAGACATTGCCAATCCAAGCTCTATCATTCTCTCCGCGGAAATGATGCTACGTCATCTAGGCTGGGTAGAAGCCGCGGATTTAGTCATTAGCGGTGTTGCGAAAGCGATTCTTGCTAAACGTGTTACAAGTGACTTTTCTAGCGAAATGGAAGGCGCAACGCAAGTGGGTACAGCGCAGTTTGGTGAAGAGATTATTGCCAATATGTAGCTTGGACTTAGCTCAAAAAAATAAACCTAAACAATAAAAAGGCTCGCAAGTAACTATAAGTAATTACTTGCGAGCCTTTTTATTAGCCTGCAACACTAATATGATTTTTCTGTATTTAAGACTTAAGCCTTTTGAATATTTGAAGCTTGCTTGCCTTTTGGACCATCGGTCACTTCAAAACTAACACGTTGACCTTCTTTAAGGCTTTTATAACCAGCTTCTGTAATTGCAGAGAAGTGTGCGAATAGATCATCACCTCCATCATCCGGCGTAATAAAACCAAAACCTTTAGCATCGTTAAACCACTTTACAGTACCTGTTGCCATTTTCACATCCTTACATAACACACGGGGCGCACCCCAAAAATTTGCCTCAATAATAGCTATTATTCGACTAATTTATCATTAGCGACAACACCTTGAAAACAAACACGTAATTGCATTTATAAATTGCCCACAAAAAAATGTCAAGCCGTTTTTAGGTTAGATTAATCTGCTAATGTGGACGATTACTGTTCAAATTTAAATTATGTCTGATTTTTATACTCAAATAGACGTAAAGTCTTTACAAAAAAAAGTCTTAAGGGCATTATTAGCTTGATAAAACGTAATAGGAAAAAGCTTTCACGCTAATTTAATGTAACTTTTATGGCCACTGTAACTCCATCAAATAAACTGAGCGGACTAGCACGCACCCTAATTCAGGAAAAACTACTTTCTGAAGATGAGGCGCATGCAATTCAATCGCAAGCTAACACGGTTAAAGCGCCATTTATTACCCAGCTGATTCAAAGCAAAAAATTAACTGCGCAAGTGATTGCGGAAACCTCGGCAAAAGCATTTGGTTTCCCTTACTTCAACTTAGATGCCTTTAATCCCGATTACCTCCCGGCAAAAAAGATTGATACAAAACTAATGCAATCCAATCGAGTCATGGCATTGCAGGTGCGTAATAACTTACTATTCGTTGCAATTTCAGACCCCACCAATTTACATTCGCTAGACAGTGTGCAATTTCAGATGGGGATGGCCTTATCGCCGGTAGTTGTTGAAGATGACAAACTTAGCCGTTGGATCGATAAAATTGCAGAGGCCAGTGACACCAGTATGAAATCATTGGATGTCGGGGATGACTTTGATTTAGGTGGAGATCTCACTGAACAGGTTGAAGATGAAGCGCAAACACAGGAAGTGGATGATGCACCTGTCGTTAAATTTTTGAATAAAATGCTGATAGATGCTATCAACATGGGCGCTTCTGACTTGCATTTCGAACCTTATGAAAAATTTTACCGTGTTCGATATCGTGTAGACGGCATACTGCGTGAAATCACTCAACCTCCGCTCGCCATCAAAGAAAAATTAGCCTCTCGCATTAAAGTGATTTCCGGCATGGACATCTCTGAGAAACGCATACCACAAGATGGTCGCATGAAGCTGGTGTTATCTAAAACCCGCACTATTGATTTTCGTGTAAGTACGCTGCCTTTAATTAACGGTGAAAAAATTGTAATGCGGATTTTGGATCCATCCAGTGCCACACTGGGCATTGAAGCGCTTGGATACGAGGCCGCTCAAAAAGAGGCCTTATTAAGCGCAGTTAGCCGCCCTTATGGTCTTGTGCTGGTTACAGGGCCAACAGGTTCGGGTAAAACTGTGTCACTGTATACCTGCCTGAATATATTAAACAACCCTGGTGTCAATATCGCCACCGCAGAAGATCCTTGCGAGATTCCCTTAGCAGGTATCAACCAAGTAAACGTGAACGATAAGCAAGGACTCACTTTTGCTGCTGCATTAAAATCATTCTTACGCCAAGATCCGGACATCATCATGATTGGTGAAATTCGTGACTTAGAAACGGCGGACATGGCGATTAAAGCCGCGTCCACAGGCCACATGGTTCTTTCAACATTGCATACTAATGATGCACCCTCCACTCTCACGCGCTTACTTAACATGGGGGTTGCGCCATACAATATTGCCTCTGCCGTTTCGCTTATCACGGCACAACGCTTGGCAAGACGTTTATGTAAAAGCTGCAAAGTACCAATAGATGTTCCCAAAGAGGCGCTACTGGGCGTAGGTTTCACTGAAGAAGACTTAGATGGTACTTGGCAATTATATGGCCCCAAAGAAGATGGCTGTGAAATGTGTAACAATGGCTACAAAGGCCGTGTCGGTATTTATCAAGTCATGCCTGTCACCGATGCGATCAGTCGCATCATTATGAAAAGCGGCACCGCACATGATATTGCAGATCAGGCAAAGCTAGAAGGAGTGAAAGATTTACGGCAATCTGGACTGCTTAAAGTAAAGCAAGGGCTTACCTCAATCGAAGAGGTTGAAGCTTGTACCAATGAATAATCTGACTAAAATAAAATACTAATAATTACAGGGAATACACATGGCGGTTAATATTAAAGCCACAAAAGAGGTAACCTACTCTTGGGAAGGTAAAGACAAAAAAGGTAAAGCTGTTAAAGGTGAAATGCGAGCGGCTGGAGACTCTTTCGTTAATGCCACCTTACGTCGCCAAGGTATTATTGTTACAAAAGTTAAAAAACAGAGTGGATTCGCCAGTAAAGGTAAAGTCACGGATAAAGACATCACCCTATTTACTCGACAACTAGCCACCATGATGAAAGCCGGTGTACCGTTGTTACAATCATTTGATATTGTTGGTAAAGGCCATAGCAACCCAGCCGTTGCAAAATTACTGCTGGATATTAAGTCCGATGTTGAAACGGGCAGTAGCATGAGTGCGGCCTTCCGCAAGTACCCACTGTATTTTGATGCCCTTTTTTGTAATTTAATCGGCGCAGGTGAACAAGCTGGTATTTTAGACACTCTGTTAGACCGTTTAGCAACTTACAAAGAAAAAATCCAAGCAATTAAATCAAAGATCAAGTCCGCGTTATTTTACCCAATCTCAATTATTGTCGTCGCCTTTGTCATTGTTGCCGTTATTATGATCTTCGTAATTCCGGCGTTCAAAACATTATTCGATGGATTTGGCGCTGAATTACCTGCACCGACACTCATTGTCATGGCCATTTCTGACATATTTGTTAAGTGGTGGTGGGCGATATTCGGTTCAATTGGCGGAGGGATTTGGTTTTTCTTTTACACATGGAAACGCTCGTTGAGTATGCAAGCAACCATGGATAGACTGATACTTAAACTGCCAGTATTTGGCCCCTTAATACGCAAAGCGACCATTGCACGATGGTCACGCACTTTAGCCACTATGTTTTCTGCCGGTGTGCCACTGGTTGAAGCATTGGATTCAGTAGCAGGCGCCGCTGGCAACCGCGTGTATTTTGATGCAACCAAGAAAATACAGAGTGAAATCAGTACGGGTACCAGCTTAACCGTTGCCATGCAAAATACGGATGTTTTCCCCAATATGGTGCTACAAATGACGGCGATTGGTGAGGAGTCTGGCGCATTAGATTCTATGCTTAGTAAAGTTGCTGACTTTTTTGAGGCCGAAGTGGATGATGCCGTTGATGCGTTAGCTAGCTTGATGGAGCCCGTCATCATGGTGGTACTTGGTACACTGATTGGCGGCTTAGTGATTGCGATGTATCTACCTATCTTCAAAATGGGCTCTGTCGTTTAAGCATGATGGTTTAGCTAAACTTATACCAATTTCGGCACACGCTATCTCAGTACACTGAAGTGAGCGAAGTGAAGTGCAAAAAAAAGCGACCTACTATGGTCGCTTTTTTTGCACTTACTTTCTCGGCTTAAGATAACAAGCTTTAATTGACCCGTTTATTTTTTAGCAGCTACCATCGCTCGTTCTATCTCTGCATAGGGTTGTGCACCAAGCATACGTTTACCATCAGCAAAAATCAAAGTTGGAGTGCTTGTCACGCCGATTTTTCTGGCCAACTCACCAATTTTCTCTAATGGCACTTCACAATTACCGGTTGTTTTAGGTAATTGGTTATTTAATATCCAGTCTTCCCAAGCTTTTACCCGATTACTCGCACACCAGATTGATTTAGACTTAGCGGCTGAGTCTGGGTGCAATTGTGCAATAGGGTAAAGAAAAGTATAGATGGTCACATCTGTAATATTCGTCAGTTCATTTTGCTCCAAGCGTTTGCAATAAGGGCAATCGACATCTGAAAACACCACTAACTTACGGCTACCATTACCTTTTACAACCTTAATTGCTTGATCTAGTGGCAAACTGGAAAAATCAATTTTGGTCAGCTCTTCCATTCGCTCGCCAGTGATGTCTTTTTTAGTCTTCGGGTCAACCAAACGGCCTTCAGCAATCAAAAAAGTCATTTTTTCATCGGTGTAAATAATTTGCCCACCCATAAAAACCTCATACAAGCCGACATAGGGAGTTTTAGTGACGCTGTCCACCTTGAATTTTGGATACGCAGCTTCTACGGCTTTTTTAACGCTCGCTTCGTTTGCCATTGCAAGCGTTGCTGATATGCTTAACGTTGCGAAGACACTTAACAAGGTGAAGCTGACTAATTTTTTTAACATGAATATCCTTAATTGATGTAATTTTTTTGAGTGCAATACATTTAAGCGTAATACAGATAGTGCAATACAGATAGCGCAATGCAACTTAGTGCGTTCATCATAATATCTTTCATTAAAGCGAAATGGCTTTTTCAACCAGAATTTTTTTAATTGATTGATGATTTGTCACAGACAAACCCCAGCTCCTTACATTCTGCACCAGCTTATTCTTATTTTCAAACAAATGATAAAGACCATCGGTGAGCAACAACATATTCAATAAATCAACTTTTCTAAGGCGCATATAGCGCTTTAGTAAACTGCTATCATTTAAAGTCTGATATTGACCTTTCGCTTTTAATACTTCGACTAGATCTACAATATCTCTAAAGCCTAAGTTCACACCTTGGCCCGCCATGGGATGAACTTGATGGGCAGCATCGCCGACTAACACCACACAATCTTGTACTGGCGTTCTGGTTTTTTGTAAGCTTAAGGGGAAAGCAGCAGCCGAACTAATAAGACTCAACGCACCTAACAACGCAGCGCCTGCATCCATCACCTGGCTTGTAAATTCCTCATCACTTAGCGATAACAATGAATTAGCATGTTTGGTCGATACAGACCACACAATAGAAATCGTATCATCTGGCAACGGCAACCAAGCTAAAATACTATTGTTGCCTTCTGCATCCAATGTAAACCATTGCCTTGCGATATTCCTATGAGGAATTTCAACTTTAAAGTTTGCCACTATCGCTGTTTGATTGTATGGTTTTTGTTGCATAGGCATATTGAGCTGTTGGCGCACCCAGGAGTGACTGCCATCAGCGGCTAATAGCAGTGAACTTTCCAAGGTTTTGTTATTTGCAAAACGCAATGTCGCCTGGCTTGACGTGCTACTCAAGGCCTCACATGGGGTATCAAATAAAGTCTGAATTCCTAAAGTTTCAACCTGCCTTAGCAACGCTTGCATCAATGCTTTGGCTTCTACTATAAAGCCTAAATTATCTACATTCGCGTCACTTGCCAACAGAGCCAATGGCGCTTGAGTATTGTCGCTAAATATTTCCATGGCTTGCATTTCGCCAATACGCGCGGTATTCAATAATGGCCAAGCGCCCAAGCGGTTTAACCACTGCGTATTTTTGGGGCTGATTGCGTAAATCCGAGTGTCCCAAGCATCATCAACGGTGTCAGCTTTAGTGGGATGCCTACCATCAACCAGCACCACAGAAAAACCAGCTTGATGCAAAGCTACCGCTGCGGATAAACCTACTAACCCGGCACCGACGATAGCAACATCTGCATGTAAAACTTCGTTACTCATTTACTAAAACTCAGGCTATTCATTTACCGAAACTCAGACTATTCATTTGCCAAAACTCATTTTGCTCACCAAATGCTGTTTAATAGGTTTGATGACATCGAACAAGCCCAATCCAGCGCTTCTTAATCCAGATACACCAAGGATATCGTTTGAAAAGATATTCACTAAAAAGTCAGTGAACAACAAACCGCCTTTGGTATCTGATTTGCGGCTTGCCTGGTAAGCCGCCAGCATTTGTGCGCCACCCAATGTTGGCGTCGTTGATGCGGCAATACACTGCGCTAATGACTCTGCATCACGCAAGCCCACATTAAAACCCTGTCCGGCTACCGGGTGCATGGTTTGTGCCGCGTTACCAATAACAACTAAATGCTCTACATCCAAAATCTTTAACTGCGATAGTTTTAACGGAAAAGTCATGCGTTTTTCTACACTTAAAAATTGCCCTACCCGATCACCGAACTGTTGATGAAATTGCGTTAAAAACTCAGCATCACTCAATGCGAGCAATGGTGATATGTATTCTTTTTTACCGGTCCAAACTAATGAAAAATCTCTTTCTCCATTGGGCAACAACGCCATCGGGCCGTTTGCGGTAAAGCGCTCATAGGCAATATTATTATGTGGCAGCTCTGCACGTACTTTAGTAATTAACGCATCATGACCGTATTCTTTAGTTTCTTTAGTCAGCCCGGCAATTTCATCTAGACTTCGTCCGCCATCGGCGAGTATGACCAAGGCGCTATCGAGAGTAAATGATTCGCCATGATGACTATAAGTAACGCTAGCGTGATTTTCTGTGTGCTTAATCGTCTCAGCGCTGGCTTCGAATATAAAGTTGACGGCAGGCTGCTTACTCAGCGCTTGATCTAACGCCTCACTTAACGCCCCATAAGACAGCACATAGCCAAGTGCCTCTTGCTGGTAATCATGCGCATGCAATTGTGAGCGGCCAATACTGCCTTTTTGTGACACATGAATCGTATTAATTGCCGTAGCGCTTATCGCCAGACTTTCCCAAACACCAAGCTTTTCAAGAATGCGCCTGCTGCCATAGGACAATGCCAGCGCACGGCTTTCATCATAAGCTGCGCCTTGTTTACGCGCCTCAAGCACAGTAACGGCGATGCCCTGCTTGGCCAGTAATAGCGCCAAAGTTGCACCTACCGGGCCACCACCCACGATGATAATAGCTTCGCTCATTTAGTGTTTCATTAAATCTTCAATGTCAGACACGCTTTTAACCGCACTGACTGTCAATACTTCACAACCATTGTGCGTGACCAGCACATCATCTTCAATACGAATACCGATGTTCCAAAATGCTTTCGGCACATTATCTGCGGGGCGAATATAGCAGCCAGGTTCAACGGTGAGCACCATGCCTTGCTCCAGCATGCGCCAATTAGCCTGATTGTCTTTAGAGTCAGTGTCTTTAGATTTAGTGTATTTATACTCGCCAGCATCATGCACATCTAAACCCAGCCAATGCCCAGTGCGATGCATGTAAAACTGTCTATAGTCACCACTTTCCAACACCGCGTCTTTGCTACCTTTGCAAAGTTTTAAATCAATAAAACCTTGTATCAATACATCCAGCGCGGCATCATGCGGCGCGTTCCAATGGTTTGCAGTACTCACTTGGGCGATTGCCGCCGCCTGCGAGGCCAGCACCAGCTCATACACCTCTTTTTGTGCTGCGCTAAACTTCCCGTTCACAGGAAACGTGCGCGTAATATCTGACGCATAACCATCCAACTCACAGCCAGCATCAATCAGCAATAAATCACCGTCATTCAACACACAGTTATTTGCGTTGTAGTGCAGCGTGCAAGCATTGGCACCACCGGCAACGATACTGGTGTAAGCCGGTGCTTGCGCACCTTTGCGGTAGAACTCGTGTAAAAACTCCGCCTCGATTTCGTATTCCATCATATTCGGTTTAGCAAACTGTATCGCTCTGTTATGCGCCGCCGCCGCAATATTGGCGGATTGACGCATAAGCGCTTGCTCAAAAGGCGATTTATACAGTCGCATTTCATCTAGCAGTTTATGAACGTCGCTAATATCGTCAGGCACACTGACGCCGCTACGCGCTTGGGCGCGCAAGGTATTCATCCAACCGGTCACGCGCGCATCCCAGGCAGCATTTTCGCCTAAACTAAAATATAACTTAGGCTGATTCGCCAGCAACTTCAGTAGAACGGCATCTAGCTCGTTAATTGAATATGCTTCATCAAAACCAAACGTCTCACGCGCCGCATCTGCGCCATAACGGAAACCATCCCAGATTTCGCGTTCCATATCTTTATCGCGACAAAAAAGTATGGATTTTCCTTGCTCGCCTGCCACCAGCACCACCACAGACTCAGGCTCTTTAAAGCCGGTTAGATAATAAAAGTAACTATCAAAACGGTACGGGTAGTGACTATCACGGTTGCGAATCAACTCTGATGCAGTGGGGATAATAGCGACGCCAGCAGCCATTTTTTTCAAGAGCTGGCGACGACGTTGTTGAAATTCATTTTGATTAAACATAGCTTGATTAAACATAGCGTTCTAGGGTGTTGTTTTAAGTAATTGATCTAAATTATCCAATCGTTCTGGCGTGCCAATATCGTGCCAAACGCCCGGATAATACTGTGCTGTAGCGCGATTATTGTCAATCGCGTGATGTAATAAAGGTGCTAATCTGGCAGGTTGACCTTTTACTATATGGGCAAATAATTCCGGGTGATAAACGCCAACACCGGAAAAAGTAAGTTTACGTGCCCCCGCATCCTTTAATTGGCCATCTTCAAAGACAAAGTCACCCTCAGCATGCTGTGGCGGATTATTCACTAACACCAGATGCGCAAGATGATTTGGCTGCAACACAGCGTCTAAAGGTGAAAAATCAAACTCAGTAAAAGTATCGCCGTTCACCACTAAAAATGGCGCATTACCCAATAAATGCAAGGCATTAGCAATACCACCGGCTGTTTCTAGCGCGACTTTTTCAGCACTATATTGAATATGCACACCCCATTTGCTACCATCACCTAGAACTTGCTCAATCTGCTCACCTAAATGCGCATGATTGATGACCAGCTCATTAAAACCCGCTTTAGCTAAACGCTCTAAATGCCAAACAATAAGCGGCTTGCCGCCTACTTTTAACAGAGGTTTCGGCGTAGAATCAGTCAGTGGGCGCATACGCTCACCACGTCCTGCTGCCAGTATCATCGCCTTCATTAAAAGGTAAACCCTTCTTTTGGCTTGACATTTTCTAGCTGATTCAGCAACCTCAACATCGGCCTCAATTCAACATAACGCTCACACACCTTGCGTAAGTGCATCATCACTAACGGCATATCTTTAAGGTAGCCATCTTTGCCGTCCCTATGGCTAAGCCTGGCAAAAATACCCAGCACTTTAATGTGTCGTTGCACGCCCATCCATTCAAAATCACGATAAAACTCCGAGAAATCATCAGGCACCGGCAAGCCTGCTTTTTTGGCCGGTTGCCAATAGCGCACGGCCCAATCAATGATCTGTTCCTCATCCCAGCTGATATAAGCGTCTTTTAACAATGACACTAAATCGTAAGTAATGGCGCCATACACGGCATCTTGAAAATCTAAAACGCCGGGATTACTTTCTGACGTAATCATCAGGTTCCGTGAATGAAAGTCTCTGTGTACATAGACTTGTGCTTGCGCCAATATGTTTTGATTCAACACAGAAAAGGTGTTGTTTAATACCGCTAGTTGCTCGTCACTCAAACTAGCATTTAAGTGTTTAGCCACATACCAATCCGGGAACAACTGCATCTCACGCGTGAGCAAGGCTTCATCATAGGCGGGCAAGACTTGCGGCTTACTGGCAAGCTGCATTTTAATGAGCGCGTTGGTGGCATCTTGATACAGCTTGGGTGCGCTTTGTACATTGAGTTGCGCCAAATAAGTGTCGTCACCTAAGTCACTAAGCAATAAAAATCCGCTAGCCAAATCTTGTGCGATAACCTGCGGCACATTGATACCTGAATCTAAAAGCAACTTCGCGACATTAACAAATGGCGTGCAATCCTCTTGTGCCGGTGGCGCATCCATGGCAATTAAAGTGTGATGCCCTAAATATGGAATGGTCAGATGTACTCTAAAATAGCGCCTGAAACTCGCATCAGCGGATGCGGTTGTTAAAGTGAAAGCTGTCGATTGCAATACGGTTGCTAACCAATTTTCTAGTTGTTGTTGTCTATCATCCACGACGATCTATCCAATGTTATAAAAGATATTTTTGTTTTAATTAAGGCACTACTTAAGGCGCTACCGAAAGATCTGGCAAAGGCTGAGAAAAGGCCTAGTTTTATTTAAAAATAATGCCGTTAACAGACCCGAGCGTGATTTATTGATTGCCAAAAAGTCCAATTTATGAGATTTTATCACTGATAAAATAAAATCGTCTGCCTATATGATCGTGCCTTCCATTCCATCATCCATCGCTTCATTAAACTCAGTGCAAATTTCATGCTAAAAAGCCGTTTTTTAACAGGCTTTACTGCGGCCATTTTAGTCTTTAGCCTGCGTGCGCAAGCCGAAACTCAATCTGAAACTCAAGCTGAAACTGAAGTGCTGACAAGTGACAAAGCACCACCTAGCACCCAGTCAAGCGATGAGGTTACAAGCGACTCCATTGTGGTTGATGGCGATAAACTTGAGATGCATCTAGATAAACAAATGCATGTGATTGGCAATGCCTCAATTAGCCGCGGCAAACAAACCATACTAGGCGATGATATAAACTACGATGTGCAAAATGACATCTTGCATGCAACCGGCCATGTGCGTATTGAGTTAGGTGATGCAAATGTAACTGGGCCAGAGCTACAGATGCAGTTATCAGACAATATTGGCGAGATTCGAGATGCCTCTATTGCCATCAACAAAGCTAACGCACTCCAACTAAAACAACGCACTCAAGAGTCCGATAGCTGGCAAAGTGAGAAATTTGGTAGCGAAGCACCAAGTCCTGCACCCAAGTCCCCTGTGCCTAAGTCCTCTATATCTAGGCTCCCTGCGAACAATTTCGCGACACAAGTTAATGACACTTCAGTTAATGACACTACAGACAGTTTTACTACTGGCTTAGAAACGGCTAATGCAACACCGCTACCACCCCAATCTCGCGCGGATGCAAAAACCATATTATTTGAAGGCCAAGATAAAAAGCGCCTGAAAGATGCACGCTATACCACTTGTCCGGCTGGCGTGGATGATTGGTATATTAAAGCCAAAGAGCTAGCGCTCAATGACTTTACCGAAACAGGTGTTGGTAAAAACGCCTACATAGAATTCAAGAAGGTACCTATACTTTATACACCATGGATTAGTTTTTCATACAGTGGTCAACGCAAAAGTGGTTTACTGGCACCAACTTTTGGCACCTCCTCTAAAACCGGGATTGATGTGTCAGTACCATTTTATTGGAATATCGCACCGAATATGGACGCGATTCTCACCGCACGTGAAATGAGTAAGCGCGGCATACAACTACAAGGTACTTTCAGATATTTAGAAGAAACATTTTCTGGCAAAGATACTTTAGAGTATCTGCCTAACGATAGCCAAAGCAATCAAGCACGTTATTACGCCAATCTCAAACACCAGCAAACCCTTGGCCATGGATGGTCTGCTGGGTACAGCCTTGAAAAAGTATCTGATAATCAGTATTTTTCCGAGTTATCTACCCGCGTTATCACCACCAGCCGAATCATCCTGCCACAACAATTTAATGTTGACTACAACGACGAGACTTGGCACTTCAATGGGCTCGCACAAAAATTTCAAACTCTGGATAATGTAACCTATCCTTACGAGCGATTGCCACAATTGACACTGTCCGGCAATCAATATTTTGGTGATGTTAACGCAAACTTGTACACACAGTTTGTAGCATTTGATGCCAACAAGAATGCGCCTATCATCCCTACTGGCAACAGATATACTTTATATCCAAGCATTAGCTTACCAATGAGTAGGCCTTATGGTTACATCACGCCCAAACTTGGTATTCATTTCACCAATTACACTCTGAACAACGTAGCCAGCAATCTTGAGTCCCAGCAACGTACCTTGCCAATATTCAGCATTGACAGCGGCTTGTATTTTGACCGTGACTTTAAAGTGGCAAACAGAGGCTACTCACAAACGCTAGAGCCTAGAATGTTTTACGTCTACATCCCGTACAAAAACCAGTCAAATATCCCCTTATTTGATACTGGCGAAGCTGATTTAAATTTTGGCACCATGTTTCGTGAAAACCGGTTCACAGGTAACGACCTCATCAATGACGCTAATCAAGTCAGTTTAGCGTTAACAACTCGCTTAATTGAAACTGACACGGGTATTCAGCGTCTATCAGCCTCTATTGGCCAACGCTACTATTTTACGAATCAAAAAGTGGCGCTGCCGGGTACCACATTAAGTCAAAGTAATAGCTCCGACATTATTGCAGGGCTCAGTGCCAATTTAAGATCAAGTTGGAGAGTTGATACTTTTTGGCAATACAATACAGAAAGCGCTAATGGGGTACGCACTACGATTTCCAGCCGTTATAATCCAGAGCCTGGAAAAGCGCTAAATCTTAGTTACAGTTATCGACGCGATTTAACGGGAGCCGCCGTAAGTACTGGCATCAACCAGTTTGACGTCTCTGGACAGTGGCCTTTGAGCCCAGGTTGGTATGGTGTTGGACGCATCAACTATTCATTGCAAGAAAAGCAAATCATCGAATCATTAGCCGGGATAGAATACAATGCTGGATGCTGGCAAGCCAGATCAGTTATTCAGCGCGTAAGTACGGCAACGGCACATGCCAACTATGCACTATTTTTTCAACTAGAACTTGGTGGCATTACCTCTATAGGTACCAACCCGCTGAGTATTATCAGGCGCAGCATCCCAGGATACACCAACACTGGCCTAGCTTCTGATACTTATTAACAACCTTAATTACGAGTAACTATTTTGCGCAATTTAAAACATTTTTTATTAGCATGTGCAACATTAACATTGGCTTACATGCCCATTGGCAACTTAACTGCGCAA
>Ga0209913_1000633_pt1 | contig 27225 bp, 25 predicted proteins | sample PersoiDNA2013203_FD_185805 | JGI IMG/M metagenome (GOLD analysis project Ga0209913, IMG submission 185805) | Permafrost soil microbial communities from the Arctic, to analyse light accelerated degradation of dissolved organic matter (DOM) -... | ecosystem: Environmental > Terrestrial > Soil >... | reverse complement strand
TAGCTATTACTTGTATAGCATGACCCAAGCTGGGGTGATCGACGCCAAAAGCCACGCACTCGCCCACCATTTGGGTGGCGTACAAAATCTCTTCCACCTCGGTGGGGCTCACCCGGTAACCCGATGTTTTCATCATTTCATCGCGTCGGCCAATGAAATACAAAAACCCCTCGGCGTCTTTGCGCACCGTGTCACCCGAAAAAACCGCATATTCAGGCAACTGCAGGCCCGGCTGCCGTCCGGGTGCGTCTGAGGCCAGCAACTTGTAGCGCTCCGCCGTCTTCTCAGTGTCATTCCAGTAACCCATGCCCACCAGCGCGCCGCGATGCACCAGCTCGCCAGGCTCCTCCGGGCTGCAGGCAGACCCGTCTTCACGCAGCACCAGAATTTCAGCATTCGGGATCGCCTTGCCTATCGAATCGGGGCGGCGGTCAACCTCATCCGGCGGCAGGTAGGTAGAGCGGAATGCTTCGGTCAGGCCATACATCAGGAACGGTTTGGCTTGGGGCACGCGCTGGCGCAGCAGATTCAATGTTTCACGTGGCATGCGTCCGCCGGTGTTGGCGAAATAGCGCAAATTCTCGTTGATGGCCGCAGGCCAATCCAGTTGCGCCAGCTGGATGTACAGCGGCGGCACGGCAGTCAGCCCGGTCACTTTTTCCCGCTCCATCGCCTTGAGCACATCGCGCGGCATCAGATAATTGAGCAACACCACGCGCGCCCCGGCATGAAACGCCGTGGTGAGCTGGCTGAAGCCCGCATCAAACGACAAAGGCAGCGCCGCCAGCAGCACGTCTTCGGGCTTGTTCTCCAGGTAAGACGCCACGCTCTTGGCACCCGCCACCATGTTGCGGTGCGACAGCACCACGCCTTTAGGCCTGCCGGTACTGCCCGAGGTGTAAAGAATGGCCACCATGTCGACGTCAATCACGCGGTGCCCGGGCCGGGCCGGGCTGCTGAGCAAGTCACGCCAGGAGACCAAGGCCAACGGGCCTGTCAGGGTGAGGTCGGCTGGGGTTGAAGGGGCAACAGCATCAGTCACCACCACATGGCGCAGGTCATGGCACTCAGCCAGCACCTCCTTCATCAAGACCAGACGCTCCGGCGACGTCACCAGCACGCGCACATTGCAGTCACGCAAAATAAAGGCCACCTGCTCCGGTTTCAGCAGCGGGTTGACCGGCACAAACACCGCCCCGGCCGCCGGTGCGCCAAAACTGGCGATGACAGTCTCGAAACGTTTTTCAAGATAAATGGCGACCCGCTCACCACGATCCAGGCCCAGGTCCAACAAGCCAGCGGCAAACTGGCTGACGCTGGTGCTGAGCTCTGCGTAACTTAAATGTGAGGTGCCACTGGTCAGTGCAACCGCCTGAGGCGTGCGCTGGGCCGTGAGGGTTATCAGTTCGGGTAGGAGTGTGGATTCGGTCATAGAAATTAGAAAAAAAATCATGCCAATTGAGAAAAACCATGCGGACACAAGACATCGCACAACCCGCACGCGCTTTTGAACCCTAGAATAATCCTGATCGGCGAAATCGCTTCCCAGGGAGATTTAATTGAACATATCACAAGAAGTACTTCGTGTTGTTGACGAAGTTCTAAGTCTGAATGGTCGCACAGCCACCTTCACGCGCGACACCCCCTTGCTGGGTGCCATCCCTGAGCTGGATTCAATGGCGGTCGTGACGCTCATCACCACCCTTGAAGAACAGTTTGGCCTGGTGGTTGACGATGACGACATTGATGGGTCAACCTTTGCCACGGTGGGCTCGCTGACTGACTTTGTCAGCAGCAAACTGGCGAATTGAAGCGTCCCTTCTGTGCAGCCGGAAGCTTTTTTTCTGCCTGCCGGGGCGGCGCAGACCAGCCAAAGCGACCAACGCTTCTGCCTGTTTTACCCGGCTGAATGTGACGCGAGTGGCGGTGCAGGCCGCGGCCTGGTACTGTACATCCACCCCTTTGCCGAAGAGATGAACAAGGCCCGCCGCATGGCGGCCTTGCAGGTGCGTGCGCTGGCCGGGGCGGGTTACGCGGTGCTGCAGATGGACCTGCTCGGTTGTGGCGACAGTTCGGGCGACTTTGGCGACGCCAGCTGGCAAAGCTGGGTGAGCGACGTGGTGCAAGGCTGCCATTGGCTGCGCAAGCAAAGCAACACACCAGGCGCGGATTCGGGCCAACCGCCACTGTGGCTGTGGGGCCTGCGCGCTGGCTGCCTGCTGGCGGTGGAGGCGGCCAGGCAGCTTGACGCGCCCTGCAACTTTCTGTTCTGGCAGCCGCCCGCTGCCGGCAAGCCGCTGCTGCAACAGTTCTTGCGCCTCAAAGTGGCGGGCGATCTGCTGGGCGGCAAAGCCAAAGGCGTCATGGAGGGTATGCGCCAGCACTTGGCCGATGGCTCACCGGTAGAAATTGCGGGCTACCTGCTTTCGCCTGGACTTGCATCTGGCCTGGAGCAAGCGGCCCTGGTGCCACCTACCGACCAAGGCCCGACACAGCGACTGGAATGGTTCGAGCTGTCCACGCGCGAGGATGCCGGTTTGAGTCCGATCTCGGCCAAAACCATCGTCCAGTGGCAGCAAGCGGGCTATACGGTTAGCAGCCACATCGTACGTGGCCCAGCGTTCTGGCAAACCACCGAAATAGAAGATGCTCCGGCCTTGATTGCTGCGACCACGGCCGCCTTCTTCAACACGTCCGCATGAACTACACCGAAGAAGCCGCCCTCTTCGCCTGCCAAGGCGACACATTGCTGGGCATTCTGGCCAAACCAGAAATCCCGGCGGAGACCGGTGTGGTCGTGATCGTGGGTGGACCGCAGTACCGGGTCGGCAGCCACCGGCAGTTTGTGCTGTTGTCGCGCGCGCTGGCCGCCGCCGGCTACGCGGTGCTGCGCTTTGACTACCGGGGCATGGGCGATAGCGAAGGCCAACCGCGAGATTTCGAGGCGGTGAGCGCCGACATTGCCGCCGCCATTGATGCACTGCAACAGCGCCTGCCTGCTATCAAACAAGTGGTGCTTTGGGGCCTGTGCGACGGCGCCTCGGCCGCCCTGCTCTACTGCCATGAAACCCATGACCCGCGCGTCAGTGGCCTGTGCCTGTTGAACCCATGGGTGCGCTCCGAGACCAGTCTGGCGCGCACCCAGGTCAAGCACTACTACACCCAGAGATTGAGGCAAAAAGAGTTTTGGACCAAGCTGCTTCGCGGGGGGGTAGCTTTGAAAGCCCTGCCTGGCCTGGTGCAAAATATTCGAGTCGCTTTTACAGGTGCGCGGCGTTCTGGGGCAACGACATCTCCATTGCCCTTTCAGCATCGCATGGCTGCCGCTTGGGATGCCTTCAATGGCAATATTTTTTTACTCCTGAGTGGCGACGACTACACGGCCAAAGAATTTCTGGAGTACGCGCACACGGACGCCGCCTGGACAAACACGTTAACGCATCCGCGTTTGGTTCGCCACGAGCTGCAGGATGCGGACCACACATTTTCCAGCGTGACCTCTCGCACCAAGGCAGAAGAATTGACACTTGCAAAAGGTCTGCAACAACCTGGCCAGAGAGCCTGAACCTCAAGACTCTGGTGCTCCTTTTGGGCCTATGTGTAATTTTGGACGCCCCCCGAAAGCAATGAACGGGCGTTGGCTGGACAGCATCCATTGATACTGCCCCAGCCGCAGAAACAGTGCTCGCCCACAGTCTTGCGCCCCCAAGCTGCGATGCGACGCGATAGAGCGCTGGTTAAACGCATTGATTCGGCTCACGGTATAGCGGATGCCTTGGGGTTTGAGCAACGCATCAAAAGCATCCCATTGCTTGGCAAAGAGGAAACCCAGACGCTCCGACTCGACTACAAAGACATCAAAATCCCAGACACAGCGCCCGTCCTGCGGCAGCAAATAATCGACACGTACTTCATCTTCAACGTAAGCACCGCGAATGAACCAGATGCAGCCAACCAGCACGTCATTTTTGATCGCCACCAGGCACTGGGCGCCCTGGATAAAGCGTTGGTTTATCACCGCCGTTGGACGATCCAAGCGATTCAAAACAGGCTTGGGGGCTTGTAGCAGCCGAAATGTGAATGCCTTGCCGCGCGTCGGCGGCAGACGCGGCTGATCGGCCAGAGGTTGAGCGACGAAGTGGTAGTAGTAAAGACCGCATGTGCTGCTGATTCGACGCAATAGACGATCCAATAAATACAAAAATGCGGTTGAGACGCCCAATTCGCGTACCAAAAAATTCAAGCGCTGCCAGACGGAGAGCATCATTGTTTAACGAGTTCCTTGACGATCATCAATTTGACAATCAGTTTTCATAATAGTTTACGTTCGCTTGATGGATCTTACATTCGCGTTAACGGGCGCAACCAAGGATGTCGAGGCCGTATAGAATAATTTTTGAGGTGCGCTCGGGGTGTTGCCTACCCGACTGAGCGCCAGTTGTTACAACCAGACGGAGCCACTTTCGATGCACTTTGAACTCAGAACAAGTTTCAGTTCCCTGCTGGCCTGCTGGCTGATCGCCATCTTCACCAGTTCACCGGCGTTCGCACAAGCCGTTGGATTGGCCTGTGGTTCGCTGGACAACCACTACGGTCCAATTGACTACCGCAAGGCCAACAAGCACCAGCTAAGCCTCGTCGAAAATTTCCACTTCACCCCGCAGATAGAAAACCTCATAAAGGGTAGAGACAATCCCTTTGCTAGCGACATTTCCTACACGCTGCGCGTCTTTCCCAACCACCACCGGGCCTTGATCACCATCCAGCGGCTGGCCGAGCGCGAGAAAACCGACTTCCCCGCGTATGCCGAGTGGTCAGTAGCCTGCTACTTTGAGCGGGCGATCCGCTTCCGACCAGATGACGACATCGTACGCATGTTGTTCGCTAGCTACCTGATCAAGAAAACCCGATTCAACGAGGCCACACAACAGCTGGATGAAACCATCAGGCTCGCGGGTGACGACCCCTTTACCAACTTCAATGTCGGGCTTGTGTTCCTCGACATGAATAACTACGAGCGCGCCTTGGTCCAGGCACATCGCGCCGCAGCATTGGGTTTCACACGCACCGGGCTCAAAGATCGCCTGGTGGCAGCAGGCAAGTGGGTCGAGCCCCCAGCCCCGGTCGACGCGCAAAAGCCCTGACCGCCAGCACCGCCCCATGTCCGCCGTACCGAAAATCTCCGTCGTCATCCCCTGCTTCAATGGTGAAAAGTATGTGGCCGCTGCCATCCGCTCGGTGCTGGCGCAGGACTGGCCCGGCATCGAGATCATCGTCGTCGATGATGGCTCTATGGACCGCTCGGCGGAGCTGATACACGACATCTTTCCCGGCGTGAATATGGTGCAGCAGCCCAACCAAGGCGTTGCCGCCGCCCGCAACAAAGGCATTGAACAAGCCAAGGGCGACTGGATCGCTTTTTTGGATGCGGACGATATTTGGCTGGACGGAAAACTCGAGCGCCAGTGGGAACAGCTCCAAGCAAACCCTGACGTGCGCATGAATTACACGGCCTGGCAGGTTTGGCAGAGCGAGGAGCCATCGCCATCCCAAGCGTTCATCAACTCCTTACAATCGAAGGCCAACGACTGCCAATATTGGGCCGGCGCCAGCGGCTGGATTTACCCGGAATTGCTGCTGGACTGCGTCGTGTGGACCTCGACCGTGCTCGCTCACCGCTCCGTCTTCGAGGAGGTGGGCAACTTCGATACCAGCTTGCGTATCGGGGAAGACTACGATCTCTGGTTGCGTGCATCGCGGGTCACCCAAATACTTCGGGTGCCGCAGCCACTCGCGCTGTATCGTGCCCACGCGGCCAGCATCACAAAATCAGCCCCCACAAGAAACTATCAAGGCATTGTGATTCAACGCGCGCTGGATCGCTGGGCGCTGACCTCGCCCGATGGCACGAGTGCAAGCAGAGCCGAGGTCTATCGCGTACTTGCGCGCACCTGGTCAGATTTTGCCGGTGCGAGCCTGGCGACCGGTCAGACGGCCCAAGCCTGGCAAGGGGGGATGATGTCCATCAAAACCAATTGGCAACAGCTCACCGGATGGAAAGTCCTGGCCCATACGACCTTGCGGTTATTGGTGGGCGCGCGCGCCAAACGCGGCTGAGCATGTAGCGCCCGCGCTCTGCATAACAAACCGCCAACCACAGCGGATAAACTCAAAAGGGATTCCAATGGCTTTGAAAGTGGGATTGGTAGCGCGCTGTTTGAATACCGAGCACATCAGAGGGATGGGTAAATACGTCTTCGAGCTGCTTCAGCAGTCGAACCCGCAACAGGGGCTCGAATGGTATTTATTTGGAGATGACCCACGTTATGGCATGGTGACGCCCGCAGACAAACCGTTGATCAACGATATCTTCGCATTCAAAGGCGACAGATTCCATTTGTGGGAGCAACTGGGCTTGCCTTTGCGCGCCATCAAGCGCGACATCAATGTGCTGCACTGCACCGAGGGCACCTTGTCACTCTGGCAACCCAAGCCCACTGTCGTCACCGTTCACGACACCCTGTCATGGGAAGAACGTGCCGACACGCTGGGGGCAACAGCCTACTACGAGACGCTATTGCCGGTGGCCATGAAGAAAAGCGCGGCCATCATCACGATCAGCGAATCATCAAAAACCGATATTTTGGCGCGCTGGCCCTGGCTCGAAAACAAACTGAGCGTCATTCCGCACGGCATCGAAAGCGCCTATTTCACGACGGAACCCGGAAAAATACCCGAGGACCTGCAGGCCAACATCGGCGATGCCGCCTACCTCGTCTACATCGGTGGCCCGATGGAACGCAAACGGTTCAACTGGGCTTTGGAGGTACTCGCTCGAACCGAACACCGATCACTGAAGCTGGTTGCCTGTGGTTTCGGATCAGAGGCAAGACGCATTGCGGCCGACAAGCTACCAACCAGCTTGCAAGAACGGGTGCATTTTGCAAATTTCCTGTCGGATTCTGAACTGCGGGCACTGTACCGAGGTGCACAGGCGGTGCTCTATCCAACCCTGTACGAAGGCTTTGGATTTCCCGCCGTTGAAGCGCAAGCCGCCGGCGTACCCGTGATATTCAGCGCACTGGGAAGTCTGAAAGAATTGATTGGCCCGCTGGCCCTGGTCGTCCCGCCGGATGATCTTGATGCCTGGATGGCAGCCGTGACGGAAGCCATGAGCATGGGTGAGCGTCGAGCGGTTCGCGCGCGGGCGGCTTCGGAGTGGGCAAAACAATTTTCTTGGAAAGAAAGCTTTGAGAAACACTTGGCCGTGTACCGGCAAGTTGCCTTTACTCGAACGGGATAGCGGATAGCACTAACCTGCTGACTGTTCTACATCGCATCATCAGACTGTTTCTCACGAAGCTCATCTTCAAACTCTGCGCCACCATGAAAAAAGTATTGTTCATAGCGTACCTGTATCCACCCATTTTCAATTCCGGGACTCGTCGAAGCCTGGAATTTGCAAATCACCTACCCGATAGCGGTTGGGCGCCCATTGTGCTGACAGTGGAAAATCCTGCTCCCAAGCATTGCGACCCCACACTACTGGATGAAGTTCGGCCTGGAACCCGGATCGAGCGGGTGCCATTTTGGAGTGAATGGGCTGCGAACAAACTGGCCGCTGCATTCGCGCTTCTCTTTGACCGCAAGCGCATGGCCGAACGCTTGGAGTGGAGGCTTAAGCGGCTTTGGCAGGTTCCTGATGAATGCGCACTCTGGTGGCCCTTGGCTGTGCGTCGTGCCGAAGAAATCTATCGCAAGGAAGGGTTTGACGTGATCTATGCAACGGGGTGGCCATGGACGTCATTTCTGATTGCCGCTGCGGTCAGCCGCAGAACTGGTCGGCCCTATGTGCTTGACTACCGGGACTTTTGGAAGCCAGCAGGGGTCGAATGGGACAGACCAACTTGGGTTCAGCGCTGGCTCAACCCGTGGCTGGAGAAAAACGTAATACGCAAGGCCGCTGCAGTGGTCAGCGTCACCCATTCGTTTGTGAGAGAGTTGTCTAACAGCACTGGCCGAACGTCCAATATGATTTGCATTACCAACGGATTCGACCCAGACGATTTTCCACAGGTGCCACCACCTGACACCAATACCCAAGAGTTGGTGCGAGTGGTTTACACCGGCGTCTGGCGCCCCGGGTACGGCCCCGACGACCTGTACCTCGCAGTCAAACACCTGAAAGACAAGGCGCCCCAAGGCCTCGAACGCCTTAGGGTTACCGTAGCCGGGTTTCCGCCAGGGCGGGCAAAAGAATACGGCCTTGAGCAGTTTGTTGAAGAACTGGGGCCCGTGCCCCACGCTCAGGCCATCAATCTCATGGCACAAGCCAGCGTGCTCTATTTGCCAGTGTCAAAAGGTTTGTATGAGCAAACCAGCTTACCCGGAAAGTTGTTTGAATATCTCGGCAGTGGTCGCCCGATTTTGGCATCGGCGCTGCCAGACAGTGAGGTTGCGGTGACACTTGACGGAGTAGGCGGTGCACGGTGTGTCGCGCCAGGCGACATACAGGCACTTGCCAGCGTACTTGAGACCTTGTGCGGGGGTCAAGACTCCGGCCTTTTCTCGCCTCGCCTCCCGGATGAGGTGGCGCGTTATACGCGCAGCAGCCTGACGAGGAAGTTGGCGTCAGTTTTGGACTCCGCTGTTCATCGCCGGGATCTGGAAGCGACTCCATCAATCTCCGATGGAGCCCGCTAAAAAAACTCTCACTTTCATGAAAAAACCCTTTCACAATCAAAGGATTAAAGTGACTACCGTACTGATTCCCCACCAAACAAACGCGAACATATACGTGCGCGAACTCGGGCGAGGTTATCAGGCACTCGGATGCGATGTGATTTATGGCTCAGAGAATTTGCTCGAACGTAATTTGACCCCTGACCTGGTTCATCTCCAATGGCCTGAAGAACAGTATCGCTGGCGTGGCGAGGGTGAAATCGATGTCCGGATCAATCAATTCCTTTTATCGTTGGCCGAACTGAAACGGCGTGGCTCCAGAATAGCGTGGACGGTCCATAACATAAATCCCCACGATCATGTCGACAGTGCGCGCGATGACGCGGTATATCAGACGGTGATTGATGAAGCAGACTTGATTGTCCATCACTGCCCAGCCTCGACAAGGCTGTTACAGGAGCGCTATCGCGTGCCGCCAGAAAAGCCTGTCATCGTCGTGCCGCACGGAAACTACCTTGCTTATCCAAATGATGTGACGAGAAACGAAGCGCGCCAAAGGCTGGGTATCGCGCCGGATGCGTTCGTGTATCTGCATTTCGGAGCGATACGCGGCTACAAGGGTCTTGACACGCTTTTCGCCGCGTTCGAGAAGGTTACCGTGCCAAGCAAAATGCTAGTTGTCGCCGGGCAGTACGATGCGATTACTGGACGCGGTCAACTTTACGACCGCATTCTCATGGCATGGAAAAAGCGCACATCGAGAAACTTTCTTTTGAATCCCCGGCAAATTCCGTCAAAGGACATCCAGCTGTATTTCAATGCTGCGGATTGTCTGGTACTCAGCCATAGCCGCGGTCTTAACTCAGGGGTTGCGGTTCTTGGCATGACCTTCGGCAAGGTCGTTGTGGGGCCGCAGATCGGCTGCATAGACTGGGTGCTGCAAGCGGGAAAGAACCTGGCGTACGAGGCTGGCAATGCGGCTGCCCTGGCCGCCGCAATGAACGCTGCTTCATCGGTTGATCTCGAAGACTGCGCCAGGACAAACAAGCTGGTTGCGGAAAATTGGAGATGGCGAGATATATCTGAGACTGTAATTTCAGCCCTGAAAATAGATTTGCGCCCTGCGGCAATGATTCACAACCTGGCGCAGGCCGATTAAGCGTCAATCTATGATGTGCCGCGACTCAAACCGCAATACCGGACCTGCCCAATGCCTCGCTTGACCATTGGCGTTCCAGCATACAACAACGTCGTCACGCTCCGGACGACGATCGAATCGCTGTTGGCTCAGAGTTTTGGCGATTTTCGCCTGTTGATCTCAGACGACAACTCGAAGGACGAAACCCGGGCGGTATGCCTGGATCTGGCGAAATCCGATAAACGCATCGAATACGTCCGACAACCGAAGAATTTGAGATACCAGAACTTCGGCTACTTATTGCGACAGTCGACCTCGGAGTTATTCATGTGGGGCGCCGGCGACGATCGGTGGCAGTCCGACTACGTGGAAGCGTGCATACGTGAGCTGGATGCCCACCCGTCGCTGGTGCTGGCTGTTTCAAAGGTGCAGTTCGAAGAACACGGCATTGCCACGCAGCTTTCATCCGGGACTTATCCTCTCTTGGGTACCGCGCGTGAGAATCTACGCCGGTATTTTTCAAGGCCTGATGACAACAGCCGGATGTATGGCGTATTTCGCACGATGCCCGGCCAGCGCTCGTTCCCGGTGAACTCGTTTCACGCGTATGACTGGGCTTTTTCCGCTGCGACACTGCGGTTTGGCGGGCATGCGGAAATCCCTGAAATACTCATGTTTCGAGACAAGACACCGACTGAGAAGTACACCGAGATGGCGCGAGCAGACGCTAATGCGGCAATTGACCGACTATTCCCCCTCTACCAGATGACCCGATGGTTGCACGGGGAAGCGAAAATACCACTTGATCGGCATGTACTGGGAGCACTCTTTGCGCTCAATGTCGACAAGCACTTCGGCTACGTTTCGCGCCTCCATCCCGCTTACTACAGACTCGTGAAGCCGCTTGAAGCAGTCTGGCAAACCAGGATTAGTTGGCGACTGCGAAAGGACTGAGTGCTTGGGAAGTCGCATGGCGTACTTAGTGCATCCATCCTGCAAGCCTCCCCCCAAGCCGCGCTAACTCGTCACGGATAGGATGGCGAAATACCACCGCTGCGAGCAGGAATCCAAGTGCGCTGCCGGGTACTCCGATGGCGAGCGGTAAGAAGCTGTCTTCTGGGTAGGCTCCAAACAGCATAAATACGATGGCGGGCGCAACGGCAGAGAAGAGCGCAACAAGCGCGCTTTTGAAGAGTACGCTCCCCAGCGTTGACCACATGAAGCCCACTTTTCTGCGCACGATCGATACATATATCACTGAGTGGATTATCCCGCCTGCCACAACCGCCCAACCCAGCGACACCAGACCGTACACGGCACCTATCGCGATCAGTGCCAAATTTGGCACTGCACTCGTTACCGTTGCCCGGACCACCAGCGGCATGGCACCCGAAGCCATGAGCGCGGCCGAGCCCATGGTAGCGGGGATTGCAAAAGCCATGCCTACGGCAATAAACCTGGTGAGATCGACCGCATTGTCCCACTGCGCTCCGTAGAGAACCCGTATAACTGGCTGAGCCAGAAAAACGAGGCCGAGGCAAAAGGACCAACCTATCGCAGTGATATACGCAGTGGCTTTCAGAAAGGAATTGGCGATGTTCCCCTGCTCGCGGAATTCCTTCGCAAACAAGGACAATGAAACCGAAAAAACAGCGTCGGTGACCATGCGGCTGAACATGGAAACTAAGCCATTCGCCCGGGAATAAAGGCCGACCGCAGTCAAAGTCTGCAGTTTACCCAAGAGAAGCTCGGGGGCGCCGCTGGTCATCGTGTTGACGATGGCGACTGAAGTCGTTTGAGTGCCGAACGACACGACACGCCTTACTTCACGCAAGCCCGGCAGCCACGGGAAAGATTGTGGCCGGTAAAACGCCGAGACCGCAACAGCGACCATGGTGCTGGCCAAGCTTCCCAATGCCAGGCTCATGGGGCCATAGGCCTTCCACGCCAGCACGACCGATATGGCAGCTCCGGCCGCAGACGACGAGAAGCGGATGACAGCAAGCCCATCGAAACGCATTTCACGGGCCAACCACGCCTGTGTCAGGGAACCAAAAGGGTTGATCGCGTAATTCAAGGCCACCACCAACATAATGTCGCGCATGCGCGACTCACCGTAGAAAGCTGCTACGGGGCCACTGGCCAGCGAAACTGCCAGAGCCAGAAACAGCCCCAACCCGAGTTGCACGGCGAAGGTTGCGCGGACGCGGTCGGAGGTGAGGTCCTTCTCCTGAACCAAGTATGTGCCGGCACCAAAGTCGCGGAAGGTCGCGATAAACGAAAGCATCACCATGGTCACGGAAAAAACGCCTATGTCGGCTGGCGTGAGAAGTCGCGCCAAAATCATTGATGAGCCTACGCTGACAACCAAACTGGCATAGCGGTCGATGAACGAGAAAACGAGGGCTTTGCGGATAGACATGATGGCGGCAGAGGGCGGCTCACTTGGCGAAATGGTAAACCCGGTAGCCATCGCAATCAAATACCGTCTGCTGGAGGAAGGATACCGGCCAGGACACTGTAGCGCTTGGGCGCAGAAGGTACCAGGAGATATTGGTCGATGCCGCGTAAACCATCAGTTCGTCGGCACTCCGCATACGCATGAAGCCTGCCAATCCATCAAGCCGTTCCTGGAGTTCTTTCCCGGGTCTTGCGAAAATGCTTTCGCCGGCGAATAGCTGCCGCTCCGACAGCGCCGTAACCACGAAGCGACGGTCATTCTCCGAATCCTGAATGACTTCATCGGAGCGACTGTGGTCCCTTATATATTGAGAGGCTCTCACGAGGCAGAGCGGAACGGAGTTGAACTCTTCATATCTTGCCTTTCCTTGCCGTACAGGGAAAGTCTGAAGATTTTTCGAGAAAACCAGTGGCCCGGCCAGACTGAAACACAGCAAGGCGGCCAGGCCGGTTCGCGCCACCCGGCTTCGCGGCAGGCCATTGCCAATTGCAAGGTAGTAGCCCCCCCCCGCCGTCCACGCGACAACTGCAAAGTATGCCCATACAAGTGGTCGATTCAACAACTCATCTGGCGTCCCAACACCGCGCGTATCCAGCGCCAAACCGATGGACATCACAAGGTAATTGGTCATGATCAAGAGGGGGAAGAAAAGGATCGCCGCAGTGATTTTCATCCTGCCAGCGGCAATTACCACAGAGGTTGCCGCGATCCACAGGCCAAATGTCGAGAGCAAGAGCATGGCCACGACATACAACCCATCAACCGGCTTCGAATGATGCTCATGCTTGAACACCTGGGTAAAAAAGGTCTTTAGCAAGCCGGCGTCGAAATCCCCCAATAACTGCACAACGTACCATCCAATCCCACTCCCATCCAGGCGCATGACTGGAACGCGAGCCATGGTCTGCGAAAAACCGACAACCGAAACAAAGACCCCTACTAGCCCGATCCCCATGATCAAGCGCCAACGCGGTCTTATGCCAGGGAAAAATAGACACGGATAAATCAAGATCAAGAATGCATTCGCCACAAAAATGTGCGCTTTGTACAGGAGGCATACCGCCAAAAAAACATAGCCAATCAGAATTGAGTGGATTTTTCCCCGGCGGCATCCTTCGAGAATAAAAACCCAGGCAATTGCGGCGCAGGCAATGCCGTAGAGCATGCCGAGGTTTACCTGGGCCAGAAAGTTGTAACTGAGGTACCGATTGGCGAAACCTTGCTGGTACGCGTCAGGCACAAGCACAACAGCCACGGCTGCCGCAAGCGCGGGCCATCCCCCCCAAATTGAGGCGATCAGAGAGAACGCAGCGAGCCCCGTCAGAAATATGCCCAATGGCAACTGAAAGCTCGAGTAGACATCAATCGCAGGCGCGCCCGTCAGCACGGAAATTGCCGCTGCAGAAAGGTAACTCGCAAAGTGGTAAATCTGCGCTGGCGCCTCCGACATCCTTATGTCATGAATGGTGCCGATGCCATTAGCTTGTGCAAAAGTACTGATTTCTCGAGCATGGAAAAATGTATCCTGCCAAGTCTGATAAATCACTGTCTGCCCCTGTATGAGCAGGGGTGTCTGTGAATCTGAGCACCACAAGGTGGCCGCCAGCCCGCTCACAAGAATGCACAGCAGGCTTGGCAACTCATCGTGGACGTCATTGACGTTCGGCTGCGGCTTTACGCCAAGTGCCGCTAAACCCAAGGCGCCTAGCGATAATATTGAGACGTTGGTCAACATGCCGAACGGCGAAACCAGTGACAGCATGAAGAGCAAGGTGTTCAACACAAAGAAGCCGCACAAGAACTGAAACGATAACCCCGCCCTGTTCTTGACAAGATCCGCCGTCGCAACCAGGAACGCATGCCCGTATGCCAAACAGAGAAAGACAAACAGCACAAACGAAGCCAACGCTGTCCAAGACAGAATACCAGTCACCCGTGCATGCCAAAACGCCAAAAATGCCATTGTCATGGCAATGGCAAAAAACTTGATGGCGCGGTTACGCGGTCCGTTTCCAGGCGAACTCAACGTATTGGGTTGCAGTAAAGGCCGGTTGCAATGAACTAAAGGCGAGTAATTGGCGGCCACTAGCATTTCCGCCCGCCAAGTTCAAGTTCAGCACGAAAAACTAGATACTTGCTTGCAAGGTACGAAGTCAGTGTCATTGTGCTTTCCAATAATGTTGTGCTAATCAACGCAAGCATGCGCCATCCAACACAGTCACCCAAGTGGACTATCTAGAGCGCGAGTCAATCCAGCAGTTCCAGCGCAGTTTGAATGACCTCGCTCTGCTTCTCCTCGAGCCCCAACCATAGCGGCAAACGCACCAGCCGCTCGCCAGCGTTGTTGGTGTTTGTCATCGAACCAGCAGCGCGCCCTATCGTTTGACCACGAGGAGACGAGTGCAGGGGTATGTAATGAAAAACTGTGTGAATGCCCTTGGTCTTGAGCCGTTCGATAAAAGTTGTGCGCAGGGCCAAACTCGGCAATAGCAGGTAATACATGTGCGCGTTGTGCACACACTCTCGGGGCACTGTTGGTCGGCCAACTTTTTCAGCCTTCTCCAGATTGGAAAACCACTGGTGGTAGTTGGCCCAGATGTCAAGGCGCCGCTTGTTGATGGCATCCGCTTCCTCCATCTGCGCCCACAAGAATGCAGCCACGATTTCGCCGGGCAAGAACGATGAGCCAATATCGACCCAGGTGTATTTGTCCACCTGCCCCCTGAAGAACTGGCTGCGGTTGGTCCCTTTTTCGCGAATCATTTCGGCGCGTTCAACAAAGCGTGGGTCATTGATCAACAGCGCACCACCCTCTCCCGAGATAATGTTCTTGGTCTCATGAAACGACAAAGCAGCCATATGGCCAATGCTGCCAAGAGGACGGCCCTTGTAGGTGGACATGATGCCCTGGGCGGCGTCTTCAATCACGATCAGCCCGTGCCGCCGCGCGATGTCCATGATGGTGTCCATCTCGCAACTGACGCCCGCGTAATGTACGGGCACGATCACCTTGGTGCGCGGCGTAATGGCGTCTTCGATCTTGGTCTCGTCGATATTGAGCGTATCAGGCCGAATATCCACAAACACGGGTATGGCACCGCGCAACACGAAGGCATTGGCCGTGGACACAAAGGTGTAAGACGGCATGATGACTTCGTCGCCAGGCTGTACGTCGGCCAAGATTGCCGCCATCTCCAGCGCTGCGGTGCAAGAGTGCGTGAGCAGCGCCTTTTGGCAGCCAATGCGCTGCTCTAGCCAGGCGCTGCATTTTTTGGTGAACATGCCATCGCCCGCCAAGTGGCCACTGGCGTGGGCTTGTGAAATGTACCAGAGCTCTTTGCCCGTCATGTAAGGCTTATTGAATGGAATGTTCATGACACCACCTTCTCTTTAGTTGCAATCAGAATTCTCGACCCACCCAATTTGAAACGCACCCCGATTTGAATCAGTTGGCGCTCAAAGTTCATTACGGTTTCTAACGAGCGATTCAGCCAATTTGGTAAATTTAATTCCGATAACGAATCATCCTGCACATTCGATTTCTGCTTATTAAGTCGTGAAGCCAGCATCGCTGGCAGCAGCAAACTGACAAAAGAAGTCTCAAACTCGACCTTGAACCCTGCACGCAATACCTTTTCGCGGAGTTCGCCAATTTTGTAACGGCGTACATGACAGGCTATGTCGTCTGACGTGCTCCACAACCAAGGATGCTGTGGCACGGTGATAGCAACCCGACCACCTGGCCGAAGCGCATTCAGCATCGCGGCAAGAACTGCTTCATCTTCCTCGATGTGCTCCAGTACATCAAATGCCCCTATGACATCAAACTCATCGACATACGGAATTCGTCGGGCATCCATTTGAATGAGTTCCGCAGAACCTGCGCGCAATGCAGCAAAAGACAAACCAACACTAAATATTTCGCTACCTACCATGGTGGCTGCCGGATACGCGTTTGCAACGCCAGCAAGGACATAACCCGTACCGCAACCGATTTCCATGAAACGCTGCATCTTTGGACAGTATCGTTTCAATGCCCAAACAATTAACCGGTTGCGCGCGCGAAACCAAAAGTTTTGCTCTTCAAGTGCAGCAAGTTTTTCAAAAATTTCAGGATGAAAACCGCCCCCACTGCTTGCAAAGTCGGGAGCCAGTGCGACAAAACCGTCAACACGAACTGGTAAATGGCCACAATCAGGGCACTCCCAATCTGGTCTAGAAAAGTTGGTGCGGCAAGCGGGGCAAACTTTCATGCCATATCACTCCTTGTTGCTTGACGGAAAACCCAATATCGTTGCGCAATAAATAGCATGATGGCAACAATAAAGATCATCACCCCTTGCACTAATTGGTGCGGCAACTGAGCTTGGTCGACAAGCAGCATCAGTGTCAGAAGGTTGACGGCATAGCCAACAGCATAGACCACGAGGTAACGCACAAGCGCAGGCGTGGCGGCACCATCAAAGCGGAATGACCATTTCTTGTTGAAGACAAAGGTCTGGAGCACGCCCACGCCATAGAGCAAGCTCATTGCGAGTTTTGGACCCATGCCAAGATATGTCAGTCCCAAGTAAAGCAGATAGCCAACCGCATTCGAGGCCAAGCCAACGATGCCATATCGCACAAGCTGTGTCAGCGTTTCCTTCAAGGTGCAGCCTTTTCATCGCGCCAACCCCAGATATACCAAGCCGCTTCAGGACCAACATTGAAAAGCAGGTCCAGAATGGTCACGCCATGCTCAAATGGTGGGTGGGCCTGTTGATATTCAGGATAATTTGAATAATCTTTCCAAACCAGTTCAACACCCAGTTCTGCAAATCGCTCCGGCTCAATATAGCCTTTGGCGGCGGGCCCCGATATATAGCGGGTCGCCTTGCTTTGTGAAACCAGATCGACAAGTCGGTCAAGTTTTTGCCCGTGCAACTGGAACTCCCGGGAATCACGAAATACAGTGGTCATGCCCAACATCTCAATTGAAATTGATCGAATCAGATGTTGATTTAGCTCGGACAGATTCTTCCACTGTTTACCTAAATAGATATCTTCAAAAAAAGAACGATACAGCTTGAAAAATCTGGATGCTTTGTATTGCTGATATAAAGCATCCCAATGCGAGCGCTGCCAGTGCGAATCTACAAGAGCAACTTCACAAATCAGACGCTTGGCACTGATTCCTACGGGAATGCTAATCCATTTTGCACCTTGAGCTGTTTTAATTTTATTTCGGTTGCGCCAATCGTTTTTAGTAAATTGCAAATCGTCATAAAAAAAGAACAGGTCTGCATCGTGGACAAGGTCGAAATAGCCTTTCCACGGAATATAATTCGATTGCAACACTACAACCGTGAACTCATCAGATAACATATCGTCAATAGCGTTACAGTAGTCGTCAAAAATTTACAGTATGCTGAAGGCATGGTATTCGGTGATTAATATATCAATGCGCTGCATTCGATAAACGGACCCAGACTTACCAATAATAAAAATATGAATTAGATTAAATTCATAACAAAGCCAACGTCCACTTTTGTTATCGGCGTTGACTTTGTTAAATATGAACTATTGTCATTGGTATTTTTCAAAATTATCGAGCCTGCGCCAAGAATGTTATTTGCGCCAATAGTTACCTTATCACGTATTATTGCCCCTAACCCTACAAAAGTGTTTTTTCCAATAATGCAAAATCCGCCAATCATCACATTTGAAGCAATAAAACAGTTTTCTTCAATTAATGCATTATGGCCAATTCCGTTGCCAATTCCAATAAAAACGTTATCCAAAATTCTAGCCGGCATTTGAATAATATTTCCCTCCATGACAAAACAATTCTCGCCTAATTCCAAATCACTCCAAACAATATTCTTTGAACACACGTAACTAACCAACTTATAACCCTTTAACTTTGCTTCACCAAATTTTTTTTCACGTGTTTTATTGAGTTTATGATATCCAACGGCAACAAACATTCCATACTCTTCTGGTGGATAGATTATTTGGACGTCTTCAAAATCAACCACAGGCAAATCTAAAAATGTTTTTTCTTTATTAAATGCGGCATCAACAGTGTATGCCACAATTTCAAAATCTGAATCATTTTTAAAATACGAACTAACCTGTATTGCAAAATCATTCGCACCAAATACAACTATTTTCTTCATTATATTTTTCACATTTTTACTTGTAAATGTCTTTGATAATATAGGTAGGTCTATTTTGAACTTGAGTAAATACCTTTCCCAAGTAGATTCCAATTACACCTATACCTGTAGTCATAATTCCAAGACTCAACGTTGTCAGTGCCATCATGGAGGTAAAGCCAATCAGCGTATCGCCGAACAATATCTTGCGCATGATCAGATAAAAGACGTAGAGAAAACTAAAGACCGTTACAGTCAGACCGATATTGAACATCCAAACCAATGGCTGTACGGAAAACGAACTGACAGCGTTCACCATCAGATTAATTCTTGCAAGAAGGCTGTAGGTGCTTCTGCCTTCACGTTGTTTCTTTTGCAACGGCAGCCCTAACTGCTGAAATCCTGTCCAACTCATCATACCCGCTAGAAACAGGTTACGGTCACCTAACTGCAATAATGCGTCAAGGTATCGCCGCGTCATGATGCGCTCGGTAGCAATATTCTCGGGTATCTTGATAGTACTTAAAAGATTGAAAGTTTTGTAGAAAATGCCGCCGCTGGTTTTTTCAAACAAACCGCCTTTCCGTGATGCCTGGTAGCCATAAACCATGTCCGTGCCAGAGGCATCGAGCTTTCTTTTAAATTCAGGCAAAGTCAACACCGACACTTCCAAGTCGCAATCAATCAAAAAAATTAGTTCACCTCGTGCATATTGCAGTCCTGCCTGGATCGCATAGTGGTGTCCAAAATTGCGCGATAAATCAATAATAACCAACTGCGGGATATTTTTTTGGCGGGCTATCACATAATTAAGGGAATCATCTGGCGATCCATCATTGACCAAAACGATTTCAAAATCTGTGCACTCCAACACTGTGAGGGCTTGCAGACACTCTTCAAGAAAACGCTCTAAAAAGGGGCGTGAGCAATACATCGTCGACACGATACTGATATTTGGTACGTGACTATTTTCAGATAATGGTAGTGTCATTTTTAGTGTCGTTTAGTCGCTTAATAAGTAGAACGCTTCAAATATACCTGATCAGTATTTACAAACACCAGTATATGAAAATATCTACGCTGAACTGATGATTTCTTACGGCTTTCGCGTGCGCTTCAAGCGCAGGGATTGCAGCGAACCACTGACAAAACGAACTTTCATCGGCACCATGTAGGCTTGCAAATGCTGACGGCACCAGCGCACGATTTCCTTGCGGCTTGTTGCCTCATCGGCGCAGTCGTTCAGCAAAACGTCAGCGCAAACGATCTTGCCCGTCAGTGGATGACTCTCACCGTACACCACCGCGTCAACGACGCAAGGCAGCGCCAAAATGACAGCCTCAACTTCAGACGGATAAACCTTCTGGCCGCCCACGTTGATGATGTCTGACTGACGACCAAGGATGCGTAACCACTCACCATCCTGCTCAACCAAATCTCCCGTAATCAAGAAACCGTCCGGTGTGAAAGGGCTTGGTGCATTGATGTAGCCCAGCATCGCAGACTCTGCTTTGATCTGAAGCACCCCATCGACAACGCGCAATTGATACCCCTCGCCGCCGACCTTGACCCACAGCGAATCAACGGAACGCGTCTTGGCGCGCAGTACACCAAGTTCGATCATGCCATACGTCTGCCTTAATTCGACATGGGGAAACGCCTTGTGCATGCCAGCCAGCGTCGTCGCAGGCATAGGTTCGGCACCGTAACTGATGATCTTCAAACTTGTCAGGTCATGGCGAAGATGCGCAGCGCTGATCAACAAAAGATTCAAAAAACTCGGGGTAGCCGGCAGCAGTTCAATATGATGTTGCGCAATCAGTTCGCACACGGCCTCGGGTGTGCGACGGTCAGGAAATACGACCAGACATAGATTGGACAATGCATGCAGCAGGGTGTTCAAGCCACCCCAATGATCAAAGAGCAGGAAATTCAGGGTAATCATTGCCGGACGCGGCGTGCGAAATTTTTCGAGCAACTTTGAGAAGTCGTGTACGACCGCCTTAGGCTTACCTGATGAACCCGACGTAAACATGACGAGACCGGGGACCCGACGCGCGTGCAGTTCCAGATACAGTTCTGGCAGCGAATCCGACTTGGGTATGCGGTCAATCGTGACCAGTTCCTGGGTTGCGTCGATGTGCCACAAAGGTGCCACCGCGGGCAGACTTTGAACCAGCGAGTCGTGTACGCCTGGCGTGAGCGGGATCAGTATGCAGTCGAGTTGTATCAGTGCAAGAAAGATGCTAACCGCCTGTGCCGAATAATCGCCAAGCAGAACCACAGCATCGCCACCTTGCACGCCGGATGCCTTTAACCATTCGACTCGTTGCACTACCAGCCGATTTAATTCACCAAAGGATAGCCGCGCCCCCTTCTGAACCAGTGCCGTCCGGTCTGGCGCATCTTCAAAGCGGGCCAGCAGAAAATCGATGTGGCTCAAGCTTTCTCCTTTTCGAATCTGACCAATGCAGTACCCCAGGACAATCCAACCCCGAAGCCGCTCAACACGACAAGTTGTCCAGGTTGCAGCCGTCGGCTAGCCATAAGCCGGGCGAGTGCAACCGGGATTGATGCTGACACCAGGTTACCGGTATCGCACAAATCAATGAGCATCTTCGCCGCTGGAATCGCCAAGCTGCGCTGCAATCCCTCAAGGGCCAACTGGCTTGCTTGGTGAAAGACGAACAGCGAAACATCATTCATCGAAAGCTGGTTTCGGATCAGAATTTCTTTGACGGCCTTCGGAACGACGCTTGTAAAGAACGACAAGACACCCATTCCGTCCATGTAAACGTGCTCGTCGCTTCGCACTCGGCCGGATTGATCGACCTCCGCTTCAACCGCTGCCCGCTGAATCGGATAGCGGGCGCCACCAGACTTGACAATAAATCGACCAGCCTGTTTGCCTGCGGTGCCAAACGTCATGTCCACGACCGACAGCGCGGGTTCCACTGCCGTGATCAGGGTTGCCGCCGCACCATCCCCAAAGATGGGGCGCGTCGCGCGGTCTTGCGGATGCAGAAAGCGCGTGTAGGTGTCGGCGGTAACCAGCAGCACACGTGTAGCGGTACCGCTTTGAACCAGGCTGCGGCCAATTCCGAGGCCATATATAAAACCGGAACAGGCGTGCATGATGTCAAACGCCATTACGCCGTGCGGCAAGCCCAAGCGGCCATGCAGCAATGCGGAGTTAGGTGGCAACAAATGATCAGGCGACTGGGTACAAAATATCAGCGCATCAATTTGATCGCCAGACAGTTCCAGCTTTTTCAGTAACCCCGTGGCGGCCTTCTCGCCCAAGTCGAGGGCGGTTTCTGACGGTGCAGCAATTGGTCTCGAAGCAACGCCAGCGCGTTCCATGATTCGCCCCATGTCCCACTGCGGGTTCTCACGTGCAAGCCCCTCGTTTGTAAGACGATTTGTCCCCAGACAATAGGCTATTGCCTCAATACCAGTGTTCAATTTGTCACTCCGGTTTGCGCGAGTTTTGCCCAAAGTGACCCCAAGGTGAATGGCCGACCATGGCCCGGCCACACCATCGTTGTGTTCGGCAAGTGGCCTAACAACTCGATGCTTTGCGCGAGTGCAGCCTTGTCGCCACCAGGCAGATCAGTTCGCCCAGGCCCGCTGGGTAACAGGGTGTCGCCGCTGAAGAGATCAGTCCCTATTTGTAGGCATGTGCTGCCCGCTGTGTGACCCGGCGTGCAAAGTACGGTTATCTCAAAGCCACCTAGCTGCAGCTTTGCCTCGTGCGGTGAAAGATCGTGGGTCGGTTCGGGAATGACGACGCTTTCTTTGCTGTCGAAGAGAATCTTATAAAGATTGGCCTGCTTCATCAGTTTGACATCGGCAGCGTTCAAGTAGAAGGCAATCTGGTAGTGCGCCATTAACGCGGCCACGCCGCCTATGTGATCGTAATGCGCGTGGGTGTTCAAAATGGCCACCGGCGTTAGTGAATGGTGCGCAAGCCGCTGCTGGATAGAAGGCGCGTCGCTACCAGGATCAATTACCAGCGTAAACCCCGTTGCGTTGTCAGAAACAAGATAGCAGTTTTGCTGCCACTTGCCATTCTGAAACGTCGTCACCGTGTGGGTCATCGAACCCCACCAAAATACAAGATTTGGCCCGTGATGTTTCTTGCCTCTTTTGAAGCAAAAAAATCAATGGCCGCCACGATTTCTGAGGTCTCAAGCAACTTGGGTTTCATGAGAAGGCCTTTTAAAGCGGCAATAGCAGCTTCATTTAGGGCGTTGGCCATTCCCGTGTTGGCGACATGCGACAAGCCAATGCTGTTGACTGTGATGTCGTAGGTTTTGCACTCGTTGGCAAGGCTATGCCCCATCGCGTCCAAGCCTGCCTTGGTCGCGTTGTAGAGTGAATTGCCCACAGTCGCTAGCGGCACGCTGATGGAGCACAGGTTGACAATTCGACCGAAGCGATGCCGTTGCATGAGGCTCAAGGTTTCTTGACAGATATAAAATGTGCCCAGCAAGTTGACGTTAAGGATATCCCTTGCCGACTGCGCGCTGGTGAACGGGGTCAGTTTCATTTGGGATAACGCCGCATTGTTGACCAGAAGTCGCGGCACTAATTTCTTTTCGCGCAGGTCGGCAAACATCTGCGAGACCGACAATTTGTCAGACACATCCACGCTGTAATGCCGATAGTTGGCATGTTCAATGGTTGCTGTGCCTCGTGCGCAACCAATGACCTGCTCGCCTGCTGTGAGATAGGCCTGTGCAAGTGCCTCCCCCAAGCCGCGACTGGTGCCCGTGATCAGAACGCAAGGTGTGTAAACCACCATACTATTTGGCAAGCAGACTGCCAATATGCAGGGTCAGCGACTGCACGGTCGCAAATGGGCTGTGTTCCGCCTCGAATGCTGATTCATCGACGATGACGACACTTTTGCCGGTCTGCTCCTCGATGATTCGTTCAATAGTGACCAGCAGGCGTACCAAAGAAAGCGAGTCGACGCTGCTTTCAGATCCAAGCAATGCAGTGGAAGGAATTTTCGCAATGCTGACTCCATCTTCGTCATTTTCGTTAACTTCGTCGATAGCAGATTCGATGATTTGTTGTGCGAGTGTATTCATAGTGTTCATCTGTTAACGATGGTGGATTGGTCTAGTTCACAGATGAGCATTATAAGTATGGCCCCGGATTTAGAGGAACTCTGAAAAAGTCATTTTGACCTGATGGTGTGCGATCAAGCATTTGGCTTGGATCATCCATTTGTGTTGCCTTGCTCACGTAGTATGTCGACTAAATATTGCCCATAGTCACTCTTGCTTAACGGTGCCGCCAATGCTGCCAGTTTGGCTGCGTCAATATAGCCGAGGCGAAACGCAATCTCTTCCGGACAGGAAATCTTCAGCCCTTGCCTCTTTTCCAGTGTTTCCAAAAAGTTGGACGCCTGCAGCAAGGCCTCGTGCGTGCCGGTGTCCAGCCAGGCCACCCCGCGACCAAACACTTCCACAGATAGCTCGCGGCGCTCCAGATAGACCCGATTCACGTCAGTAATCTCGAGTTCGCCGCGGGCTGAAGGCTTGATGGAGCGGGCGATCTCAACAACCTGATTGTCGTAAAAGTACAAGCCGGTTACGGCCAATCGCGACTTCGGGTTAGCAGGCTTTTCTTCGATGCTGATGGCTTTGTTGTCGGCATCCAGTTCCACCACACCGAAACGTTCGGGGTCTTTTACCCGATAGGCGAATACGCTTACTCCGTTGCTGCGGGCGTTCGCCCGGCTGAGTTTTTGCGCCAGGTCAGAGCCGTGGAATACGTTGTCGCCCAGGATCAGCGCGCACGGGTCTGTGCCGACAAAATCTGCGCCGATCAGAAAGGCCTGTGCCAGACCGCCCGGTGAGGGTTGAACCGCATAAGAAATGTTCAACCCCCAGTTGCTGCCGTCACCCAGCAATTGCTCAAAGCGGGGCGTGTCCTGTGGCGTAGAAATCAGGAGGATGTCGCGGATACCCGCCAGCATGAGTGTGCTCAGCGGATAGTAGATCATGGGTTTGTCATAGACCGGCAACATCTGTTTGGATATTGCTGCGGTGGCTGGGTGAAGACGCGTGCCCGCCCCGCCTGCCAAGACGATTCCCTTACGGTACGTTTGCTTGTCCGCCATTCCTGCTCCCTGAACACTTGAATAAGAATTGTTGGCTAGGAAGTCCGGACGTCAGTTGATTGACGCTTTCATGAGGCTGCCCCCTGTGTACCGCACTCCACAAACCATTTCGTTATGCAGCTTTCCTGTCCTGCTGGGTAGCGAACCAGCGTTGCTCAAACGTTATGGGGCTAACATTGCCCAGCGTTTGATGAAGTCCCACCTCATCCATGACCTGCGCCGGGCGGCGAATTTCCTGCCGTACATAACTTGCCTGCGAAGAACGTACTGCCTAGGCACTCATCAAGATTCGTTTCACGCATGCTCCAGGTTTTTGCGTTTAACGGCGCCGAGGCCAAGCAGTCGCTGGTAAACGTCCAAGTGAGTCTGTGCATTGTGAGTCCAGGTAAATTGACTTTTGATAAGTTCGTGGCCACGCGCAACGAGTTGCTGGCACAGCCGAGGATCGTCCATCAACGTTGTGATGGCCTTCTCAATGGCGGGTACCGAGCGGGGGGGTATCAACAGCGCCTCCTGACCGTTGGTCACAATATCCCCGACGCCGCCCACTTGGGAAAAAATACTCGGTGCGCCAACAAACAGGGCTTCAAACAGCACGGTAGGCGTTCCCTCCGAATGCGATGGCAAGATAAAGGCGCTGGCAAAACGCATCCAGATTTTGACTCGTTCATGGAGTACAACGCCAACCAATATCACCGATCCACGCAACCCATGCCGCGCGAGGTATTCGTCGATGTAATTTCCCAGGTGATTCACTCCCACCAGGAAAACTCGCAAATTTTTTCTGCCACGAGCCACCAAACTTCGCACAGCTTCAAGTAAATCTTTGATGCCTTTGAGTTCACTGAGATTTCCAACAAACACCAGATTCCACGTATCAGCGTAAGCCGCCTTGAGATCCGACACCTCATGCCTCTCTTCCTCGCTCAGTGAAAACTTGAGAGTATTGACACCGTTGGTGACGTACTGGCTGCGCCCGACGATTCGCCCTTCGGTGTATTCAAGACCCAGCCGCATCCCTTCTCGGCTAACGAAGACGTTGATATCGGCCCCTTCCAGGCCGGCGCGAACCTTTTCAAAGCAGACGCGGTTGTAGTTAGGCGCATCACGAATGCAAGTGCCGTGAATCGTGTGTAGCACCTTGACTTTAGGAAACAGTTCATCCCGGCAGCGGTTGGCCGCGTAACCGCAAGGATAGGTGGCATGGGCATGGATGATGTCGAAAGGCCAGTCCCGGTAAAGGGACTCGATCCGGCTGCGGATCCCGTGATACATCCAGTCACCTACCCGCTCAAATAGACGGTGTCCGGGCAGCGTCAGATAACGGGGGTGATATACCGGGTGTCCGGCATAGTTTTCCTCGTCCGGCACGGCCGCCAGATCCCGGTAGGATTTCTTGAACAGGGTCACGGGGAAGGGAGCCAGGGGCAGCGGTTGCATCACCCGCACGTCGACCCCCTCCTGCCGCAAAGCTTCTGCCTGCTCATGCACAAAGGTGCCCGACACCAGGTTCTGCGGGTTGGGGTACCACATCGTCAGGAACAGGATCTTCATGAAACGCGCCCGCTCGCCTTGTTCAGCAAGGACTGGGATGTGATGAGGCCTGACGCCCTGCCCTGCCGCGCGTCTGCCCGAGGGTCATGGTTCATCGGCAAAAAGAATGGTTGCACGTCCGCATTTAGCCGCGTGAACAGAAACCGTCTGTTGATTTCTGTCAAGCGAATGGCATCAGGAAAAAATTGGTGAACGACACCGCAGGACATAAGCCAGATCGAGATCGCTATTTTTCGGGCCCCGCAGCAAGCGTTGTCCTTCTTGAGAAGCGTCAATCGAATAGTGTGATGAATGAATTACCCTGCACTGCAGCCGGGCGCCCTGTCCTCATTCAAGCAGGAGATGCCATCCACAAGCAAGGAGATTCCGTGTTGGTACAACAAGCAAACAAACTTTTTCTGCTGGCTCTGCTCTGCGTGGCGGGCGTGGCCGCGGCGCCACCCGCCAGTACTGGACAGGCCGTGGCGCCAGGGCAAGCGGTAGCGGATGGCAGGCTGGTCATTCGCGTCGGGACGAACCGTCTGATCAAAACCGTGGCCGAAGCGGCCAGGCAGGCCAAGGATGGGGACACGATCGAGGTCGATGCCGGGGACTATGTCGCTGATGTGGCCGTGTGGACCCAAAACAATGTTCAGCTGCGTGCCGTCGGCGGTCGAGTTCGGCTGATAGCCAGCGGCATGGCGGCCGAAGGCAAAGGTATATGGGTGGTACGGGGTGGGCGCATGACGGTGCAAGGCTTCGACTTCCTGGGTGCCCGGGTGCCAGACCGCAACGGCGCTGGCATCCGCCTTGAGGAGGGTCGACTCACGGTACAAGACTGCACCTTTACCGACAATGAAAACGGCCTATTGACCGGTAATAACGCGCAGACCGAACTGCAGATAATCAACAGCGAATTTGGCTACAACGGGCATGGCGACGGCCAAAGCCACAACTTGTACGTGGGTGAAATTTCTCGCCTTTCGGTGACCGGTAGCTACTTTCATCATGCCAAAGTGGGGCACCTGCTAAAGAGCCGGGCAGCGGTAAACCACATTTTTTACAACCGACTCACCGATGAGACCGGGGGCACTGCAAGCTATGAGTTGGAGTTTGCCAATGGCGGCGTCGCTTATGT
>Ga0209913_1000631_pt1 | contig 27261 bp, 22 predicted proteins | sample PersoiDNA2013203_FD_185805 | JGI IMG/M metagenome (GOLD analysis project Ga0209913, IMG submission 185805) | Permafrost soil microbial communities from the Arctic, to analyse light accelerated degradation of dissolved organic matter (DOM) -... | ecosystem: Environmental > Terrestrial > Soil >... | reverse complement strand
GAGGCTGCAAAGCCAGGATGCCGGGGCCAGCTTCAAGACCGAGGTGCGCCCTGATCACCTGGGGCTGACGGCGGCGGTGGTGAATGCGCAGGGGCGGCTGGTGCTGGTGTCCAAGCAAGGCCTGGTGCAGGACCGGGCCAAGCCCTGATGCAGGCGCCCGATCGGGGCGCCGTTTTCAGTGAGTTTTCGAGGGGGATTTTTGAGGTGCCGATGTGCTCCGTGGCCCATATGGGACATGCACCGCAAGCACCGTTTTTTTACGCTGGGGGCTCACCCAATCAACCCATGAGTCACCCACATGATGAAGCTTCAGACCCCTCAATTGCCCGCCTGGTCCACCCGTTGCCTGACGGGGTTTGGCCTGGCCACACTGGCCCTGCAGGCCGCCCACGCCGTTGAAAATGGCTCGCCGATCACGCCCCCGGGTGTGTACGATTTCGGGGCTGGTCTGCTGCCCCCGCCCACCGAGTTCGGCACCGTGGGTGTGCGGGCTGCCGCCACCCGGGCCAGCGATCTGCGTGACAACGCGGGCCAGCGTTCTGCGGCCACGCCAGACCTCAAGGTGAACAGCTATTCGATGGCCTACATCCGCATGACCGAGCACACGGTGGGCAGTGCCCGCTATGGCTGGGGTGGGGTGGTTCCGGTGCTGGACATGTCGATGAACCTCAGTGTGCCCACCCCAGCCGGCCCCGTGGGTCTGGCGGGCAAGAACCAGGCGGTGGGCGATGTGCAGTTGATCCCGGTGATTCTGCAGTGGGTGCACAACCCCGGCCTGTTCAGCAACTTCCAGCTGGCGGCCCAGTTGCCCACCGGCTCATACGACAAGAATCGTCTGATCAACGCCGGCACCAACCACGCCACGCTGTCGCCCTCGTGGGCCTTCAGCTGGATTCAGCCCGGGGGCTTCGAGGTGTCGTCGTGGTTCCAGCTCAACTTCAACCAAAGCAACAAAGACACCCACTACCGCTCGGGCACCGAGTACGAGCACGACTTTGCGGTGGGCCAGCATTTCGGTCCCTGGACGGCGGGCCTCGGGGGCTATCTGTACCAGCAGATCAGCGACGATGTGGCGCCAGGCCTGAGCAATGGCAACCGTTCGCGTGCGCTGGCCCTGGGCCCCGCGCTGAGCTACTTCCAGCCTGGCTCGGGTCTGCCTCTGGTGTCGATGCACGTTTACCGCGAGACCCAGGTGCGCAACCGCACCCAGGGCACCAGCGCTGCCATCCGGCTGGCCTGGAGCTTCTGATCAGCCCAGCACCTGGGCTGCGGCCGAACTGAGTGCCACGCGCACCAGGTCGGCCTGGCGCGAAGTGCCCGTTTTGGCCAGGGCCATCTTCAGCTGATTGCGCGCCGTGCCCAGGGCAATGCCACGCAGCGTGGCGTGCAGCTCCACGGTCTCGCCCTGCGCCAGGGCGGCCACCAGCCTGGCCTCGGCCAGGGTCAAGCCCAGCAGCTTGGCCCAGATGTCGGGCGGCACATTCACCAGGTCTTGTGCGCTGGTGACGGCCAGCATCACCGAGCGCGCGCCCTGCGCATCCACCGAGCTGGCACGCAGCGCGATGTGCAGCGGGCAGCGCCCATTGTCGATCACGGTGTAGTGCACGGCACGGCTTTCATCGCGTGCTGCCACGGCCATGCTCTCATGCAGCTGGGTCGACAGGCCGGTGCCCTGGGCCCGCAACAGGCCACCCCGGCTCGACAGGCCGCGCTCGGCACCGGTGAGCAGCATGGCGCTGTGGTTCATCCATTGCACGCGGCCTTGCTCGTCGCAGGCGATCAGGGCGCAGCGCAGCATGTCGGCATGCTGCTGCTGGCGTTGCATCTCGGTGCGGGCCGACAGCAGTTGCTGCCCCAGCTCGCAGGCCTGGCTCAGGTGGGGGGCGAGGGCGGCCAGTCGATCTTCGCTGTGGCGGTCAAAGGTATCGGGGTCGCCCCAGGGGCGGTGCAGGGCGATGCCCAGCAGTCGGCCGTCGGGCAGGGGTTGCAGCGCCCCCATGAACTCGCCCAGCCCGATGCGGGCCAGGTCGGCCTGCAACGTGACACGCCCGGGGTCGTGCCGGTCGAACAGCTCATCATCACGCACCACCCGGTTCAGCCCGCGGCTGATGCGGTGCGTCTGCAGGCGGGGGTTGTGGCCACTGGTGACCTGCGGACAATCGACGGGGGCGTTGCGCTGCGTGCGTGAGTCACTCACCTGCCAGCCCAGGCGCACGCCCTCGGCGCTCAGATCAAATGTTTGCACCACAGCCGAGCAGGCGCCGGTTTCTGCACACAGCTGGTCCAGCGCCTCGGACCATTGTGCCGGTTGAGATGCACAGGCGTAGAGCTGAAGCAAGAGCTCGTCTTTGTTATTCATGGTGTTCAGGGCATCAAATGGGTGCAGGTTGTCGTACCGTGGTGCTTGCAGGGTGCATCGTCTGGGCCGTGAGGGCCGTTGGCGCTTCACAAGCACCGACTGTGCCGACTTGCTTCGCGACCAACCATAGAGAGATTCACCAATGCAGCGGCCCCCTGAATGGCGGGGCCACAAGGCCCGCAGCGCCGGCTTGTACCAATTGGTACATGACCCGGCCCGACACGGTGGGTAGCCTGGACTCTGTCAGTTCGCGGGCCGGGTTTCCGGCCGGCGCTCGGCATCAACCCCTTGCACTACACCGCCATGAAACGAACCCACGCCAACCCCCCCCATCGCCGCCGCTGGCCCGCCTTGTGCGCCTGGCTGGCCAGTGCCACCACGCTGCTGGCCCATGCCGCAGCCCCCATGCCACCTGCCGACCTGGTGGTGCGCCATGCCGCGGTCTACACCGTCGAGGGCCGAAGCGGCTGGACCGATGCCTTCGCGGTGCGCGACGGCCGCTACGTGGCCCTGGGCGAGCGCGAGGTGCGCCGCCACATCGGGCCCCAGACCCGTGTGCTGGACCTGGCCGGGGCCATGGTGATGCCCGGCATCAACGACGTGCATGTCCACCCTCTTGACGGGGGGTGGGAAGACCGCTTCGGCTGCAACTTCTCGCCGGCGGCCACGCTGGAGCAGGTGCTGGCCCGGGTGAGCGACTGCGCCAGCAAGGCCGGCCCTGGCGACTGGATCGTGGGCGCGGCCTTCAACGGCGGGCTGCTGGCCCAGATGTCCAGCAGCCAGGCGCTGGCCCTGCTGGACAAGGCCAGTGGCGACCACCCGGTCATCTTGCGCGACGACAGCTTCCACAACCGGTGGGTGAACAGCGAGGTGCTGCGCCGTGCCCGCCTGGACGCCGCCAGCACCCCGCCGCCCGGTGGCTTCTACGTGAAAGATGCCGGTGACGGCCAGTTGACCGGGCTGATGAAGGAGTTCCCTGCCTTCCACGCCATCGAGCAACTGATCCCGCCGCGCACACCCGAGCGCCAGATGGCGGCGGCCCGCGGCGCGTTGCGCACCCTCAATGGGCTGGGCATCACCGGCATCCAGGATGCCTTTGCCTATGAGAGCAGCCTGCGCCTGTGGGGCCAGCTCGACGCCCAAAAGGCCCTGAGCCTGCACTATGTGGGCTCCTTGCCCTTCCTGCCCTCGCCCCAGGCGGGCGACCGCAGCGGCCTGGATCTGGTGCAGGCCCGCGAATCCCTGCGCAGCCCGCATGTGGCGCCCGACTTTGCCAAGCTGTTTCTCGATGGCGTGCCCCCGGCGCGCACCTCGAACATGATCGAGCCCTACCTGCCCGATGCCGAGCATGGCGCGCACTACCATGGCCCCAGCAACTACACCACCGAGCAGTTGGTGGACATGCTGACCGAACTGGACCGCCGGGGCGTGCCGGTGAAGATGCACGCGGTGGGCGACGGCGCGGTGCGCCAGGCCCTGGACGCCGTGGCCGAGGTGCGCCGCCGCAATGGCCGCAACGGCCCCGAGGGGCCGCGGCACCAGGTGGCCCATGCCTCGCTGGTGGATGATGCCGATGTGGCCCGCTTCAAGGCCCTGAACGTGGTGGTGGATGTGTCGCCCATGCTGTGGTTCCCTACCGGGCTGAACCTGGCTTCTGCCGCGGCCATCGGCCCCGAGCGGGCTGACCGCATCAACCCGATCCGCAAACTGGTGCAAGCCGGTGCCCTGGTGGCCGGGGGCTCCGATTGGCCCGCAGGCCAGCCCACGCCCAACCCCTGGATCGGCATCGAGGGCATGGTCACCCGCCGCAACCCGCTGGGCGAACTGCCGGGGCAACTGGGGGCCGATCAGGCCGTCGATCTGGCCACGGCGCTGCGGGTCTACACCCTCAACAGCGCCCAGGCCATGGGCCTGGGGCGGGTGACCGGCTCGATCGCGCGGGGCAAGTCGGCTGACTTCATCGTGCTGGACCGCAACCTGTTCAAGGTGCCGATCACCCAGGTGCACCAGACCCAGGTGAAGCAGGTCTTCTTCGAAGGGCGCGAACTCTCGCTGCAACCCTGAGGGGGGGGCTGCGCAGCGTGTGGCCGGCCGGCGGCGGACACACGACCGGGCCTTGCCCATCCGGTGCAACCCTGATTCGTTTTTGCGCAATTTGGATAACGGTCGCGCGCGGCCGTCCCTAGCATGGGGCCATCGTGCTGCCGGCTGGCTGGCCTGCCCAGAGTCGGCGGCTGTTGGCAGCCCTGGCCTTTTTGCTGAACGGATCACCCCCCATGAATCGCCCCCTGGATTCTGCTGCGCCCGCGAGCGTGGCGCTGCCCGACATCCTGGCCACCGACGCCCTCACGCTGTCGCGCCGCATCCACTCGCGTGAGCTGTCGTGCCTGGAGCTGATGCAGGCCACGCTGGCGCACCTGGACGCGCTCAATCCCCGTTTCAACGCGGTGGTCTCACGCATCGAGCCTGAGCTGGCCCTGCGCCAGGCGCGCGAGAAGGATCAGTTGCTCGGCCAGGGGCAGTGGCAGGGCTGGATGCACGGCTTTCCGCAGGCCCCCAAAGACCTCACCGCCACCGCCGGCCTGCCCACCACCTTCGGCAGCCCGGCCCTTGCAGGCAACGTGACGGCACACGACAGCGTGGTGGTGGAGCGCCTGAGGCGCGACGGCGCCATCCTGATCGGCAAGACCAACACGCCCGAGTTCGGGCTGGGCTCACACACCTACAACCCGCTGCACGGCGTGACCGGCAATGCCTACGACCCCACACGCAGCGCGGGGGGCAGCAGTGGCGGCACAGCGGTGGCTTTGGCGCTGCATTTTTTGCCGGTGGCAGATGGCAGCGACATGATGGGCTCGCTGCGCAACCCTGCCGCCTGGAACAACGTCTACGGCCTGCGCCCCGGTTTCGGGCGGGTGCCCATGGCCCCTGCCGCCGATGTGTTCTACCAGCAACTGGGCACCGAAGGCCCGATGGCGCGCAACCCGCAAGACCTGGCCTGGCTGCTGTCCACCCTGGCCGGCCCCGATGCGCGTGCGCCCCTGTCGCTGCCGGGCGACCCGCTGCAGTTTCGCCAGCCCCTGCAGGCCGATCTGCGCGGGCGTCGCATTGGTTGGCTGGGCGACTTCGGGGGCTACCTGCCCATCGAGCCTGCGCTGCTGGCGGCCAACCGGGCCGCACTGTCGCACTTCGACACCCTGGGCTGCCCGGTGGAAGAGGTGGCACCGTTCTTCCCGATGGAGCGCCTGTGGCGCAGCTGGTGCGTGCTGCGCCAGCTGATCCTGGCGGGCCACCTGGGGGGCCTGTATGGCAACCCCGCCACGCGCGAGCTGCTCAAGCCCGAGGCGCGCTGGGAGTTCGAGCAATCCCAGGGCCTGGATGCCGCCACCATCGCCCAGGCCATGGCCACACGCAGCGAGTGGTATGCCGCCGTGATGAAGCTGTTCGAGCGCTACGACCACCTGGTGCTGCCTGCGGCCCAGCGGCCGCCCTTTGATGCGCGCTGGCATTGGCCCGACCAGGTGGCGGGCCGTGCCATGGACACCTACCACCGCTGGATGGAGGTGGTGATCGGTCCTTCTCTGGCGGGTGTGCCCACTGCGGGCGTGCCGGCTGGCTTCGATGCGGATGGCCTGCCGCAGGGGCTGCAGATCATGGCGCGACCCCAGGCCGAGCTGGCCCTGCTGCAGCTGTGCGAAGGCTGGTACCAGGTCACGCCCTGGCGCCATCAGTCGCCACCGGTCTTGCACGCCCCGGTCTGAGGCCTGCTGCTCCATTTCAGTGCCTTCCACTCTCCCCCCCCACGACACTCCTCCGAAAGGACCTCTTTCCATGAACCATGCCAATGCTTCCCTGCCTCGTCGCCAATGGCTGCTGGCCTGTGCCGCTGCCCTGGCCAGCGGCGCCACCTGGGCCGATGGTCGGGTGGTCAGTCTGATCGTTCCCTACCCGGCCGGCGGTGGCTCCGACATCGTGGCCCGCCAGTTGCAACCCGAGCTGGGCAAGCGCCTGGGCGAGACGGTGATCGTTGAGAACCTGGCCGGCGCCTCGGGCGCCATCGGCACGCAGCGCGTGGTCAGCGCGGCGGGCGACGGCCACACCCTGCTGGCCGGTTCGCCGATGGAGATCATGCTCACCCCGCTGGGCATGGCCGCGGCCCGCTACAAGCCCGAAGACCTGCAGCCCGTGGGGCAGTTTGCTGTCACCACCATGGTGCTGCTGGTGCGCAGCAACCTGGGCGTGAACAGCGTCGACGAGTTGTTGCAAGGGGCCCGCAAGCCCGGGGCCAAGGAGCTGAGCTACGGCAGCATCGGCCCCGGCTCGCTGTACCACTTGTTGGGCGAGCGCTTCACGCAACTGGCCCGGCTCAAGACCTTGCATGTGCCCTACAAAGGCATGGCGCCCCTGGTGCAAGACCTGATCTCGGGCCAGTTCGACTTTGCCTTTGTGCCGCTGGCGGGCAATATCCCCGATGTGATCGAATCGGGCCGCGTCAAGGCCCTGGCCCTGGCGGCCTCCCAGAAGCACCCCAAGCTGAGCGGCCTGCCGCTCATGAAAGACGTGAAGGGCTTCGAAGACTTTGTCTATGGCCTGTGGAGCGGCGTGCAGGTGCCGCGCAGCACGCCCGAGCCCCTGCAGCAGAAGCTGCACCAGATCTGCAACGAGATCCTGGCCGTGCCCGAGGTGCGCCGCACCATCGAGGCTGGCGGCAGCAGTGTGGCCCCGCCCATGGAACTGGCCGCCTTGCGCGCCAGCTATGTGGCAGACATCGACAAGTACCGGGCCATTGCCAAGGCCATCAATCTGCAGCCGCAGTAGTTGACGCCCTGCCCGCCAGCGGGCGTGGCATGCCTGCGGGCCGGCCCCGATCTTGCATGGCTGTCAGAGGTTTGTCGGGCGGGGTGCTCCTTTGCACCTTATCGGTGTTGCAACCGATGGCGCCCTGGCCCCGAACTTCTGATACTGCCACGATGGACACCCGCAACCTGCCCCCCGCACCTGCGCCCTCTGAGCATGGGGCCGAGCCCTGGCCTGAGCCCTGCTACCGGCGCGCTCACACCCACGACGCGCACACTCAGGCGGCCAGCCTGAGTTCGTGGCAACAGCACTATGAGCAGCTCAGCGCGGGCCGCTTCGAAGGCCTGCTGGAAGATTTGCGCTTTGACCAGCTGCAGGTGTTTCGCGAAACCACCAACCAGTCGGTGCTGCAGGATGGCAGTGCGCGCAGCGGTCATGTCACTGTCGGCCTGGCGGATTTCGATGTGGGCCGGGCCAGCTTTTGCGGGCACCAGATCAACCCCGACACCCCCATCGGCATCCAGTCTGACGTGCCTTTTCAGCTGGTCACCGCCGCTCGCATGGAGTTGGTCGGCATCAGCATCCCGTCTGCGGCCCTGCAGGCCCTGGCGGCCAGGGTGGATGGCCCCGAGCAGGCGGGGGCGGCCTGGCAGGTACCGCGCACCTGCGTGCTGCGTGCGCTGGGCCCGCGCCGGCAAGAGCTGCAGCGCCTCACCGCCTCGGCGCTGGCCCTTGGGCAGCAGGCCCCGGCCCTGCTGGGCCCGGCGGCCGCCCGGCGCACGCTGGGCCTGGCCCTGGCCGACGCGGTGCTGCAGTGCTTTCGCCCCGAGCACGTGGTGGCTGAGCTGCCCACCTGTGCCAGCTCGCGTCAGCGCATCGTGCGCCTGGCCCGCGAGTACATGCAGGCCCACGCCGAGTCGGTGATCACCGTGCCCGACCTATGCGAGGCAGCCCACACCTCGCGACGCGCCCTGCAATACGCGTTTGAAGACCTGCTGCAGGTCAGCCCCATCACCTACCTGCGCTGCATGCGGCTCAACCGCGCCCGGCGCGACCTGCTGCGCCAGGCCAGCCTGGGCGTGGGGGTCGCTGTGGGCGTGGGTGATGTGGCCGCCCGCTGGGGCTTCTGGCACCTGTCGCGCTTCGCCGCCGACTACCGCAACCTGTTTGGCGAGCTGCCCTCGGCCACGCTGGGGCAGGGTAAGGGCATGGCGACCCCCTGCCACTGAGCCACTGGGCCACGAGCCACTGATGGACACGATGTCCTGGGCCGCCCCAACCTGCCCTCCCGGCTATACAGCGGCAAAAGCCACGGCGGTATTCAGGTGGCCCCCACGACCGGTTCACGCACCCAGAACAGAGGAGGGCGGTGGCCAAAGTGAACAAGGCCTGGTGAACACCCCTACGCCTCTTGAATCGGATCCGCAGCTTTCCAAGTCCAGCAAATCAGGCATGACGGTGTATTGACCCAGCCACCGGCCTAGGGCTCTCCCTTAACGATTGTTCGCGATGCGCGAGCGGTCTTGACTTCAGACAATTCGCGGCAGAACAACTCGGAGACTGCCCATGTCAAGCTCACGCCGCCATCGCCTGCTTTCGCTCACCCTCCTGGCCGGAGGGGTCTTCGCCACCGCTTTGCCTGCCCTGGCGCTGCGCCCGCCTGCGGATGTGGACGGCCAACGCATCCAGCGGGCTGATCAGGAGCCCGGCAACTGGATGAGCCATGGCCGCACCTACGATGAGCAGCGCTTCAGCCCGCTCAAGCGGGTGAACGATGCCAACGTGGGCCAGCTTGGGGTGGCCTGGACCTACAAGCTCGACATCGACCGCGGTGTGGAGGCCACGCCCATCGTGGTGGACGGCGTGATGTACACCACCGGCGCCAAAAGCATCGTCTATGCGCTCGATGCCCGCACCGGCAAGCCCTTGTGGAAGTTCGACCCGCAGGTGCAGGTGGAAAGCCTGTCCACCGGCTGCTGCGACATCGTCAACCGCGGCGTGGCCGTCTGGAAGGGGCGTGTCTATGTGGGCGCCTTCGATGGTCGCCTGATTGCACTGGACGCCCGCAACGGGCGCAAGGTCTGGGAGGTCGATACCGTCATCGACCACAAGAAGAGCTACACCATCACGGGCGCCCCGCGCATCGTGAAGGGCAAGGTGCTGATCGGCAATGGTGGCGCCGAGTTCGGGGTGCGGGGCTATGTGACGGCCTACGACGCCGACACCGGCCAGCAGGCCTGGCGCTTCTACACCGTGCCTGGCGACCCGAAGAACCCGCCCGAGAACGCCGCCATGGACATGGCCCTCAAGACCTGGTCGGGCAACGGCTGGGTGAAGTGGGGCGGTGGTGGCACAGTGTGGGATTCGATGGCCTACGACCCCGAGCTGGACCTGCTCTATGTGGGCGTGGGCAATGGCTCACCCTGGAACTACGAGTTCCGCAGCGAAGGCAAGGGCGACAACCTGTTTCTGTCATCCATCGTGGCCGTGCGCCCCGATACCGGTGAGTACGTGTGGCACTACCAGACCACGCCCGGCGACCGCTGGGATTTCACCGCCACCCAGCACATGGTGCTGGCCGACATCGTGATCGATGGCAAGCCGCGCAAGGTCATCATGCAGGCACCCAAGAACGGCTTTTTCTATGTGCTCGATCGGCAGACCGGCAAGCTGCTGTCGGCCGACAAGTTTGTGCCGGCCAACTGGGCCTCGCATGTGGACCTGAGCACGGGCCGCCCGGTGATGACGGGCGAGGCCGACTACAACAAGGGCCCGAAGATGGTGGTGCCCTCCTTCCTGGGCGGCCACAGTTGGCAGCCCATGTCGTTCAACCCCCAGACGGGCTACATCTACCTGCCGGCGCAAGAGACGGTGGCCGGCCTGGAGGCGGCCAAGGCACCCGAGTTTCTGCCCACCAAATCGGTGGTCAACATGGGCTTGAATGCCCCCGACCTGCCTGAAGACCCCCAGATCACAGCGCAGGTGCGCGACGCCTGGAAGGGGCGCCTGATCGCCTGGGACCCGGTGAAGAAGGCGCCCGCCTGGACCGTGGACTACAAGGCCCCGGGCAACGGTGGCACCCTCAGCACGGCCGGCAACCTGGTGTTCCAGGGCACGGCCGATGGCCGGGCGGTGGCCTACGCCGCAGACACCGGCCGCAAGCTGTGGGAGCAGCGGGTCAACTCCGGTGCCATGGCGGGCCCGGTCACCTACGAGGTGAAGGGCGAGCAATACGTGACCTTCATGGTCGGCTGGGGCGGTGCCTTGCCCTTGATCGGGGGGCCTTTGTCGTTGGGTGCCCAGGTGCAGCCCGAAGCGCGGGTGGTGACCTTCAAGCTCGACGGCAAGCTCAAGCTGCCCGCACCGGCCCAGCAGGCCCGCGACCTGCCCCCGCTGCAAACGCTGACGGCCAGCGCCGAGCAGGTGCAGCAGGCGCGCACCCTGTTCAACGGCCTGTGTGCCTCGTGCCACGGCATCAACGCCATCAGCGGCGGCGTGGTGCCCGACCTGCGCTACCTGACCCCCGCCAAGCACCAGCAGTTTGCCGGCATCCTGTACGGTGCCCGCATCCCCAAGGGCATGCCCAGCTTCAATGGCGTGCTGACGATGGATCAGGTGGAACTGATCCGCCAGTACCTGGTCAAGCGCAGCCATGACCTGGCGTCGGAGCTGGAGGCCAGCAAGGGTGGCAAGGCGGCGCAAGCGGGGGCCGTGGGTGCGGTGGGGGCCGCGGGGCAACGCTGATCCTTCAATCGCCCCTTTGGCAGGCCCTTTGGGGGGCGCGAGGATCTCGGTGCCGGCGCTGCGTCCGCTGCTGCCCTGGCTGTGGCCTCATGGCGCGGTGGTGGGCTGGCGATGCCGGTGATGGGCGTCATCGGCAGCCGCCAGGCGATGACTCCGGCGGCCTAAGGGCTCAGGCACCCGCGATGGGCCCCTGGGCCCGGGTCGTCGCGGGACAGACGCACTGGCAGGTACGCCCATGCCGGCGCACCTGGAGAGTTCGGTGGCTTACTGGCCGTTTTTTTCGGCCTTCGCGGCGGCGGCACCTTCGGCTTTTCGCTTGGCGCGGGCTGCCTTTTTCTCTTCGGCGCTCACCTTGCCCGATGACGCAGCCTTGCTGTCACTCAGGGCCACTTCGCCCCCTTGAGGAACCGGTGTTGCCTTGGCGGCAGCGGCGCCGTTGGCCTTGCGCTCTGCACGTGCAGCCTTCTTTTCTTCTGGCGTGACGATTTTGGTGGCGGCAGCCTTGCTGTCTGCAGCCTCGACCTCGCCGGCCGCGAAGGCGGTGCCGATGAAGGCCTGCGAGACCAGAAGACCGGCGATCAAAATTTGCTTGTTCATGTTGATTCCTGTTTGAAATAGAACGGGTAGGTTTTTGTGCAGGGGCGCGACGGGGCCTGGGCTCGCAACGCACAACGCGGGTCCATTTGGCGCGCACCTGTTTGCAGGTATCGCTCACAAAGTGGGCTGTGTCAATTTCAAGCACAAAGTGTTCGGCAGGGCGTGTTCGGGCGTCAGGGCTCGGTGGTGCGCAAGCCCACGGTGGCGATGCAGGTGATGGCCGTCACCGGCAGCAGCAGGGCCACAAAGCCGACGGCCGAATAGCTGAGGGCACCCGCGATCGACCCCAGGGCAAAGGTCAGAACCGGGTAGAAGAGCCGGCTGATGCGCTGGCCCAGGCCCGCATCCCGGCGCCCGGCGATCCAGTCGCTGGCCTCCATGACGAGTTGGGTGACGTTGCCCGTCATGACCGTGTTGGGCGTCAGCTTGGTCAACAGCATCTTGCTGCTGGCGTTCTGCATGCCCATGGCGCCTGCGCCAAACAGGCCCGCAGCATAGGCCAGGGGCTGAAAATGCGCCGGTACCTGCTCTGAGGCCACACCCGCTGCCATGAAAGCCAGCAGGAGCAAGGCTTGCAGTCCCATCAAAGGGCCCAACGGCGGCCGGCCTTGCCGTTCGAATGCCAAGGCCATCCAGCGGCAGAGCGCGACTGCGAGCACAAAGACCGGAAACGCCAGCAGCTTCAGCGCAACGCCGTGCCCAGGCTGCACCAGCTCCGCACCGATCAACACGAAGTTGCCTGTGACGTGGGCGGTGAACAGGCCGAACAGGGCGACAAATCCAAGCGTGTCGACAAAGCCGGCCACCCCCGCCAAAAGCGTGGCGCCGTGGTGAGCAGAGAGGGGTTTCATGGCGGTGCAGTCTTGGGGCGTTGGGGGTGTCAGTGGGCACGGAACTGGCTGCGCCACTGGCCTGGTGAAAGGCCCTCCGCAGCACGAAACGTGCGCGTCAGGTGGGCCTGGTCGGCAAAGCCGCATTCGATCGCGATGTCTGCAATCGAGCGCGTGCCTTTGAGCAGCAGTTTGGCCAGGTCAATCTTGCGTGCAAGGCGCCATTGCGCCGGGCTGTAACCGGTCCAGGCCTTGAAGGCCATGCTGAAGTGGCCCCGCGACAAGCCGCATTGCCGTGCCACGGCGGCCACGGTGCAATGGGCTTGCCCGCAGAGTTCGAACATGGACAAGGCCTGAATGCGATTGGACCGGGACAGCCCGCCAGCCGATGCTTGCAGGACGGCGACATTCACTGGGCGGACTCCAGGTTGGGTGAATCGATCAGGTGGGCCTCGACCAGCCACAACAGCTTGTCTGTTTCACGCGAGAGTTGGGTGAACAGGTCGGCCGTGCCTGCGTCTCCGAGATGGCTGGCCACTTCAATGTCTTGCCGCACGCCAGTACCGAAACCGCTCAGGGCCCCGCTGATGGCATCGAGGTGGGCTGTGCCGCCTTTCAAGCCCAGCGGGTACTCCGCCAGAGACGTTCCGTTGACCGCGGTTTTCAGGCGCCCATCGGCCGTGCCGCCCAGGGCGGTGATGCGCTCGGCGATGAGGTCGACCGCCTCTTCGACCGCATCGTGCACCGAATCCAGCAGCTGGTGCAGTTGCAGGAACTGGGGGCCCTTGATGTTCCAGTGCGCATGCTTGAGTTGCGCGTCCAGGTCGATGGCGTCGTTCAGGCGCTGTTGCAACAAGCGTGCTACCTGCCCACGCACCAACGGGGGCAGATCCATCTTGGTGACATATCCCATGGTGCACTCCCTGTGGTGTTGTTCAGGCCTGCAGGAAGGCCAGCAGCAACTCGTTGATGCGGTCTTTGTGCGTGGTGCACAGGCCATGGGGCGCGCCTGGCACGATCTCCAGCTTTGACCGTGGTGCCAGCTTGGCCGCCTCCCGGCCCGTGGTTTCCAGCGGAACAATCTGGTCATCATCGCCGTGGATGATGAGGGTGGGCACCGTCATGCGTTTGAGGTCTTCGCGCAGGTCGGTCTCCGAAAAGGCCTTGATGCATTCGTACTGGGCCAGGATGCTGCCCGTCATGCCTTGCAGCCAGAAGGTGTCGCGCACGGCTTCTGACACCTTGGCGCCAGGGCGGTTGTAGCCATAGAAAGGCAGGGTCAGGTCTTTGTAGAACTGGGCCCGATTGGCCTGCACGCCGGCACGGATGCCGTCAAACACCGACAGGGGCACACCGCCCGGGTTCCAGTCTGTCTTGGCCATGATGGGGGTGACCGCGCCGATCAGCACTGCCTTGGCCACTCGTTTCGTGCCGTGGCGGCCGATGTAGCGCGCCACTTCGCCGCCGCCAGTCGAGTGGCCGACGTGTACCGCGTCTTTGAGGTTCAGCACCTCGGTCAGGGTGGCCAGGTCATCGGCATAGTGATCCATGTCGTTGCCAAAGCCGGGTTGTGAAGAGCGGCCGTGGCCACGCCGGTCATGGGCAATCACGCGATACCCGCGCGATGCGAGGAACAGCATCTGATCTTCAAAGGCATCGCCGTTCAGAGGCCAGCCGTGGCTGAAGACGACGGGCTGCCCCTGACCCCAGTCGTTGTAGAAGATGCGGGTCTTGTCTTGGGTGACGATGACATTGCCTTGGGTCATGGACTTGGCTCCTGGGTGTGACAGAGTGGGTGCTTGGGTTGCTGGTTTGTCCTTGGCCATGGCCAGGGTGGGCAGAGCGGCGGCCGCCCCCAGCAGGGCTTGGCGACGATCGACGGGTGCATTGAGGGACATGGCATCTCCGGTGTGGGTTGAATACGTTGGCAATGGGTTCAGCGTAGTGATCAAGTCGCCTGGCGTCTTGGACGTTATTGATGCGCCCTGCAAACAACCAGACATCCACCGGAATTCACGCAGAAATCAGCCGGAAATCGCCCGACGAGCGTTCGGTGATGGGGTGGCCGGTTGGCTGGTCGATTCGCTGCTTGCCGCCCGCCCGCCGCTCGGCTGGCGCCCCCATGCCCTTCAGCTGCGCGTTCTGGGGACGATGCTGCCCGGGCTCACGCCAAGCCGTTGCTTGAAGCGCCTGTTCAGATGGCTCTGATCGGCAAAGCCGCACAGGTGGGCCACCTCGGAGCAGGGCAAGCCGGCCTGCAGGTATTGCTTGGCGCGGAAGATGCGGTAGGCCAACAGGTAGTCGTGCGGGGCGATGCCAAAGGCCTTCTTGAACTGCCGCAGCAGGGTGTAGGGGTTGGTCTGGCACACCTGGGCCAGATCGTTCAGGCTGACCTTGTCCTGGAAATGCGCTCTGAGGTACTCGATCGCCCGCATGGGGCGATGGCTGCATGAGGCGTTTGACACCTTCAGGCCCTGCCCGCTGCTGCGCTGGGCGATGGCCGACAACAGCCAGCTGAGGTAGGTGGTGGCCACCAAGCTGCATTCGTTGCGGTGCTCGAACAGCCAGTGCGTGTCCCAGAACAGCTGCACCAGCTCCGGGCTCATGATCACGGGTGACGAGAAATCGACCGCGGGCAGCACGCCGTGCGACTGTTCATAGATCTGCGCCAGCCGCCCGCTCGACATGTGCATCTCCCGGCATTCGGGTGCGGTCTCAGCGCCGGCATGGGCCTCGATGAGGCGGGCCGAAAAGACCTGGCCGGCGTTGCGAATCACCAGGTGATCAGGCGTTTCATCGTGCTGGCGACGGTCCTGCTCGCTGCGCCAATAGGAATGCCGGAAGGCCAGGATGGTGATGTCATCGTGGAACACCCGGTTGAACGCCAGCGGCTGATCCGTCGAAATCGCCACGCGTTGAAAGCCGATGTCATCCGTGCGCCAGGCAATCACCTGGTGTTGGGGTCTGGACGGGGTTTTCCCGTCGCGGGCGGTGGCGCTTGTCATCGCTGCCGGGCCCGCCAGTCTTGGACGGCCACCAACACGAAGCCACCGACCAGGCCCAGGTGTTCATAGAAGGCGTTGGCCACGCCGTCGCGCAGCGGTGGCGCCACCGTCCAGTAGCGGTTGGCCAGAAAGGTCGCGGCGACGGTGAAGCACGCCAGCAGGGCGGCCGCGAGCCCACGCCACCAACCTGTCAGGATCATGAGGGACGCCCCCAGTTCCAGCACGATGGTGCTGCCCGCCAGGAGCGGGGCAGGGGCCAATCCGAAGTGCTGCATCTCCTGCACCGCGGCTGGAAAATCAAGCAGCTTGTTGACGCCCCCCTGCAGGTAGGCCGCGCAAAGGCCGAGCAGGGCCAGCCAATGAATGGCTGATTCCAGGGGATGCGCTGGCCGCTGGGGCGGCTGATCCGTCAATGATCTGAGCATGGTCGCCTCGGTTGGGGTCAGATCGCCCAGCAGGCACAGCCGAGCGCCCCCCAGAAGCCCTTGAGGTCGGCGATGGGCAGCTTCCGGCTCCAGGCTGTGGCATGTTCGTGGCCATGGACCCCGCAACTCACGTTGCAGGCACAGGCTGCGGCTGCCTGACGCTTCAAGCTGGCTTGCAAGGGCGCTCCGCCTTCGTCAGCCCAGCCCGCATAGCCGCCGAATGTGCGCACCGGAGACCAGTCCGGCATGGCGGGGGGTGGCGCGGCCTCGTCGTGATCCTGGAAGATGCCCGATGCATACACCACCTTGCCACCCACCAGGGTCAGCAAGGCGGTGGTGTCGGCAATCTCGGACTCGGGGCATGCAAAGAAATCGCGATCGGGCACCATCAGGTCGGCCAGTTGACCGGCTTCGATGCGGCCTTTCTTGCCTTCCTCGTTGGAGAACCAGGTCACGTTGTCTGTCCACATGCGCAGGGCAGCTTCGCGGTCCAGGCAATTGCGCTGAGGGTAGAGCTGCAGGCCCCCCACCGTCTTGCCTGTGACCAACCAGGACAAGGACACCCAGGGGTTGTATGAGGCGACGCGGGTGGCATCGGTGCCCGCCGACACCTTCACGCCTTTTTCGAGCATGCGGGCCACGGGTGGGGTGGCCTCGGCGGCACCCCTGCCGTAGCGCTCGACAAAATACTCGCCTTGATAGGCCATCCGGTGCTGAACCGCAATGCCGCCACCCAGCGCCGCAATGCGGTCGATGGACTGTTCGGAGATCGTCTCGCAGTGGTCAAAGAACCAGTTCAGCCCTTGCAGGGGCACGCTTTGGTTCACCCGCTCAAACACGTCCAGGGCGCGGCTGATGGTCTCGTCGTAGGTGGCGTGCAGGCGCCAAGGCCAGCGGTTCTGTGCCAGCAGGCTCACCACGGCCTCGAGTTCGCCCTCCATCTCAGGCCCCATGTCTGGGCGAGGCTGGCGGAAGTCTTCGAAGTCGGCTGCCGAAAACACCAGCATCTCGCCCGCCCCGTTGTGGCGAAAGTAGTCGTCACCCTGCTTGTACTTGGAGGTGGCGGTCCATTGAAGAAAGTCGTCCTTCTCTTGCTTGGGCTTTTGCGTGAAAAGGTTGTAGGCCAATCGAAGGGTCAGCTGCCCCGCATCGGCCAGTTTCTGGATCACTTCATAGTCTTGCGGGTAGTTCTGGAAGCCGCCGCCCGCATCAATGGCTCCGGTCACGCCCAGGCGGTTCAGCTCGCGCATGAAGTGGCGCGTCGAGTTGATCTGGTAGTCGATGGGCAATTTGGGGCCTTTGGCCAGGGTGGCATACAGGATGCCCGCGTTGGGCTTGGCCAGCAACAGACCGGTGGGGTTGCCGCCAGCGTCGCGCAGGATCTCGCCGCCGGGTGGGGCCGGGGTGTCCCTGGTGTAACCCACGGCCCGCAAAGCGGCGCCATTGAGCAAGGCCCGGTCATACAGATGGAGGATGAAAACGGGGGTGTCCGGTGCGACCGCGTTGAGTTCTTCCAGCGTGGGCAGGCGCTTTTCCTGGAATTGGTGCTCGGTGAAGCCTCCCACCACGCGAACCCACTGCGGCGCGGGGGTCAGGTCGACCTGGCGCTTGAGCATGGCCATCGCGTCAGCCAGACTGCGCACGCCATCCCAGCGCAGCTCCATGTTGTAGTTCAGACCACCGCGGATGATGTGGATGTGGTTGTCGATCAGACCGGGCAGCACACGCTTTCCGCGCAGGTCGATGATCCGGGTGTTCGGGCCTGCCAGTGGCAGGATCTCGTGCTCGAGCCCCACCTGCTGAAATCGCCCGTTCCGTATGGCCACGGCACTGGCATGAGGCTGGCTGCGATCCAGGGTGGTGAACAGGCCGCGGTGAAGGATCAGGTCGGGATGGCTGTCGGGTTTCATCATGTGTCCTGCCTTTCGGCGTTGGTTTCACGGGCCCTCACCGGGGCTTTGGGCAGGTGCCCGAACATGTGCGGTTTGACCTGCTCGTTCAGCCAGGACACGCGATGCGCGCGCTCCTGAAGAACCTGCCTGAGCAGAGACGGGATTTGCTCGCCCGCCAGGATGCCCAGCAGGCCGACCAGCGCAATCACGGGTGGCGCTGGTGACCGCACATTGAGCGCCCCGTAGATGACACCCACCAACACACCGACGGCCAGTGCCAAAAGATAGGGCTTCATGGGCTGTCAGCCTTCGTGGGCGCCGAACATGGTCTTGGCGTAGGTGATGCCCAGGCCATAGGCGCCCCCATACTGTTTGGCGATGCCCGTGGTCAGTTCGTAGGTGTCGGTGCGCGCCCAGTCCCGTTGCAGTTCCAGCAGGTATTGCAGCGCGGTCATGGGGCGGGCGCCGGCCTGAACCATGCGATCCACGGCGCGGTTGTGCGCTTCGGCCGACACATCACCGCAAGCGTCGGCAATGACATAGACCTCATAGCCCTGAGCCAGTGCGGACAAGGCCGGGCCGACGATGCAAACCGAGGTCCAAAGACCGCCGAGCACCACGCGGTCACGCCCGATGGCATTGACCTGTCGGATCACGTTGGCATCTTCCCAGGTGTTCATCGAGGTGCGATCGATCAGGGCCTGGCCTGGGAAGGCGGAGGTGATTTCTTCGTACATGGGGCCGGAGAAGCTCTTTTCTGCCACGGTGGTGAGGATGGTGGGCACGCCAAAGCCTTTGGCGGCCCGCGAGATCAGGGCCGCGTTGTTGCGCAGCTGGATGGCATCGATCGACTGTGTCGCAAACGACATCTGGGACTGGTAGTCGATCAGGATCAGGGTGTGGTCCGATGGCGTGAGCAAGGTGGCGCCGGGTGTCGGGGTGGCGGTGCGTGTCATGGTGAGATCCTTGAAGGTGTGGGTGGACAAAAATCGAACAGAAGCAGATCGATCGTGCCAAGGCCGTTCGATATCGTCTTGAAGATTTGTCAGGTGGGCGTACAGGTGTCGAAGCGCGCGTCAACGCGAAGGCAACTCGCGCGGCGGCAGGTTGAAGACCAGCACCTCGGCCTGTCGGCCACCGCTCAATCGCAACACCTCTTCGTGGCGCACACGGGCCCCATCGCCCTCTGAGAGCCGTTGGCCGTTGAGCTCCAGACTGCCGCGCGCCACATGGACATAGGCGTAGCGGCCCGGCCCCAGCACCAAAGTGCTGGCCTCGTCACCGTCAAAGAGGCCGGCATACACGCGGGCGTCCTGGTGAATGCGCAGAGAGCCATCCGCACCGTCTGGCGAGATGATGAGTGCCAGTCGGCCACGCTTGTCCGCCTCGCTGAAGTGCTTTTGCTGATAGCCCGGCTTGGCCGCCCGGATGTTGGGCACGATCCAGATTTGCAGGAAATGCAGCGGGTCGGTCGCAGAGTGGTTGTACTCGCTGTGCCGCACCCCGGTGCCGGCGCTCATCAACTGCACGTCGCCGGGATGGATGACCGACCCGGTACCCATCGAGTCCTTGTGTTCCAGCGCACCTTCGAGCACATACGAAAAGATCTCCATGTTGTTGTGCGGGTGGGTGCCGAAGCCCTGCTCGGCTTGCACTCTGTCGTCATTGATCACCAGCAGCTCAGAAAACCCCTGCTGCTGGGGGTCGCGGTAGTGACCGAACGAGAAGGTGTGGCGAGACTCCAGCCAACCCAAGTTGGCGAGGCCCCGATCGTTGGCTTTGCGAAGTTCAAGCATGCTGCTCTCCGGACTGGGTGATCTTTCGATCTGGTTGATGATCAATTCCATCGAATCAACCAAAAATCGAGGTTTTTCCGATGAAGAGACGCTAGTTTCCGCTTCTGCAAGCCTGTTTGGATTGAAGAGTTTCATGCTTCATAATCAAAAAATCCGAACATAGATGGGCTGGTGCAAACATGTTGAAGATCACCCTTGAAGCCATCGAGTTGATGGACGCGATTGACAGGCATGGCTCGTTCGCTGCTGCGGCAGAGCGGCTCCACAAGGTGCCGTCGACGGTGTCTTACGCGATCAACAAGCTGGAATCTCAGCTGGGCATGGCCTTGTTTGTGCGAAACGGGCCGCGCATCACCCTCACGCCCCCGGGGCGGGAGATGCTCAAGGAAGGGCGATGGCTTCTCGATGCCGCCGCCGATCTGGAGTCCCGGATGTGCCAGATCGCGACCGGCTATGAGTCCGAGTTGCGCCTGGTGCATGACTCGCTGATCCCCCCCAGCGCGTTGGCGCCGGACGTCTGTGCCTTCGAAGACCTGCGTTGCGGCACCCGTTTGCGCATCGCCTGCGAGGCCTTGACCGGCAGCTGGGAGGCCCTGCGTGACGACCGCGCCGATCTCGTCATTGCGGCCGGGGATGGCCCGGCCGGGGGCGGTTACCGGGCAGTCAACGTGGGCTCGCTCGCCTTTGGCTTTTGTGTGGCGCCAACCCACCCCTTGGCCAGGGCGCAGCTGCCCTTGAGCCGGGACGCGCTGTTGAAGCACACCGCCATCGTGGTGGGGGACAGCGCCCGCCACCTGTCAGAGCGAACGGTGGGGGTGCAATTGGGCCAAAAGCGGATCACCGTGCCCTCCATGGAGGCCAAGGTGGCCTACCAGGTGGCGGGGCTTGGCCATGGCTTTCTACCCCTGGCCTGCATACAGGCTGAATTGGCCCGCGGCACCCTCGTCGAATTGCCCTGCCTGGAATCCAGACCCGACGAGCAATTCTGGCTGGGCTGGAAGATCGGGCACGAGGGCGAGGCGCTGAAGTGGTGGGTGAACCGGCTCTCACGGCCCCTGTTGCCTCACATCCTGGCCAAGTGAGGCGGGCAGGAGTGTGTGCAGGACGGCGTGCATCGATGCGGGTTGGAGGCCGCCCAGGGGGGCATCGCGCGGCCGGAATGGCGCCAAGAGGCCGCCCTTATGCCCGGCACACCAGCGCCCCAGCCTTTGAGGGCGGACTGGCCTTGAACCTTCAGGCCGCCTTGACCGCCACCGGCCGCTTCACCACCCCCAGCGCCAGTGCCGTCACCACCGTGCCCACGGCAATCGCCGCGGCATACAGCAGCACCTGGTTGACGGCATTCGGGATGGCCAGCACAAAGATGCCGCCGTGCGGGGCTTGCAGGCCGATATGCCAGAACATGCTCAGGCCACCGGCCACGGCCGAGCCGAGCACGCAGGCCGGGATCACGCGCAGGGGGTCGCGCGCCACGTAGGGGATGGCGCCCTCGGAGATGAAGGCCAGGCCCAGCACAGCCGTGGCCTTGGCGGCGTCGCGCTCTTCGGCCAGAAAGCGGCTGCGAAACAGCCAGCAGGCCAGGGCGATGCCCAGCGGCGGGGTCATGCCGCCGGCCATGGCGGCGGCCATGGGTTCTGTCACGCCCGAGCCGATCAAGGTGGTGGAGAACACATAGGCCGCCTTGTTGACGGGCCCGCCCATGTCCACGGCCATCATGCCGCCCAGCACCAGGCCCAGCATCACGGCGCTGCCGGTCTGCAGGCCCTTGAGCCAGCTGGTCAGGGCGCCCATCACGGCGGCCATGGGCTCGCCGATCACCATCAGCATCAGCACGCCGGTGATGGCCGCGCCCAGCAGCGGCAGCAGCAGCACGGGCTTGAGGCCCTCCAGCCCGCGTGGCAGGCGCAGGTACCGGTTGAGTGCCTGCACGCTGTAGCCGGCAATGAAGCCGGCCGCAATGGCGCCCAGAAACCCGGCCCCCACCGTGCCAGCCAGCAGGCCGCCGATCATGCCGGGCGCAATGCCGGGGCGATCGGCGATCGAGTAGGCGATGTAGCCGGCCAGGGCCGGCAGCATCAGCGCAAAGCCGGCCTTGGCCCCGACTTGAAACAGCACCCAGCCCAGCGTGCCTTTGTGGGCATCGTCATAGACATAGATGCCGCCCAGCGCAAAGGCCAGCGCGATCAACAGGCCGCCGGCCACCACAAAGGGCAGCATGAACGAGACACCCGTCATCAGGTGCTTGTAGGCACCGGTGCGGGCCTGTGGGCTGGCTGGCGGCGCGCTGGCCGATGTTGCAGCCTCTGGGGCTGTGGCGGTGTTCCAGACCACGGCCTGCCGTGCCGCCTCGGTGAACACGGCGCCCGCGTCGTGAATCGCCGCCTTGGTGCCGGTCACGTGCAGGCGCTTGCCCACGAAGCGTTCGCGGTTCACCTGGGTGTCGGCCGCGATGATCACCAGGTCGGCCTCGGCAATGGCCTGCGCGCTGAGGGTGTTCTGTGCGCCCACCGAGCCCTGGGTTTCGACCTGGATGGCGTGGCCCAGGGCCTTGGCGCCTTGCTCCAGCGCCTCGGCCGCCATGAAGGTGTGGGCCACGCCGGTGGGGCAGGAGGTGACGGCCACGATGCGCAGGGGCGCAGCGGGTGCGCTCGGAGCGGCTGGCGTTGCCGTCTGTGGGGCCGGTGAGGGGGGCGAGTCTGGCTGGGCGGCGCCAGCGGCCGGCTGCAGGGCGCGCCGCAGCACGCCTTCGGCATCGGCCAGCACCTCGGCCGGGGTCACGCGCAGGGTGGGCACCTGAGGCTGAAGATGGGGGGGCAGGGGGGTGTCCAGGTCCGAGGCCACGATGCAGGCCAGGGCGCCTGCGCGTTCGGTCTCGCTCCAGACGCCCTGGTCGCCCAGCGGGCTTTTCACCCACAGGGCCAGGTGGTGGCCCTGGCGTTCGGCGGCGGCCCGCAGGGCCTCGCCAGTGATGTAGCTGTGGGCAGGGCCAGCCTGGCTGGCCGCGAGGGCAATGAGTTGCGCCATGCGTGTCTCCGTGTGCTCAGTGTTGGGGGCTGATCGGTTTTTCAGATCGGGGTCGTCATATCGGCGTGGTGTGGATGCGGCTGGCCAGCTCGCGCACGTCTTGCAGCGGGGGCAGGCCCGGTGCGATGCGCTGGATGCGGGCGGCGGCACAGGCCATGCCGAACACGCCGGCGGCCGGCATGGCCTGACCGTCCATGAGGGCGGCCAGGGTGCCCGCCACCAGGGCGTCGCCCGCGCCCACGGTGGTGGCCACGGGCACGGCAGGTGCGGCAGCCTGCCAGCGGCCCTGGGCGCTGACCATCACGGCGCCTTCGGCACCCAGCGACACCACCATCTGCCGCACACCGTGCCGTCGGGCCAGGGCCTGGGCCGCATCGGCCACGGCCCGGGCATCGGGCAGGGGCTGGCCCACCAGTTCTTCCAGTTCGGCCCGGTTGGGCTTGATGAAGGCGGGCGCCACCACCGGCCCCAGGGCCGGGTCGGACAGGCGGGCCAGCAACTGCCCCAGCACCGCACCGCCGGTGTCGATCACCAGATGCGCGCCACCGCTCGCCAGCCAGCGTGCCAGGCGCTCCCACAGCGCCACATCGGTGCCAGGCGGCAGGCTGCCGGCCAGCTCGCACCAGTCGCCTGGTGCCAGGGTGGCGGCCAGGGCCTCTTGCAGGCGCTGTTCGGCGGCCTGCAAGGCCTCGGCGGGCAGGTTCAGGCCGGGCAGGTTGATGTCGGTGCTGTCGCCACGTTCGGCCACGGCCAGCTTGATGTTGGTGCGGGTGGCGCCGGGCAGGCGCACCATGGCGTCGGCGATGCCGTGGCTGGCAAAGGCGGTGCGGAACACCGTGTCGTTGTCGGCGCCCAGCCAGCCACTGGCGGTCACCGGTCGTCTCAGGGCGGCCAGCACGGCGGCCACGCCGATGCCCTTGCCGCCGGCCTCGGTCTGCTCGCCCAGGGCCCGGTGAACCGCGCCGGGCTCGAGCCGGTTCAGCCGCACGGTCTGGTCGATGGCGGGGTTGAGGGTGATGGTGATCAGCCGGGCGCTCATGCCTGCGCCTCCGTGCTGTCTTCGCCGCGCAGCGCCGCGCCCAGGGCGCGCACCTCGTCGGCGCTGTCCAGGTCCAGGGCCCGCTGGGCCAGGGCCTGCAGCTCGCTCAGTCGGTGGCGACGCAGCAAGGCCTTGATGGGCCCCAGGTCGCCCACGCTCATCGACAGCTCGTCCACGCCCAGGCCCACCAGCAGGGCCGCGCCCAGCGGCTCGCCGGCCAGGCCACCGCAAACGCCCACCCAGCGGCCATGGCGGCGTGCGCCGGCCACGGTGCGCTCCACCAGGCGCAGCACGGCGGGGTGCAGGCTGTCGGCCATGGCGGCCAGTTCGGGGTGCTGGCGATCCACCGCCAACGTGTACTGGGTCAGGTCGTTGGTGCCGATCGAGAAGAAGTCGACATGCGCTGCCAGCCGGTCGGCCAGCAGGGCCGCCGAGGGCACCTCGATCATGATGCCGATGGGCACCTCGGGAGCGTCCAGCTCTTCGCGCACCTGGACCATGCGCCGGCGCAGCTCCAGCACTTCTTCCACGGTGCTGATCATCGGGAACATGATCTGCAGCGGGCCATGCCGGGCGGCGCGGTACAGGGCGCGCAACTGGGGCAGCAGCAGGTCGTCGCGGCGCAGGGCCAGGCGGGCGCCGCGCACGCCCAGAAAGGGGTTGTCCTCGACCGGCAGCTGCAGGTGGGGCACCTGCTTGTCGCCGCCGATGTCCAGCGTGCGCACCACCAGCGGGCGCCCACCCAGGGCTTCGACCATGGCGCGCAGGGCCAGGTACTGGGCCTCTTCGTCGGGCACGGTGTCGCGCTCCAGGAACAGGAACTCGGTGCGCATCAGCCCCACGCCTTCGGCGCCGGCCTCCAGTGCGCGCGCCACCTGGTCGGCGCGGTTCACATTGGCCGCAATCTCCACGGTGTGGCCGTCGGTGGTGGTGGCGGGCAGCAGCCGGCTGCGGGCCTCTTCGGCCTGGCGGCGTGCCAGTCCTTCGATTCTTTCTTGCGCCTCGATCAGGGCGGTGGCGCTGGGGGCCACATACAGGCGGCCCCGGTAACCGTCGAGGATGGCGGGGGTTCCGCTGTCGGCTTTCAGCAGGTCGGGGCCGCCAGCCACCACGGCCGGCAGGCCCAGGGCGCGGGCCAGGATGGCGGTGTGGGCGGTCGGGCCGCCACTGGCGGTGCAGAAGCCGCGCACCCGTGCCGGGTCGATCTGGGCGGTGAAGGAGGGCGAGAGGTCGTCGGCCAGCAAGATGGCATCGGCCGGCCAGGCGCCGCCCAGGGCCTCGGAGGGCAGGCCCAGCAGGTGGCGCAGCACCCGGTCACCGGCATCCTGCAGGTCGGCGGCGCGTGCGGCCAGCGTGGCATCGGGCAGGGCCCGTTGTGCGGCCACGCGTTCGCCCAGGGCCTGGCGCCAGGCCCAGGCTGCGCCGTGGCCTTGCACGATGCCGCGGCTCACCGCCTGCAGCAGGCGTGGGTCGCGCAGCAAGCCGGCGTGGGCGCTGAAGATGCCGGCCTGCTCGGCCTGGCCCTGGCTGCGCGCCTGGGTGGACCAGGTTTCCAGCTCGGCCAGCGCCGCCTGCAGGGCCTGCTCCAGGGCCTGGGCCTCTTGCGGGGCGCTGCGGAAATGGTCTTCGACCTGCAACACCGCCCCGGCCGCCTGCACCAGCGTGCCGATCACCAGGCCGGGGCTGGCCGCGATGCCGGTGAAGGTCTGGCGCGCCGCCGGCTGCCAGTCGCCCAGCACCTGGCCCAGGCCTTGGGCCTGGCTTTGGCGGAAACTGGCCAGTTGGGCCTGGCGGGCTTCTTCTTCGCCCAGGCGCACCACGATGGCCCGCAGGGCGCGCAGGGCTTCTTCGGCGTCCGGCCCCTGGGCCGACAGGCGCAGGGTGGCGCCGCGGCCGGCGCCCAGGCTCAGCAGGGCGGCCACGTTCTTGGCGTCGACCACCACCTGGTCGTAGCGCACGTGCACCCGGGCGGCAAAGCGCTGGGCGGTCTGGGCCCATTGGCCGGCCGGGCGGGCGTGCAGGCCGTTGGGGTAGCTCAGCGCCACCTCGCGGCCCAGCGCAAAGTCTTCGAGGGCCGAGGGCGCCGGTGCGTCGGCCTCGCCGTCGGTGGTCAGGGCGCGCACGATGTCTTGCGGGTCGTGGGTGGTGACCAGGCGCTGCATCAGGGCTGTGTCGCGCATCAGGCGGGTCAGCCGGCGCAGCACGGCAATGTGTTCGTCCGAAGCCGCCGCAATGGCCACCACCAGGTGGGCCTGTTTGGCATCGTCGCCCCAGCGCACGCCGGCGGGCACCTGCAGCACGGCCAGACCGGTGCTCTGCACCAGGTGGCGGTCTTCGATCATCCCGTGCGGGATGGCCACGCCCTGGCCCAGAAAGGTGTTGGCCAGCTTCTCGCGCTGCAACAGGCTGTCCACATAGGCCGGCAGCACATGGCCAGCCTGGGCCAGCATCGCCCCGGCGGCGCGCACGGCATCTTCACGGTTGTGGGGGTCGGCCCCCAGACGGACTTCGACCGAGATCGGCATCGCTGTCTCCAAATTGGTATCGATTTCAAGGTCGCATTATCGATGTCGTTTCTCTGGAATGGCAATGATTTGGGGTGGTTTGGCTTTGAAAACTAGGGTAATCCCGGTGTTTCAAGTCTGAAAATCAAATTTCAACAAGGTGTTTGAAGCGATCGAATACCTGTTTTTGATGTTGTATTTGGAATCGATACCAAACCTGGTGGCCGGCGTTACCATGGAGGCCGGCAAGAGAAAGGTTTCCAGGTGAGCAGTATCAAGGACGTCGCAGCCAAGGCCGGTGTGTCCACCACCACCGTGTCGCGGGTGCTCAGTCAACCTCAGGCGGTGCGCCCGGCGCTGCGCGCCCAGGTGGAGCAGGCCATTGCCGAGCTGGGCTATCGCCCCAACCTGGCGGCCCGCCGGCTGCGGCAGCAGCGCGCCTCGCTGCTGGGCCTGATCGTGTCCGACATCCGCAGCCCGTTTTTCACCGATGTGGGCCGGGCCGTCGAAGACATGGCCTACCGCCATGGCCTGCGCCTGATCCTGTGCAACACCGACGAGAACCCCGAAAAAGAGCGCTCGTACCTGCAGCTGATGGCCGATGAGCAGGCCAGTGGCGTGATCTATTCGCCCACGCTGGACGGCCTGCGGCGCTTCCGCGCCTCAGACTGGCCCTTTCCGGTGGTGATGGTCGACCGGGCCCTGCCCGACACCCCGGTCGACAGGGTGCTGCTCGACAACGCAGCGGCGGCGCGCCAGCTCACCGAGCACCTGCTGGCGGCGGGCTACCGGCGCATTGCGCTGCTGGTGGGCCACCACAGCACCACCGGCCAGGAGCGCCAGGCCGGCTACGAAGCCGCTTTGCAGGCCCACGGCCTCAGCCCCGAGGTGCACCGCGTGGCCCCCACCCGCGAGGCCGGCACCCAGGCTGCTGCCGCCTTGCTGGCCCAGGCCGGCGGGCCCGACGCCCTGCTGGCCTCCAACGGCCTGCTGCTGATGGGGGCGGTTCAGGCCTTGCAGGCCTCAGGCAAACGCTCTCCGGGGCAGATCGGCCTGGCCGGTTTTGACAACAACGACTGGACGGCACTGCCTTCGGTGGATGTGACCGTGATCGCCCAGCCCACCTATGACATCGGCCGCACCGCAGCCGAGTTGATGCTGCAGCGCATGGACGACCCGGATCGGCCGGCGCGCAAGGTGGTGCTGGAGGGGCAATTGGTGATCCGCGGGTCCAGCCGGGGGCCGGACG